>Ga0114919_10003212_pt1 | contig 13207 bp, 12 predicted proteins | sample BlataG_FD_88682 | JGI IMG/M metagenome (GOLD analysis project Ga0114919, IMG submission 88682) | Deep subsurface microbial communities from Black Sea to uncover new lineages of life (NeLLi) - Black_00105 metaG | ecosystem: Environmental > Aquatic > Marine > Oceanic > Sediment | place: Atlantic... | reverse complement strand
CTCTATCTGGCCCATTCGAATTATCCCGCCACCCCTCACGAGTCTGACATTCGGGAGTACCGCCCCGGCGAGGAACGCCTGCAGGTGTATCACACCTTTCGAGAGCCTCCCGGCAGTCTGGTCTGGTGCATCCGCCGCGCTGGCAACTGGTGGTGCTGCTTCGCCCATTACGGCGCTGACAATCATCAGACCTGCCTCGTTGAATATGCCGACGGCGGGCTCGTCCGGGAACTGCGACGATTCCTGTTCCCAGCCGAGGTCATTGCCGACTTCGACGGCATGAGCGCTTCCGGCGGCGTCTGGGATGGCGATACCCTGCTGGCCAGCCACCATCACTTTCCCGTGCTCTATCGCCTCACCCTGCCCGGCCCAGATGATCCACCAGACCGACTGAGACTGGTGGAGACTCTTCACTGTCCCTTTCCCGGCCAGGGCTTCGCAATCGACCCGGAACACCTGGCAACGCCTGGTCAACGACCAGGGCTGGTCGGCATCGACCGGCCCGGCCGAGCCGTCGTGCTGGCTAGGCCGAACAGTGGCCGCAGCCCCTCGGCAAGCCGCCGCTGATACCAACAGTCCATAAATCTCAGGCGGGACACCGGCAGCTTCGCCGAGGCCGAGCAACGACCAGGTTTCGGTTACACCCGGTGCAGCAAACTGCGTTTGCGCTCGGAAAAAACTCAGTTTGGGGCAGTTGCGCACACGGTTGGCAGCAGACTGGCACTCCCTTCCAACTGCCACCAGAGTACTCCGGCCCTCGTTCAATCTGAACATCTGCGGCGTATTGTTCGTAACAAGCCGATGGACGCCATCCTGTGAAAGCAGACAACGGTGGCGGCCGAAACCGAAGCGGGATTGAGGATGGCCAGCGGAGGAATCGGATGATGACACGCGACGAATTACTGACGCTCTGCGACGAATATGTTCAGGGCTGTCCTACCGGTTGCAACTTCTCTGAGTCGGCGGGCCTTCCCGATCCGGCCAGAACAATTGTGCACTGCTTTCGCGATGCTGAAATTTCAGCGGCTGAAATGCAGTCACTGCTGGCGTACGTTTGCCAGCACGGTGACGACGATGCCTGGCATGAGGCTGACCGGTTTGGGGAGAATGACGACGCCGTCGGCCGCCTAGAGAACCCAGGTGAGTGCATCGCCTGGGAAACCGATGACGACGAACCAGTTGCGATCCGCCGGCCCCGGTAGCCGGACGGCAAGTCGGTTGTTCGCCAGACGCTGCTCGTCTCGCAGCAGGAAGCCGGGAGCGGAAGCGACCGGACGGGCAGTACGTTTGTCGCTGACGCAACGTCTGCAGCCGGTCCACCGGCTTCCGCCTGGCGGCTTCCGGTTGAACGGCGAGAGCTTGTCGTCCGGGCTAACAAGTAAAACAGGGGCATCATGCCCGTGCTCGCCGCAACATTAGAAGCACTCGTTTCGCACTTCCTGCTTGATGAGCTCTTTGAGCCGCTGGATGGCCTGCTGCTCCACCGCCTTGGCGTCCATCCAGAACTGGCGCAGCTCGTCCCGCCACTCGGCATTGGCAATGTACTGATCGTACCGCCAGAGGCTGTCGAGCCGGCGGCTTAACTCGTGAATCAGGTCGTGGTCGTGGTCGGAACAGCCTGAGGTTTCACCAACGTGCTCCAGTTCCCGCTCTGCTGCCAGGGTCATGAGTCGATCTCCAGGGGGCGGCCGGATTCCCGGCCAACGGATACCAACGCTCCAGCCCTGGAGGTACCAGCCGCTGCCTGCGGCACGTCAGGCAACCATAGGGCTGCTCACACACGGTCGGCCAATGGCAGCGTTCACCGACGAAATCTCACCGCTGTCGCGACCGTCACCCATTTGGACAGTTCCAGTTAATGAAGGGCAACCACGTCGCCAGCCAGCCCTCTTAAGCCGGCGGCTATGGCCTCACCCCACCAGCATCCAGTCGGGCAGACGGCGGATCTTGCCCTCGTGATCAACGCAGACCACCAACGTCGTACCAGTGGCAATAATCTGCTTGTCGCGGATCAGCTCATAGCCATGGCGGATGCTGGCCGCGGTGATCTTCTCGACGCGGGTTCGCAGCAGCAGCAAATCGTCATATTCAGCCGCCGCTTGATAGCGACAACTGGCCTCGGCCACCACCATGAACAGCCCGGCGTCCTCAAAGGCCCGGTAGGTTCGGCCCTGGGCTCGCAGCATCTCAGTCCGGCCCATCTCGAAATAGGTCAAGTAGTTCGCATGGTGGACCCGCCGCTGGCCGTCGGTCTCCTGATAGCGGACCCGAATCTCCATCTCGTGGACGAGCAGTGGGGTACTGACAGGGTCTGACACTGAGGGGTTGCTCTGTTGCGAGGGAGGATGATCGCTGTCAGCCGGGCCGTCACGAGTTGACCGACGACAGCTGAAACCCCTATTCTGCGGTCCCTGGCAGGCAATACAAATAGCCCTTCGACACAGGATGTGGTGAACGGCAATCCCAAAAATCTTCGGCGTTTTTGGAGGTTGCCCCCGTGAAAAAGGCCGTCGTAGGCTTTTTCCTCGGACAGCCGGGCAATCCTTCGACAACTGCGGAGACAACATGAGTTTTGGCGATGCTGGCGAAGGGTCTGCGATCGGGTTTGCCACCGCCCGCGGCAGAAATTGGCCGACGCTCCGACAGTTCACGGTCTTTCTTGAGAACCGTGTGGGGCAGCTGCTTGAACTGGTCCGCCGCTTTGCCGGCACCCGGGTGCGGATTGTCGCTCTTTCGATCAGTGATGCCGGCGAGTGCGCCTTCGTCAGGTTTCTCCTCAGCCATCCTGAGCAGGGCCGGGAAATCCTGGAGCGGGCAGGGTTGGCCATCATCGAGAGTGACCTGATCGGCGTGGAACTGCCAGACGACTCGCAGCCGTTGGTGCGGATCTGCACGGCGTTGTTGCAAGCCGAGGTGAACATCATCCAGGCCTATCCGGTGCTGATGCGGCCGCGGGGCCGCCCTGTCGTAGCGTTGATGGTCGACAATACCGAGATGGGCCTTGAGACCCTCGGGCAGAAGGGATTCACGATGATCACCGAGGGTGATCTCGATGACGGCGACGACCAGTAGCCGAGCGGCTCCTGGAGACCTGCAGGAACGCGATCAGCCGCCGGGTACTGGCCTCAGCTCTCGCCCTCATCCAAAAACATACCGTCGGGCAACCCCTGCACCTTGCGGACAACCACCCGTTGAATCGATTCCCAGGCAACCGCTTCCAGAGTGATGGAGCCGTCAGGCTCCTGACGGGCAAACAGGGCGTGGCTACCCTGTGACCAGTCCCGCTCGAAAAATTGCGGCAAAATCGGCCGTGAACTCCCGGAGAGGTGCAGTTCGACCTCACCGCCGTGAGCCCGTTCTTGCCAGAGCCGGGCAATGAGTCGGGCGGTCGGGCTTTCGGCCGGTGGTTTTGCGTTCGGCTCCAGAGCCGCAGCCACCGGCGAGTTCGACTCCACCACTTCACCCAGCAGGTCAGCTGAGGAAATTGCCGTTCCTGACAGATCGCTTACTATCGCTGAGCCCGGTGGTTCGTCCGCCTGCGGCGGCTGATCAGCCGGAATTAAAACCTTTACCCCACATTTTGAGCAGCTCCCTCGCTTCCCGGCGTGCGTGGCCGGCACGCTAATTCGGTGTCCGTTCGGGCAAGAAAATGTGAGGGTGGTAGATTGCGTCATAGATCGAAAGGCGAACTAGTGGGAACACGGCTGCAGTTTGAGCGGCTCTCAACTCCTTTCTACTTTACACCGAAAATTTCAGCAGGAATCGTTTCCTTTTTGTGGAACCAGCCGTATGGCCATCTCTGTTGTCTGCTCCAAATGCCAGGCCCGCTTCAACGTCAGCGACAAATTTGCTGGCCAGACGGGCCCGTGCCCAAAGTGCAAAAATCCGATCGTGATTCCCAAGCCTGCAGCAGTCACGATTCACGAGCCCGAACGGCCGGCGACCTCATCCAAAGCGGGCCGGATCCCGACCGCCCCAATCGTCTTCAAAGAGGAGTCGCCGTCACCGGTGACCATTACCCTCATCATCGTCGGGCTGCTTGGCCTGTTGTTGATGGCCTATGCCGCCGGCCTGATTTTCCAGACCGACAGCGGGACTGCGATCCCCGTCTGGCTGCTGGCGTTAACGGCGGTGGGTGTAGCCCTGCCAGTCACGCGGCTTGGCTACACCGTGGTTCGTGACAAAGAAATGGAGGGCTACACGGGCAGATCACTGGCCCTGCGAGTCCTGGCCTGCAGCCTGGCCTACGCATTGCTGTGGGGGGTGCGGGGCTTTCTCCTTCCAGGAGATTTCGAGACCTGGCAGTGGACATTCCTTGTTCCATTTTTCCTGTTTGCTGGAGGGCTCGCTGCGGTCGCGAGCTTTGACCTCGACTGGGGCGTCGGAATTGGACACTTCTCGTCATACATATTTTTGACTGCCCTGATGCGATATCTGGCTGGCTATCCACCGATCTGATTACTCAGAGAATACCGGCCATGCCATTCACTGATCTCCCGGAATTGAACAGCCTGCATACAACGGGAGGGGTTCGTATTCCTCCTGGTGTTACGGTACCACTCACCCCACGAATGCGGCGGCTGCTCGACTGCTCGCCGCTGCGGCGGCTCGCAAGTGTGCGGCAGTTAGGGCTGGTTTCACTCGTCTACCCCGGGGCGGTCCATTCGCGATTGGAACATTCGCTGGGGGTTTATCGACTGGCCCTCGACTTCCTCAGTTGTCTTCAAGGGGACAAGCGATTTACCCAGCAGATCGACACCGACGATGCCGCCGCCTTCCTGCTCGCTGCCTTCGTTCATGACGTTGGCCACTGGCCTTACTGCCATCCGATTGAGGACATGGGGCTGGCTGGTATTCCCCGCCATGAAAACCTGGTGGCTGACGTACTGGCTGGCAGCGAGATGAGTCCGTTGCTGCAAGCTGATTGGGGGCTGTCAGTTGACCGGCTATCTGCACTGATTGTGGGCACCGCCACCGACCCCGCCGGCAGGATCATCCACTCGCTCCTCTCAGGTCCGATCGACGTGGACAAGATGGACTATCTGTCCCGCGACAGCCTGCACGCAGGAGTGCCTTATGGCCGGCACTTTGACCAGGATCGACTACTCTCGAGTCTCTGCCTTGATGAGCCGGCGATGGGTCTAGCAATCACAGAAAAGGGCCGCACGGCGGCCGAACTGATGGTCTTTGCCCGCTACGTCATGTTCAGCGAGGTTTATTGGCACCATGCGGTGCGGTCGGCCACCGCGATGCTGCAGCGGGCTGTCTGGCTCTCTCGCGACCGGCTCGATATCGGCCGGATGATTCGTAGTGACGACGCTGGCTTTGTCGGGCTGATTTATGAAGCAGCCGAAGGTAAGACTGCTCGGCAACTCGTGAACGGCCTGTTCGGCCCCCACCGCCAGTTGCACAAGCTGGTGGTAGCCTATGACGCAAGCAGCCATTCAGCGATTCATGCCGCCCTTGCGGGGCAGCCGTATGACCGGCTGGCGGCGGCTGCTGAGCGGCTCGCGAAAGGGCTTTCAAGGTCAACCGGTCTGTCAATTGCTGCAAGCAGCCTGATCATCGACGCCCCGCCTGCCGAGAAAGAGATCGAGTTCCGGCTCCAAATTCGCTACCGGAACACACAGACAGACAGCAATCATTGGCGACCTTTGGCAGAAGTTTCACCAGTGACCAAGTCGCTGGCCCATCGGCAGTTCGACAGTCTGGTGAAACAGGTACGGCTGTTCGCGCCAGCCGACTGTGCTGATGCCATCCGAAAACAGCCCGGCCTCGAAGAAATGCTCCTCGAGGCCGGGTGTTCGGGCTAAAGAGATTGCCAGGCGTGCTGGCTGAAGGCCTCACTCAGGCAGCTTGCCGGACTTCAGGATTTCGCCCCAGGTCTTACCGGAGGGGCTTTTCATGCCAGCAACCTTTTCGAGCGCCTCGCGAATCTTCTCCGGATTCTTGGCATCCTTTTTGCGGTCAAGCAGTTTGTCGAGTTCCTTGCCGTAGGCGTTCTTGTCCTTCTTGCTCTTTCCTTCATGGCAGATGTTGCACTTCGCCTTGGCGACCGCGCTGGCGTCGAGGTTGCCGTAAACCTCTTTGAATTCGTCATAGAACTGCTTCACCGCGTAGGCGGGACGGGCAGAGAGGGCGATGAAGCCGACGGCCATCATCACGGCTACGGTTGTGATCTGCTTGCTGATGCTCATACCTGAGGTACTCCTGCGAAAAAATCGGTTGAAATCACTGCTTAGCAACGCTGACAGGCAAACAAAGCGGGGGAAGGCCCCGCCGCTTTTGAAGATCACAAAACCTTCTGCTCACCGGTGTCGGCAAATTGTGCTTTCGACGGGAAACATGTCAAGTTTTCCTCTAAACCAGCAGGGAAATGTCGGCCAATTCCCATTCCTTACACGCCTCCGATACCTGCCGGCAGACGATTTTGCCGACGGTTTCTCGGTTTGGCCGGCCCAACCGGCAGACTGCTCCCAGAAGCAGGCGGACGGGTGTCACTTATTCAGCGGCAGAAATCCCAGCGGGCCAGCTGTTGAAAAACGGCTGATGGGCAAGGGGTCGAGGGGCAGCCGCAAAGTCGATCTCAACGGTATCACCAGCACCGTCAATGCGTCTGAAAATACGACTACCTTCATATCGGCCCGACCGGTCTAGCCAGTTCACTGCCGCCTGGTAAGCCTCCGGCTCGGCCACTCCCACCTGCTCAATCAGTGCAGCGGGTTCAGGGACCAACAACCGACAGCGTTCGACAACTGCCTCGAGCCGGGGCACACGGACCTGGGTCGGGGAATCGGAGAGTCGCGAGAATCCCTCCTGGCAGGCAAAAGTTGCCGCCTCAAGCCTGAGTCCAATGAGCGGCCCAACACCCGAAGGAAGGCCATCGACATCAAGAAAACGGCCAACCACAGTAGCCCCTCCACCCCGCCACTGCAGGCTCAATCCTACCGGTCCTTCAATGCCACAGACAGTTGCCTCACCGTTCACAACCACGTCGACCATCTCAACGCTACCCGGAATTGAGCTGACTTCATTTTGTTGTTGTCCGTTCGTTTCGGTCACTGCAGCTGTTGACTCCTCCAGCAGTTCCGCCGAGAGCGTGACAATGCGGTCGCGTGGAGTGCTTTCATTCGCGTTATCCTGTCCTCCGGAGTCAGCGGTGACAGCCAGACCAACATTCCGACAGGTCAGCGATCCTCCCGGGCCAATCTGAAAGATCGATCGGCGGCCAGTCACTGAATCAGCCCGCCCATCCATGCGAATATCGAGGCCCTCAAGCGTGAGTTGCCCGCCATCAATCCGCCAGGCCACCAGTTCATCGCCCGACGGCGGAAACTGGCTGTCATCAATCCGCAGCAGCGGCCGCTGCCCTGCGGCCGCCCTGATGGTCAGCGTCTTTCCACTGAGATCAAGTGGCCCAATCAGATATTCCCGATCAGCAACCAGTTCGATTACTGCTTCATCCTCAGCCGCCGCCAAGGCTTCGGTGAATCCGGCACCTTCAGTAATAGCCTCAAGAGATGCAGCCACTCGTATCGGTGTGTTTATTGGCATCACTTCTTGGGCACCGGCCGCATTCAGGGGCGGCTCCTCTGAGGCGACGTCCTCTTCGGTCGGAATCGCCAAGGCAATAACGAGACCGGCAAGACAGACGGCAGCTCCCAGCCAAGGCCAGAGACTGCCGCGAACACTCCTTCCGGAAGCCGGGGCGGCCTCCAGCATGGGCCGGCCAACAGTCAGATCGATGCCCTCCTCTTCAGCAATGGCAACCAGCTCAGCCTCAAGGTCGGCTGGCTGAGCAAATCGCTCTTCCGGCAGCTTGGCCATCAGCCGCCGAATCACTGCCGCCAGCCGCCGGGGCACATCGGTCCTCAGCAGTTCTACGGCCGGGGGCGTTTCCTGCTGATGCTGCAGGAGTTTCTGGACCATCGTCCCTTCGGCAAAGGGTGCCCGACCAATCAGCATGAAGAACATCGTACAGCCGAGCGAATAGAGGTCGCTGCGGATGTCTGCTGCCCTGGCATCGCGGGCCTGCTCGGGAGAAATGTAATCGAATGTCCCCAGCGTCATTCCGCTGACGGTGAGATCCTGTTCGCCAGCCACCTGTTGAAGTCGGGCCAAGCCCATATCAACCAGCTTTGCCCGTCCGGCTGGCGTGATGATGATGTTCGACGGCTTGATGTCACGGTGGGTGACGTTGCGGCGAGCAGCATGATCGAGAGCGGCGGCAATCTGCAGGGAGATGTCGACGGCTGCCGCAACACTTAGCGGGCCTCGCTGCCGGACCAGATCACGCAGGTTTGTGCCCTCGATGTACTCGAAGACAATAAAGTGCCAACCCTCACTTGAACCAACCGCATGGACCAAACCAATGTTTTCATGGTTCAGCCGAGCTGCCGACTGGGCCTCGTTCCGGAACCGCCGCAACATCTCTTCGTCAGCCGACTGATGCCCTGCCAACACTTTGACTGCAACAATCCGGTCGAGAGTGGTGTCGAGGGCTTTGAAGACTGCCCCCATGCCGCCCCCGCCAACGAATTCATCCAGCCGGTAGTCGCCCAGCCTGCGACCCTCAAGCAGACTCCCCAGTTCGCTTATTGAGGTTGGCGGTGGAGGGGCGGTGCTGCCACCGGAGAGGACCGTTGCGGCCGATTCCTGCTCAGACGGTGTCTCAGCCGGACCTCTGGCGGGCGGGCGGGCAGGCACAGAAGTCAGGTCATTCGCGGCATCCATTTCCCTCGACGGTAGCACCGCCCCGACGAACCGGCAACGCGGATGGCAGTTGACTTTCCCTGGACAAGTGCCGGGGGCAGAATAAGCGGACGGAAATGCAAAAACCTCACCCCTGCCGATTGACCGGTACCCGGAGATTAAGAGATGCCCAGACCAGCCGACCCCTTCGCCCGCGTCGCCATCTGGTGTTTTGTCCTTGCTGGCATTTTTGCCGTACTCGGTGGCGCGGCCGTGGCGGCCCCTTGGGTAGCAGCAACCGTCATCGCTGTTTTCTGTGGCATCACGCTGCTGGCAGCAGGCATTTCGCAGTTGGCGATGGCTGTTGGCACATATTCGTGGCGGGGTTTCTGGGTCATGCTGCTGTGCGGGGGTCTGTCGACGCTGGCCGGTGCCGGCATGCTGGCTCTCCCGAAAGCGGGCGTTGAGGCACTGGTGATCTTTCTAGGCCTGCTGCTGACCTTTGAAGCGGTGGCAAAACTTGCCGCTGCCTTTAGCATTCGTGACGGCTTTCCATGGGGCTGGCTGCTGTTTGACGGCATTGTGACAGGTGTTTTGGGCGGCATCCTGCTGACGAGCAGTCCAGCCGATGCCGGTGTTCTGCTGGGCATCTTCGTGGGCATCAACCTGCTTTCGAGCGGCGTCACCTTCCTGGCCGTCGGCCTGCATCTCAGACGGGCCGGCCGGTTGGCCTGATGCATTGATTTATGAAAAGGTAAGAGTGTGTTGCGACGCCGACATAATTCATCGTCAGCATTCAGGGGAGGTTCCGACCGGATGACACGTAGCCTGCCAAAACCAGACGACACGACCACCACGCGGCGGCAGTTCCTGCACGTGGCAACCACGACAACCGCAGCGGTGCCACTGCTGGGCCACAGCAACCTGGCTGCGGCACCTCCAGATCGGCCAGTGATCGACACCCACACCCATTTCTATGATCCCAGGCGGCCGCAGGGGGTGCCTTTTCCGTCGAGTAAAGATTCGTTGCTCTACCGGCCAGTCCTGCCGGAGGAATGGCAGCAGTTGGTCCAACCACTGGGGGTGACCGGCACGGTTGTGGTCGAGGCAAGCCCCTGGCCAGAAGACAACCAATGGCTGCTCGACCTGGCCGAGGGCCAGCAAAGCCGACCTGGTATGCAGGGCATCGTCGGCGTGGTCGGCAACCTGCCGGTCGGCACAGCCGAATTTGCGGGGCTGCTCAAGCGGTTTGCTGCCAATCCGTTATTCCGCGGCATTCGCGTCAACGGCGGCAAACTGCTGGCCGGGCTCGCACAGCCGGACTACCGCCGTGATCTCGGCCAGTTGGCAGACCGAGGCCTAGCCCTTGATGTCAACCACGGCCCCTCGTTTGCCGCTGCCACCGCGGCAGCCCGTGCGATTCCGACGCTCCGCATCGTGGTCGACCACATGGGGGGCGGCAGAATCACTGGCACCAGCCCCGCGGCCGATTGGGTCAGGCAGGTCGAGACCGCGGCCGCCCGGCCAAACGTGTTTCTGAAAGTATCGGCCCTGATCGAGTCGGCTTTTTATGCGCAGCCCCAGCCAGCCGACGGCAGCGAGCGGCCCGCACCGCCGACAGACCCTGGCTATTACCGTCCCTGGGTCGAACAGGTCTGGCAAGCCTTCGGGCAGCAGCGGCTGCTGTTTGGCAGCAACTGGCCGGTCTCGCTGCGGGCCGGCAGCTATGCCGATCTGCTTGCGGTGATCCGGCCCCTCGTCGCGGAGCATGGTCCGGACGCCGAGCGGTGGTTCTTCGCCGAGACCGCGCAGACCGCCTACCGCTGGCGGCGGGACTGAAAGCCTGCAGCGCGCTACCGGGTGGGGTACCATCTCCACCGTGCCGATGGCTTTTCCCTACATGAGGATTCCTCCATGCCCACCCACTCTCAAGTTTTCACCGGACTGCTGCTAGCGTCGATGCTTGCCATGGCCCTTCACGCCCTCCCGACCGCCAGTTCAGCACCGCCTGAAACAAACTATGACGAATCGCTGGCCGGCTCATTTGTCCTGCCTGATGTACTCGCCGGCCCGGATGAGGTTCCGGCCAGCACAGAAATAGCGTGGAAAAAGACCTCGCGGCCCCATCAGTTCAAGCTGCTTGAAAAGTATGTCTATGGACGAAAACTGCCGCCGGTCCCGGTCGCAGTCGTCGGCGAAGTCGAGCGGGCTGAGGTCGATCTGGGCAGCACCAAGGGAGTGCGGTTGCAGGCACAGCTTCGGCTGGGAACGGCAGTTGATGCCCCGACCACCAGCGTGCTGCTCTACCTGCCCAAGACCACAAAAAAAGTTCCGGTCTTTCTCAAGCTCAACTTTCGGGGCAATCAGGCTGAGAGCGATGACCCTGGCGTCTGGCTGCCGACCGGCTGGGTGCCTGCCGAGACGCGGTTCGAGGGCATCGTGGACAATCGGGCCACCGACGCCTCCCGCGGGGCACTGCAGCGACGCTTTCCGGTCGCCTCCATGGTGGGCCGCGGCTACGGGATGGCCACTGCCTACTGCGGCGACTTCTTCCCGGATCGCCCCGACGGCCGTCCGCAGAGTGTCCTGGCAAGCCTCGGCCGCCCAGTCAGCGGCGAGCTACCCAAGGATGAGCCGGGGGCAATTGGGGCCTGGGCCTGGGGTCTGTCACGGATTCTCGACTGGCTGGTGACACTGCCCGAGGTCGACGCACGCAAGGTGATCGTGGTGGGCCACTCGCGGCTCGGCAAGACCGCGCTTTGGGCCGGTGCCTGCGACGAGCGGTTCGCAATGGTCGTTTCCAATGACTCCGGCTGCGGCGGGGCCGCTCTCTCGCGACGGAATTTTGGTGAAACGCTTTCGGTGATCACCAAGCGTTTTCCGCATTGGTTCTGCCCAATGCTCGCCGAGTATGCCGGCCGAGAAATTGAACTGCCGTGCGATCAGCATGCGTTGCTGGCCATGGCCGCACCTCGGCCGCTTTACGTCGCAAGTGCTGAAGAGGACCGTTGGGCCGATCCGCGGGGTGAGTTCCTGGCCGCGGTTGCCGCCGGCCGGGCGTGGAAACTCTATGGCCTGACCGGGCTGGGCACCGAGATGATGCCCCCCATCAACACGCCGATTGGAGAGACGATTGGCTATCACATCCGCAACGGCAGCCACGACCTGCTGCCCTCTGACTGGACGCAGTTCGCCGACTTTGCCGATCGGACCCTGCTGGGCAAACAGCGGCCCGCCGCAGCCGAGGCTGCGGTGGCACCCGACGCCCACAGCAGCCAACTGCTGGCTGAATTCCGGCCCGACCAGTCGTCATTGCCGGTGGCCCCGCCGACTGACGCGGTACTGCTGGTCGCCCCCGGTGTTGAGCCCAAGTTCACCTCGATGGCCGGCGGCCCGATCAACTGGGAAATCGAAGAGGGCAGCCTCGTGGCCACCCGCACCAAGAACCACGCCAACCACATCGCCTCAAGCGTGATGTTTGAGGATGCCGACATTCATGCCGAGTTCATGGTCTCACCGCTGGCCCACGGTAACAGCGGACTCTACATCCACGGCCACTACGAAATGCAGATTTACGACTCCTTCGGAGTCGAGAATGTCACCAGCCAGGACGAGGGCAGCCTCTACCGCTTTGCCAAGCCGCTGGTCAACGCCGCCCGGCCAGCCGGCGAATGGCAGGTCTACGACATTCGGTTCATCGCTCCGAAGCGGAACGCAGATGGCAGTCTGAAATCGGCCGGCACCCTGAAGGCCTGGCTTAACGGACAGCTCGTGCAGGATGGGGTGACCTTCACCGCACCGCGGTCGCCCTACATCCCGTATCGACACGGCGTGACCGACTATCTACGGGGCGTCGAGAAGCAGCTACAGGCAACCGGCAAGGGCCCACTGTTCCTGCAGGATCACGGCAGCCCGACCCGCTTTCGCAACGTCTGGATCAGGCCGTTGCCGTAGCGGTCATTTCAAATCGCTCGGCTTGATGCCGGCGGTTTTGTCCTTGCGGAAGCCGTACATGGTGGGCTTGAAATCACCGACGATACCGACGTCGCTGCCAGCTGAGATCGCATCCTCCAGCCCGACCGCCCAGTAGCAAGCGTTGACGAGCAGGCGGCGGACGCCGTCCGACTCGAGGTCGTTCGACGAGCCCATCGTCGTCGTGAACACGCGACCGGTCGGCCCACCATCAATCGAGTAGCTTTTCACCCAGGCGACCGGCATCATCGGGTCGTTCTTGGCCACCTTGTTCTTGGCTTTCTCCTGCACGCCCTCAACCGGCGGCGAGTCGGGATCCATGCCGGTGAGCACCTGACCGAGAACCAGCGGCTGGCTGTCACCGGGCAGCGGCAGCCGCACGCCATAGACGTCGGTCGGCCCCCAGATGTCGCCGTCAGCAATACCCCGCAGGATCGGGTGCTCGGCGGCCCCAGGAGCGATCAGCCCCAGCGTGCTCTCGTGCTTATGGTGGCCGTGATGGCTGATCCAGGTTTCACCCAGCACCAGCCGGCCAAAGCCCTGG
>Ga0114919_10003211_pt1 | contig 13210 bp, 11 predicted proteins | sample BlataG_FD_88682 | JGI IMG/M metagenome (GOLD analysis project Ga0114919, IMG submission 88682) | Deep subsurface microbial communities from Black Sea to uncover new lineages of life (NeLLi) - Black_00105 metaG | ecosystem: Environmental > Aquatic > Marine > Oceanic > Sediment | place: Atlantic... | reverse complement strand
TTGGTGATGGTATTCCATGGGATGAAGTATTATGGTATGGTACCTTAGCCAATTTAGCAATAGGTACTTTTGCCGCTTATTTGTTAGCATATTTAATTCCGAAAAGCGCAGATAAAAGATTATATGTATGCATTGGAATAATGGTTGTTCACGCAATTTTGTACGCTACTCCTATATTCGAACACAAAGGATTTGGTGGGGGTACGATTCCTTTTCCTTTTAACTCGTTGAACCATGCAGCTATTGCCATTGCAGGGACATGCTTCTCTCAATGGTATAAAATGGATCCAAACGACCCTAAGGTAGGTTTTAAAAAGAGAATTTTACCCATGGCAACGATTTTTATATTTGTATTCTATTGTTTGGATTGGATACAACCTGCTGAACACCACGATGCGACGACATCTCTTGCATTTTTCGCAATTGCAGCTTCTGGTTTTTTAATAGCCATTTTCTATGGATTTGAGAAAATGGAGTTTAAAGTTCCAGTGCTTTCAGAAATGGGTAACAATATGCTCCTCTTGTTTATATTGGCTTTTATTTTTGATGTTGCTATAGGTCTTTTTGAAACAGAGATTCGTATGGCAAATCCAATAATAGTAATGCTCTTGGTAGGAATTGTGCCGATTGCAATTGAAGCAGGAATCGCTATGCTGTTAGCAAAGTGGAATATAAAGATTAAAATCTAAATTTTTTTTATTTTATTTTTACTATTTTCTATGTAAAACGACTATATCACATAATTTTATTATAATGTGAATTGAGTGGAGAAGTAAGAATTATACTGTAAATATATAAAAGTAGAAAATATTATATTTTTGAATATAATAACAATTAGGATGAATTACTTATGAAAAACGATATTACTGTAGGTTTGGATTATAGCCATAATAATATGTTAACTTTAGAAGCTTCAAGTTACACTGAATTTACTCAATTCCTGTTCACTTCTGCATATAAACTAGGGAAAATCGAAGCGGGATTCCATTCTTTAGAAAAAGTTAAGAATTACTCTGCTATTATAATGTCAATTCCTAAAAACATGAACTTGGCACCGAAAGAGATAGATGTTTTGGAAGAATACGTAAGAACTGGTGGCAGCTTACTCATCATCGGTTCTCAAGGTGGACAACATACTAATAGAACGAATATTAACGAATTAACGAGGAAATTTGGATTCGAATTCATAGCGGATGAAATTAACGATTCAGTGAATTATATCAACTTACAGAAACGACCTTTACTTTCTAGCTTTAAACCGCATTACATAACTGAGAACCTAAAAAAAATAGTCTTATCAAGCGCTTGCTCATTAGGGACGACAAAACTAACAGCAAATGAAGCAAAGAACATAAAAGTCGAAGTACTTGTGAGGGGAGGGTTAAATTGTTGGAGAAGACTATTCAATGGAAAAGATTGGGTCGAAGAAGACTGCCCTAAAATTCCACTAGTTGTTACTTCTGAGTATTATCACGGTCAAGTGGTATCGTTTGGAACGCTTTCGATTTTCTCGTCTCTTGGGAGAGAATATGGGTTTTCTGCTTTTGATAATGATATTATTATAGCCAACATCTTAAGATGGCTTACTTTAGACGTTTCGGCAGAAGGAATAGTTATTACAATTGAAATTCAAAGAGATTTGTTTCACTGGGCAGATTTCCTTCTTAAAAAAAAGAAATGGGAAAATTTTTCGGATGTACTTAATGTTGGTTTGAAATATTTTAAAGATAACTATGAAGCGATAATGAAAGAATTGGAAAGCAAGCAGGTGGAAAGATATCAGATAAAACCAGGAGCTAAAAAAGTAGAAACACTAAAGGAAGAAGAGAAAGTAATCGATTTGATTCCAAAAAGAAAAGTAGAAGACCTAGACGATATAATAAGTGCTATCGAAGACATCTCAGGAGAAAAATATGAGCGTACTCTTACTGATGATGATGAAGAAGATGTTCTGCAAGAAGAAAGGGAGTTAATTGGAGACCTACCAGAAGATCTGAATACTTTGACTGTGAGAGAGCTGAAAAGCTATTGCACTAAGAACGACATTAATCTGCCCCCTAACTCTCGAAAGTCGGATATCATAAATATCATTAAATACGTTTCGGGAAATGATTAACTAATTATTCTTAACCTAAAACTAAAAATACCATGCTTCTTTCTTCAAAACTAAGTACCTTGTTTTTATCTAATTATGAATCGATTCTTATTTGTGTTAGGATCAAACTGGCAATTGTCTATAGCCGAACTTGATAATTTTTTGAAGAATTCGCAAGTTAAAGGGCGAATTACGGATTACTCCGCGAATATCGCGATAGTAGAGTTTGAGGATCTACATAATAATAAATATTACATCAATGATTTAATGGAGCTTCAATATTTATTAGGAGGGTGCCAAAAAATTGCTGAAATTTACGATTTTGTAGATATTCAAACAATATTCAACGCTTTCCCCCAAAATGTTGAGAAGTTTAAACTAATTGAAACTAAGAGGAAAGAAATACTTAAGATTATTAATAATTGCCTTCCAAAAATATTTCCAAAAATTAAAAACGAGAGTATTTTTTTTGCGGTTTCAATTTATCCAAATCTTTATGATGATATATATTACTCGGATGTCTTAGTAAAACATTTTCTTCCTTTCTTGAACAAAGAAATAATGGCACTTTTAAATGAAATAGGTGCTAAAAAATCGCTCTATTATAGGTATCCTGAGGAAAATATTCAATCGGGTAATTTAAATCCTATTTTCCCGCACAATGTTATAAAATACGGGTTATTCAATAAAGATCGTGCTGAAATAATATTTGGCTTCACAGAAGAAGGTTTTTATGTAGGAAGAACGATTACTTGTGATGATCCTAATTTTAAGAAGAAAACAGACGAGGAAAGACCTTTTAAAGAATTTAAAAGTGCTATTTCCCCAAAATTAGCACTAATTATGTTAAATTTCTTGAATTTATTTGAAGAGAGAGAAAAGAAAAAAATTCTTGATCCATTCGTAGGAAATGGGACTATACTATTATTTGCGTTAATTGAGGACTTCCAAATTTATGGTTCTGATATTGACGAAGTTAAAGTCAAGAATACTCTACGCAATCTTAGTTGGTTATTAAACGAACTCGAAGAACCCATCCCCTATATGCTAAATGAGAATATTAGACAAGCAAATATCAATAAGTTATCTTCTATTTTTGATAAAGGACAATTTGACGGAATTACGACTGAACCGGATTTAGGACCCTTTTTCAATCAAAAACCCTACTACACTGAAGTAAAAAAGCTTATCGATTCAAAATTAATGCCGATGTTTGAGGCTACTTTTCGAGAAGCTTATAAGGTTTTAAAACCAAACGCAAGAATCAGTATTGTTGTACCAATTTTCAGTACAGTTGATGGTGGTGATATTACGCTTAATATGGGGGAAATCACGAGGAAGCATAATTTTAAACCTATCCCCTTACTCGACTTAAATAGAATCGTTAATAAATCAAATCAAAAGCTTCAGTTTCAGAAAAAACACGTGCAGACTATGCTTGATGCAAAAAAGGGTCAAATAGTGAAAAGAAAAATCTTTGTTTTTGAAAAAGAGAATTAGTCTTAAGAATTATGGATTACAAAGACATTCTAGATATTATTAGTGAAACAATTAAAGGCGAAGCGCATCTAGATCTATTAGCCCGAAAAAGGCAAGATCCGTTTAAAATTTTAATATCTACGATTTTGTCAGCAAGAACGAAAGATTCAAATACAGAAGAAGCAACTAAAACTCTTTTTGCTAAATATAACACTCCTGAACTTATAGCTAATGCAAAAGTTGAGGAATTGGAAAAATTAATCTATAAGTCAGGGTTCTATAGGGTAAAAGCACTCCGAATTAAAGAAGTATCTCAAATAATAAAAACTAGATACGATGGTATCGTTCCTGACGATTTTAAAGCTTTAAACTCCTTACCCGGTGTTGGAGCAAAAACAGCAAATTGTGTATTAGTTTACGCTTTCAAAATCCCTGCAATACCTGTAGATACTCACGTACATAGAATCCCTAACAGGTTAGGGTGGATTAAGACTAAAAGACCAGAGGAAACCGAAAAGGAATTAAAAATTATCATTCCAAAGGATCAATGGATTCGGGTAAACAGATTATTTGTAAGATTTGGTCAAGAAATTTGCCTACCAATTCGCCCCAAATGCGATCTATGTCCGTTAAATACCGTATGTGTAAAAGATTTCTCAATGGAACATGCTCTAAAAAACAAGAAAAAGAAGAAAAGTTAGTATTGACTTCTAACAACGGATTTTTTGCTCCTAGTAAAAAGAAATCCGATTATTAATCCTGCTAATAAGCCAAAAATATGAGCAAAATAGTTAATTCCAGGTGCAAATGAAGAAAATACAAAATAAAAGACATAAATCAAACCGAGAAATATTAATGGAGTGTCTCGTTGTACGATTAAAATTGAGAATGCGGCCCCAATTAACCCAAAGATTGCACCAGATGCCCCAAGGCTTATTGTATATGAAGATAATAATAACATTGAGAAAAAACTTCCAATCAATCCCGATATGAAGTAAATCATAATAAATTGGTATTTAGAATAGCTGAGCTCAACATAAGCTCCAAAAATCAAAAGTGATATCATATTCGAGAAGAGGTGAAGGGCGTCTCCATGCAAAAACATTGAAGTTAATAGTCGCCAAATCTCTAAATCATTTATGATTTTGTAATTAATTTGAACTAAGAGATAAAACACATCTTCAAAAGCAAACGAAAATAATACGTACAAGAGTGCGTTGATAGAAATCAGAAATATTGTAATCCTTGCATCTTTAATATTTTTCGCGTCTAAAATAAACATTAGGGTATCACGATCTATATGTGACGGAATTAGTAATTTATAATATTTTAATATAAAAAGGTATAATAAGTATAAAATTTATTATTTTGTTGATACTATGGAAGATCGGAGTTTATTTCAAAAAAAAATTCAGTTGCTATTTTCACTCCATTTTTACGGCTATTTGAAAGATATAAGGCTATTTAAGGCTTTTTTGGATGTCCCCCTAAAAGATTTTATACCAAACGAAATCCAAGAACAAGTTAGACTTTACGACGACTCTCCGGTTTTATTCTACTTAGATAGAGAGAACCCTGCATCGGTTAGAACAATTTCTGCACCCCATATGATTTCAATTATGATACAGGAATTACTGTTAAATGAAAACGACGATTTACTTATTTTAGGAGCAAAAAGTGGATATATCGCCGTTTTAGCTCATAAATTATCTCCAAAAGGTAAGATTGTTATTTTAGAAGCTAACTCGAAAATAGCTAAAATTACGGCAGATAATTTAAACCATCAAAACTTAAACGGGGAAATAGAAGTCATTGTAAAAAATCCACTTGAAGGATTTTCTGAATTAGGACCGTGGCAAAAAATCCTCGTTACTGGCGCAATAAATCAAGAACTAATTATTCCATTGCTAGAGCAATTAGATTCTACAGAAGGGGTATTATTTGCCCCCATTGGAGAAAACTATTTGCAAACATACACTCAGATCATTCGATTTGGTGATGACTTTTATGGAAAAAAGTACCTTCAAGTACGATTTACGCCTCTAATAACTCAAATTGAATTAGATGAATTAAAACTTATAACTGACATGGACGAACTTGACGCGTATCCTGATATACATAAAAAAAACAACCCCCCAAAAGCAATACCCAATGGAAATATTACCGTTAATTATGCTTCTGATGTATTAGATGAAGTGAGATTAGAACCTTACTCGAAAAGCAAATTGTACGAGATCAACGATGAGAGTATCTATGAAGCGATTAAACAACACATGAAATACACAATCAATACAAAAAACAAAAAAGAAAATCAAGAATACATAGAAAATGTCAACAGTTCTTTAGAACAAATAAAGATGCTATTTGGTAAACTAGAGAGAGATATTAAAGAAAATGGTATTGTTGAACCGAGATTTGTAGAGAAAAAAATAAAACTTATTGAAAAATATCAACTCGAAGTTAATAGTGTACAAAATAAATTAAAAAAAGATATGCCTTAATTATATTTCCCATGATTTCTTGCCGTACTCATCAATGTTCTAACGCTTTTTAAAGGTATCTCTTTAAATATTACCGTACTAGGCCCTATAATAAAATGCCTATTCTCTTTTAACACATCTAATAATTGTTTTACATGTAATTCGATTTGATAACAAGATCCATATGGAAGAGTATAAGACACATCTGCAAAACCAATTAAAACAAAATCAGGATACCGTTTATTTATAATAACGGGATCGCAACCTCCTTCGAATCCTTGCAATCCTCGAAATCCAGCTTTCTTAAAGGACGAGATTAATTCTGTGGGGTCTCCGTCAGAGTGTATTTGAGAAATTAAATCAGCGTCTGAGATAATAGAATTAATTTTTTTGTAATAGGGCATAAAATCTTTCTCCCACCTTTCAGGTGATATCATTGGGTATCCCTTATATGCTACATCATCCAATAGGGTTACAACTTTACCCCTACTTCCTGTTGCCTGTATCAATCCTAATATGTTAGCTTGAGTTAATTCAGCATAGAATTTAATTAGTTCTCTATACAGGGCCGTTTTTTTTTTGAAATGGTAGCTAAAATTAATTAAACCCATACTTTTCCACACTCGATCGAAGATACCATCCACCATTAAAACGGGAAATATTAAGGAGGAAATCTTCTCATACCGAGTTATTGTTTTATTAATTAATTCATGATTTTCTATGTTCTTTAAACTGGCTTTAATTTCGTTTAAAATTACCAAATCTTTTATGTGACCTCCTTCATAATAAGTTGTATTAGATCTGATAGCTTGACCATCTTCTCGAATTTTAATAATATTTCCTTCCTCAGTTTCAATTTTAATGTTTTTAAATTTAAAGCTAGAAGGAAATGGAGCAAAGATAGAATCAAAACCTAAGATCCGGGGGATATCAAAATAAAGGTCATTTAATAACAACCCGCTATAATCTTTTAGAATACTTTTCTTATTCATATCAATGAATTCTTGTCTGATATATTGAACATGAGTGGGAACTCTGTCAAGCTTTTTCCGTTTGTTTTCGTCGTAAACCGCTAAATAGCGCTCGTAGCAATTCATACTCAACACAAAAAGGAATAATTACTGAAAAGATCAAAATTATTAATTATCTGAAATAGAGAATTTTTAAATATATATTAGGATTATTTTTATGTCTTGATAGATCAAAATAATAAGTATTTTTGGCAAGTTGTCTCGCAATTTAACAGTCTTATGCAATCTGCGATTGAAGGTCCAAATTGTATAAATCCTCAAATTTGTAAAGGAGATTGTTGTTCTATAAAAATAGATGTTCCTAAAGTACTCGCCAAAGAATACATTCGAAGAGGATATGCTGAAACAACTGATTTTATTAGAAGTAATATTTTTTCGTTTCAGTTAAGATTTAACGAAAAAACAGGAAAATGTTTTTTATTCGATAGAGAAATTAACGGGTGCTCGATCCACAACTCTGGAATAAAACCCCCTCAATGCTGGATATATCCAACAGGATTCTCAAATCCAGATAATTTAGACATATGTTGTAAGAAAGTTTCGGGGTGGAGGATAAAAAATCCAAAAAAAGCAATGAAAGCTGAAGAACTCTTACAAATTTTTATATTCTTATGTAAAAGTGAAGCCAAAAAAGAGTTAAACCTTATTAAAAAAAGATTAGAAAATTCAGATAATAATATGAGTACACAAGATAAATTATATTCTCTTAAAGACGATCTAAAAAAGAATGCTCCAAGAAGTTTAGGGGGATTTAAAGACTTATGGGAACATATAAATCCTCTCCCCGCAGAAGGTTTTTCTTTACAAATGAAAAAATTTTGTCTTTTTTATAAGAAAGACTGTAAGTATCTCGCTGATGATTTTATGGATTGTTCCAACATTTGTGAGACGATTGTAATTAAATTAGTTGAGTTTTTACAGCAAAACCTAATACTTTTTATCAAGAAAGAAGGTGTAGATGTCAACGGTGAATATCCTTTATATAAATTGTTCACTTTCAAGAAATTGCCCTCTTTTTTATAAAAATGCTTTTTAGAGATTTTTGTCGGCGAATCAAATGGTTGTTTTCTTGATTGCAATACGAATAATTCGATGATAATATCTGTGTATTACTTATTTTTAAGATTAGTTTGCTTATCTATCTAAATAACACTTATATATTACTAAAGAAATATATTTATATAAAACTTAAAGTGATTTTATGGAATTAGGGGATAAAACCTTATCAGAGTTAACCGAAAAAGTTTTTTCTGAGAAATACGATTTTATTGACGGTCCACAAAAATTGAAAGGGAGATCAGGAAAACTTTGGACATTTAACGCTGTTATTAATGATAAAAAATACGGTAAATATGGGGTCTTCGTGCGAGATTGGAAGAGGGAAATCTCTATTACGCAGTTGCGTCAACTTCATAAAGCTTGCGTTGATATCCCGGACATTGAAGGGGGAATTATGGTATGTAACATTGCCACAGATTTTTCTCGCGATTATAGTTCTCAATTTGGAATTCAGTTGCTGTCGCGTGGTCATCTCGTGTCCAAATTACGTAATAGGGAATTCCAATTTTAATTTTTATTATCTCTTTTACTCATCATTTTTAGAACAAAAATTTATTTAACGCTCCATTCTGTATACTTAAGTGTATTATATTAGAAAATTTTTAAATTTTCAAAGTGGATAAATTTGCTTACTAATAGAGTAAAAGGTGTTGAGTATGCGATAAGAGAAATCGCTGCTGTAGCTCATGAAGTAGCTAAAAGTGGTAAAAAAGTATACCATTTAAATATAGGAGATCCCGTTTCCTATGATTTCCCTACTCCAGAATTTATATCTGAAGCTTTATATAACGCTAGTCGAAAAGGTAAAAATTTCTACGTTAATTCACTAGGGGTTGTTGAATTAAGAGAAGAATTAAGCAAAAATCTTAAAGAAAATCAAAACCTCGATATTGGAGTTGACGACATTCTCGTTACCTCTGGAGTTACTGAAGGAATTAACTTTATTGTATCAAGTTTAATAGAAAATGGTAGAGAATTGCTGATACCTGGTCCGTCTTATCCCTTATATATCAATTACACCAATTTTTACGATGGAAAGCCCGTAGAATACGAGCTTGATGAGATGCAAGATTGGGAACCTGATATTGAAGATTTAAGGAAAAAAATTACTGATAGAACGCAAGCAATATTAATTTGTTCTCCTAATAATCCTACGGGGGTCTTGTACGGAGAACAAAAAATTAAAGAAATAATAGATTTAGCAGGCGAATACAACTTACCTGTTTTATCTGATGAGATTTACGACCAGATAACTTATGATAAACCTTACGTATGTCCTGCGTCGTTAAGTAAGGATGTTCCTGTAATCGGATTGAATGGTTTTTCGAAAACTCATTTAGTAACTGGCTGGAGGCTTGGATATCTTTATTATCACGATCCGGAAAATAAACTTGAAGAACTAAAGAATGGCATAGCAAAGTTAGCGAGGGCTAGATTATCTTCCAGCTCTGTTGCTCAATATGCCGCTATAGATATTTTAAGGACGCCAAGTAATCATACTATAGATATGGTAAGAAAATTAAAAGAGCGTCGAGATTATTCGTATGATAGACTTAGAAAAATTGAAGGAATTAGCTGTGTTAAGCCTAATGGGGCGTTTTATCTTTTTCCAAAATTAGACTTGAATGAGTTAAGAAAATGGAAGAATGATAAGGAATTAGTTGTAGAATTGCTCAAAGAAACAGGTGTATGTGGTGTTTATGGTTCCGGTTTTGGAAGCTATGGAAAGGGTCACATGAGATTAACTTTCTTACCTGAAAAAGAAATTCTTGAAACTGTTTACAACCTAATAGAAGATTTCCTAAAGTAAGCGTTCCTAAATTGGTTTTAAAAACTATTAAATTACTAAAGTCCTACAAGTTTAAAAAAGATAAAACCTACATAATTTAAAAGAACAGAAAATCTCCTAACTAGTGATTAATAGCATTCTTTATTTATATAGATCAAATAATTATTATATTAATTAAAAATATAACTCGATGGTAAATTGCCGTGATTATTAGAATCAATTCTACAGAAAGTACTATTGAAGTTTTTCACGAAAACTACTTATATCTTCATGGGTTTTTGAAATTAAGCGCAGAAGATAAAAAAAATAACAAAAAATATACTATTATCGTTCAGATACTTAACGTACAAACGATCTCAGATTACGTCATGACGCGCCAACAATTAAGAAATGTAGAAATAAGCGATTACATCAAAGATTTGTTGGAAATGGAATTACAATATATCATTCAAGGGCGCCCAATTGTTTGTATAGAAAAAGATACAAAAACTAAGAAAGAAAAAGCAAATGTGATTAATGTTTTCTTCTTAATTGAAGATTTGATGGAAAAAGGAATATTAAAACCTCATACAATGGAAGTTTCAGCAGTGCAAAATGATAAAGCAGAGTATCTAAAGGCAATTTTTACTCCAGACGGAATTTTTATGGGCACCTTAGCTTCCGAAAGTAATGTAAACGTTTACTTTCCCTTTAAATTTCTAAATTATCACTTTTTCATAGCGGGAGCAACAGGGTCCGGAAAGTCAAATCTAAACCAAGTTTTTATCGATGGATTGCTTCAACACAACGCTAATGTAATTATGAACGGGAAGGGTAATAGAGCTTCGATGTTAGCGATTGACGTACACGATGAATATGCTCTAGGGTGTGTTGAATACGGCATTTACGACATTTTTAACGCTTCTGAAAATGATAAACGATTATTTGGTAAATGGTTTTACCTATACCCTAATAAGGGAGAGCCTCCAGCAGAACTGAAAAGTATGTCAGAACCGTGTATTATTAATCTTCAAGAAGTAAAACCAGAAGATTTGTTTTCTACTGGTACGTTCAATGATTTACAAGTAGGTGCTGTGCATTCTGCTTATCGAGACAAAAAAGAAGATTACATTGAAAGTTTATTGGATGAGTTATATACTCCTCCGGGTAATCACAACGACAAAACTTTAGCTGCTGTACGAAGGAGACTACATTGGTTAACTTATTCAAATATGTTCCAATCGAATGCTAGCAGTAAATTGCCCAAAATTATTAAAAAACTAGAAAAAGGACAGTTAATCGTTTTTAACGTGTCAATGATATCTGATCTTGAACAATTTCTTTTTAATAGCGTCTTAGCTAGAACTTTATTTGATATTAGAAAAGCCTTAAAATCTTCTACCGATTTTACCTCCTTTGAGAAAAAATTAGAACGGATGTTACCAAAACCTTTTTACGACGCATTTAAGATAAATTTATCAAAGTTGTATGTGAAAGCTGGAAATAAAATGAAGGACCCTTTAGATTTGCCTGTTGTAATTTTTACTATTGAAGAGGCTCCAAGCTTGTTAAGGCCCGAGATGATGAGACATAGTAATGTATTTAAAGATATCTCTCGTCAAGGAAGAAAATTTAATTTGGCTCTCGAAGTGATCTCTCAACAGTATTCACCAATTGACGACACTATCTTATCTAATATGAATACAGTCATAAATTTACCACTACGATCAGAAAAGGAAAAAGTGATGGCGGCTAAAACTTTAGGCGGGGGGATCCAACAGTCAGATCTCGAATCTTTAACGGGAACGAGAGGAATTGGCTTAATATCAGCAATATGGTTGACTAATTTTCAAAAATTAAGAATTCCTCTGTATGATGAGTATTTTAAAGAAGTATCAGAAAAATTTTACGAGGATTATGCTAATATTATGAAAAAACAAAATCCAACTCCTCCACCAACAAGTTTACCTTAAAAATTAAACCCGAGGTGTAACCGAATTTCTTTTGATTTTGAACTAATCTCATTGGATGATTCACTAAAGAAGAGACAAGATACTTCACCCGATCAAATTATTAGAAGATTTAAGGAAAGTATGAAAGGGAGAATTACAAACTGGACTAAGGACGAAAAAGTTGAGCTAGAAGCGGATAATCTTGATGTTCCTTTGGAAAATTCCACTAAACTTTGTTTTGATATGGCACACCAAATAATAAAAGGAGATTTAAGCGATTACATAGATAACGATTTTAAAATTATAGGTTTCGATGAGAGTTCTTATACTAACACAGGTACATATGGAAAAATCGCGGGTTTTAAATTTGGAGAGTGTCAAATCAACTATAAAAACGGCAACTACAAGAAAGACTTAATTATGTATAAGCCAATTTTTGCTTATATTGAAGACAACGTACATAAACTTATCATTTATAGAGATGTTATTGAAAATTTTATTAAAAAGTTGAAACAAGAATTTTATCATAGCAGTTTAAAATACAATATTGACGATATTGAAGATTGGTTTGAGAACACCTATAAGAAAAAGATTGATAGATATATTAATGATCACAATTACTATTATCCTTCGTTAGGTCATGTAGTGGACAGAATTCGAACGGCAGATGAAGTTTTAAAGTCTCTAATTCGTATAAAAGACGAATCCAATTGGGGAAAAAATAAAAAAGTCGTTTTTTTAGGCGATGGAATTCATATGTTCCGTCAACACATCTTTCCTCCTGAAAGCTTCATAAAATTCTTTTATAATTTCATACAAACCTACGATATTAATTATTTTAGCTTTTCAAAAACGAGTCGACTTAGGGATGCTCAAGGCAATTTTATTTTATTATATTGGGACGATAAAATAAAAACCAACCCTTATATTGTGGAACTACCAGAATTATCAAAATATACCAAAAGTTGGACTTATGTTGTGAGACTTATTGAAGACAGCGCATCCTTACGGTTTGATATTCCAGATTATTACGATACAACCGACGCTAAAGCGTTACTCAAAAGATTAATCCCATTTTCTCCGTTTGGTTACCCTTTAAGCTTAACGGGCGCTCACGAAGCAAGCACAATGCTTCCTGTAGAACAACATAACTTTGAGGCTCAATTCGTAACACTTCAACACGATCCTAAGACAAATAGATTTATGCAAGTACGTAGGCATAAAGTAATACCCCCTAAATAACATTTTAATATAAGGTGTAAATAAAGATGGTGAGAATTGTACAAATGGCTGACACTCATTTAGGATATAGAGCTAGAAGAGACACTATAAATAAATGGGCAATT
>Ga0114919_10003209_pt1 | contig 13216 bp, 10 predicted proteins | sample BlataG_FD_88682 | JGI IMG/M metagenome (GOLD analysis project Ga0114919, IMG submission 88682) | Deep subsurface microbial communities from Black Sea to uncover new lineages of life (NeLLi) - Black_00105 metaG | ecosystem: Environmental > Aquatic > Marine > Oceanic > Sediment | place: Atlantic... | reverse complement strand
TCGGTAAATTTGTTCCAGGTTCTACTCTTTATCGCCTTTCCCGGTCGTCGGCCGGTATGGCAGGTTACACATGCTATTCTCGTAACATGTTTGCTGTCCAGTATGTCACCTTCGTCAAGCCTGCTGTGGGGCTTTTCCTCGTGGCATTTCGTGCAGGAAAGGGTCCCTTCCATGGTGTCCTCGGTTGTATCAATGGCATATCCCTTGGCGAACTGGTGATCGCTGCGGGCATCGGCGAGTCTCTCATGACAATCATGGCACCTCATTCCCACAGCCAGGTGAATATCGTGTTCTTCATCAACCATATCTCCCCTCTTAAGCATGGCATAGCGTTGATGGCACTTTGCGCACTGGGCCACTGTTGGTTTCCCTTTCCCATCTCTAGTCTTATGACAGAGCAGGCACTCAGTCTTTCCGGTTGCGGGATCTCTATACGATGAGGTGTGACATTCCCCGCACTGTTTGTTAAACCCTTTGATCCTCCCCTGTTTTTCAAAACTGAAATTGTTAAAGGCGTCCCATTTTTCCAACATTCCAAGACCCTTACCGCAGCCACCGAGGGCCGGACACCTTCCCAGTTGTCCATGATAGGAGCTTTCAACAACGTCTTTTGCATGGGCACTCGGGAGATACAAAAAAAGGGCAAGGGATACCATGCTTACGAGTATTACGCTGGGCTTCACTGCTTTCACCTTTCGCTTCTCCTCTTTTATTTGGTCAAAATAAAACACTGGAAATAAACATTGATTTCAAAGGTATGTCAAGAAAAAAGTGGTCAAAACCTGGCGCTCCCTTCTCATCCTATAGGGGTTACGATCTTTATCTCTGCCTTGTCTTTGAGGGATTGGAGCCAGGCATTAAAGATCCTCCTGTCTTGTGCAGAAAGAAGCATTTGTTTATAGTCATTCTTTTCTTTTTCAAAATCCCTCGTATCAATATCTTTTCTGTCCAACCATCTAATAACATAGATTTCCTGATTTACTTCAAAGACCTTATTCGCGTATCCTTTTTGAGCTGAGAGGGAAAAGGCTGCTTCAGACAGCGAGGGTGCATAACCGATTGTGGGGATACTCTCTCCTCTGGGAAAGAGGCCTGTCTCATCTGTCTTTAACCCCCTTTTCTTGGCAAGCTCATGCCAGTCAGTGTTCCCTTTGAGCTCCTCTAGGTAGCCCTCCGCCTCCTTTTGTGCGGCAACAAGAGCAAGATGATCTTCCAGGTCCTTATGCACCTGATCAGAGACCTCAGTGATTTTTGGAATATAGGAATCTGGAATGTCAACAACCTGAATGAGATAGAATTTCCCGTCGTGTTCGATGATCTCACTAATCTCGCCTTTCTCTAACGAGTTAATGGACTGTTTGAGTCTTTTGTCACCTCCAAACCCTGGAATAGGTCCGTTCTTGGGAAAATAGTCGCTCTCATCCACCGCAAGCCCCTGTTGAGCTGCATAGGTGGCTAAATCAATATCGTATGGCATCTGATCAAGCAACGTAAGCATCCTCTCATGGGCCATTTCTCGGGCCATGTCTTCCTTTATTGATGTCTCTATTTGATCCCGAACCTCAGGGAGGGTTCTAAATACAGCCTCTTTTCTGTCCTCGACCTTGATGATATGCCAGCCAAACTGGGTTTTCACTGGCCCGCCTATCTCTCCTTTTTCCAGGCTAAAGGCGAGTTCTTCAAAAGGCTTAAGCATTTGTCCTCGGGTAAAATAGCCAAGATCTCCTCCTTTGGAGGCGGTAGGGCCTTGAGAATGTTTTCTGGCCAAGGCTGCAAAGTCTTTTCCATCCCTGGCCTCTTTTGATATCGCGAGTGCTTCTTCTTTTGCCTTGGCATCTTCTGATTCCGATGCATCCGGTGAAACCCTAATGAGGATATGGCGAGCCTTTACCTGTTCCGGTTCTCTAAACTGCTCGGGATTGAGTTCATAAAAATCCGAAATTTCTTCTTCTGCAACAGTCACCTTATCCAGATAATCGGATGGATCAATGGTAAAGGAGGCTATCTTTATCTTTGCTGGAATCCTATATTTCTCTTGGTTTGCCTCAAAATACTCCTTCTTCTTTGTTTCACTTGCCTGGATTGTTCCCTCAAAATCCTTAGGATTGAAGACGACAAAACCAATAGCAATTTTCTCTTTTTGATAGGTATAATAATGTAGTATTTCTGTCTCTGATATCGGAAAAAAGGAGCTAATATATTGATCGATTTTTTGCCCTAACAGGTCTGATTTTATCCCTGATTCAAAGTCCGCCGGCTCCATCCTATTTTGCCTTAAAAGAGATCGATACCTACCCTCATCAAACTCACCATAAACCTGAAAGGCAGGGTAGGTGAGTATGGCATGAGCAACCTCCTCATCGGTAACCCCGAGGCCGATCCTGGCTGCCTCCTGACTGATCAGTCTCTTATTTATCAGGCTCTCCAGTGCCCTTTGCTTGATTTGGAATGCCTTGATGAGATTCTCATTCCAGTACTCTTTATACTGTTGCTGTAATGACTTGAGCATCTCTCGGTACACTGCCTCATATTCGAGTCCGGTGATCAGATCGCCATTGACGTAGGCGATCTTTGAGCCAGGTCTGCCCCGGATTGCAGAGACACCCCAAAAAATAAAGACAACAGCAATGAGGCCAATCATTACCTTAATCATGAAAGATTTGCTATGTTTCCTTATGGTTGTGATAAACATGAGACGCAGCCTCCCTCAACTAAAATTCAATGCCTTTTCTCGCCACTAACCCTTTTTGAAAAGGGTGTTTGATCTCATCTATACGTGAGATAAGGTCAGCCCACTCAAAAAGCTCTTCAGGACAGGTTCTTCCGGTAAGAACCAGCTCGAGATTATCGGGTTTTTTCTCTAAGAGATCAACCACCCGCTTCAAGGGTATTAGTTTAAAGTCAATAGCCACGGTAATCTCATCTAAAATGAGGATATCGTAGCCGCCGTTCTTTATGAGCTCCTCGGCCTTTGACAGTGCCTTATTGGCCTGCTCAAAGTCTACAGGTGATGGGTTTTCCGGGTCAATGAGCTCTGTTGTTCCGTAGCGAAAGAGATCAATCCCGAGCTTTCCGAGGCTCTTGACCTCACCATAATTCCATATCTTCATGAAGTGAATAATGGCAATCTTGAAATTATGCCCGGCAGCCCTCAGAGCTAGACCAAGGGCAGCGGTTGTCTTTCCTTTTCCGCGCCCTGTATAGATGTGAATCAGCCCGAGATTATCCTTTTTTTTCATTATGCGCCTATATCTTAGTCCCTCGATTCATAAATACGGTAACGTATTTATTCACTCGGGACTAAGTGCTGCCCTCGGCCATGAGCAGATCGGCCTTGAGCTCACTGCCGAAAGGCTCGGGCCGAATGGAGTGAGCATTTGTTTAAATATTTCTCGTTTAGATATGTGACTATATTTGCGAATCGAAGCACTTAGTTTAGCCACTTCAGTAATTTCAAAAACCTATCCCGTAGGCGGGATGGTGTAGTTGAGCTATGCTAGCCAAAAGATGGTCTTAATGTTTTCTCGCCCGCTTCCCCTCGATCCCGCCATGCGGGACTCAGGATCGCTTGAGCACGCAGAGCTCGCAGTGAGATGTTTTTTTCTTGGCCTGATTTTTTTGACCCCAGTTAAATAGTCTGCAAATTCAACGGGGCAGGGCCGGAAAAATCAGGCCAACCATCAGCCCCTTTCGGGGCAACAAGATATGATGATATGCCATGTACAAATCCAGAAGCCCAATCAGAGGCCTACGCGCAGCGTTGGAGATTGATCTGAATTCCCGTCCTTGCCCCGTCAAATGCGAAGCCTATTTGACCGGGGTCAGGAATTCAGATCAAAACCTCAGTGGCTCTGGGTGCTCTGTGAGAGATAAATGAGACCCTTTTATGGTCGGCATTCAAGCCACCTTTTCAAGGGGTGGTAGTTGACTTGCTAATTTCTTACCCGATTAAAGGGTTCCTGTCAATCTTGGAGGCTAAAGAATTGTGCCCAGACAAGGAAAATGCTATAGATTGTATTATATTTCTCCGGCATAGGTAAGTAACCAAGGGGGTCGGAGATCTGGGAGGCACAGGGCGAACAGAGAAAGGGGATAGGTAAGCCAATGCTCAGGCGGGGATTAGTCCAGGTCTATACAGGAAAAACGAGGCAGATGAACCTTGCCCATATAGGTCTGACTCTCAGGGCGACCGGACAAAACCTGCGTACCTTTTTGATGGGCTTCCTCCCGCACCCATTCATAAATACAGAAGATAGAGCACTTTCCTTTCTTAAACCCAACGTAGTAGTCAAGCGAATACCCATAACAACTACACCCTCTGTTGAGAACTTACCTGATAGAGACAAAGACAAGATCAGGTGCTCCTTCAAACACATACAAGACATAGTCCTTGGAGGCTCGTATGATATCGTTATACTGGAGGGAATCAATCAGATCGTCAACAGGGGCATTATCCCTCCAAGCAATATCATGAACCTGATAAAGAAAAAGCCTGCTCACGTGGAACTGGTTTTGACTGGAAGGAATGCAGAAGATGAGATTATTGAGCAGGCCGATCTGGTAACCGAAATGGTTGAGCACAAAGTGGAGAAAGGTTCCTGGGAGGTTGAAGGCCGCAGTCCAGAGGGATGCATAGGGGTAGTCACGGGAAACGGTAAAGGCAAGACTACCTATTGCCTGGGGCGGGCTATGTTCTTTGCTGCCAATGGAATCCCCTCAAGGATGTTACAGTTCATAAAATCTCCCCTGGCCTATGGCGAGGTTATTGCTTGTGAAAGATTCCCAAATCTCGAGATCAAGAGCATGGGTGAAGGTTTTATCTTTGGATCGACGACACCATCAAAAAAACACAGAGAGGCTGCTCGAGGCGCCTGGGAGGCCTGCTTGAGAGAGATATTCTCTCTCACCTATCGTCTCATAGTCCTGGATGAGATTAATGTAGCCACTCAATTGGGCCTGGTTCATCCAGATCGGGTGAGGGAAATGATGTTCTTGAAGCCGAGGAATCTGCATATTATCTTAAGCGGCCGTGATGCGCACCCCCAGATGATTAAACATGCATCGGCTGTATTTGAGATGAAGGAGATCAAGCACCCATTTCACAGAGGTGTTGAGGCCAGAAAGGGGATTGAGTACTAGTGTTTGTTGTTTTAAAAACCTATAAACCCTATGAACTCAACAGACTCAGCAAACGCAGCTATTGGTTGAGGATCTCATCAGGAACGATTCCTTTCAGATGGACAAACTGGTCTTTCATATGTGGGATCTGCATAGCCTCCATAAACTGCTGTTGAAAGCCCTTTTCCACTGTCAGTTCGATGTATTCCACGTTCCTCGAGACCCAGTTGGCCTCCTCTCTCTTCTTTCGGTTGAGCAATGCAGCCCTGGCTCCATCACCAGCGGCATTCCCCACTGAGATGATCTTGTCAATTTCGCAGTCAGGAAAAAGTCCCATGATAAGGGCCTTTTTCCGATCAACATGGGTGCCAAAGGCTCCTGCTATCTTTACCTTGTCCACCTTGTCTATACCCATTCGCCTCATCATCAGCTTACACCCGCAGTAGAGGGCACCCTTGGCCAGTTGGATCTGACGTATGTCTTTTTGAGTAATCACAATATCCTTGCCTATGGTTGTTTCATGAGCCCAGGCAATGACAAACTCTGGTTGATTGTTTTCAGCATTCTTCCGAAAGCGATTTGATTTTTGCTCTGGGTAAAACCTCCCGCTCTTAAGGATCACACCTGAATAGTAAAGTTCTGCAAATAGATCCAAAATGCCAGAACCACAGATGCCCTTTGTCCGCATTTCCTCTGGTTTGGAGTAACTTCTCCAGGCATCCCTCCCAATTACCTTGTAGTCCACCTCATGATTTTCAGGATCGATCTTTATGCGCTCTATCGCCCCTGGTGCAGCGCGCATTCCAAAGGTGAGCTGGGCTCCTTCGAGTGCTGGGCCAGTGGCACAGGATGAAGATATGAGCTTATCCTTGTTTCCAAGAACAAGCTCGCCATTGGTGCCGATATCAATGATGAGCTGAATCTCGTCTTTCTTATAAGGTTCTTCTGCAATGAGCACCCCCACATTATCGGCTCCTACAAATCCTGCCTCATTGGGCAACACGTGAATGTAGGCGGACTCATGTATCAGAACCCCAAGGTTCCTGGCCTTGATATCCATGCTTTTGTGGATCACCGGGGGAAAGGGAGAGACTCCCACATACACCGGGTTGAGCTTTAACAAGATGTGATGCATAGCTGTGTTGCCGACAATAGTCATGTCGATGATATCGCTTGGACTGAGACAAAGATATTGTTTGTCTTTTAACTTGTTTGCAGCTTCCTTTCGCTCTTTATCCTCGTTTTCGTGATCTTTGCTAGGGGGGTGAGTGGCCTCACATGCCTGTGCAACCAGGCTGTTCAAACACCCAATTATGTCATCACTCATCTTGAAAAGACCATCCTGGTGCATCATGTGGTAGGTGATACGGCTCATTACATCTTCACCGTACTTGCACTGAGGGTTCATCATGGAGACGGTATCTATTACCTCCATGGTAGCCAAATTGCAAAAGTAGGCGGCCACAGTGGTTGTCCCTACGTCAACCGCCATGCCATAGTAATCATCTACCTTTCCTGGTAAGACGCAAATGATCTCTCTGTCCATCCACACAGCCACAGTTACCCTCCACTTGCTTTCCCGCAAACAGGTGGGCAGTCGTCTCAGTGTTGGAATATCAATATCCAGATTTTTAAGGCCGTATTCCCGATTGAGCTGTGCTACCACCCTCTCCAAATCAGCGGTAGGGTCTTCAAAACTGGGCTCTGCAATCTCAACATAATAATGTTTGACTGCAGGATTCCATTCAATATGGATATCCCGAGCTGCTTTGCTTACTATCTGTTTACCGGCCCTCGACTCTTCGGGCACAAAGATCAGCAGGTCTCCTTCAACCTTGGCACAGCAACCCAGACGGTAGCCTGTGTCCCGTTGCTGGGCATTGATGAATTCCTCTTCTTCTTTCTGCCATCCACTTGCATGGGATCTGCTGGAGGTAATGCCATATTTCTCGAAAAACCCCTCCTCAATGCGCACTTTGCACTTGCCGCAGACCTTCTTTGCACCGCACAGTGCTTCAATATCCACCCCCAGCTCTCGGGAGGCCTCGATGATAGTCATGCCTTTCTGAATTTCCCCTCTCCGTCCAGAGGGTTCGAAAATGATCTTTGCCTTGTCTGGTTTTCCCATCACCCACGCCCCTTATCGCATGAATAGAAATCTCTAGGCTTTCCTACTTTTTTTGCAATTCTCGCAATCGACCAATCATTTTGATAGCCTCTTGCACAGCATTCCCGGCGGATTCGGCATAACCGTCTGCCCCAAATAATTTGGCAACATCGTTTGTTACCGGTGCGCCTCCCAGCATAATCATCACTTGGGGGTTCTTTTCCTTTATCATCTCCACAACCTTTTTCATGCCCATCATGGTGGTTGTCATCATCGCAGATAGGGCTACTATCTCGGAGTCGGTTCTAACCTGTTCCTCAACAAATTTTTCCAGCGGCACATCCCGACCTAAATCATGAACCGTAAATCCCCCCACTTCAAACATCATTTTGATAAGATTTTTGCCGATATCATGGACATCACCCTGGACAGTGCCGAGAACTACCTGGCCCTTCAGTGTCTCCTTACCTTCTTTTTTCTTGATATGTGGCTTAAGGATATCAAGACCTGCGTACATGGCATCAGCACACATTAGGAGCTCGGGCACAAAATATTCATGTTTATCGTAGAGATCGCCAACGATCTCCATCCCTGCAGCAAGACCGTTTATAATAGCATCATAGGCGTCCAATTCTTCTGCAACCACCCTTTCGGCTGCCTCAGCTACCTTATCTTCATCAAAGCTGACCACATTATCGCTGAGTTGCTTTAAGAGCTCCTCTCTTAGCTTTTCTTTTGCCATATACCTTATCCTCCTCTAGAGTCTGCCTACGGCAGGAGAAGGGCTTCTGCCCAACTCCTTTATGTGCCTATTTATGGTCAATAAGTTTTGTTCATTCACATCAGGCCATATATCACATCCAGGCCAGACAGCATCCACACCAGCATCAATGCATCCCTGAATTGAGCTGCTGATTTCTTCTTGTGCAGCCTTTTTCGGTAAGGTAAATCCATTGTAGTCACCAAAAAGGAGCATCTTATCTCCTACCTTTTTCCTGGTTTCAGCAAGGGTATTCTTATGATCTACACTTACAGCATCTGCACCTGATTCCGCCATCATCTCAGCTATCAGGTCTGTTGAACCGCATATGTGTAATACTGTGGGAAAGTCCCAGGCATGAAAGGCCTTTTGCAAACGTGGCAGGATCATTGTCTTAAACAGCCTGGGGCTGAGAAGATCTGATCCTGTTCCCATTTCACGCAGGTTTAGGTAATCAGCCCCTTCAGCGTAGTAATGCTTGCCAAGATCGATGATAAGTTCGGTAAGTTTATCAAGGAGTGATTCTACTCTGGATCTCGCTTTTAAGGTCATCTTCATTAAGACATCCAGCTCAACGATTTGGCCTGCTAAGGTGAAAGGGCCGAGGATCCAGGAGCCTATGGCCTTATCCTTACCTGCCCCATCCCTCAGGAGGTTCAGGGCCTTATCGACAACTGGCATCCTTCCTCTCTGCAAATAGTCATGAGGCATTACGATCTCTTCCGGTGATCGCCATTTCTGGGGGATAGTGGGGTACAGGATATCTTCTGAATCTTCGTATATGCTTATTGGCAATCCAAATGCCTCAGGAATTGTACACATATCGAAAGGAACAACAATAGAATCGAATTCAAACATATCCATCGATTTTTTTGCCGAGCCGGCCATGTTTTCAGGGGTAAGATGTATCTCTGGAAAGCGTATTCCCAGGCTCTGGATAGCGGGTACCGTAACCATCCCTTGCCCACTGAAACAGGGCATGGTATCAATGGGCTCTCTCTTGAATAACCTCAGGACCCGCTCCTTTGATGTTAACTGCGCCATAATGATTCTCCTCTTATGTAATCCCCTTAAGTTGGGCAGCAAAATCGGGAAAGAGTTTATTCAAGGGGTGATTTCCTGCACCAGGAAGTCTCCTTGTTTCATCAAAGACCATGGTGGCTAGGAATGCGTTCGCTAGCGCCACAGCAGGGAAGACCCTTTCTGCCCCGGCCATAGGTCCGGAAAAGATAAAATCGTGGTAGACCAGGGAAGCTATCCCCTGAAGGGCGGCATCTGCCCCGGACCAACCCTTGAATCCCCACATCTGCCTTGCAGTCTTCCACAGGTAGGAACCATTGGAAGGGGCACTGCCGCATGGAAATCCCCATTTTTGCTTGATCAATCTGTTTGCAAGAGAACAGAAGGCTGTAGCAGGTGCATTCATAACAGAGGTGTCAACCAGGAGGCTTTCAAATGTGGCCCCAACCTTTTCCACGGCATCTAATAGTTTCTGTGTTCCCCCGACTCGGGCTGAGGGCATCTGATCCTCCTGATCAAAGGCCACCAGGAGCACATGTTTGACTCCAATGCCAGCAATCTCTTTTATCTCGGTCTCCAGATCCTTTTCCCACATGGTCAGGCTGTTGTAAAACATCCGGTCCAGAAGGCCCTTTTCAGCGCAGTAGTGAGCACCTTCTAGCTTGGTTTTCATGGGCCAGGCGTCAATGCAAAATGGCATGCCACTTACGCTTGTCACGAAGTCAATATAGGTTTTAAATTCTGCACCTGTGTTGGCCACTATATCGGCCATGCAGGGAACCCCAGTCTCTGCTGATAGCCTGTCTGTCATTTTCAAAAGATCTTCTGCCCGCTTCTCGTTAAAGGGCTTTTTTCTCTTTGCTCCCTCAAATAGCCTGTCTCCTTTTTGAAAAATAGAGGGTATAACTACCGTGGGATTTTCCCCAGGCTGGCCGCCTACCTTAATTCCTCCGATCTCAAAGATTTTCTGTTCCCTATCTAGTATAAACATATTAACTTCTGTTCAGTTCGTTAAATGTATTGCATTGGTTTTACTGATTACTTGAACAACTCAACGAATCAAACTGATAGAACCAAGTTCCATCCTACTGGTATCTCCCAAATCTCCTAGCAGCATTCATAAACCACTGTATTTTTTCAGGTGGTGCAATCCCTGGAACCTCACATCCAGAGGCAAGTATAAATCCGCTATTGGTGGCGGCTATATCAATACAGTTTCTAATTGCCCTTTCCATTTCATCCATTTTACCTAAAAAAAATAGATTTGTACCTACATTACCAATAACAACTGCCTTCCCCCTTGCAACCTCAACTGCCTTGGCCAAATTTGTGGGTTCATCAACACTTATTGCCGCTGCACCTGTTTCTACCATCTCTTCCAGGATGGGATCTGCATACCCTCAGATATGCAAGGTGCAGTTAATACCTTCCTCCTTCAATCTCCCTATTGCCTTTTTGTGATATGGAAACACAAACTCCCTGTACATCTTTGGAGAGATGAGGCTGGCTGAAGCTGGTGCCTCTGAATAACTCATGCCTGCTCCAGTTGGGGGGATTGCCAATCCAAAACGGATAGCCACCTCTGTGGTAAACTCCATCAGTTCATGAACGTAGGCAGGGTCTTTCATTGCATCCCTTATTAGTTCATTAGCACCCCTTAAGGCAATGGCAATAGTCCATGGCCCGGCAATAACTGCCCCAACGCTAGAATCAGTTATAGCATCCTTTATCATCTTACATGCATCTAAATAGTCAGGCAGTCTTCCGTCTTTATAGGGGTCTGGTATGGTGAGGCTGTTTAATTTTCCTTTATCCTCAAGAGCCAGCTTTTTTGATATACACATTCCGTCATCTGGAAATTTCAGCTCATTTCCCATGGCCTCTGCCTCCATGAGCAAATTACCCATGACAGCAATAATATCGGGCCTGTATCTCTCATAGGCGGCAATCTCTGAGTTGGCAAGTTTCTGTTTGTCTGTAAGAAACTCTTTTATACTAATGCCAGTCAGCTGGGATGTAAACTGGCCTAATATAGGGTATGCAGGAACCACATCTGCATATTCCCTTTTAAATGCAGCCTTAACCCTCTGCCTTCCGGTGCAGGTATTCATGCTTTCCTCCAAAGATATAGTGAATGTCATTAGTCAATAGTTCTGCCTGAGGCGGATCACTTGTAAATAAGTCTAATAGCCAGTAAGTTCCAAATTTAACCAATGACCAATGACAAATGGCAAATGACGTAACCTCAATCCTTTATGTTCAATGTTCTTTTTGCAATCCACTTATCATGTTCGTAGTCGATTACCCTCTGGAGCATGATCTTCTGGGCCATGATCGGACCTGCCCCGTGCCAGGTCCCAACACCATGGAGCCCTGCGGTCCAGTTTTGTAGGAGTTTGTGAACCTTCATAATGTTTTCCGTAGGTTCGTCAGAACCGAAGCTGTAAAATTCCTCGACGTAATCCTTTACTTCAGGATTTTTCAGCTCTTTGAGGGAGGGCAGGGTAACGATGAGACCTCCACCTATGTCTCCTGCGAGTGCCATAATCCTCCAGAAGGCGTTGGCAACATTTAGCTTTGATACATTGCCCATGAGCTCATCAGGAAGAAATACACCTGATCCTGGAGGGTCCTCAGAACCATTGTAGGCTGCTGCCAGGCCACAGGCCCGGCTCGTTTCCCGTAAGACCACCATTTCCATGAGTTCCTCATTTATATGGGTTGCCTTATCGAGGCCCTTATATTCTTGAATAAGCTTACACGCCCCGATAACCTGGTTCATAAATCCTACCTTGCAGGTTCCCCCACAGGTCATCCTATGGGTCTTTGCAAATCTGGTCACCAGCTTTACAGAGTACTGATATTCACCACAGTGGAATACTCTATCCCAGGGGACAAAGACATTATCAAATATCACCATGCTGGTTTCTCTCTGCCCATAAACAGGATTTCCAAGTTCTTCTAGATCGTCAACCTGGTCTCTTTCTGCAGAATAGGGGGTATATTGACAGATAAAGGTGATCCCCTCGGCATCAACGGGGGTAGCAAAAGCAATGGCATAGCCCTCCTCTCCCTTGTAATGAGCTGCTTGGGGGAGTACATTGATATAGTGGCTTGCAAATGCACCGCTTATATTGATTTTTGCCCCCTTAACCACGATCCCGTCTTTGTTTTTGTCTACAAGTTTTAAAGAGAGATATGGATCTGGCCAATCAGGGGTTTTTTGTTTTCTACTCCCTCTGGCCTCAGTTAAGGCCCCAGCAACGGAAAGGTCTTTGGACTGGACCATCTTGAGGTATTCAAGAAACCTGGGGTGGTATTCAGTGCCTAGCTCTTTGTCCATTTCCCAGGTGGTTGCATACAGGGAGTGAAAGGAGTCATATCCTACACATCGGTAGATACAGGTCCCGAGCATTTCGGCGGTGAAGGTGCCTGCCTGGGCCTTTGCCACCAGCTCATCGGTACTGGTGCTTACATGGGTGTACCTGTTGACCGTTTCATTTACGAGTGGCGAGTAACACGTCATAATGTCTTTATATTTTGGATCAAGGGCCCACTTATAGCTTGCCTTATTTGCCTCTACAACTGTCCTGGTATTTCTGTTGGTAAGAATATTTTCAACTCTTTTGCCGTTCATGAAAACCCGGGGTTTAATCCCTTTTAGGCTTTCTTCAAATTGTTCTGGTGTCATTAAGGCCATAGCCTTGCTCCTCTTTTAGATTCAACCAGAGAATTCGTTTCTCAACAGCGTTTCCTTTACGACATTGATGGTTCCTTGTCAACAGGGAACGGCTGGATCGGAGGATAACGTCAAAGTCCAGGGTATGGGTATCTTTTTTTTGGTTATGCCCCTGGCGCGGACCTGGCATGCAAAGCATCGGTAAAAAGAGGCAGTTTTTGCGCAACATACCGATCTTTTTTGACGCTCAACTGCTTGTAGCCTAACCCCCCTGGTTTCTATCCCTTTCACCATCCTGTTCCACTCCTAAAAGTTTTCTCATCGGCTCCACCCCTATTCTTTGGCTTACGAAGAGATAACCATAGCCTCGTTGGGGTCGTATGCCAGGGTAATGTCAAAGTCCAGGGTATGGGTGTCTTTTTTTTGAAACGCCCACTCATCTGAACTATGTGGGGCATAATCCAAAAAAAAGATACCCATACCCTGCAAGAAGCTTAAAAATCAATAGGTTAGGTTTCACTATGACGTGACC
>Ga0114919_10003207_pt1 | contig 13221 bp, 8 predicted proteins | sample BlataG_FD_88682 | JGI IMG/M metagenome (GOLD analysis project Ga0114919, IMG submission 88682) | Deep subsurface microbial communities from Black Sea to uncover new lineages of life (NeLLi) - Black_00105 metaG | ecosystem: Environmental > Aquatic > Marine > Oceanic > Sediment | place: Atlantic... | reverse complement strand
TCAAGGACCCTTTCGACCATGACCCATCGATGCTCGTAAGAATAGGAGAAGACGGGATAGCTGGAGCCGAAGGCGAACGTGCCTTTAAAAAGATAACGTATTCAAAACCGACAACCTCAGCGAAAGTAAAGTTTATTTGGAACGAAAGAACTCTGCGATGGAGAATTTTTTACGGCCTCAATGGAGACGAGCCGACCACAGAGCTTCCTATAAGCAAGGCCTGGTACTATTACAAAAGCCCTTTGACCGAGTCCTCCTCCGCCTTTTTCCTGATGAGCAACGGCAGCATGGACGTAGACCACTATCAAATTGTGCCTCTGAACCCGTAACTCACACGACAATATGAAGAAGGAAAGAAAATGGGAAAAAATCAGAACTTTCAGACCTCCCAGCCCCCGTGTCTGGCGGCGCGAGTCGGGGCGGCGGGCAAGGGTGGTTCACACACACTGCGAGTCTTGCGAATTGTAGTGGTAGCCTGTTTTAGTATAGTTGCCCTGTCAAATCACGGCTGGGGATTCTCGCAAGACGCTCAACTGGTGCTGCCGACCGAGCAAGCTTACACGAACTTCATTGGTATGAAGATGGTGCGCATCGAGCCCGGCCGTTTCGCAATGGGCTTTGGCGACAATACCCTCGCAAAGCAAGTCAGAACGGGAAACGAGCAATTCCGCAACGGCGACTTCGATGAGCATCCGACACATCAGGTAAGAATCACAAGGCCTTTTTATATTGGTATGTACGAAGTAACCAACAAACAGTATGAGCTGTTCAAGCCCGAACACAAAAAGCTGCGCGGCAACCCTTCGTCCGGCGACAACGACGCCGTAATCAATGTCAATTGGTACGATGCACGGGCCTTTTGTCAATGGCTCTCCGATAAAGACGGACTCCCATATCGCTTGCCAACCGAAGCCGAGTGGGAATATGCCTGCCGCGCAGGAACAACCACTCCCTATTGCACAGGCAACGTGCTGCCGACCCCCTTGTCTTCTGTCGAAGACAGAAAAGGGGGCGAAAAATCAAGAGTGTCCCTGACGGTCGGCCAAACCAAACCTAATGAGTGGGGCCTCTACGATATGCACGGCAATGTGGAAGAATGGTGTTACGACTGGTACGGCCCTTATGAGGCTGAGCCTCATGTAGACCCTGTAGGTCGTATCACTGGTGACTTCCGTGTCACTCGCGGCGGCAGCCACTCCACACCGCTCTACTACCTGCGCTCGGCCAATCGCCTGGGAACGATACCGCAAGACAAGCATCTGTTAATAGGTTTTCGCGTGGTCCTGGGCAGAATGCCAGCGACCAAGCCACTGCCCGAACCTCAGCCCGAGCCTTACCAAATTGGTGTCAGTCAGAAAATTCCGGCTGTTCTTGACCAGGGGCGCGACGCCCAAGAACCTTTTTTCCACGGGCCGCGAAAATTTATCAAGATGCCGGCTGGCAATAGAGGTCCTTTATTCTCCAGACACAACCATTTTATCTCCGTCGTCGAGTGTCCTAACCGCGACCTGTTGGCAATCTGGCATACCTGTATCGGTGAATCAGGCCGTGAGCTGGCTGTCGCCGGCAGCCGATTGCGTTATGGCCAGGAAGAATGGGAACCGGCCTCGCTATTCTGGGACGCACCCGACCGCAACGACCATGGCCATGCACTTTGGTTCGACTCCAAGGACAAGATTTATCATTTCCAGGGACTCGCGATACAGATAAGGAATGTGGCGTTAGTAATGCGCACATCCAGTGACAACGGCGTAACCTGGTCACAGCCAAGAATGATTGCAGGACACGGCCCAAGCAGAATGCCGGTGGAGTCGGTTTTTCGAACGAAAGAAGGCTTCTATGTGCTCTCCTGTGACAAAGGGCCCAATGTGCTTTGGATCAGCCGCGACCAGGGCCTGACCTGGCACAAATCCGAAGGCTCCATACGAGGCAAACACGCCGCCGCCGTCCAGCTAACAGATGGACGTCTTATGGGCCTCGGACGCGAGAGAAATATCAACGGCAAAATGCCTATGAGCATCTCCGATGACATGGGTAAAACATGGCAATACCTGCCCAGCGGCTTTCAGCCCGTCAGTTGGGGACAAAGGTCCGTCCTGCTGAGGCTCAAGGATGGGCCGCTGTTCTTTGCTTCTTTCTGCAAAAAGATGATGGTCACCAATGCATCAGGCAAACAGCATATAGTCTCGGGCCTGTTCGGCGCGGTCTCGCTGGATGAAGGAAAGACTTGGCCTTACCAGCGGCTCGTTACCGACGACGGCCCCGGGCGCGAAATCGAGACTATGGACGGCGACCCCGTCACTATGGATTCTCATAATACCGAATCCGTCGGATACCTTTCTGTATGTCAAAGTGCCGACGGCGTCATCCATCTGCTCACCAGCCGCCAGCACTTCGCTTTTAACCTTAAATGGCTTATGACAGCACCACCGGCAGCACCAGCGGCCCCAACCCCGCCAAAGGCACTCCAGTTAGCGGCCAAATACCATTTGCCCAACACGTACACGGCGCGTGAATTACTCAGCGAAGATATTTGGGGCTCGCAAATCAGCGGTGCCAAAAAGTCAGGGATGCTAAGTCCCTCTTCCCAGGGACTTTTGAGAATCAACAACGACAACGGACAAGGATTCTACTTCCGAAACGACCGGGCTGATGGGTTTGCTGCCGTTGAGCAGAAGAAAGGCTTCACCGTAGAAATTAAGACGCAGGTACTAAAAAGTTCAGCGAATCAGCGAGGTATCGACATCGAACTTTATGATGGGGCAGGCTGCCGTTACGCCGTTAGCATTACCGATACCGGTGTTTATTGGTATGAGGGGCTTGTCCTCGGTTCAGCCTTACTGCATTTTGACCAATTCACCCCCATTGCCGAAGGTCTGGACAACACCGACAAGATGCATACCTATCGTGTGGCTGTCCGCGGAGACCGTGTTATCCAAATCTACCGCGATGGAAAATTGATGGGCGTAAGGCCAGCCGAGTACCGCACTCCACGCGACGCATACATCCAATTCGGTGCCGGTCGCGGTCTGGAAGCCTTGGTGGAGTATATCGCCTGGGACCTCAGCGGCCCCAGCCAGCCTTAGAGAAATGAATGTCACCAAATCTGTTGGTTGCCTTCACTGTTGTATTGAGCTTGCAGTTTATCGAGGCTTACTTCCTGTGCGCCATCTCTATGTACAATCAGCCGGTAACGCAGGACAAGAGGTTCTGCCCGCGATAGCGAAACAGGCTCCCGGCCGGGGTAAACCGCATTCTGCATGCTCCCCGCCCGCCTGAGTATCCAGCGTTGGGGAAATCCCGGCAGCGAACGATGACTCAGAATTGCCAGTCCACTCACTTGGCCATCTTCCTGAAAATGACCGGAAAAATCCAGCCAGGGCCCCGCCTCTATCGGTGTCCCTGCTGGCGTCACGTCACCGACCTGCCCAGTGAAAGAAATGTCCTTCGGCAGCCGTATTCTCGTTGAAAACCCGCCGTAGGCCTTCTCGTTCGCCGCCCCACCGATGCGAACCCCATCCTCCAGAGCCAGCAGACTAATCTCAAAATCTATTTTGCGAATGTCTCCTGAAGCAGGATATACCCGGATAAGCGTTGTTTCTTTGACAAACGGCTTAGGCTGACCATCGGCATCAGTCCAAAGAGGCGACTTCCAAAATACATCAAGCTCCAGCGCAGAGGTTTGGGAATCCAATCCCAGGATTTCAGCATTATAGACGTCCCAGGAAATATCTTCCAGACTCCAGGCGTCACCCACTTTTTTGTCACCGACCAACACCTGATGCCAGGCCCAGAAGATTCCCCGGTGATGCAGGTGGTCACTGGGGAAGTCCTCCGTCAGGATTTCGCCGTCAAGGCCGAAGAGCGGATGGATGTAATGACAGCGCGAGTATTTTCCATTAAGGGATTTTGGCTCGCGCTGATAGAAAAGCACTTCTTCTTCGCCTTCCAGAAAAGCAAAACCTTCCTCCGTTTCGACAATTCTTATAGGCTGGGACACCGACTCCCTTGCACGCTCCGGGGGCTTATCAGTTGGCATCCTTACGCGACTGCAACCCGCAGATGCCACCAATATCCCCGCCACCGCTACTGCCAATGGGACTACAAGCGCGACAACGGATGTTTGGGAACGCATAGAAGATGTGTTGTTGAAATCTTTCATTTGTTTGCGTATTGATGGTATTACTTTTGCTGGTGCCGTGATCGATTTCTGTTTATACTTTCTCCGGTACCACGAACGGCCGGCGGTAATCTCGTCTCAAAAGTTCGTTTGCCCAGCGAGTGGGAAAACCGCCGACAAATTTCTCTCGCTCGGAATCCCATTTGAGCCAGGGGCCAAGAAACGCTGACATCTTCTTCAAATCCACTTCATTAGCCGCCAGATGCGTCTGCAAACGCTCGAATGTCTCCAGCGCCTCCTTGTTCCCTTGAATGGTTTCCCTGATTTGCTCGGGTGACGACTGTTGGCCAAGTCGGTAGGAAGTATTCGCCAGGTGACAGAGAGCAGCGGAGAGGTGTCCCTCCAGGATGTCGGCGTTCAGGTCACTGACTTTTCGGCTGCGCATCGCCTTGATGAAGTTTTCCTGGTGTCCACCGCCGCCGTCACCCACGAACTGCCTGATTTTCTTGCCCTCATTGTCGTACGACCAGCCGCCGCCTCGACCACCGGCAAAGTACCCGTGCTCACATTGGATAATATTACCGGAACGAATGCCCCTGTAGTGGTCCATTTGCCGCAGACCTTTTTCTCGCGGCAGACCACGAATTTCAATTATGATAGGAGCCGGCTTGTAATCAAATATCGCAAGTTGTGTGTTGGGCGTCTGGCCATCGTCGATGTACCCGAACCGTCCGCCGACGCTCATCACGCGCCGCGGCAGTCCTGAGTGCCCCGCAGCCCACCGGCAGTCATCAACCTGGTGAGTTCCGAGGTTGCCCATATCGCCGTTGCCGGTGGGCCATACCCAGTGCCAATCGTAGTGCAGGTTCTTTCGCATTAGTGGAACCAGTGGTGCCGGGCCGGTCCAAAGATTGTAGTCGATATGCGATGGCACCTGCTGAGGCCCGCTGACTTTACCGATACTTGGACGAAGCTTAAACCACAGTCCATGCACCCACAGAATCCTGCCCAGGTTCCCCTCCCGTATGTATTGAATCGCCGCCTGCAGCCCAACATCGGAGCGGTTCTGACTGCCGACCTGCACGATTCGCTTGTACTTTCGAGCTGCCTCGACCATCTTCCGGCCTTCCCAAAAATTGTGTGAAGCCGGCTTCTCGACATAAACGTCCTTCCCCGCCTGGCATGCCCAGACTGTAATCAGCGCGTGCCAGTGATTAGGCGAAGCGGTTACAACCGCATCGATGTTCTTATCCTCCAAAACCTTGCGAACATCGGTATACTCATCAACTTTTTGATTGCGCTCTTTGAACTTATCAACTTCCCGCTTCAGGATTTCCCTGTCCGGGTCGCAAAGCGCCACAACTCGCACTCCGTCAAGATTATCAAACACGCCGATGTGCTGCGCACCTTTGCTGTGAAAACCCACCACGGCCACGCGGATGTCATCATTTGCCCCTCGCACACGAGAAAATGGCGACAGACTTGTCGCACACCCCGGCATCGCCAGAGCAACACCGGCAGCCAACGAACCCTTCATAAAATCCCGCCGCGTGATACCTCTCATAAGCACACCTCTTCAAAATTATTGCACAACAAAAAAACACCCACCTCCATAGTGGGCCAAATGCCATAATTGCGATTTTGGCGCCTCTACCAATAATATGGCTCAAAATCGTACTCAAAACGCCCACACAATATACTAATCAAAATCAAAAGAAATTGCAAGCACTGAATTGAAAATCAGAAATCTAAGGTTCCTCCCCAATTGCGTGTTCGAGGCATACCATAATCCTTATTTCTTTATCGCCTCTTTCCATTCGGCGTATTTTTTCAGGACTTTCTCCCCGGCGTGGGAATACCATTGATAGCCGGTGGCACGCTCTTTCTCAATCTCCTCGATGCTATATCTAATAATGCCGTCCCGGCCGGCAAAGATTGGCCGGCCCGATGAAGGTTCATAAAAACGAGCCCAGAGCGGCGGCGCGTTGGGGTCTTTTACAATAGCCGTGCCCCCGTCTCTGCTCACAACACGGATACCCGTGATTTTGCTGCGCTCGTACCAATCCACAGCAGCTTCGATTGCCTCGATAATCTTTGGAGATGGATTGTCAATGCTCATCAGGAAAAAGATGATGCCTGCACTTTCACGCCCGCACAGCGCAGCGGGCTCGTAGGCACGGGCCGGTCGCGGCTCAAGTGTCTTGGGGTCATGCTGCTGCCCCCAAACGGTTCGGCGTCCTTCTATTATAACCTGGCAGTCAAGAATACACCCAAGCCCCTTTCCGTAGGCTTTCTCTACCTTCTTGCGATGTTTGGTATCCACCCATTCAAATTCCGGCTTCTCTAAAATGCTGCGCATCAACCGCATCACCCCAGTCATAGCATCGTCATTAAAGGTAATATAGTCACCGTAATCACCGGCCGGCGGATAACGCTGAGGCCAGCCGCCGTTGTCGTACTGCATCTTCAGAAGCAAGTCCAGACCTCGAATGAAAGATTTCTTAAATCGCTCCTTCTTCGTGGCGTGATAAACGCGACCCAGAAAGTCCATTTGTGTGTAAGTTGCGCCGTTGTCTATGGTCGTCCCCCAGTTCTTTGTGAACTTCTCACCCTGATAACCGTGCGAAGTCATATCCATATTCTTGGGCCAGCCGCCAAATTTTGACTGGTACGAAATCATATTGTCACCAATCGCTACTGCCTCCCAGCTCGCGTACCACTTGGTGGATTTTCTTTCGTATGGGAACCACACCAAACGCAACCCGTGGAACGTATAGCCTCGGCCCGGGCTATAGCCGCAGCGGACAGCCGAACGGCATTTCCTCGCGTGGTAGTCCCATGCCCCGCCGCGAAGTACCCGAGGCGTCCCCGCCTTTGTCTGCCATGCGCTGCCGTCCACCGGTGCACCTTCATAATTGAAATGGTACTCATCCAGGCACCACTCCCAAACGTTGCCGTGCATATCATACAATCCAAACGCGTTCGGCAGCTTCTGCCCCACCGGTTTAGCGCCGAAGTCCGGCTCGCCCCAGGAACTGTTGTTTCCGCAATACCACATATAGTCCGACCGCTTGCCCGGCAGCTTCCCCGCCTTGCAGTCCTCACTTGTGTCCCCACATTCTAACGAGTCGCCAAAATAAAATCGCCGCCGGCTCCCGGCCCGGCAGGTATATTCCCACTCCGCCTCGCTCGGCAGTCGAAATGTCCCATTGCCCAGTTCATTCAACTTGCTTATAAACGCCTGGCAGGTATCCCACGAAATGTGAGAGACTGGATAATTTTCACCGATGCCGCATCGATAGACCGGATTGCGACCCATAATCGCCTTCCACTGCGCCTGTGTCACTTCGTATTTGCCCATATAGAAATCGTAGTCGATAGTAACCTTGTGGATAGGTCCTTCGTCATTTGACCGACCCCGCTCTGTCTCCGGAGAACCCATTAGAAAACTGCCGGCCGGGATGCGCACCATCTCCAACTTCACATCGCCCGGCAGTGTCAGAGTAACGGTCTTGTCACCCGGATATTCCGCAGCACACCCAACCGTGCTGGCCAGGGCATACACCCCCATCGCCAAAAACAGAACGGCTCCCCAACGGGGAAAACGTCTGATTCTATCTGCGGTCATGCTTTTGTTACCCTCATTCCTAAACTCAAAAACTTTTTGCGTAATAGTTTACGCGGGATTACCAACGATTGCAACATAGCAGATACGAAGAAGAGCTTACAGGTTACTTACCGCTCGGCCGTCCTTGCCGCCGCTTTTCCGTAAATCGTCAGCCCATTCTCGGCTGTATATCCCGGGCTGAAGATTCGACTGGCCAAATAGCCCGTGACAAACACAACAATATTCCCAAGTAACCCAAGCCAGTAAATGTGAATTCGGTACCTCGGCAGCCACGCAGGAATCAAAGCGTCCATTTTCTCCGGGTTTGTAAGAGCCGCCCACACAATGAACGCCACACCAATACCCAAACCGATGTATAGACCTTTCTTACTGCATCGTCTGGTGAAAAGTCCCAGAAAGAACATTCCCACCATTCCACCGCCTATGATAACGCTAAACGTAAAAAAAGTATCGACTATCGATTGAACCTTTGTCAGCAGCATCGCAAAGAAAATAGAAAGGATACCGGCGGCCATAACGCTGACACGGGAGAAAAGAAGCTTCTGCCGGTCACTTCCTTTCTTGACGAGCTTGCCATAGAAGTCCTCAGCCAAGACGGCGGCTAAACTGTTAAGGTCCGATGAGAGAGTCGACATCGATGCCGCAAAAATCCCTGCCAGAATCAGCCCTGTAACCCCGGCAGGGAGTTGATGCCCTATGAAATACGCCAGCACCTGGTCAGGCTTGTCCCCGACAGCGTCAGGCAGCAGTCCAGGCTGCGTGTGATAAAAGCCCCATAGCAGCGCTCCAACAGTCATAAACAGAACCCATACGACCCCTAATAAGAGAATCGATATCCACAAAGCACGAGATGCCTGTTTGGACGAAGGCGCCGCCAGATATCGCTGCACCACAGTTTGGTCGGTTGCGTACTTAGCCAGATAATGATTGAAACCAAGACACAGAAAAACAATCACTGATACTTTATGCCAGTCAAAGTCGAATGATACCAGTTTGAATTTTCCCGCCTCGTATGCAGTCGTGACTACCTCACCAGGCCCAGCCTGTGTGCCGAACAAAAGAAAGCAAAGCGTAAGAACACCACCCCCCAGCAGCAAGAACCCTTGCGTGACATCTGTCCACACAACGCCCTCGATCCCGCCAAAGCAAGTATAGACCATCGTAGCCACGCCGACGACAACAATAAGAATAAGTACGTCCCACCCTGTCACGCCCTCAAGAGCAAGACACATCAAATACAACACCATACTCATCTTAAAAAAGTGTCCCGCAATAAATAAGATGTCGCCGTAGAAGCGGGCAAATAGACCAAACCGCTGCTCCAGATACTCATAAGCGCTCAGTCGAACCTTACGCCGGAACAGCGGAATAAGAAGAAAAGTCGCAATGCATACCGTTAGGGGGATAGGAACAATCGTCATAAGGTACTGCATATCGGTTGCAAAGGATTTGCCCGGCAGCCCCAGAAAAGCCCAGCTCGAAATAATGGTTGCAAAAATCGACATGCCAACAGCCCAGCCGGGGAGCCTGCGATTGCCCAAAAAGTAACGCTCAGAGCTCGTCTGCTTCCTGCCGAAATGCGAGCCGAGCCAGATGACAAAAATAAAGTAAGCGGCGATAATCAGCCAATCAATGATTTCCAGAGAGCTTTCAGAGCCGGGTCTGGGCACAGTAATGCCTCCCGCTTTTTCAAAATTCAAACCAACCCAAAGGCAAGAGCCGGATTATCACCCATCGCAAACTAAGAGTCTCTAACGAAAAGATTGTCATTGCGAGCGAACCGCAGGTTCGCACGGCAATCTCGTGCTTTCAACAACCAAAAAATCTCATTTTATCAGAGGCTCTAAACCATTTATCTTTTCATTACTTGGGCCATTTACCATCGACTATGTCCCTCAACACGAGTTTTGAGGGGTCAAGCACCACATGTTTTACCTTCCGCCGCTTCCACGTGTAGGTTGTGTGCACCTTTCCGTCGCGTGTCTGGATGACAGCCGGATAAGAATACTCTCCGGGCTCGTCTTCCAGCACCAGGGCCGCCTTCCAAACCTTGCCGTCTTTTGACACCACCACATTCAGCGGTGACCGCCCGTCCGTCGTATGGTTATATACCAAAAGCTGCCGCCCGTCCGCCAATGTCACCCCATCGATACCCGCGTTAGGGTTCGGCAGCGATGTAGCTACCATCTTGCTCCACGTTTTGCCGCTATCGCTCGACCAGCTTTTCGTGATGCGGCCTTGTCCGCTGCGACAAAGGGCCTGAATCCGCCCATCTTTATATTTAAGCAGGGTCGGCTGGATGGCGCCAAACTCTTTGCCGTCGTTAATCGGCGGAATAAATTCCCACGTCTTGCCCAGATCGCCCGTCCGCTCGAAATGAACGCGCCAGCCCTTATGCTCGGTACTGGAACCGCACAGCAGCACACCATCGGACAACTGGATCGGCTTGTTCTTGACTGGGCCAAGGATGTCTTCCGGCAGACGTCTCGGCAAAGACCATGTCTTACCGCCATTTTTCGATGTCATCAGCATACCCCACCAACTGCTCGGACTGGGCCCAACCTTGTAGAAAAGAAGCAGTGGGCCCTTTTTGGGCTGAAACAACGCCGGGTTCCAGCAGGGATAGCGCTTCTTGTCATGCTGCACACCGTTGGCAACTTCTATCGGCTCAGACCAGCTCTTGCCCTTCCTGCGGGACAGCCAGATACCTACATCCGGATTACTTTCGGCCTTTCCGCCAAACCACGCCGCCACTAAACCCTTTTTTGTTTCTACGATAGTCGATGCGTGGCACTGCTCAAAGGGCGCCTTGTCAAAGATAAACTCCATCTTGACTATCCCGGGTTGCTTAGACAAGTCACCGGCGAACGCAGTGGCACTACACATCATAACCGCCGCTCCTATTACAAATACCATACATTTATTCCTTAGCATAGTTTACCCTTTCTTTCATTACTTAGATAGACTCTCAGTTTACCGTTTTCAGACCGATTGCCTGCAAACCCTTGCGGATTTCGTCAATCTGCTGTTTCGATAACGGCCGAACAGGCCGGCGGAACACAGGACTCGAAAACTCCCCCAGAAGCCATTTGGCTACCTTCATTCGCTGATGCGCACCGCAGCCCGGTTCGCCGAAGTTGTAAATCAGTCTCGCCAAAGGCCCAACCATTTTTTGCGCCTCTTTCGCACCCTTCAGGTCACCGTCCAGACAGGCGTGCACTAATTTCACCATCAGCTCCGGCGCAAAACCGGCAAAACCGATAATCGCTCCATCGCCGGCTTCCAAAAGCGTCGGCAGCAAATACTCATCGTGACAGGTAACAATTGAAAGTTCCGGCCTTGCTGCCTTAAGCTGTTCGTAATCCCAAAGCCAGCGCGCCATGTCACGCGTCCCCATCTTGATACACACCACCTCCGGCAGCTTAACCATCTCCAGCATCTCATCAAGTGTATAGCCGGCTTTGGTCCAGGCCGGATATTGATGCACGATGATGTCAATACCACCGTCCTTGGCCACATCCTCAAAAAAGCCGACCGCAGTCGCGCTCGAACATCCGAACCGAAGCCAATGGTGCGGCGGCATAAGCAAAATCGCATCCGCACCAGCTTCCTTCGCCGCCTGCGCATGGTCGATGGCCTCCAGACTGCCCTCAGCAGAAACCCCGGAGACTACCTTCAAAGGCTTACCGCTTTTTTTGACCTCAGTCGCAAAGATTCGTGTCACCCGTACTCGCTCCTCAGGTCGAAGTGACATAATCTCACCTGTATGCCCGTTGCAGACAAGACCGGCCAGCCCCTCCACACCGCACAGTTCACGGATGTAACCGCGCAGACCTTCCTCGTCAACGCTCTCGTCATTTCCAAATGCGCAAAGCGTCGCGGGGAATACCCCCATCCACGGATGCTCTTTGTAGTTCATCTGTTAGCCCTCTGCTATTACGCAACATTAATCTGCGCAGTAAGTTGTTTATTCCAAGGAAGTCCGCGTTATCCTATGAACAGCACAATCTATTGTCAAGTGCAAACCAACAGACGCTGGCCCTGAACCGACGTTTGTCTTTTTTATTTTTTGCACCGAAATACGGACCAGAGCACTTATAATATTGGCGGCTTACATTGCAGAAAGTAACCGGGCAATAGCAAATGATGACCCCTGAACAAATAATTGAATTTTTCCAAATGAAGCCGCTGCCTTACGAAGGCGGATATTATGTTGAAACATATCGGTGCGCCGAGAAAATCGCGCAGAGCGCCCTGTCGGCAAGATATTCCGGCCAAAGAAGTTTCAACACAGCTATCCTTTACCTGCTCACACCAGATACGTTCTCAGCCATCCATAGAGTAAAAAGCGATGAGATATTCCACTTTTACCTCGGTGACCCCGTCACAATGCTCCAGCTTCACCCGGATGGCCCCAGCGAAGTCACGACTTTAGGCCAGGACATTATGAACGGCCAGCGCGTTCAGGCCACAGTGCCCAACAATAGCTGGCAGGGCTGCTTTCTAAACGAAGGCGGCAAGTTCGCCTTAATGGGCTGCACTGCCGCACCGGGTTTTGAATTCGCAGATTTCGAACTGGCACAAAGAGAAGAATTATTAAAGCAATACCCCACTCAGCGGGACCTTATCCTAAAACTTACGCGATAACAGAACCGGCTAAGTATCTTTGGTTCCCAATTGCCTGATAACATCGACCATCGCCTGTGTGCCGTCCCGCCCTCTGCCCTGGGCCTGCAGAACCGCTAACAACTGGTGGGCCAAAGCTACCCCCGGCAAAGGCTGCTTCACCTGGTCGGCGCACTCAAGAACAAGCCGTAAATCCTTCTGCTGCAAGTCCACCATAAAAGCCGGCTTCAAATCCCCCGCAATTATCTTCGGCCCAAGCACTTTGAGTGAGTGACTTACCGCAGCGCCCGCCGAAGTAACCTCCCACGTGGTTTTCAAATCCAGACCCGCTCTCTCGGCAAAAGCTAAGCCCTCAGCAATGCTCATTATCGTGTGGATAACCATTACCTGGTTGGCTAATTTGGTCATCTGCCCTGAGCCTAACGGCCCGCAGTGTGTCACCGCCCGCCCCATCACTTCCATAATGGGGCGAACTTTCTCGACCGCATCTTTCGGCCCGCCCATCATTATCGAAAGTTTGCCTTCTATCGCTCCGATTTCGCCACCGCTTATGGGTGCATCAATTAAGGTCACACCTTTGGCCGCCAATTCAGCCCCCATTTCCTTCGTCGCCGAAGGCGATATGGTGCTCATATCGACGCAGATAAGACCGTCCCTTGCTGCTTCAATAACACCGTTTTCGCCAACAAGCACTTGCCTTACGTCCGGCGTGTCGGGAACACAGGTTATTACAACGTCACTGTTTTTTGTGACTTCCGCTGGATTGTCGGCCCAGCTTGCGCCTTCTGAAAGAAGCTCTTCGGCCCTTGATTTCGTGCGATTGTGAACGGTCACCGAGTATCCCGCC
>Ga0114919_10003206_pt1 | contig 13222 bp, 8 predicted proteins | sample BlataG_FD_88682 | JGI IMG/M metagenome (GOLD analysis project Ga0114919, IMG submission 88682) | Deep subsurface microbial communities from Black Sea to uncover new lineages of life (NeLLi) - Black_00105 metaG | ecosystem: Environmental > Aquatic > Marine > Oceanic > Sediment | place: Atlantic... | reverse complement strand
GTGGCACGAGCGGCACCTCCGGCGGTGCTGCCGACCCGATGGCGATCAACGACTCCTGCCACACGCGAAACTTTGAAGACTTTCTGGCCGCGGTGCGGGAGGGTCGCCGGCCGCCGCTCGATGGCCTCGAAGGCCGCAAGGCCGTGGCGATCATCGAGGCCTGCTACAAATGTGCTCACACCGGGCGGATGGCACGGGTCGAGGATCCCCGCCCCGAACCCTCCTCTTGAACCACACCATGAATGCCCCCTTCCGCTACGCGATTTGCAACGAGACCTTCGGCGACCTGCCGCTGGCAAAGGCCTGTGACACGGCGGCCGCCTGCGGCTACGGCGGCATCGAGATCGCCCCCTTCACGCTCGCCCCGCTGGCCACCGAGATCTCCGCCGTGCAGCGGGGGGAACTGCGGCGGACGATCGCCCGGGCCGGGCTCGACTGCGTGGGGCTTCACTGGCTGCTGGCCCAGACGGAGGGCTTTCACGTGGCCCACCCCGATCCCGGGATCCGCAGCCGCACCGTCGAGTACCTCGGCGAACTCGCCCGCCTCTGCCACGACCTCGGCGGGCGGGTGCTCGTGTTCGGGTCGCCCAAGCAACGCAGCCTGCTGCCGGGCGTCTCGGCCGGGGAAGCGGTCGACCACATCCGCGAGGTGTTCTCGCGGCTCGTTCCGGTGCTCGAGACGACCGACACCGTCGTGGCCCTCGAACCGCTGGCACCGACCGAAACCGATGTGCTGACCACCGCGGCCGAGACCTGCCGCCTGATCGAGGCGATCGGCTCGCCGCACGTCCGGCTCCACCTCGACGTCAAGGCGATGGCGGCGGAGCCGACGCCGATCCCGGACATCATCCGATCGAGCGCCCCCTGGCTCGAGCATTTCCACGCCAACGACGAGAACCTCCAGGGGCCGGGCTTCGGCAGCGTCGACTTCCTGCCGATCTTCCAGGCCCTCGACGAGGTCAGCTACGCCGGCTGGGTGAGCGTCGAGGTGTTCGATTATGCTCCCGGTGCCGAGCGATTGGCTCGGGAAAGCATCGCTTACATGCGGCGAATCGAGGCGGAACTCGGCTAGCGGCCGACGCCGGTCGCCAAACAGGAAGGCGGGACGATGAGCGATACGACCAACGCGGACGAGACGGCGGGGCGGCCGTGGTATGCCGACCTCACCCCCTACCACTGGTTCGTGTTCAGCGTGGCCTCGCTGGCCTGGCTGTTCGATTGCCTCGACCAGCAGCTCTTCATTCTGGCCCGCAACAACGCCCTCACGAGCCTGCTGACGACGAACGGCCAGACCCCGGCCCCCGAGGTCGTCAAGCTCTACGGCGGCTATGCGACCAGCATCTTCGTGGCCGGGTGGGCCCTGGGCGGCCTGATCTTCGGCTCGCTCGGCGACCGCTTCGGCCGGGCCAAGATGCTGACGCTCACCGTGCTGATCTACTCCTTCTGCACGGGGCTGTCGGCCTTCTCCACCGGCTGGATGGACTTCGCCACCTACCGGTTCCTCACCGGCCTGGGCGTGGGCGGCGTGTTCGGGCTGGCCGTAGCCCTCGTGGCCGACACCCTCCCCGACCGCTCCCGGGCCGGCGCGCTCGGCTTGCTTCAGGCGCTCTCGGCCGTCGGCAACGTGATCGCGGGCGTGACGATCATGGCGCTCGGCCGGCTCGAGCAGACGAAGATGATCGCGGCCGGGTCGGGCTGGAAATACGCCTTCCTCGTGGGCGCGATTCCCGCCTTCCTCTGCGTCTTCATCCAGGTCCGGCTCAAGGAACCGGAAAAGTGGGTCCGGGCCCGGGAGGCGGGCAAGGTGGCGGGCGTGAAGTTCGGCTCGTACGCGGCGCTGCTGGGCGACTCACGCTGGCGGGGACGGGCGCTCGGCGGCATGATCCTCTGCGTGGCGGGAGTGATCGGCCTCTGGGGGATCGGCTTCTTCAGCCCCGAGCTCGTGGGGGACGTGATGCAGCGATCGCTGGAGGCCGAAGGCGTGCCGGCCGACCAGATCGCAGGCCGCAAGCAGTTCTGGATCGGGATCAACTCGATCGTGCAGAACGTCGGCGCCTTCATCGGGATGCTGCTGTTCACGCGGCTCGCCCAGAACCTGGGCCGGAAGCAGTCTTTCGCGATCGGCTACGTGGCGGCATTCATCGTCACGGTCGCCTACTTCCAGTATTTCAACGGCCGGGGCGACATCTGGATGAGCGCGGTGATGGGGGGCTGCCAACTGGCCCTGTTCGCCGGCTTCGCGATCTACCTGCCGGAGCTCTTCCCCACGAGCCTCCGGAGCACCGGCACGAGCTTCTGCTACAACGTCGGGCGGTTTCTGGCGGCCAGTGGTCCGCTGGTGATGGGATCGCTGCAGGCTGCACTGATCCCCTCGGGCGCGGATCCGGATGCCAAACTGGCGGCCTTCCGCAACGCCTGCTCCTACATGAGCGTGGTGTTTCTGCTCGGCCTGGCCGTGCTCGCGTTTCTGCCGGAGACGAAAGGGCGTCCGCTGCCGGAGGACTGAACGCCCGGCGTCGCGGCCGGGCTCCCGCCGGCGACGCGCACGGGCCGGGGGCTTTCCCTACACTGATTTTGCCGTCCGCGGCGGACGGCTGAACGAACGCTGGCTCAACGAACCCGGAGAGTGACACGAGTATGCGGTGGCAGGGCAGACGGCAGAGCAAGAACGTCGAGGACCGGCGGAGCCTGGGCCGCGAAGTGGCGGTAGGGGGCGGGCTGATCACGCTCCTGATCATGGGGGCCGCGATCTTCTTCCCTGATCTCGTCCCGGTGCTCAAACTCTTCGAGGGGCAGGCCGCTCCGGCCCGCCAGGGGGCGCCCGCCAAGCCGATCGACGACGAGATGGGGGCGTTCATCCGCACGGTCGTGGCCGACAACGAGGATGTCTGGGGCCAGCTCTTTCCCCGGGCCTTCGGCCGCCGCTTCGCTCCGGCCAAGCTCGTGATGTTCACGGCGCAGGTCCGCAGCGGCTGCGGAATCGCCAACGCCGGGGCCGGCCCCTTCTACTGCCCGCTCGACAAGACGGTCTACATCGACCCCACCTTCTACGAGGAACTCAAGCGACGATTCGGCGCGCCGGGCGACTTCGCCCAGGCCTATGTGATCGCCCACGAGTTCGGCCACCACATCCAGAACCAGCTCGGCATCAGCCAGCAGGTGCAGTCGCTGCAGGGCCGCGTGCCGCAGAAGGAGTACAACAAGGCCTCGGTGCGGCTCGAACTGCAGGCCGACTTCCTGGCGGGGGTCTGGGCCCACCACCTGGCCCGCTACGCCGGGATCCTCGACGAGGAGGATATCAAGGAGGCGATCAACGCCGCGGCCGCGATCGGCGACGACCGGATCCAGAAGCAGACCCAGGGCTACGTGGTCGCCGACGCCTTCACCCACGGCTCCAGCGAGCAGCGGGTGCGGTGGTTCATGTACGGTCTCAAGGAGGGCGATCCGAAACTGATGGATCGGGCCTTCGAGGTCGACAGCCCGTAGCGACGGGATTTCACCGGGCTGAATCCGGGTCGCGGACCGGGAGCGGAGACTGTTGGCATGCACATCCTGCTCACCGGTGCGACGGGGTATGTCGGCGGCGTGCTGCTTCCCGAACTGGAGCGGCGGGGCCATCAGGTCCGCTGCCTGGCCCGCCGCCCCGCGAAGCTCGCCGGCAAGACCGGCCCGCAGACGGAGGTGATGGCGGGGGACGCGACCGATCCTGACGACCTCGCCCGGGCCTGCGCCGGCATCGACACGGCCTTTTGGCTCGTCCACTCGATGGAAAGCGGCGTGGACTTCGAGCGGGCCGACCGCCTCGCCGCCGAACGGTTCGCGGCGGCCGCGAAGGCCGCCGGCGTCAGGCGGATCATCTACCTCGGCGGCCTCGGCGCCGATGAAGACCGGCTTTCGGCCCATCTCCGCAGCCGCCACGAGGTGGGGGCGATCCTCCGGGCCGCCGGACTCGACGTGATCGAACTGCGGGCCTCGATCATCGTGGGGGCCGGGAGTTTTTCCTTCGATCTGGTGCGGATGCTCGTCGAGCGGCTGCCCGTGATGATCTGCCCGGCCTGGCTGGCCACCCCCACCCAGCCGATCGCGATCGCCGACGTGGTGGCCTACCTCGCCGCCGCCGTCGAGCTGCCCCCGGCCGGGCCGAGGATTTTCGAGATTGGCGGGCCGGACAAAGTGTCCTACGGCGCTATCATGCGGGAGTACGCCCGGCAGCGGGGTCTGAAGCGACTCATGATCCCCGTGCCGGTGCTCACGCCGAGGCTCTCGAGCCTGTGGCTGAAACTCGTGACGCCGAAATACTCGAAGGTGGGAAGAAAGTTGATCGACGGCCTCAAGAACCCCACGGTGGTGACCAGCGCCGCGGCCTCCCGGGAGTTTTCCATCCGCCCCCGCGACCTGGCCACCGCGGTCCGCGAGGCGGCCGAGCAGGAAGACGGCGCCTTCGCCGGCCAGCGGTGGGCCGACTTCGCCGATGTCGAGGATCTGCCCCGCCGGTATGGCGGCGCCCACGAGGGGACGCGGCTCGTCGACCACCGGCATACGGTGGTGGCCGTCTCGCCCGAGCGGGCCTTCGCGGCGATCGAGCGGATCGGCGGCACCAACGGCTGGTACGCCGCAGACTGGCTCTGGACGCTCCGCGGCTGGCTCGACCGGCTGATCGGCGGCCCGGGAATGTCGCGGGGCCGCCTCGATCCCGAACGGCTCCGCACCGGTGACACCCTCGACTGCTGGCGGGTCGAGATCTGCGAGCCCCCGCGACGGCTGCGGCTGGCGGCCGAGATGAAGCTGCCCGGCCGCGGCTGGCTCGAGTTCGAGGTGGTGCCCCGGGACGGCGACGTCACCATCCACCAGACGGCCGTCTTCGATCCCCGCGGACTCGGCGGCCTGGCCTACTGGTACGCCATCTGGCCGCTCCACGAACTCGTCTTTCGCCGGATGCTCGCCGGCATCGCCCGCCACGCCGTCCGGACCACCGTCGTCGCGGTCGCACCGCCGGCCGACGCCTGAGGCGGCCGGGGGCAAACCGCCCGCCGACTGCGGGGCCTGGGTCAGCGGGCTCGCATGGCGGCGGCGTCCGCGGGCGATGCACCCTGCCGGCGGAGGTCGAGGGTGCAGGCGTAGTCGGGATTGCGTTCCTCCGGCGGCAGCGAGAACGGCCCGGGAGTGTGGCCGGTGGCGAAGAACCTCGCCACCCGGCGGCTCTCGGCCTCCAGAGCGTTGACCGGCCGGGTCTCGAAGGCCCTCCCGCCGGGATGGACCACGTGCCAGGTGCAGCCTCCCAGGCTGCGGCCGCTCCAGAGGTCCACCACGTCGAACACCAGCGGCGAGTGGACGGGGATCGTGGGGTGGAGGCAGTCGGCCGGCTGCCAGGCGCGAAACCGCACGCCCGCCACGAACTCCCCCGGCACGCCGGTCGGCACCAGCGGCACCTGACGGCCGTTGCAGGCGACGGCGTGCCGGCCGGGCACGAGGCCCGCCGCCTTGACCTGCAACCGTTCCAGGGAGCTGTCCACCATCCGGGCGGTCGCGCCGCCGGATGACTGCTCGCCGAGCACGTGCCAGGGCTCGAGGGCCGTCCGCAACTCGAGCCGCACCCCGTCGTGGGTCACCTCGCCGAGCCGGGGAAAGCGGAACTCCGCGAAACTCTCGAACCACTCCTGCTCGAAGCCGAAGCCCGCCCGCCGCAGCTCGTCCACGACCATGGCGAAGTCTCGCATCAGGAAGTGGGGGAGCATGAAGCGGTCGTGGAGGGCGGTTCCCCAGCGGGTCAGGCCGCCGCGGTAGGGCTCCCGCCACAGCCAGGCCACCAGGGCCCGCACGACGAGCTGGGCGAGCAGTCCCATCCGGACGTGCGGGGCCATCTCGAAGCCGCGGAGCTCGAGCAGGCCGCGGCGGCCGCCGGCCGAGTCGGGGGACCAGAGCTTGTCGATGCAGAACTCCGCCCGATGGGTGTTGCCGGTGAGGTCGGTGAGGATGTTGCGAAATACCCGGTCGGTGAGCCAGGGAAGCACGCAGACCTCGGCCTCGCCGCCCCGGCTGGAGGCCGGCGGCCAGGGCTGATCGGCGGCGGCCGCCAGTTGCTCCAGCGCGATCTCCAGCTCGTAGAGGCTTTCGTGGCGGGCCTCGTCGATCCGCGGAGCCTGGCTGGTGGGCCCGATGAACCTCCCGGCGAAGAGGTAGGAGAGGGAGGGGTGGTTGTTGAAGTAGGCGACCATCCCGGCCAGGAGCCAGGGCCGCCGCAGAAAGGGGCTGTCATTGACCGTCCGGCTTCCCAGCACGACATGGTCGCCGCCACCGGTGCCGGTATGGAGGCCGTCGAGTTCGAACTTCTCCGCACAGAGCCGACTCGCCCGGGCCTCCTGGTCGAGCGTCTCCCGCAACGCCGCGAGTTCCCGCCAGGAGCCGGCGGGCGGGACGTTCACCTCGATCACGCCGGGGTCGGGTGTGACGTGCAGCCGCACCAGCCGCGGGTCGTGCGGCGGGGGATAGCCCTCGAGCACGACCGGCGTGGCGGCCTCGCCGGCGACCCGCTCGACGGCCGCCACCAGGTCGAGCCAGTCGGTGGCCGCGGGCCCGGCCTCGCCGGGATCGCGAGTCTCCTCCGGGCGGGTGTCGAGCGGTGGGAGAAAGACGTGCAGCCGGCCCCCCCGCGGCTCGATCACCAGGGCGGTCCGCACGATCCCCTCGCCGGCGGCCAGTTCCTCCGCCGTCGGCCACGACAGGCTCGCCATCGGCAGCCGCAGGCCCGCCGGCGAGTCGCCCGGGACCAGCGGCACGCGGCCGTCGGGCATCGGCCAGTCGCTCGACCGCCAGCGGCCGCGACCGCCGCGGCGGAGCCGCAGGAGCGGCAGCACGAATGCCGCGGGGGTCTCCGTATCGACAGGCCGCGTGTCGAGCGGGTTTGCCGACCCGACCTCGTGGGCGGCCATCACACGGGCGGGGTCGAGCCCGAGCCCCTCGGCGAGCCGCCGCAGAAACCCGCCGGCGGCGGCCGCCGCGGCGATCCGGGCCGCGGCATCGTCGCTCCCCTCGTCGTCGACCTGGCCACCGTCGGGTTCGTCGGCGGACTCGACCGGCGGGTCGGCGGCAAGCAGCTCCCGCCGCCGCCAGACCGGCTCGCCGTCGCTTCGCCAGACGACGTCGAGCGTCCACCGCGGCAAGGGTTCGCCCGGATACCACTTCCCCTGCCCTTCCAGGAGCACGCCGCCGCCCGCGACTCGATCGAGCAGCCGGCGGGCCAGGTCGCCCGCCCGCCGCCGCTTGTCAGCCCCCAGGGCGGCGGTGTTCCACTCCTCGGCGTCGAAGTCGTCGATCGAGACGAAGGTCGGCTCGCCCCCCATCGTCAGCCGGACGTCGCCGGCGGCCAGGGCCGCATCCACCTCGTCGCCGACGCCCAGAATCCGGCCCCACTGCTCCTCCGTGAATGGGCGTGTCGTCCGCGGGCTCTCGGCCAGCCGCGCGAGCCGCATCTCGAAGGCGAACTCGGTCTGGCAGGGATCGACGGCTCCGCTGACGGGGGCGGCACTGGCGGGGTCGGGCGTGGCGGCCAGCGGGATGTGTCCTTCCGCGGCCAACAGTCCGCTGGTGGGGTCGAAACCGACCCAGCCGGCTCCCGGGAGATAGACCTCGGCCCAGGCGTGCAGGTCGGTGAAGTCGGAGGCCGGCCCGGCGGGCCCGTCGAGCGGCTTCTGGTCGGGCACGAGCTGCACGAGGTAGCCCGAGCAGAACCGGGCCGCCAGCCCCAGCCGGCGGGCGAGCGACACGAACAGCCAGGCCGAGTCGCGGCAGCTGCCGGTGCCCAGGGCGAGCGTCTCCTCCGGCGGCTGCACACCCGGCTCCATCCGGATCACATAGCTCACCCGTTCATGCACCGCCTGGTTGAGCGCCACCAGGAGGTCGATGGTGCGGCCGGCGGCGGCCACCAGCCCCGTTCGGCGAAACACCTCCAGGAAGCCGTCCACCAGCGGCCCGCCGCTGGCCGCGGGAGTGGCGAGGTAGGGAGCGAGCTCGGCCGCGAGCAGCGGGTCATAGGCGAAGGGAAACCGCTCCACCTCCGGCTCGAGGAAGAAGTCGAAGGCATTGATCGCCACCAGCTCGGCCACCAGATCGACCTCGAGCACGAGGCTCCGGGCCGGCTCGGGAAACACCAGCCGGGCGACGTGGTTGCCCTGCGGATCCTGCTGCCAGTTGAGAAAGTGCCCGGCCGGCTCGACCTTCAGCGAGTAGCTCGTCACCCGCGTGCGGCAGTGAGGCGCCGGCCGCAGCCGCACCGCATGGGGCGCCAGCCGCACGTCCCGATCGAAGCGATACTCCGTGCGGTGGTGGAGGGCGATCCGAATGGCCATCTCACGTCGCCGCCTCGCTCGGCCGGCCGAGCGGCCGCATCGCAAAGAAGGTGTCGTGGACCGCGTCGCTGGCCCGGTTGAGCCGCTGCTGGAAGCCGTCGATGAAGCCGTGCAGCCCGTCGGCCCCGGCGAGCACCTCGTCGATCGCCCCGTAGTTGAGCTGGGCCCGCAGCCGGCCGAGCCGCTGCTCCGCCGGGTTCGTGTAGGCGCCCTTCGCCCCGCCGGTGATCGCCAGGAGCGACTCCTCCGCCTTCATCAGGCAGAAGTGCATCGCCCGGGGAAACAGCCGGTCGAAGATCAGGAACTCCGCCACGTTCCGCCGCGAGACGGCACCATACTGCTTCCGGTACATCTCTAGCGCGCTGGCGCTTTCGAGCACGGCCGACCACTGCACCTCGTCGGCCCCGCGGCGTTCGGCGGGAGCCCCGTTGGCCTCCGGAGAGGCCGCCGCCGGCTGGAAGAAGAACGCCTCGACGTCGAGCACGCGGCTGGTCTTGTCGGCCCGTTCCATGAGGCGGCCCATCCGGCCGAAGTGCCAGGCCTCGCCGTGCGACATCGTGGCATCGGCCACGCCCGTGATCAGCTGGCTGGCCCGCTTGATCTCGTCGAGGAACTCGCGGGGATGGAGCCAGCCGCCATACCGTTGGGCCGCGGACTGCACGGAGAGGTGGACCTTGTTGATCTCCTCCCACATCGGCGTGCTGATCATGTCGCGGACGGTGCGGGCGTTCTCCCGGGCGTCTCGCAGGCAGCTGGCGATCGAGTTGCTGTTGCCGGTGTCGAAGGACAGGAAGGAGATCACGTTGGCCTGGTCCGCCAGCCCGTGGCGAGCCCAGAAATCGGCCTGATCGCCGAAGGTGCAGACCAGGGCGTTCCAGAGCCGGCTTTGGCTGATGGTGCCCTCGAGGGCCAAATCGAGCGCGGTCTCCACCGCACGGGCCACATTTTCGGCCCGCTCGATCTGCCGGTTCATCCAGTAAACGGTCTCTGCGACCCGCGAGAGCATCCCGCCCTCACCTTTCCGTGTGCACGACCCAGGTATCCTTGCTGCCGCCGCCCTGGGATGAGTTCACCACCAGGGATCCCTTCACCAACGCCACCCGCGTCAGCCCACCGGGCAGGACGTAGATCTCTTCGCCGTAGAGGATGAAGGGCCGCAGGTCGACGTGCCGCCCTTCGAGCGCGTCGCCGATCACGGTCGGCACGCGGGAGAGCGAGAGCATCGGCTGGGCCACGAAGTTTCGCGGATTGGCCCGGATCCGGTCGCGGCACTCGGCGAGTTCCTCGCGGGAAGCCCGCGGGCCGAGGACGATCCCGTAGCCCCCCGACTCGTTGGCCGGCTTGACCACCAGCTCGGCCAGGTTCGCCAGCACGTGGTCGCACTGGGAAGGCTCGCCGCAGACCCAGGTGGGCACGTTGGGAATGATCGGGTCTTCGCCGAGGTAATAGCGGATGATCTCGGGCACGTAGGCGTAGACCGCCTTGTCGTCGGCGATCCCGGTGCCCGGAGCGTTGACGAGGGCGACGTTGCCCTTCCGGTAGGCGGCCATCAGCCCGGGCACCCCCACGAGCGAGTCGTCCCGGAAGGCCAGCGGGTCGAGGAAATCGTCGTCGATCCGCCGGTAGATCACGTCGACCCGCTCGAGCCCGCGGGTCGTCCGCATGAAGACGACGTCGTTTTGGACCACCAGGTCGGAACCCTGGACGAGTTCCACCCCCATTTGGCGGGCCAGGAAACTGTGCTCGAAGTAGGCGGAGTTGTAGATGCCCGGCGTGAGCACGACGACGGTCGGATCGCGGGCTTGGCCCGGGGCCACATACTGCAGCATCGCGAGCAGCTTCTCGGGATAGTCCTCCACCGGGCTGATCCGCTGCCCCTCGAAGAGCTGCGGGAAGGTCCGCTTCATCACCTCGCGGTTTTCGAGCACGTAGGAGACGCCCGACGGGGTGCGGAGGTTGTCCTCGAGCACGTAGAGCACCCCGTCTGAGCCGCGAACCAGGTCGGTGCCGGTGATGTGGCACCAGATGCCGCGGGGGGGCGAAAGCCCGGCACACGGGCCGCGGAAGCACTTTCCGGAATCGACCAGCCACTCGGGCACGATCCGATCGGCGACGATCTGCCGCTTGTTGTAGACGTCGTCGATGAACAGGTTGAGGGCCCGGATCCGCTGGGCAAGCCCGCGTTCGACCACCGCCCACTCGGCCGCCTCGATCACCCGGGGAACGATGTCGAAGGGCCAGATCTTCTCCGTCCCGGCCTCGTGGCCGTAGACGTTGAAGGTGATGCCCATCGTGAGGAGCACCTTGTCGGCGGCCCGCTGCCGTTCGGCCAGTTCCCCGTGGGAGAATCCGGCCAGCCGATGAACGAGCCGCTCCGCGCCCGGCCGCGGCCGGCGGGCATCGTCGAAGAGTTCGTCGTGAAAGCCTTCGGTCTGGTAGGCCTCGAGATCCATGGCGGCTCGCGTGTTCCCGCCGGCAGGCGGAAGAAGGGAGGATTCGCGGCAGCGGTCCGCCAACGGCGTGTCGCGAATCGGCGTCAGGATACCCGACGGCCGGGCCGGCCGAAATGCCCCACCCCGGGCGGCCCGGGCCGTCACTGGCGGGAAGTCACGAGAGCCTCGAGAAGCTGGCTCATTTCCAGGGCAGGCACCGGCATCCGCACGACGCGACGTCGGCCGTCCGTCTCGGCCGACTTCCCGAGCGCCTCCTGTTTCGATCCCAGCAGCAGAACGGCCGGCACGTCCGCCAGGAGCGGATCGCTCGCGAGGGAGTTGAAGGCGTCGACGGCCTCCGGACCGAGCACGTGGGTGCTGAGGACGAGGCAGTCGGCCGGCGGCGGCGACGAGGTGAAGCGGGAGACCGCTCGCCGCGGACTTTCGGTGAGCAGCACCCGGTAGCCGAGCCGACCGAAGAACTCCCGCAGCATCTTCTGCGCCTGCTCGCTGGATTCAACGACCATCAGACAGCCCCTCACCGCGGCCGCCGCGGCCGCCTCGGCTTCGGCGGGCCGCGAGCCGTGGTCCCGCCCGAGCAGGTCCTCGGCCTTCCGCCGCACGTCGGCGGCCGTCTGCCAGCGTTCGAGCGGATCGAGGCTCATCATTCGCGACACGAAGTCGGCCACCGGCTTGGGGAGCTCCGGACACCGCTCGCCGAGCGGCACGACGCTCCGGTAGCGGGTCGGATCGGCCCGTTCGTTGCGGTCGCGGGTCTCCCGCAGAGCCGAGGTGCCGGAAACCGCCAGGTAGGCGATGGTGCCGAGAAAGTAGATGTCGCTGCGGACCGCGTCGTTCCGCATGCCGGTGAGCTTCTCGAGCGTCGCGTAATCGATCGTGCGGGGCTGGTCGATCCGGCCCAGCCCCTGGTCGCCCGACTCGTCGACCCCGGCAAGGCCGAAGTCGACGAGCTTGGCCTGGCCTGTCGCCGACACGATCACGTTGGAGGCCTTGAGATCCCGGTGGGTCACCCCGCGGCGGTGGGCATACTCCAAGCCGGCGGCCAGCTGCCGGATCAGGTCGAGCCCTCGCGGGACGTCGAGCGCGCCGCGAATCTTGACGAGCTCCCGCAGCGTCTGCCCCTCGACGAACTCCATGGTGATGTAACTCGACCCGTCCTCCTCGCCGACCTCGTCGATCGCCACGATGTTGGGATGCCGGAGCAGGTGGCCCATCTCCCCTTCGTGGCGAAAAGCCCGGCATTTCTCCAGGTCATTCGCATACCGGCTGCGGAGCACCTTGACGGCCAGGATGCCCCCGGTGTCGCGGTGGATGGCCCGGTAGACCCGGGCGAAGGATCCGGCGCCGATCTGGTAGAGCACCCTGGCCCGACCGTAGAAGTAGCCTTTCCGCTCCCCCTTGAGCAGCCGCTCCAGCTGAAAGCCCGTCACCAGTTCGCTCCGGACGAGCGCCTGACCGAACGCTTCGGCGCCGGCTCCGCCCCCGACCCTCTGCAACACGTCGTGGAGCGAACCGGAGGGCACCAGCTCGAGGTCGCCGACGAGATGGGCCAGATCGTCGGCGGTGGCAGGCTTCATGGTCGGCTCCACGGCGGGCCGGCCGTGTCTCCCCGCCCGGAATTGTGAGGAAAGGGTGAGCGAATCCCTCGGGAAAAAATACCCGTTTGCCCGCCGAAAAGCGAGTCTCGGGCCCTGGCGGTGAGGCCGCCACCCCCCATCCCCCCCGAGTCATCTGGAGCCCGGGCCGCGAAACCTGCTACAAGCCCCGCCACTTTTTCTGCTGGCCGGATCCCCCCCGGACCACCCCCCGAAATCGATGGCTGCCCATGCCCTCCGCCCGCCCCCCGTCGGCCAGCCCGAGCCTGCTCGCCGGGGTCGCCCTGGCCGGCCTGGCCGCGGTCGCGGCCGCGGGCACGATCGACGACGGCCATGAGAACGCGGCCGTCTCCTGGCAGCCGCTGCCCGGAGCGGGCCTGAGCGTCGTGGATCACACCCGCTCTGCAGACGGGCCGCATCGCGGCAGCCGCTGCGAGCGGGTGGTCGTGGAAACCACGGGAGCGACCACGGTCGCGGTCGAGCGGGCGATCGGGCCAGCCGCCGTGATCGACGAGTTTCGGGCCGCGATCTGGGTGCGATCGAGCCGGCCGGGGGTCCGCCTGGCGGCCCGGGTCAGACTGGCCGGCCCGGGCCGGCCCGATGCCATCGGGCCCGTCGAGGTGCTCCTGCCCGGCAGCGTGACCCGCGATCTCGGCCACTGGGAGCGGCTGGAGGTCGCGGATCTTCCCCGGGCCTTGGCCCGCCAGTTGCCGGCGTTGCGGCTCGAGCACGGCAGCCATCTTGCTCCCGAGGCCGCCGTCGTCACGGGCCTGGTGCTGGACCTGGCGGCCGGGCCGGGACGCCATGAACTGGCCATCGACGACCTCTC
>Ga0114919_10003203_pt1 | contig 13223 bp, 11 predicted proteins | sample BlataG_FD_88682 | JGI IMG/M metagenome (GOLD analysis project Ga0114919, IMG submission 88682) | Deep subsurface microbial communities from Black Sea to uncover new lineages of life (NeLLi) - Black_00105 metaG | ecosystem: Environmental > Aquatic > Marine > Oceanic > Sediment | place: Atlantic... | reverse complement strand
GAAATAGTACTCATAATTTCATTTATTTTTACCTGATTTTGTTAAAATAAATCCAATTTATTTTAAGAATCTTAAAAACTTTTTCTAAACTCGTTTAGAAACGATAAATAACAAATTATAATTTATATTATAATTTTGTTTTATTATATTAGTCTAATATAGAATGCATACAAGATGAAGCGGCTTAAAGATAGCAACATTAAAGCGGTTCTTTTCGATTTAGATGGGACCCTATTAGAGATCGATTTGAAACTTTTTATCCCCGAATATTTTAAGTTATTAGCCAACAGTATCGCTCACATAATATCCCCTAATAAATTAGTTCCTATTATTTTAAAAGCATCAGAGACGATAACAAATAACAGTGGAATAATTACTAATGAAGAGGTCTTTTCCAATATTTTCTTCCCACTTAATGGTTATAGCAAAGAAGAGATCGATCCATATTTTACGAAATTCTATAAGGAAGATTTTATAAAATTACGTAAATTTACTAAAAAGAAACCAGAAGCACGAAAGGTAGTAAAAACCGCATTTGATAGGGGATACGAAGTAGTAATTGCAACCAACCCTCTGCTCCCCTTAACAGCAATACAGCAACGTCTTGATTGGGCGGGAGTTGGTGATTTCTCTTACAAACTGATAACTAGTTACGAAAATTCATGTGCAAGCAAACCAAGTCTACTGTATTATCAATTGATATTTAAATATCTTAACCTCTCTGCAAAAGAATGCATTATGGTAGGTGACGAAGATAAGGATATAGTATGCGCAAAGTTAGGCTCGCAGACCTTCTTAGTACCTAGCATAAATACCAAATTAAATTCCGAAACGCCAGAACCCACATATAGTGGAACATTAAATGACTTAATGAAAATTCTTTAAAAAATAATAGATTTTATAAAAAAAGTGTTTTTATGAACCGTAAAGGAACTTTTGATAAATTTGAATATAGACCAATAGTTCCAGAAAATATACAAAGCATATACCAGTTATTTGAAAACAACTTGGACTTTTTTTCGCTTCCTTTTGACTATTTTCAGAGAGGTACTTTAGAAGATAATGGTTTTGAGCAAGATTTATCGCTTTTTTTATTTAATTCAGAGACAAATCAGCCCATAGCCGCTTTCATTACGGTAACTAGAAAAAATACCAAAATATTTCAGTGTTTTCTTAAAGGTTGCGTAGTTGATAGTGCTTATCGCAGTCATGGTATCGGTTCTAAAATCATTACCGAAATTTTAAAGCGAGCCAAAGAAAAAAACATATCTGAAATCTTTTACGGTGCGAGCGTTCCTAATTATTGGCAACCTGGTGTCGATGTACGCCATACGAGTTTGTTTTTCTTCCTAAAAAAGCACGGTTTTAAATCTCATAGGCCGATATTCAATCTTACCGCGTCTTTAACTGAAGTTAAGAGTAAACCCGTCTTGGAAAAAAACGGATATAAATATGAGCGAGTCAAGCCTAAAGATTTTAATAATACTTTAAGGTTCGTAAGGAGAAATTTTCCACATGGTACTTGGGCTGAAGAAGTTCATTTATCATTTAATATGGATCCTCCAACGACTTTTATAGCGAAAAACTTTAAGAATAAAATAGTTGGTTTTTCTACGCATAGTCAATTTTATCCCGGTTCGTTTGGCCCAACGGGCGTCTTGGAATCATTGCGTGGAAAAAGTATTGGAACCCAACTATTCTTGTGGTGCTTATGGGACATGAAACAAAATGGGTTAAACACGTGTGAGATAATGTGGGTGGGTGGCGATACTATAAAATTTTATTCTAAGGTAATTGGAGCTTACATCTCACCTATTTTTTATCCAATGTATAAAAAAGTCAAATAAATTTTTAATTCCCTTTTAAATCACCTTTAGTAATAAAAAGTCTTATTTGAATGAAAAAAAAATATAAGTTGTAAAAACTTTTTAATTAGTTTTAATATCTAGTTGTTTTCTCTTTTTTTGATGAAGTTCTTTGAGTTCTTCTTCAAGAAGTTCTAATTTCTCTCCTTCTAATGGGTAGAAGTAGACAAAAACCAAACTTAACGCCACAAATATATTGACGATGAAATAAAATACAAATATAATTCCAAACATCGTCAAATCTGATTGAACGGGAGAGTTTTGTACATATCCTGTTAATACAAGTACAATAGTCACAATGATAGGGCCAATACTCTCAGTTGGTTTAGTGAATAAGGCATTAATACCATAAAACATCCCTTCTCGCCTAGATCCATATTTTATTTCATCCTCATCAATAGGTAGCGTCTGCATTATAACTCCAAATATACCCGCACCCCCAAAGAATGCCGAGAATGCAAGTCCTATCCACATCGCGGGAATTGAGATTGAAGGAATTAAAACCAAGAAGAATAGAATAAATCCACCTGTGAATTGAATAGTTGTGAACCGAAGTAGTAGTTTTTTAAATCCATATTTCTTTCTCAGTTTCATGCAAAGAATATTTGAGCTCCAACCAACTATTATTACGATTAAAAAATAAAATACTACATTTTCAGGACCGATCAGTATCAAAAATAGAAAGACATACGAGAGTTGTATTGCAGCAATGAGCGTCTTGAAAAAATTAAATCCAACAAACATCATGAAGGATTTAGATTTCACTGTTTGTTTTATTGCCGTCCATAAAGGAGGGCTTCGGTCGTGTTGATGCTCAGGGCGTTCTTTTGAAAGTTTCACTACAACTACATAACAGACATAACTAATCACAGCGACGGTGATGTTGAATATTTGAAAAAATTGAAGGTTATCAACCATCGTAGGAACGGTAATCACGACAAAGCTTGCAAATAGTGCGAGGATGCCTCCTAGAAAGTTGATTCTAGTACGCTCTCCGAGATCACTCGTCATGTCGGGAAGTAGTGCCATCCAAGCCATTGTTACGATATTAGAGAGTGTATCAAAAATACTTATGCTTATCAAAAAATGCAGAAACATTACAAATTGTCCAATAGGAGTAGCTGCGTCTGTACTCCATGGGAACCACATGAAAGCAAATACTATCACCAAAAACGGACTGAAGAATTTTATATATACCACTCTTCGGCTACCCCATTTATTCACATCAGTATTATCTTGCCATTGACCAATGAGAGGATCATTTAACATGTTTATAATCATGAATATTGCCATTCCAATAATAAAAAGAACCTCATTTAAGCCTAATGAATCGTAAAAGAATTTTATATAGGCTAATCGGAACACACCAAGGATAATCGTTAATGGAATCATCCCCACAACGTAACCCGAAACTTGTTTTTTAGGTAATTTATTAATCGACATTTTTTTTTAAAGTTTTTTTTTTAAATATAACTTTAATGTTAAACTATAAAAAGATTTTTTTTAATATCTTAATTAATTCTTCCCATATTTATTAAAAATTAAAATTTGTGATAAAAATTAAGAAAAAATTTAACTTTTTATTTTTTATAACCGACCAACAGCGATTTGATCACTTAAGTTGTTATAACAACAAGATAGTCTTAAAAACACCAAATATCGATCGAATCGCTAAAGAGGGCGTTAAATTCACTAACTTTTATTGTAATAACCCAATCTGCATGCCTAATCGAAGTACGATATATACCGGGCAATATCCCTCAGTGCACGGTGTTACAACAAATGGACGCAATTTACCTCAAGGTACAAATACCTTTGTTGACATTCTACTTGAATCCGGGACTTACTATACAGCAAGTTTTGGAAAAATACATCTGAACTACTTTGGAGCACCTTCTGGCCAATTTAGAAACGCTGTTGAAAGTCAAGAATTTGCTCAACATAGAGATTATCCTAAATTAACTAACTACTCGCCTTATTTTGGGTTGGAAGAGGTGAAAATAGTTTCAGGGCACGGGCCGCTATGTGGGCATCCAGATTACATAAATTGGGTAAAGAAAAAAATAGAAAACAATTCCTTGTTAGGAAAACCGCTCAGGATTAAGTTGAGTAATCCGGATAATTTAATTCAAACAAAACTTAATATCTCTTTTAACACTTCTGATCCTTTAGTGAAATTACAGGTGCTAAAACATAAAATCCCTGAGGAACTTTATTCTACAACATTTGTTAAAGAAAACACAATCAAATTCTTAGAAAGATTTTCCAATGGTTCTTGTTCCAAAGAAAATTTTCTCGTTTTTTGCTCATTCCCTGACCCTCATCATCCTTTCGCACCACCTGGAAAATATTTCGATATGTATAAGCCAGAAGATATAATCTTACCTAAAACATTTAATGATGGCCATAAAAATAGTTCAGAATTTAATAGAAAACATTACAATACTCTTTTATCAAGTGAAGGAACTGCAAAAGGGATTTTTCCAATACCAAAAGATTTAACAGAAGAAGAAGCTAAATGTGTAATTGCTGCGTCCTATGGAACGGAAAAAATGGTTGATGATGCCATAGGGGAGATTTTAGATGCTTTAAATAAATTTGACTTGGCAGAAAATACAGTTGTTATATATACTACAGATCATGGCGATTTAGGTGGAGACCATAGGTTCTTCTTTAAAGGACCATTCTTGTATCAAGGATTAATCAAAATACCCTTTTTAATAAAAGTCCCTAACGGGTTAACAAACGAAGAAAATATTTCGTTAGCTAGTTCAATTGACATTCCTGAGACAATCTTAGAATTAGCTGGAATCCCAATCCCAGATTTTATGCAAGGAAAAAGTTTAATTCCAATATTAAATAACACTAAAGAAAAAATTAATGATGATATACTTATTGAAATGGATGATGACCACAATAATGAAAAAACGAGAACTTTAATTACAGACGAATGGAGAATCACAGTTTTTAGTGATCATGGAGAATTATATGATTTAAAGAATGATGTAAATGAGACAAATAATAGGTGGAACGATGAGACTCTTAAAGACATTAAATTCGATCTTCTTTTAAAATTGTTTAAGAAAGCTAACAATCTAAGTAACCCAGTTATGAGAGATTGTGGCTATTAATTTAGGGATTGACAGTTTAATATCGAATTGTTATGCAAAACTCTCCTTGCAAAAAGTTTTAAAATAATTCCCTCAAAACTAATAAATTCTACTTAATTTCTCTAAAATAGATTTATTTGATTTAGGAAAGATTATAAAGATGAGTAAAAAAGAGTTTGGTTCTGGTTATTTTGGAGAATGGATTGAAGACGAGTTTGGATTGCCCGCATATCGTTATACTTGCGATCAAATAAATGATCCTAAAGCAATCACTCCAATGAATGAAGAGTGGCGTTCAAAAACAGAACACCTTCATCAAGTTGGCAACGATAGATTAGTAGCTGTTGCATCAAATTACGGTTATATCCAAGTAAGGCAAGACGAGGGAGGTCCTAAGTATTTAAATGAGTTTGATCCTAAACAAGGGCAATATGCCGGAGGCTTCGGATACCTTACTGATGGAGATAATCTTTTAACTACATACTATCCGGGCAACGCAGATTCTTTCGAAAGGATATTTGGAATTGGGTATATACAGAAAAAAGTAATAGGGCATAGTTATAATGTTAACCAAATTATTTTTGCGCCATTTGGTGATGACCCTATTTTAATTTCTCAAATTACAATAACAAACAATCGAGACCTACCCATAGATTTACGCTGGATTGAGTATTGGGGTTGTTATATGTATCAATTTTCGTCGTCTGCATTTGCAGCACTACTTTCAAAAAAAACTGGTAAACACCCGAGAGAAATTCGCCATGAATTCAGTAATAAATTTAAACACGAGTTCAGTTTAATCAATAATGGCGCTGGACTTCTAGAAAAAAGGTTTTTGGAAAATCAAAAAGAGGTATACGATCCTACTAATCTCAAACCTGCATTTGAAGATAGATTTCCTCCCCCAACTTTCTTAATCTCTTTAGATTCTAAAGCAAGCGCATTAAGTACCAATAGTGAACAATTCTTTGGTCGTGGTGGTGTCAAAGCTCCAGATGGTCTTAAAAATAAATTGAACAACGATCTCAGTTCTACAGGTACTGAAAGCGCTATGTTTCTGGAACAAAATATACACTTAAAGCCAGGAGAAAGTCAAACATTATCTTTTTTATATGGTTATATTCCTGATGGCTACGATATAACCTCCTTAGTTAACAAATATAATGATAATTTAACTAAATTATTTGAAAATACATGTGAACAATGGAAAAATAATAGAATCGAATTTCAAATTAAAGAAGAATCATGGGTTAATCGCGAAATTTTTTGGCATTATTATTATTTAAGAGGGGCTATGACTTACGATAACTATTTTAAAGAACATATCCTCTCTCAAGGTCATGTTTATCAATACATCATTGGTTTTCAAGGAGCGGCTCGGGATCCCTTACAACACGCACTTCCGTTTATTTACAGCGATCCAGATATAGTAAAAAATGTTATAAGGTATATTTTAAAAACAACTCGTAAGAATGGTGAAATACCATATGGTATTACGGGAAGTGGACAAATATTACCAGTCCCCTTTAAGCCTAGCGATCAAGAAATGTGGTTACTATGGTTAATAAGCGAATATGTTCTTGGAACTCGTGATGTTGAATTTCTTGATGAAAAAGTTTCCAGATATCCCATTTATGGCTCTAGAGCAGAAACTGTTACAGTTCGAGATGTAATAGCACGCTGTTTTCGCCACTTTGTTAAAAAAACGGGAATTGGACGCCACGGGCTTCAGCGATTATCTAACGGTGATTGGAACGATGGAGTTGTTCTTGGACATATTACTCCTGAAAAACATGAGGAAATTCAAAAAAAAGCAGAAAGCGTTTTAAACGCCGCAATGGCTATATACACTCTTGATATATACTCCGAAATGTTGGCATTCGTAGGTGAAAGCGATCTTGCAAATGAAGCGCTTAAATATTCTCAATCTCAACGAGAAGCAGTTAAAGCTCAATGGAATGGAAAATGGTTTAGACGAGCATGGCTTACAGAAGATTTGGGATGGGTTGGTGAAGATCAAATCTGGTTAGAACCTCAACCTTGGGCTATCATAGGAAATGCTTTAGATCACGAACAAAAGAAGATTTTAGTTCAGTTTATCGATGAATTAGTTCGTAAACCCTCAAAAATTGGCGCTAGGCTTCATAGCAAGGGGATTGATAGTATAAGAAATAAAGGACAAGGAGTAAATGCGGGTATTTGGCCTTCTATCAATGGTACTTTAATTTGGGCGCTCTCTTTAGTAAATGGAGAGATAGGATGGGACGAATGGAAAAAGAATTCGCTCGCTTATCACGCTGAGAATTATCCCGATGTTTGGTATGGGATTTGGAGCGGTCCAGATACCTACAACTCGGATTTATCTAAGTATCCCGGTCAAACTGTTTTTAATGAAGCTTTAATTACTGGCGAACAAGTTACATCTGATGAAGAGGAATTTCTAGGGCATATGGCAACTTCTTGGACTGATTTTCCAGTCTTTAATCTACATCCTCACGCATGGCCATTATATGATACAACTCGCTTAATTGGAATAACTTTCACACGAAATGGAGTGATATTAAATCCAACTTTGCCTAAAGACGACTATAAGTTTAGTACACCTCTTATTGGACTAGAAAAGACTAAAAATAGATACTTAGGGTGGTATAATCCCGTGAAATTAGGTACATGGGAAATATCATTAAAAATAAGTGAAGAAGAACTCGATCAAATTGATTCTATTCTAATAAATGGAAATGAAGCTAAGTTTACAATAAAAGAAAACCAATTGCATTGGAAAGGTGAAAACAAACCAAGCAAACCCCTCCGCTGGAAAATAAACAAGAAATAATCTAAAGTCTTTTATTCTTACCATGAATCTAATGGGGTAAAGGTGGAACTTCAGAATCATTCCATAAATCTACCGTTGGATAATCCCACCATATTGAGGGAATATTTGAATAAGTTCCATATTTTTCCAAGCCTTTTCCAAAAGCTTTGATGTTCTTTCGAGAAGCCCTTATTACTTTAGGTTCAGGATAAAAATACGCTCCAAATCCTCCATCTTTCGTACCTAAATTTCGAACCATGTGCCAAACTTCTCGCTCGACTTCTTCGGGCGTTCCATGAGTATAAATAGATTGTATGTTAACGCAACCCCAGAACATTATTTTTCCCCGAGATTGCTTTAAATCGTTATATCCACTCATTCTAGGGCTATCAAATTCTATTGCATCTAATCCACAATCAATAAGTATGGGTAAAAGTTTATCAACTTTTCCACAACAATGAAGGTGGACTTCACTCCCTAATTCATGTGCTGTTTTTACGATTCTTTTATATATCGGTTCGTAAAAATCTTTGAAAAGACGAGGATTAAAGAAGGGTCCAGTTTGTTCTCCTAAATCATCTGCAATCCAAAAACCATCGGGTTTTAACCCATATTTATACGCCATTTTTATTGATTCTACATGGAACTCTGTAACATGTTCTAATAAACGTCTTAACTCCTTAGGATGCCTAATGTGATCGACTAGATAATTAGAAAAACCTCTCATTTCAGAAACTACATGAGAAGGTCCTTGTGACCTCATAATTACCATGTTGTAATAATCATCACTAAACGATTTTTTTAAATCTAAAGCCGCTTTATACTGACTCTTATCTGAAGCATTTAAAGTATATTGTGCTAAATACTCATCTATATTTTTTATATCCGGTAAAGAAGGTCTACCAGGGTGTCCCATATCTTTATCCCTTCCCTTCATATTCCAAATACAACCCCATTCATCTACTTCTTCGTGAGGAATTCTTTTCCAATTAGTACCTTCAAATTCTGTTCGATCTTTCGCCCAATCTGGTCTTTTCCAACTATTAGGATTTTTATTATGGGGAAATAAGCCAATTTCATTTTCTACAAAACCCGGATTCCAAGCTTTTGAGTGCATAAGTGGTAGAGGAGCGACATCACCAGATACAATATTAAAAACTGGAACTTTATCTGGGCGATTAAAATGAATTGCTGCTCTCACACGTTCTTTTGATATCATAACAACTACTTAATATTTAATTCTAATTAAAAGATAAATATTTCTTTTTATTTAAAAATAATTAGTTGCTATAATATATTAGCGTTTGAATTAAAAAATAGAAAAATATTAGTTGTATATTAAAATTTAGAGTCCTTTTTCTTTCCCTACTTCTTCCGTTAATTCTGGAGGACTATCACAATTATTTGCGATTTTTGACTTTACACACGCTTCACAATATTTTAACCAAATTTCTTTCTCGGAGTTTTTACTATCCATTGCAGCATCAACAAGTAAAGAATTAAAACTCATGAAATTAAGGGTAATTATCTATTATAAAGTTTATTAAAAACGAATTTTTTATATACTAAAGGACAACAAATTACCGACTTAATTAAAAGGTAAAACTCTACCTCGTCAGCAACAATTATTTTTTTTTTAAAAGAGAGGGGGAGGGAGGTCGTTAAAAGTAAAAATAAACTTAAAATTAAATAAATTAAACGCTAATAAACCATTCAATAAAGCAATTGGATAATAATGTAAAAACTATTTCTAAAAACTTATAATTTTTAAAACAAACATAGAATCATACGATATTATACTTTTTTGAGATAAAAAATCATGGTTGAAAAATGTGATATTTTAGTAGTAGGCGCTGGAACTGCCGGAATGTATCTCAGTTGGCTATTAGCTAAAAAAGGTTATTCAGTTGTAACCATAGAAAATGATAAGAGGGAAAAAGTAGGTAATAGGTTAGATGTTATCCACTTTGAGACCGATAGAATTAAAAACGCTGGAATACCACCGTTTAAAGTAGGAGAACCGGACTGCATTGAAATTCGAGAACATTCTATTCAAGTAACGACGGATTTTACAACAGAAGTTAAAATCAGAGCGCTTCAAACCATTGTACGGCTTACTCCATTTTTAAATAGAATGTATAAGGTGTTAGAAGCAGATGGAGTAAAGCTTGTTTTTTCTTGTAAATTTTTAGAATTAATTTTTGACGATGGAAAAATTGTAGGAGTTTTAGCCGAAAAAAATGGGGAACGAATTGAATACTACGCTCGATTAGTTGTTGATGCTTCAGGTACGAGTGCTGCAATCAGAACATCCTTGCCTCAAGACTACGGAATTGAGACCTTTAATTTAGGACCGAAAAGCGTGATGTATGTACTTTTACAATACATTAAGTGGTTAAACCCAGAAGAAAAACATCCGATACCAGACACAGGATATCAATACTACCTGTTATGGTTCGGTCCGTGTCATATTGAAAATTGTGCCATTTTGGGAGTTGGGCAACCTGGTTCTTACGAAAATGCTAGAAAAGCTAGAGAGGAGTTCCTTGGAAAGGCTCAGTTACCTCCTTATGAAGTTATAAAAGAAGAACAAGGTTTTACGCCCTATAGAAGGCCTCCTTATTCTCTTGTAGGAGATGGATTACTCTGCATAGGAGATGCTGCAGCAATTACTTATCCATTTTCGGGGCACGGAGTTACTGCTACTTGGAATTTATGTATAATTGCAGCAGATGTTGTTGAAATTACGCTTAAAGAAGAAGGGTATGTTTCTAAAGACAGGTTATGGGACATTAATGTAAGGTATTATAGAGATCAGGGTGCTAAATTTGCGAGCCTATTTATGCAATTATCTGGTATTCTTAACTTTTCAGCAAAAGAATGGGATTATGTCTTAAAATCGGGACTACTTTACAAAACCGGGGACGAAGACGAAGTTCCTGAACCTAATAAAGAGTACGAAGAAGACATGAGTCTAGGTGAAATGCTTAAATTTCTGTTTAAATTAATTGGCGGCATGCTAAAGAGACAGTTGTCCTTGAAACACGTGAAAAAATTACTATCAGCTAATTCACTTGCTGGAAAAATTAAAAAACATTACGAAATCTTTCCAGAGGATCTGAACGGATTCGATCAATGGGTAAATAAAGCCGACCAACTATGGAAGCAAAAACGAGTAGCAATCAAAAAATTAGAAACCATTTCTATTGAGTACCACTAGAAGTTGAAATTAAAAATTAAAAAAGAAATAATTTTATTTATTTATTATCTAATATCAGAACCGCATAAGGGACAGAATTTTCCTAATCCAGATAATTTGGTCCCACAATTTGGGCAAAATTTACTTTCTTTTTCGTTTATATCAATTGATCGAGACTCCGGTAAGTTCACTTGTACCGGTGATGTTTTCGGAACTTCATATGATATCAAAGTATCCAATTTTGCTAAGTTGAAATATCCTATAATTTGATATATAAATCCAATTATTGCAGTGATTATTAAAAATCCTAACGCATTCAATAAGGCAGCCGTTTTTAACTTATCACACCCGTCAATTATTTCATGAGAAATGCTACCTGGAAACAGACTCCTATTTTCTTCAAAAAATCGCTTCAAGTTTTTCCATGCTTCCATTTCAACAACTGTGCTGGCTATTCCAAAAGTTAAACCAGTTAAAATAAGAATTACGGTTATAATAATGTTTATCCAAGAAAAAAAGTAATAAGACGGCATAAAGAAATAGAAGACAATGTTTATAACTCCTACCATTAAAACAATTATACCACATATTCTTAAAATGAAAGCCCTAACATACTTCGAACGAAATTCCTCTAAATATTCGCTATTTAATTTAAGATTCGCATTTTTGATATTTCCTAAGGCAATAAACATAAAGATTAATGCTACTATACCCGTCACACCGGTTACTATACTTAAAACGGTACAAATTGCTACAATTTGCATATTTTTCCCAAATTCGTAGAAATCGTTTCTAACATCCATATTTGACATTTTTAAATATCCATTTTTTGATATATTTACTTAATATATTTTTTTGGCAATTAATATCATTAAAGGAGTCCATTATTTGCTTTGAGGATATTTATATACCTAATTTAAATTGAGAAAAATGTTTAAATTTTATACACAAGAATTTCTAAAAAAAGCGTTGGATATATTCAATACTTTCCGGTAAATCTTCCACTTTATGCAGTTCCATAATCATCGCGCTTTATAATTAAATTTTTTTGCTAATTCAAATACCAATTGAAAATCTACTGAACCTTTTCCCAGAGTAGGATGGTAAATCATATATAAAAACATTAAAGATGTTGAATCGCAAGCAAGGCGCTCCTTATATAGGAAAATTCCTATGAAATTCGCTCCTCTTTCGAAATCCCTAATTTATTAGCTAGTTCATCCATCTTTGAATACATTAATGGTCCAGCTGCGGCAGTAGCTGGTCCAATAGAGCCTACACCTAACTTTTGATGAATTTCCCAATAATATTTCTCATAGACTATTTGTTTTCCATCTGGATTTCTCTTATATTCTTCGATCGCCTTGTTTACAATATCAACTGCAATTTTCTCTAGTTCAGTTAAACGTTGACTTATATGTTCGGCCGTGATATCTCTTCCAGTAATGGGATCAATACATTTTTGAATCATTTCATCTTCCCTTGGAATTTGAGGCTTTTCCTGTTTCATTAAAAGTGTGCACTTCCAACTTTATGTTATTTATTTTATTTATAGATTTATAGTTATATATATACAAACCATGAAAATTCCTACTATCGCTTCAGATAAATCGAAATTATGTCACCATCCTCAATTACATGATCTAAGTTCTCAAATTTTTGACCGGGGTGTTTAGCAGATTTACCCCATACTAACGAGTAGCGATAATCGCTTATGAATCGTTTGTGAATTTTTCGACAGAGTTTCTCTATTGTATCGCCACGGTAGAGAATTATTGGCTCATCCATATCAGCCTCCTCTCTTGGGGGCTTCAAAAACACTCGTATTAAATTCAGCTCCATAAAGATATTATGCTTAAGCGTTTTTATATTTTCTTCAGTTTTAGCGGATATCATAACCCAATGTTCGTGACCAATTGCCTTTGTAATTACTTTATCTGGAATTTTTTCCTTCATTAAATCTGATTTATTTATTACTACAAATTCTCTTGTGTAGATACGATTTCCAAATATGAAATCTATTAATTGATCTGGTGTAATATCTGGTTCAGAGAAATAAACCCCTGCGTTCCGGACTTTTAGTTCATTCATTAGAGATTTAACTTCATCTGCATCCATGAGTTGGTGACCTTTGTAAGTAAAATGAATTCCTCCACGTGTACGCTCTTTAATAACAATACTAGGTGGTCTTGTATTTAACCGGATTCCTGCGTTATTCAACTCCATTCTAATAGTTT
>Ga0114919_10003202_pt1 | contig 13224 bp, 10 predicted proteins | sample BlataG_FD_88682 | JGI IMG/M metagenome (GOLD analysis project Ga0114919, IMG submission 88682) | Deep subsurface microbial communities from Black Sea to uncover new lineages of life (NeLLi) - Black_00105 metaG | ecosystem: Environmental > Aquatic > Marine > Oceanic > Sediment | place: Atlantic... | reverse complement strand
CAATAATCTCAATTTACTTTTTCCAATTTTAGCAACCAAAGTTGTATCAAATAATTCAAATTTATTTGACTCTAAATCCGAGGGTAAACGATAACCAAATTTAAGATATTTCTGTATTGGTATACATCCTTCAATTCTAACTATAGGAATGTGGTTTATATATCTTAAGCCTGTTCTCTTAAGAGAAGTTATGCTATAGAGTTTAGTGAACAGTTGAGTATATTTGAGACAATCTTCCTTGAATCTAGCAAAGCCTTCATATTTATTAGTGTGAATAGAAAACGTATTTATAGAACATCTGATTATCTTCTTGCCCTCTGAACCTCTAAATTCGTAGCTTTTTAAGGAAGGAGATTCTCCCATAACTATAGGGACAAATATCTGAGGATAGTCGTTTCTTATTTTTTCATAGAACTTGTCTCTTTGGCATTCAATGGACAGCTCGGCAGGAAATCGTATTTCGAATATGGCCTCTATTAAAGGCGGGTTCTTATATAATTTACTCATCGTATTTTTAAGTATATCATATATTGATATATTTTTTGTGTCAAGATTGCCAGATTGAAGCATATATTTTTGCTTCTCAGTAATTGAAAAGCGGAGGTTATTGTTTCTCCGCATCACACAAGATAGAATGCTGTTATCAACATTGGGGTATGTTGGCTCCCCGGGAAGGATTCGAACCTCCAACCTAGTGGTTAACAGCCACCCGCTCTACCATTGAGCTACCGGGGAATTTCATTTATTATAATAAATTCTTTTCAAAAGTCAAATCAACGATTGCCCTAAAAGTCCATGACGTTATAAATCTCCAAGGGTCATCCTGGGCACTGAATATTAAGGTAATATTTACTCATAAGGATCTGGGTCTTTAAAAATCTTCGCATCTCTTCCATAGAATGATAACTAAAGGGATTAAGCTCTTTTAATCTTTTAGAAGATAAACCCTCTACTTTTACGGGTATGAGGACTTTCTCTCCCCAGATAGGATGAGGTTCATATTCAACTGCTCCCCTTGCCGCCTGGAACAAGAATAATTCTGTTTCTTCAATAGAAGGACCTGTTCCTCCTTTGGGTTTGAGTTTACCTTTTATCTCCTGGAATTTTACCTTTGGTTTCTGAATAACTTTATCACCCAGTTTGAATTCCTCCCATTCATATTCTGTCCCTACCCTTCCCGTTGTATTAATTAAATAAACCTCAATAGGATGGCCAGATTCTTTTCTTTCTTTTAAGAATTTATAGAATCTCTTTATGTGAGCCGCACTTCCTACCCCCATAGTAAAGGGAAGACAATATCTTGAAGCATATTTTTCTTCGCCTATTCCCTTCCTTGCTTGAGCGGGATGCCCTACTGTCCTTCCATCAGATAATACTTTAGCAGCGAATTCTGGATTTTCAATTTTCACCCAGGCATAGTCGGAAATAAATCCCGGCGAAATGAACACACCCATATTAAGAGGAGCAGTAGAATCTACATTTCCATCGTGAAAGCCGGTATCTTCCAGATAAAAAACCGTCCTTGCATTTTGATTTGGCATTCCATGATGTTGAAAGAGTTCTCCCTTAAACGAAGGATTTCCTTGTGAATCAAATTCTGTATTTTCATGTAAAGCTCGAGAAGACATCCCTGCTTTAAACAAAGCAGGCTGACTTTCATTTACATCTTCTGTTTTTGTCCAGGAACCTCTTTCAGGACATACCACTTGATCTTTAAATATACCCACAACATCATCATTTTTTATTAATTGACGAGAAACAAAACTTAAAATATTTACCCCAAATTTTTCCTTAAAAATCTGATTAATTTTTTCAGTGACTATATACATTCCATGGGTCGATTTCCCACTTCCAGTTAATCCCCAAACACACATCACGATTTTCTTTTCTTTTCCATCAATTCTTTTTATAGTAAATTCTTTTAAAGATGCATGCTCCCCTGTTCCTCCCTTTTTATATACATAATATATCCAGTGACTAAGAAATGCCTTTTTTACTTCTCCCTGATAAGAACTACAAGTTAAGATAGTATATCCATAATGAGGGAATCTTATAACTTTTAGCATCTCTGAGCTTCCGGGAACATTGGGGTTTTCCAAGTAATGAGGTATACAGAAAAGTGTTGCTTCTGGTTTTATTCTTGATGTCCCCGGAAAATTTAGCTCTTTCCATCTATAAGCCATATCTGGAAATTGAGGATCACAATAAATTCGAGAAGGCATCTCTGCTTTTGAGCCCGGGCTTCCCAGATTTGCATCTATTTGAATTAAAGGACCCTGAGAGAGAATATGTTCAAGAACACGAAGCATAAGTTGTTTGTGTTCAGGCTTTAAGTCTTCTTCCTTATCTACAACTTCGGTTCCCGCGGCAGATCTTGACCAGATATTTGAAGTCCATCCCCAGGAACCATTTCTAAATTGAGTTCCATACAGTTTTCCTCTTTCAAGTAAATCCTGGGGATTATTTTGAAGAGCGGTTATACCTGCTTTTCTCTTCTTTTCTATGATTTTTTTAAAAACCTCTTTAAATCCTTGAATGGTAATATCTTCCTGGTTAATAAACACTTTCCTTTCCCCCTTTTCTGAATAAAAATAAAAAAAATTACATCAGTTCTATACCGCTTTGCATTAATCTAAGGTTTCTAATCTCTTCTTTATGGCGTCAAAAGTATAGGAAAAAATTAAGTCTATTCTCAGCTAAATTTGATTAGTTCTAAAAATAGCATAAAAAGAGATTCTGTCAAGATGTCTTCTTGACGAAAGTGATAATATAAGCTATCTTAAAGTAAAGTTATCTATCAAAATTAATAATAAGGGGGTGAGATTATGCCAGAATTACCTGAGGTAGAAACCATCAGACGAGATTTAGAAAAAAAAGTAAGAGGAAAAAAAGTAGAAGAAGTAATAATAAAAAATGGGAAATGCCTTAAGGAGATTACAGAAGAGGAATTTATTAAAGGAATAAAGGGGAAAGTTTTTTCTCAAATTGGACGAAGGGGAAAATTTTTAATTATTGAGCTGGATTCTGGAAATAATCTGGTTATTCATTTAAAACTAACAGGAACATTAATCTATTCAGAAGAAAAAAGAGAATTAAATTATACCCGCATAGTATTTATCTTTGAAGATAGTAGTCAGCTTGCTTTTAATGATATGCGGGGTTTTGGGAATATCTGGTTTATACCTCGCAAAGAATTTCAAAGGATTCCTTCGCTACATCTCTTGGGACCGGAACCTTTAGAAGAAAACTTTACTCTGGAAAAATTTAAGATTCTCCTGAAAAGAAAAAAGAAAAAAATTAAGGTTCTTTTAATAGATCAGAGCTTTATTGCCGGGATTGGTAATATTTATTCTCAAGAAGCTCTTTTTCGAGCAAAAATCCATCCAGAAAAACTTTCCAATCGTTTATTTGACAAGGAAATAGAGAACTTATATAATAGTTTACAAGCAGTTTTACAAGAAGCAATTTTTCATCGGGGGTCTTCAGTAGATACTTATGTAGATTTAGAAGGAAAAGAGGGAAAATATGAGCAATATCTTAAGGTCTATGGACGAAAAGGAAAAAAGTGCTTGCGCTGTGGAGAAGAGATTAAAAAAATAAATTTAGGAGGAAGAGGGACTTATTTTTGTCCCCATTGCCAAAGATAAAAAATTACCACAAGTTTCTTAAACTTTTAGTGTTTCTTATAAGAGAATGTCAAAAGTTTTATGGGTAGCCGCAACTTTTAGGTTGCGCAAAGCATGAAAACTCATCTCTTCGTTGGGGATAAACCCCAACGCTACTGTAGAGCGGGGGCTTGTCCCCCGCAGGCTAAAGCCTGCGACTACCAATTACAAAAAGAAAAAATTACTTTTGACATTACTAATGAAAAAAAGGGGGGGTTGTATGAAAAAAAATATTTTTAAAAAAATGGTTCTTTGGGGGTTAGTGATTATAGGAATAGGATTGATTTTCTCATCCTGTATATCTTTTGCTCAAGTGGAAAGTCCACTTTATATTGAAAGCACAGAATCTCATCCTATAGACCCTGATAGTCTTCAAGGAAAGATAATTAGCGCGGTAGAAAAAGTAAGTCCAGCAGTAGTGAGTATCAGTACAGAGAAGACAGTGAGTACAGCTATGGGCTTTGAATCTCCTCAGGAGGGAGGAAGCAGCCCCTTTGATGATTTTTTTAAGCGCTTCTTTGAGGATTTTCCCCAGAGAAGCTACAAAACCAAAGGTTTAGGTTCAGGAATGATTATTGATAAAGATGGTTATATCTTAACTGATGAACATGTTATTCACGGAGTGGATAAGGATAAAATAAAAGTTAGCCTTCTTGATGGAAGAACTTTAAATGCAAAAGTCATTGAGGCTGATGAAGAAATGGATATAGCTATCCTTAAAATTGAGGGAGATAATTTTCCTACGGTAATTATGGGCGATTCTGATAATTTAAAAATAGGGGAATTTGTTATTGCTATTGGAAATCCTTATGGATACGCTCTTTCAGAACTAAAGAAGAAATATGAGCCCACAGCAACTCTGGGAATAGTTAGTGCTAAAGAGAGAGCTATGCAAGCATCTACAGGAAGAGAGGTTAAAACTTATACTGATCTTATTCAAACAGATGCTTCTATTAATCCTGGTAACAGTGGAGGACCTCTTATAAACATTTATGGAGAGGTTATTGGTATCAATACAGCGATTTACACCCCTACCGGAAGCTCTATCGGTATTGGCTTTGCCATCCCCATTAATAAAGCTAAAAGAATACTGGATAGTTTCACTAAATACGGAAAAGTAAAATGGTCCTGGATAGGAATTTATATGCAACCAGAGCTTACTGAAGAATTAGCTAAGAAATTTGGGGTAAAAAAGGGAATACTGGTAGCGGATGTAGTTAAGGATAGCCCGGCCGATAAAGCAGAAATAAAAGCAGGAGATGTAATTCAAAAAATAAATGGGAAGGAAGTTACCTCCCCGGTAGAATTAGCAGAAGAGGTTCGTAAAGTAGAAATTGGTAAAGAGATTAGTTTAACTTTAATTAGAAAAGGTAAAGAGATAACCCTCACTCTCACTACTACTGAGAGGCCGGAGGAAATTGCTAAAAAAGAAACCGAACAAGAAATTGAACAAGGAAAAGAAGGGGAACTTCTGGGAATGAAAGTAGAATCTCTTACTCCTGAGATAAGAAAAAAATATAATATAAAAGAAAGTGAAAAGGGTGTAGTAGTTAACGAGGTGGAAAGTGGAGGTCCCGCGGATAAAATAGGAATCACTCCTGGCGCAGTAATAATGGAAGTCAATCATAAAACAATTGAGAATATGGATGATTTTGAAAAAGCTATGGAGGGGATAAAGCCAGGAGATACAGTACTTCTTCGAATTCGTCAGGGATGGTGGACAATATATACTACCTTGCAAACACGCAAAATAAATGAATAACTCCTTAAAGAAACTTATTCAAGATTCTCTGGTTGAAGTTTTGGGGAAGCAAAATAATCTTCCTCCTATTTATATTACTCAACCTAAAAAAAAAGAAAGGGGAGATATTTCTACTAATCTCCCCTTCTCTTTATCTCGCAAAACAGGAGAGCCTGCCTCTAAGATTGGGGAAAAACTCGCCTCTTCCTTAAAAGATAAATACTTTCTTTCTAAAGTAGAATTTGTTGGTCCGGGATTCTTAAATTTTTTCATTTCCTCCGAGTTTTTAGTCCATACTCTTAAAAATATCCTCCTTCAAAGAGAAGATTTTGCCAGCTTTTCTTATGGAAAAGCAAACAAAGTCCATATAGATTTTGTTTCCGCTAATCCTACCGGACCTCTCCATATTGGACATGCTCGAGGAGCAGCTATAGGAGATAGTTTAGCCAACATTCTTTCTAAAGTGGGATATGAAGTAAAGAGAGAGTATTATATCTGCGATGTAGGGGGACAAATTGAAAGGCTCTCTCAGTCCGTATACATTAGATTACAAGAACTTCAAGGAAAGAAGGTTTCTTTTCCTGAAGATGGATACAAAGGCGATTATATTCTTGAGATAGCCAGAAAGGCAAAAGAAATTCTAAAAGAGAAACTCTCTATAAAGAGGGGAGAAAAAGAATTATTAAGTCTATTAGGAAAATTTACTATAGAAGAAATTCTTGGAGATATTAAAAAGGATCTTGAAGACTTTGGAGTAAAATATGATAGTTGGTTTGCAGAGTCTACTCTTTACAAAAATAAGGAAATCTTTAAAACTATAGATGAGCTTCAAAAAAGAGGTTATACCTATGAGAAAGATGGAGCCCTCTGGTTTAAAACCTCTTTATTTTTAAAAGATGAAAGAGATAGGGTTTTACGACGAAAAAATGGAGAATATACTTATCTCGCAAGAGATATTTCCTATCATCAAAATAAACTCTCTAGAAACTTTGATAGAATGATTGATGTCTGGGGACAGGACCATATTGGCCAGGCTCCCTGCCTCAAGGTAGCTGTGGAAGCTTTAAATCATTTTCATCGGGGTCCAGAGATAATTATTTATCAATTCGTCACTCTAATGAGGGAGGGGAAGAAGGTATCTGCTTCTACCAGAGAAGGAGAATTTATTCCCTTAAGAGAAGTATTGAAAGAAATAGGAAAAGACATAGCTCGTTTTCTCTTTGTTTCCTGTAGCGAGGATGCTCACCTTAAATTCGATTTAAAATTGGCTAAAGAACATAGTCCTGAGAATCCTGTCTTTTACATCCAGTATGCTCATGCACGAATCTGTAATATCTTCAAGAAAGCTGAAGAAAGAGGAATAAAATTAGAAGACCCTGAGAAAGTAGAATTGACTCTTTTAGTGGAACCCGAAGAAATAGAACTTGCGAAAAAGATGTCTTTATATCCCGATGCTGTAAAGGAAGCCGCGGATACTTTAGAACCTCATCGTCTTGTAAGTTATGTGGAGGAATTAGCTACTTTATTTCACCAATTTTATACAAAACATAGAGTAATAAATGATGATAGAGAGTTAACTCTTGCTCGCCTATGTCTGATAGAAGCAGTTGAAATAGTAATAGAAGATACTCTTGCCTTACTGGGAATATCAGCCCCCCGAATGATGTAAAACCTAATTTAAAAATAATTTCCTTTGTTAATCCTTTCATTTACTTATCTTCCCAACTTAAATGATAGAAGGGGGGAGCAACTTTAACGTTGAGGTAGGGGGAATTCTGAAGGGATCGGCGAAGCCCTATTTCCCCCTCAAGTAATTTGATAGACAAATTATAGAGAAATGGTATAATACTCTTATTATCAGTTTAATTCTTACTTTAATTTTAACTATATTTTTTGGAAAAAAGTAGATTATGAGCAAACCAATAAAAATCTTTCTTTATGTATTTCTTATTTCTCTCTCCATAGGGTCAGGAATTTTTGCAGGATTCTTTATGGCCAATCTCAGTAATCTCCCCCAAATTGACCAGCTAAAAGAATATCGTCCCAGTATTATCACCAAGATATATTCAAGAGAGGGAGAAGTAATAGCAGAATTCTTTCGGCAGAGACGGGAAATAGTTCCCCTTTCAGAGATTCCTTCTTCTCTTCAGCAAGCTTTTCTCGCTTCAGAAGATAGAAAGTTTTATGAACATGGAGCTATAGATTTAAGAGGTATAATAAGAGCTCTCTGGACTGATTTGAAAGCAAGAAAAGTAGTTGAAGGAGGGAGCACTATTACTCAACAGTTAGCCAGAAGTCTTTTCTTAACCTGGGAAAGGACTGTTCCTCGTAAAATAAAAGAAACAATTTTAGCTATTAGAATAGAGAGAAATTATAGCAAAAAAGAAATTTTCGAGATGTATCTTAATCAGATATGTTTTGGAGACGGAATTTATGGAATAAAAGAAGCAGCTTCTTATTATCTTGGAAAGGAGCTAAGTGAATTAAATTTAGCTGAATCAGCTTTTTTAGTAACTATTCCTCGAAATCCTACTTACTATTCTCCTTTGAAATATCCTGAGCATACCCTGGAAGGGAAAGATTTAGTTCTCAATAAAATGTATAAATTTGGCTTTATTACCAGGAAGAGTGGGAAGGAACCAAGGAGATGCCCATAAGAATAGTTGAAGGAAAACAGAAAACGAGACTGGGAAATATCATTCATTATGCTCCCTATTTTGTAGAATATATGCGTCAACAAATAGAGAAAAAATACGGGTATAAAAATCTCTGGGAAGGAGGGCTTAAAATCTATACTACCCTGGATTTAAAGATGCAGAAAGCGGCTGAAGAAGTATTGGTTCCATATTTAACGGAAAAGAACTGGCAAGGAGCTCTTTTAGCTATGGACCCCCATACAGGATTTGTGAGAGCAATGGTAGGAGGAAAAGATTTTTTTGAGGAAACAACCGGCGAGTGGAATCGAGCTTTGCAGGCTCATCGTCAAACTGGGTCCGCTTTCAAGCTTTTTACTTATACAACAGCTATTGATAGTAAAAAATTTAATTCAGTTAGTGCTTTTTATGATGCTCCCATTTCTTTTGAAACAAAGGCAGGCATCTGGTCACCTGAAAATTATGAGAAATACTATTGGGGGAAAGTATACCTCTGGGAGATGTTTGCTCATTCTATTAATGTTTCTTCAGTAAAATTATTGGAAAAAATAGGAGCAGAGAAAGTAATTAAATATGCTTACCAAATGGGTATTGAGACTAAACTAAATCCTTACCTTAGCCTTACACTGGGGACTTCATCTCTTTCCTTAATGGAAATGGTGCGAGGATATGCTACTATAGCTAATTATGGAGTAAAAGTTAAACCTATTTTTATTCAGAAAGTGGAAGATAGAGAAGGAAAAGTTCTTGAGGAAAACTTTCCCCAAGGAGAAATAGTCCTCTCCCCTCAGACTTCTTATATAATGATTGATTTGTTAAAGAAAACAATTGACTATGGAACAGGAAAAAAAGTCAGGTTAATGAATTTCAAACAACCTTGTGGAGGAAAGACAGGAACGGTAGGATGGAAGAAGAAAGGAGAGGAGGATTCAGATAAAACTAAAGATGCCTGGTTTGTAGGATTTACCCCAGATTTAGTAACCGGCGTATGGATAGGCAATGATGACGGAAGTCCACTGGGGGATAAGATAACAGGAAGTGTAGCTTGTATCCCTGTCTGGGTAAATTTTATGGAAAAAGCACTTGAGGAAACACCGCTCAAAGATTTCCCTGCTCCTCCTGGAATAGTCTTTAAAAAAATAGATACAGAGACAGGACTTTTAGCACTACCTAACTCTAAAAATGCTCTCTGGTTTGCCTTTTTAGAAGGAACCGCTCCCACAAAGTATGCCTCGCTCCCCTCAACAGAAGTCTTAACGACTATAAATTGGCGGCCACAATTTTACTCTAATAAGATGTATATGCAACCTATAATAAACGGGGGGGACGAGCTCCCACGCTACAGTAGCGGCGAGGTTCATCCTTGATAAAGTAGCGTTGGAGTTCATCTCCAACAAAGGTTTATCGCTTACAAATTAGCTTGCTTCCTTAAAGTTTGAGCAAGGTCTGTTTTTTCCCAGGTAAATTCCTTTTCATTACGACCAAAATGTCCATAGCAGGCTGTCTTTCTATAAATAGGACGAAGAAGGTCTAATTTTTCAATTATACCTTGAGGAGTAAGATCAAAATTATGACGAATTAGCTTTATTATTTTATCTTCAGATATCTTACCGGTTCCTCCTGTATCTATCATAAGAGACACAGGTTCTTTTTTCCCAATAACATAAGCTAATTGAATCTCACATTTCCGAGCAATTCCTCCAGCAACCAAATTTTTAGCAATATAACGTGCCATATAAGAACCAGAACGATCCATCTTAGTAGGATCCTTCCCGGAAAAACATCCTCCTCCATGCGATCCGACTCCTCCATAAGTATCTACAATTATTTTTCTTCCAGTCAGGCCCGTATCTGCCTGTGGACCTCCTACTTTAAAAGCTCCTGTAGGATTTATATAATAACTCATTTCTTTATTTCTATACTTTTCAGGGATACAGGGTTTTATTACTTTTTCTATTATCTCATCCTCTATATCTTCTACTTCCACCTCAGGACTATGTTGAGTAGAAATAACTACTGCCTTTACATATTTAGGGCAACCATTTTCATATTCTACAGTTACCTGAGATTTTCCATCCGGGCGAAGATAAGGAAGAATTTTTTTCTTTCTCATTTCTGCTAATCTAAAGGTAAGCTTGTGAGCTAATACTATAGGAAGAGGCATAAATTCAGGAGTTTCTGTGGTAGCATAACCAAACATCATGCCCTGATCTCCGGCTCCATTTTTATCCACTCCTTGAGCAATATCCGGAGACTGTTCATGAATGGATGTAATCACTGAGCAACTTTTGTAGTCAATTCCATAGCTTGCTTGCGTATAACCTATTTCTTTTATTACTCTGCGAGCTAGTGCAGGAATGTCCACATAACAGCTGGTAGTAATTTCTCCAGTGATAAAGACAAGTCCTGTAGTAACTAAGGTTTCACAAGCTACTCTTCCTTGAGAATCTTTCTCTATAATAGCATCAAGAATAGCATCCGAGATTTGGTCAGCAATCTTATCTGGATGTCCTTCAGTAACTGATTCTGAAGTAAATAAATATCTTTCCATTTTCATCTCCTTCTATCCTGATTACCTCTTCTCTTCGCTTTCAATTATCTTTTGAACATCCTCGAGCTTTTCTGCCTTCATTAAAGCCTCTCTAACTTTCCTCCGTCTTAAAAACCGAGAAATAATAGCTAAAGCCTTTAAGTAATCCCCGGAAGCATTTTGAGGAGCAGCGAGGAGGAAAAATAAATATACAGGTTCTTTATCAAGGGCGTTAAAATCAATACCTTCTTTAGAAATACCCAGTGCTCCCACCAGGGATTTTATGCTTGAAGAACGAGCATGAGGAATAGCTATATTGTATCCAATCCCCGTGCTTCCCAGCTCTTCTCTCTCTCTAATTACTTGAAGAAAATTTTCTCTATCGGTAAGTTTACCTGTCTTTTCTAAAAGGTCAGTCAACTCTTCCAATACTTCTCCTTTAGTACTTGATTTTAATCCTACTTTAATTACTTTTTTATCAAGAAAGTCTCCTATCCACATTACATCCTCCTTATATAATATCTTATACTTCTGGTTCTACCAGAACAATATTACCATCTTTATTTTTATATATCGCATTAATACAATGAGTATTTATATTTAAAAAGAAGAAGAAATTTTTTTTCAAAAGATTTAATTGCATTATTGCTTCTTCTATACTCATTGGTTTAACTAGTTCCTTGGTGGTAAAAATTTGGCTAAACTTTTCCCCTTCAGAGTTTTCAGGAATGCTTGAAATAGGATATCTGGAAGTAGAAGATATTTTATGAGATTTTATTTTTTCTTTATACCTTTTTGCCTGCTTAACTACTTTATCAATCACTCTTTCTACGGAAATATAAGGGTCATTTCCTTCTGCTTCCGCATGAATAATAAGGCCATCCACTGAAGTATTTATTTCAGTAAAATATTTCTTTCTCACAAATTTTATTATTATATCAATGTATAAAATTTTTCGGAGATACTTATTTAGTTTTTCAATCTTTTCCTTAATGAACTTGTAAAGATCTTCACTTATCTGAACCCCTATTCCTCTTACATTTGGCTGCATTACTTATCTCCTTTTTTTACTCTTATTATCTTTTCAAGGAAACCCCGGCTGAATCATTATCATTAATTCAGCCGGGCTGAGTTCATCCATTTAAGTTTTTTTATCTATCATATACAGTAAGTACCTTATTGACTACTTTTACTTAGATAATGGAGCTACTTTAACCGCTTGTGGACCACGATCGGTTTCTTCCACCTCGAAAGAAACCTTATCGCCTTGTTCTAAACTTCTGAAACCATCTGCCTGGATGTTTGAAAAATGGACAAAAACATCCTTACCGTCCTGCCTTTCAATAAACCCATAACCTTTACGGTCATCAAACCACTTGACCGTTCCTTCTTCAGCCATACTTATTACACCCCCTTCCTTCTACAGGAGTCAAAGTTTGGCTCCTGTTCGTTCGCTTTCTTTGAAACTTTGATAAACTTTGACTGGATTATAAAATAAGCTAAACATTTGTCAATCACTCAAAGTTTTGCACGAGCTAAGGTGAAAGCATATATTTCCTTAGCCCTTGCCTTTTTAAGTATTTTTGCTGCTTCCTTTAATGTAGCTCCTGTAGTATAAATATCATCAACCAGGAGAATATCTTTTCCCCAAAATTCTTCTTTATTTTTTACTACAAAAACTCCTTTCATGTTTTTTATTCGCTTACTTGCGGACAATTTAGTTTGGCTTTGAGTGGGTTTAATTTTCTCAAGATTACTTTTGCTTAATTTAATATTAAAGTATTCAGCTATTATTCTAGCTAAAAGCTCTGCCTGATTAAATCCTCTTTCTTTAAGCTTATTTCGATACAAAGGAATGGGAACTACTAGATGAAGGTGAGAAAAAGGAAGATGGTTTTGGCTAAAATAAGTCTCCATAATTTTCTTTATTCCTCTAATTACCCCTCTTTTTCCCTGATATTTGAAGATATGAATTATCTTCTTCATTACTCCTTCGTATAAAGTGGGAACAAAAACTTTTTTAAAATAGAGAGAATTTTTCTTGCATTCTGCACAAATAGAAAAAGAATTTATTGGGGAAGTTTCGGAGGGAAAAAATGGCTTACTGCATATTGAGCAATAAGGTGGTTCTAACCATTTAACCTTATTCCAACACTCCTCGCAAATAAAACTACAATTTAAAGACTTTAGAGGTTTACTACATATTTTACAGTCAGCGGGTAAAAAAAGACTAAGAAAACTTTCTTCTATCTTTTTAAAGTTCAATCCTTTATTCCTGTTCCAAAAACCCATAACTTTTAGAAAATTTAAACCGTCAAATTATATTATAATACATAAAATATATTTGTCAACCAACTTTTGCAGGAAACTCATCTTATTAAATTTTTGAACTTGAGATTGCTTCGGCTTCGCCTCACAATGACAAGCAAGGAATCTCGTTCTCCTGCTTACATTCCTCACAATGACAATAGTGAGAAAGATTATCTCTCTGTTGGGGGTATATCCTCAGACATACTTTACGCAACCTAAAGGTTGCGGCTACCATCTTTCCTGGTACTATCAAGCCTATTAAGAGAAATTTTTTCCTCTTTCTTATACATTCTTAGTCTTCTCGTAAGAAGATCAAAATTCACT
>Ga0114919_10003201_pt1 | contig 13225 bp, 12 predicted proteins | sample BlataG_FD_88682 | JGI IMG/M metagenome (GOLD analysis project Ga0114919, IMG submission 88682) | Deep subsurface microbial communities from Black Sea to uncover new lineages of life (NeLLi) - Black_00105 metaG | ecosystem: Environmental > Aquatic > Marine > Oceanic > Sediment | place: Atlantic... | reverse complement strand
ATGTAATCCTGGCCAGGCCGCAGACCATGATGAACCTGAGCGGCCATTCGGTAAGTCGTCTGGTGAAAAGATATAAAATCAGCCCGGAAGCCCTAATTATAATCCATGATGACCTCGACCTGCCGCTGGGTAAAATCCGCATCCGGCAGGGAGGGCAGTCCGGTGGACACAAAGGTATAGAGTCAATCATCGCCGGCACGGGAAACAGCGATTTTATTCGCATCAGGGTAGGCATCGGCCGGCCTGATTTGATGGGAAGCGCCGCCATGGACAAAGACGCTGAGGTTATCAACCATGTGCTCAGCGATTTCGATACTAAGGAAAAGAAAATCGTCGCTGCCGTCATAAATAAGGTTAACGAAGCTATAATCTGTCTCCTCAATGAAGGCCTGACCGCGGCGATGAACAGATACAACTAATAATCACTTATGTATCATGGCTCTCTTTGCCTTAATACAGGCTAAATGATATAATTATTTAATTGTATTCCCAGAATGAGAGAGCAGAAGCGGTTTATCGGCGTCATTGGTGGCAGCAACTGTACCCTGGAGGAGGCCAGGATAGCGGAGGAGGTAGGGCGTGAGCTGGCCAGAAAGGGCGCTATTCTCGTCTGTGGGGGGCTGGGTGGCATTATGGAAGCTGCCTGCAAAGGTGCCAGTGCTGAGGGGGGGCTGACCATCGGCATCCTCCCCGGGGGTAGTCGCCAGACAGCCAATCCATACGTGCAGATTCCAATTGTGACCAATCTGGGTGAAGCGAGGAATGTTATCGTGGTGAAGAGCGCCGAGGCAGTGATAGCCATTGGTGGTGGGTATGGCACCCTGTCCGAGATTGGCCACGCGCTGCGCAATGGCCTGCCGGTCGTTGGCCTGAATACCTGGTCGCTGTCGCGAAATGACCAGCCGGATACCTCGATTGTCCCGGCAAAGGACCCGGCGGATGCGGTGAGCAAAGCGCTCAATATGATAGATAACTAGGTTTCAGGAAGAAGCATGACCAAGGAAGCAATCATCGAGCAGGTCAAAGGCCGGGAAATCCTGGACTCGAGGGGCAACCCGACCGTGGAGGTCGAGGTAACGCTTTCGGATGGAACAGTTGGGCAAGCAGCCGTTCCCTCAGGGGCCAGCACCGGCACCTACGAAGCAGTGGAACTCCGCGATGGGGATAAGAAAAGATACGGTGGTAAGGGTGTCCTTCAGGCAGTAAACCATATCAATGAGCGCATCGCATCCGGCATTAAAGGAATGGCCGCCACCGACCAGGCAGCCATTGACCGTAAACTGATAAAGCTTGATGGCACCGATAGTAAATCACGCCTGGGAGCCAATGCCATTCTGGGGACATCGCTGGCGGTGGCCCATGCCGCGGCAAGCTCCCTGGATATGCCGCTTTATCGCTATCTTGGCCAAGTCGACGAGTATACCCTGCCGGTACCATTGCTGAATATTCTGAACGGTGGCAAGCATGCCGCCAATGCCACGGATTTCCAGGAATTCATGGTCGTGCCCGCCGGTGCCTCCAGCTTCAGCCAGTCCCTGCAGATGGGCACCGAAATCTATCATTCATTGAAGAAAGTACTGAATGACCGGGGACTCAGCACCAACGTCGGTGATGAGGGAGGCTTTGCCCCTCCCCTTCCTTCCAATAAGGATGCCATCGAGGCGGTCCTGGCCGCAATTGAACAAGCGGGCTACCAGCCCGGTCGAGACTGCTTTATTGCCCTCGACCCGGCCGCCAGTGAGTTTTACCAGGACGGCAGGTATATACTGGAACGTGAGGGCACCGGATTCAATTCAGCGGAGATGGTAGAGTTTTATGTCAAATGGATATCAGCCTACCCGATTATCAGCATCGAAGACGGCATGGCTGAGGACGACTGGGACGGCTGGAAACTTATTACCGCCAAACTGGGAAACAAAGTACAGCTGGTCGGAGACGACCTCTACACCACCAATGTCAGCCGGTTGAGCCGCGGCATTGAGATTAAAGCTTCCAACTCCATTCTCATCAAGCTCAATCAAATCGGCACCCTCACCGAAACAATCGCTGCCATCAGGATGGCACAGGCAGCCGGGTGGACGGCAATCGTCAGCCACCGCTCCGGGGAGACCGAAGACACCACCATTGCCGATTTGGCGGTTGGCCTCAATGCAGGTCAAATCAAGGCCGGTGCTCCCTGCCGCTCCGAGCGCACCGCCAAATATAATCGCCTTCTCCGCATAGAAGACGAACTGGGTCAGGCGGCGCGGTTTGCCGGAACAGCCGCCTTCACCAGTTTAAGGCTACATTAATAATATTATTTGTTAGATTACCAACGCAGGAGAAACAGGATGACAACTAAAGTTGGAATCAACGGTTTCGGTCGCATCGGCCGGCTGACCTTTCGCACCATCAACCAGTACCACAAAGGTGAACTGGAAGTGGTGGCCATCAACGACCTCACCGATACCACCACCAACGCCCACCTGTTGAAATGGGACAGCACTTATGGCCCTTACCCGGGCACCGTGGCCGCCAGCGAGGACGCCATCACTGTTGACGACCATAAAATAAAGGTTATCTCGGAAAGAGACCCCGCCAGTATACCCTGGCGTGACCATGGCGTCGACATCGTTATCGAGTCAACCGGTCTTTTTACCGACGCTGCCAAAGCCTCCGCCCACCTCAAGGGCGGCGCCAGAAAGGTGATTATCTCCGCCCCGGCCAAGAACGAGGATATTACCATTGTTCTCGGTGTAAACGAGGACAAATATGACCCGGCAAAGCATACCATAATCTCCAACGCTTCCTGCACCACCAATAGCATCGCCCCGGTGGTCAAGGTGCTCCACGATAACTTTGGCGTGGACAAGGGGCTCATGACCACCATCCACGCTTACACCAATGACCAGAGAATCCAGGATATGGTGCACGAAGACCTGCGCCGGGCACGTGCCGCTGCCATGAACATCATTCCCACCACCACCGGCGCCGCCCATGCTGTCACCCTGGTCATCCCCGAGCTTAAGGGCAGGCTGCACGGCATGGCCTTCCGCATTCCGGTGGTCACCGTCTCGGTCATCGACTTCGTCGCTGAGTTAAAGCAGGAGATTGCCATCGAACAGGTTAACCAGGCGTTCAAAGCCGCTGCCGAGGGGCCTCTGGCTGGCATCATGGAATACTGCGAAGAGCCACTGGTAAGCATGGACTTCAAAGGTAACCCGGCCAGCACCATCGTTGATGCCCTGAGCACCATGGTAATCGGCGGCAATATGGTCAAGGTCCTTGCCTGGTACGACAACGAGTGGGGCTACAGCTGCCGCCTGGCCGACCTCATCGCATTTATCGTAAGCAAGGGGATGTAAAAAATTATCAAAGGTGTCATAATATATTGGTTATCCATACTCGGAAAAGGAAATGAACGGCCATCGTCTCTTTTCAGAGAAAGGAGGATTACTTTCGAGGGAGGGACTTTTTTCTATCCTGACTGTGCGTCAGTATCGCTTTCAATCTACCTCAATTGCTCATTTAATAAAGCCCGTCATTGACATTACATGGAATTAATGCCTAAAATAGCACAAGTTAATAAATCAGGTAAACAATGAAGTTAATTATAGTTGGTTTTGGACAGTGTGGCGGTCGAATTGCTGATGAATTTGCCCGATTAAACCGTAAGGCGCACGTCCAACGTGGTATCGATATCGTCGCCAACGCCTATGCCGTTAATACCGATGTTGCCGACCTCAGCGGCCTGACCGGCATCAAGCCCGATTACCAGCACCGCATCCTCATTGGTGGCCGCAAGACCGGTGGGCACGGTGTTGGCAAAATCAACGAGCTGGGTGCCGAGATTGCCAAAGAGGACGGCGATAAGATAATTGAGACGATAAGGACCAGCAAGCGCTTTACGGAAGCAGACGCATTTCTGCTGATCGCGGGGGCGGCCGGCGGTACCGGTTCCGGTGCACTTCCCGTTATCACGCAACTTATCAAAGAGCGCTATGTGGATAAGCCAGTATATAACCTCGTCGTCTTGCCCTTCGAGCATGAAGAAGCCACCGAGGAAAGAACCATATACAATGCCGCCACATGTCTGAAATCAACTTATCTCGTGGCCGACGCCATCTTTCTGGTTGACAACCAGAGATACGTAATGAAAGACGCGTCGATTAGAAGTAATCTGGCCAAAATTAACGCCCTGATTGCTGACCCATTTTACAATTTGCTCTGCGCTGGCGAGGAAAAGAAGCACCAATACATTGGGGCGAAGATGCTTGATGCCGGCGACATCATACAGACACTCACCGGATGGACAGCGATTGGTTACGGGCGGTCTGAAATCTCACTGGCCAAGAGAATCATGGCCCGGACGCGTGATTTCAGGAACAAGGCCGCGGAAGCCCAGAAGGGGTCCCAGGCCATGGACGAAGCAATCAGCGGCCTCTCGCTGAAGGTCAACCCGATAGATTCCAAGAGAGCACTTTATCTGGTTTCCGCCCCGCCCAAAGAAATGAATGTCGACCTCATCAAAGAACTCGGCACCTACCTCAAGAGCCTTGCCCCGGAGGCGGTCATCAGAAGCGGTGATTATCCCAGGGAGAAAGGACTGCTCGACCTCACTGTCATCCTGTCGGAACTCAGCGACGTAGAGAAAGTGAGAAACTACTTCACCAAGACAATCAGCCTCATTACCGCGCTGAAGAAGCGACAGGAAGGAATCGAAGACAAGTACCGGGGTATAGAGGTTACCCTCAAAGATATCCCATCTTTAATCTAACTACCCACAACCAGTCACGCACAAGTGTATCAGCCAAGTCAGGAAGTATTTCGTCTTTTGAACCACCAAAACTATCGCGAAAGCTTGGCGTATATATTCCAGGCCTGAACCACAGTTTCGTCACGGAGCTGCCAGGCCCCGGCAAGTGCTTCTTCCCTCTTTTTCTGGGCCTCCTCCACCCGTGCCTCACATTCCTTTTCCGCTTGGTCTTTGGCTCTTTTGAACGCTCTCTCTGCCTGAGAGACAGCATCATCACGCGCTTTAAGCACAGCAGTTACATTCTCATCGCGTGCTTGCATTGCCTCTTTAATCGCCTGGTCATAGGCATTTTCCGCCTGTTGCTCGGCACGCTTGTAGGCTTTGGCAATTTGCTGTTCATTGGTCCGGTAGGCATTGGCCACCTGTCGCTGCGCTTCCATGAAAGCCGCGTAGGCCCTTTCAGCATGCCCCAATACCTCTTCAAGTGGCCTTGCCAGCTGCTCTTCTACTTCGGCACTGGGCTGCTCAACTTCTTCAGGAACGGCTTCAACCGTTTCTTCAACTACTTCTTCCGTTTCCTCACTGACCTTCTTGGCCTTTTCCTTTGGATTCGTCATCGAGTACCTCCTGCTTGAATATTACTGATACACTGATATATGATTGGTTTCTATGTGATTTTCTATGCCGCTTCTTCATCCTCCTCCTCTACACTATCTTCACTGGCCGGTTCATCTTTCTTAGTTTCATACATTTGTGCCAGGAATTTCAAACGCGCCTCTATCTTTTCCTTTCCCTTGCCTCCCCCCGCCTTTGATTTTCTTCCCTTCACATTGGATTCCTTGGCCCGGCCAATTGCCTGAGCAAAAACCTTGAGTGACGCTTCGGCAGTCTCCTCATCAGTTTCTTCAGATATCTCAGCAACTGGCTCTTCCACACGAGCTTCCTCTAGCTCTCCTATCGACTTCTCAAAAGCCTTGAGTGATGCTTCTGCCGCTTTCTTAGCTTCCTTGCCGGCTGCCTCAGCGCGGAGAATGGCCTGCTCAAACGACCTTATGGCCATTTCCGCTGCCTCCTTGGCAATCCGCGTTGTTTCCACGGTTGCCTCCCTGGCGGCATTTACCGTGGCCTCAGCAGCCTGTTTGGCTGCCTTCGCCGACTCTTCGGTAGCTTCTTTTGTCTCCTGACTTATTGACTCAGCCCGACTTATCGCCTCTTCAAAAGCTTTCACCGAGGTCTCGGCTGCTTCTCTGGCAGCTCTGGTGGCCAGCCTGGTAGCCTCTTTCACAGCTTTGATTGATTCCTCAGTTGTTTCTTTGGTCTCTTTGCCAATTTCCTCAGCTTTACTTACCGCCTCCTGAGAAGCTGCGGTCGCTGCCTCTGCCGCCTCTTTGGCAATACGCGATGCTTCTTCAATCGCCTCCTGAGCCGCTCTCGCGGCGGCTTCGTTGGTTTCTCTGGCCTCCCGTCCGATTTCTTCAGCCCGGTTTATGGCCTCCTGCGAGGTGGTGGTTGATGCCTCGGCAGCTTCCTGAGTGGCACTGGCAGAAGCCTCCGCCGTCTCTTTAGCTTCCTGACCGACCTGCTCGATTCGAGCTATCGCCTCTTCTGAGGCAAGGGCGGATGCCACAGCTTTCTCTTTCGTGGTCCTGGCCTCCTCCTCAGCCCTCTCCAACGTCTCGGCGCTCATTTTCTCAACCCGTTCCACCGCCTCCTCAAAGGTCCTGACCAGCATGTCATGCGCTGCTTTTATCTCCTCCCTTATCGTTTCCACCCGGCTGACTGCTTCCTGGGACTCCCGGGATGATGCTTCCGCCGCTTCTCTGGCGGCGGCAATTGCTGCGTCAACAGCCTCTCTGGTAGCCCTGGTGGCCTGCTCTATTGCCACCCTGTTTTCCTTACTTATTACCTCGGCTTTACTTATAGATTCCTGCGAAGCCCTGGCGGAATTCTCGGCCGCCAATTTCGTATCTTTGCTTATCGCTTCGGCACGGATTATTGCTTCTTGTGAGGTTCTAAGCGATGTTTCGGCGAGACCTTTGGCATCGGTGCTTGTTTTATCTGCCCTGAGGGCCACTTCCTTGGCCGCTTTTGACGCTGCCCCAGCCGTTTCCCTTGTCGCCTGGCTGGTTCTTTCCGCTTTGATGGCAGCTTCTCTGGCCTCCCTTATCGATGCTTCGGCTGCTAATTTGGCCTCACGACTTACTTTCTCCGCTTTGCTGGAAGCTTCCCTGGCGGCTCTGATGGATTCCTCGGCTGCCTCCTTGGCAATCCGCCCGGCTTCTTCAGCTTTGTCTAGTTCCTCTTTAGCTGCCCTGGCAGCAGACTCAGCCACTTCTTTGGCTTCGCTGCTTATCTCACTGACCCGATTCAGCCCTTCCTCTGAGGAAACATATGCCGCTTCCGCCGCCTCCATGGCCTCCTTGCTTATTTCTTCGGCACGGTTGATTGCTTCCTGAAAACGTTTTGTAATCGTCTTGGCGGCTTCCTTTGGAGTACGGGCAGTTTCCTCAGCCTGTTTTATCGCCTCTTCAGCGGCGGCAATAGCCGCATCCGCTCCTGTCCGGACTTCCTGGTTTACCTCTTCCGTGCGCCGTATCGCCTCCTCAGCCGCTTTTCGGGATGCCTCAGCGGACTCCCTTGCCTCCCGGCTGATTTGTTCCGCACGTCTTATCGCTTTCTGGGCAGCAACGGTGGTTGCCTCAGCCGCCTCCATAGCGGCGCGGCTTAGCTGTTCAGCCCGGTCAACCGCCTTCTCAAAGGCGCCACTATCATACCCGGCGCTATCAAGTACTTCGCTCGATGGTGCCTCTCTCGCCATTAATCCCACACCCAATTGTTTTACACAATTCTAATATACGCATTATAGTTTTTCAACATTTTTTATTGAATTCGCCATCATCCCAGGAAAAAAAGACCAATCGACCGTTTCAGTGCAGGCACGTCTTCTGTGCCAAACCTGACATTATTGCCAGGTACTTTATTACTAGGAATATTGGTGACGTTTCAAGGCGAAGAGATTGACATTGAACTATAAGTGTGTTTAAAATAACTAAACTCTATAATTATCAGAGGTGAGCTATGAAACTAGTAGTCGTAGGTTTCGGACAGTGCGGTGGTCGAATTGCGGATGAGTTCGCCCGTCTGAACAAGAAAGCAAGAAGCCAGCGTGGCATTGAAATAATTACCGGTTGCTATGCGGTCAACGCCGATGCGGCGGACCTTAGTGGTCTAACAAGCATTAAAAAGGACTATCAGCATAGAATTCTCATCGGCAGTCGCAAGACCGGTGGCCACGGAGTTGGCAAGATTAACGAACTCGGTGCTGAAATCGCCAGAGAGGACGCCGATAAGGTAATCGACGCGATAAGACAAACGAAGCGATTCTTTGAGACAGATGCATTCCTGTTTATCGCCAGTTCTGCCGGTGGCACCGGTTCCGGGGCAGTCTCTGTGATAACGCAGCACATTAAAGAGCGTTATGCTGACAAACCAATTTACAACATCATTGTTCTTCCCTTCGAGCATGAAGAAACCACCGAGGACAGGACCCTATACAATACGGCCACCTGCCTGAAATCATCTTATTCTGTGGCTGATGCCATATTTCTGGTGGATAACCAGAGATTTGTCCGCAAGGATTCTTCAATCAAAGGCAACATCACCAAAATCAATCAAATGATTGCGGAGCCATTCTACAATATGCTCTGTGCCGGGGAAGAAAAGAAGGCCAAATACATTGCCTCGAAAGTGCTTGATGCCGGCGATATCATTCAGACACTGGTCGGCTGGACGGTTATCGGCTACGGCAAGTCGGAAATCCCCCTAATCAGGTTCCGCCGTGAATCAAAGCGCGATTTCAGGGCCAAAGGCGATGAAACCCTCAAGGGCGTCCAGGCCATGGACGAGGCCATAAGTGAGCTGTCATTGAAGTGCAATCCCGTGGATTCAAAGCGAGCCCTGTACCTCATCTCGGCACCGGGTAAAGAGATGAATATGGACATGATTAAAGCCCTCGGGGATTACATAAGGGATATCGCTCCAGAAGCTTTGATTAGAAATGGAGATTATCCACGGGAGAGAGGCATGCTTGACGTGACCGTTATCCTGTCCGAGCTAAGTGATGTGGAAAAGGTGAGGAATTACTATTCCCAGTCCACGCAGCTCATCCCTGAATTCAAGAAGCGGCAGGAAGAAACCGAGGTTAAACTGAGAGCCATTGAAGATTCCTCTAAAGATATACCCAGCCTGCTCTCCTGAAGCGATTTAGAACCTGGCAAGCCAGCTTTACGGCAGTAGAATCAATATTCAGGTCGGTAAAGCTGGCTTTTTATTTCTGGCTTTAGAGAAACATTGGTATAACGCCAGTTCCCCTGTTACCGATGACTAAAATATGCCTTAATAGCGGACAGCAACTGCCTAGAAACGCTACCGCATATGTTTTATAATAGATAAAATGGCTTCCCAGGTCTTTTATCGTCGCTGGCGTCCGCAGACCCTGGCTGAGGTAGTCGGTCAGGAACAGGTAACCAAGACACTGCAAAATGCCCTGAGCAGCAGCCACGTCTCCCATGCCTACCTTTTCTGCGGTCCACGGGGCACTGGCAAGACCAGTACCGGACGCATTCTCGCCAAGGCGGTCAACTGTCTCACCAATGAAGGCAAGGGCGAACCCTGCAATGCCTGCGAGATGTGTCAGGCAATCACCGAAGGCAGAGCCTTGGACGTCATTGAAATTGACGCCGCCAGCAACACCGGCGTGGAAAACATCCGCGACCTCAGGGAAAGGGTCAACTACGTCCCAAACGAGGCGCGGTTTAAAGTCTATATCATCGATGAAGTGCACATGCTGAGCACCAGTGCCTCTAATGCCCTGCTCAAGACCCTTGAAGAACCGCCACCGCATGTCATCTTTGTCCTGGCCACCACCGAGGTGCACAAGGTCCTCCCCACCATCATGTCACGCTGCCAGCGCTTTGATTTTCGACGCATTTCCCAGACCGATGTTGTGGCCAAGTTAACCCAGATAGGCAAGAAAGAGGCGCTTAAAATCGAGTCAGAAGCACTGCAGCTCATTGCCAGGGCTGCCACCGGCAGCCTGCGAGACGCCGAAAACCTTCTCGAGCAGCTAACGACCTACTACGGCAAGAAAGTCACCCTGCAACAGGTGCAGACAATTCTGGGTATCGCCGGCGACTGGCGAGCCAAAGAGATGGTAAAATATATTGTCGATAACGATGTCGCCGCCGGCGTATCGACCATAAACAGCATCAACAGTGATGGCCTTGACCTGCGCCAGTTCAACCGGGAACTGGTGGCATATCTCAGAGCACTGCTTCTGGCGAAAACTGGCTCCGTCGAATCCATAGACCTGCCAGCTGAGGACATCGAAGAATTAAAGGAACTGGCCGGCAAGGCCTCATTATCTCAGATTTTAAAGGCAGTGAAGCTCTTCGGACAGCTTGACATCAGCCTCGATAATTACTCCACGCTACCGCTGGAGCTGGCTCTGGTGGATGCAACTCTACCTTCCGGTAAAGAGCCACTAGCCACAAAGGTTGAACCTGAGGTAAGCCAGCCAGCGAAACCGACGACTCCAGAAACACCGCCGCCGGCACCGGAAAAGGCAACCGCCACAGAAGAACTCCCTCGTGAGGCAGCCGCCAGAAAAAAGCGCGAGCCAGAGCCGGTCGAAGAAATTATTGAACCAGAACCAGCACCTGCGCCCGCCACGGCTGAATCGGCCCCGGCAATTCCCACTGAAGCTGTTGGTGCGGAATTTGAACACCTGCAACTGAACTGGCTTAAGTTCATCCGGGACGCTCCATCCAGTATGAGCCGGACCCCGGCCGCGGCCCTGCTCAGGAGCGCCAAGCCAAAAGCTATTGAGAATGATACCGTTATCTTAGCTTTCAAGTTCCCGCTGCACAAGGAAAACATGGAGAAGGCGGACAACCAGCGGATAGCGGAACAGATTATCAGCAACTTTCTGGGGCGTGCCTGCCATGTTCGCTGTGTTTACGAGCCGGAGGCAAACCACCTTATCGAAGAAGCCCTGAAAATAGGCGCCCAGATTATTGAATCGGAGGAGAAATGAACAGGTTCATGTTCCAGCAGGCCCAGAAACTCCAGGCCAAGCTGGCCAAAGCCCAGGAGGAATTGAGCGACCTGACCGTTGAGGGCAGCTCAGGAGGCGGCGCGGTAAAGGTCGTCATGAACGGACAGCAGAAAATACAGTCGGTCGAAATATCGCCGGAAGTGGTCAATCCGGAAGATGTTGAAATGCTGCAGGACTTAGTCCTCACTGCGTTCAGCGAAGCCCTGACCAAGTCCCAGGAGGCAGCGGCCAAGCACCTCGGGGGGCTTACCGGCGGTCTCAAAATCCCCGGTTTAACCTAGGCATTTGAAGGAGATACAGCCTTGGACCAGAATGTTCTTCACAACGCTGATGCAATCGACAACCTCATTCAGGAATTTAATAAACTGCCCGGCATCGGGCCAAAAAGCGCCCAGCGCATCGTCTTCTACCTGTTGCGCGCCGGAGATGAGCAGAGCAAGCTCCTTGCCGAAGCCATTCTTTCGCTGAAGCAAAAAATAACCCTGTGTTCGACCTGCTTCAACGTGACCGAGACCGACCCCTGCGCTCTCTGCCGCAGCGACAGGCGCGACCGCAGCCAGATTTGCATCGTGGAGCAGCCTCAGGACATTCTGGCCATAGAGCACACGGGTATTTATGAGGGAATGTATCATGTTTTGCACGGCGCCATTTCCCCCACCGAAGGCGTCGGCACCGAGGACATCAGAATAAAAGAACTGATGAACCGGCTGAAGGACGGCTCGGTCAGGGAAGTTATTCTGGCCACCAACCCCAATCTCGAGGGAGAACAGACCGCCATGTACCTCAGCCGCCTGATTTCACCGCTGGGCATCCGGGTTACGCGCCTTGCCCGCGGCCTGCCTTTCGGCACCGAGCTTGAATACGCGGATGACGTAACACTCACCCGGGCGATAGAGGGCAGGCAGGAGTTTTAGACGACTACAAGCACTTTTATATGACTGTTAGGCGAAACGCTAGAATTAACTAGACTGAGAAGCTTAAAATGCCTGAAATAAAACGACGTCAGATAAACCCTTGCCCTGAAATTGATTATGCTGAGATCCACATTCCCGATGATAAAAATTTAGGCACTGGAAGCTTCGTAACCGTTACTAAGTGCGATGCTCTCTCTAGTCACAAGGCTATCTCAAGCATAATGATTAATCAGCCTGTTTTTCAAATTTCAGTCAATTTGAACCCTTCAACTAAAGAAATCCCGGTACTTTTGGGATTCGCAGACGGTTCAGACCCTATCTCAAAAAAGACATATTTCTTCCCAGAGAATGTGAACGTCTCAGACTCACATGAGTTTGAAGTTACATTCAAGGATTGGCAGATAACCGAACTATCTATGGATAGTATCCCACTAGAATTGAAGGAGAGTTTAGGCACTGGTATCACGACAGAAGGATTGTTGCCACCTGGTTCGCCAATTCCTGAACATGTCGGCACGATAATACTCAATGTTCCAGCATCCCATTTCCCCCAAAAGATTAGAGAAATAATACTTGATGATATATTCGATTTAAGCAAATACTTCACCTTTTATCAGGTCAAGCAAGGTAATACAGAACTTCATATATACAGAAACATGGACTTTCAGTTCGTATACCGCCATTACAATCCAACATTTGGTGAGAGAGAAATAAAAATCGATTTTGCTGACGCTGAAAGAGAAGGTGCTAAAGCATTCTTTGTAACTGCCACATGGTCAGTAGAAAAGAACTCATTCCATGTTGGTCTAATTCATACAGATCCAAAATTCGAACCGCTCAGAAACGCTTTTGTGTTAAGCGAAGATAAACTCAAATTAATTAAAGAAAATATTGAGACTCTGGAAGAACTCTTGAAGGAATTATGAACATTTCTGGGAAAGAAGAAGAGGTTCACCAGTTTTTAAAAAATAATAGTTTAATTATAGGTCTAACCTCAATTATAGAGCCTATCTCTAAATTCAAGCTAGGTGATGATTACGTAACAGATTTCGTTATCAGGGAGATACCAGATGGTTATGTTTTCATTGAAATAGAGAGACCTGATCTGAAACTATTTAAAAAGACCACCCCTCCAGGGCGAACGCACGAATTCAATCATGCTATTGAGCAACTTGAGAGTTGGAAGGCGTGGATAGGAGAGAACTATCCCTATATTTCTCAAAAGCTGGAAGGCCTTTCTCCAAATCCAGTTTTTTGGCTGATTGCTGGTAGAAGAACAAACTTATCCTCCGAAGAAAAAAAGAGGCTCGCAGAGATTAACGAACAATACAGAAATGTTTGTAAGATTTTCACTTATGATGATTTGATAGATAGAGTAAAAGCTGTCATTAGTAAAATGCAGTAGCGATGTTAATTCATGAATATGTCAAAACCGCGCACCTATCAGACAGAAGCCATCAT
>Ga0114919_10003200_pt1 | contig 13225 bp, 13 predicted proteins | sample BlataG_FD_88682 | JGI IMG/M metagenome (GOLD analysis project Ga0114919, IMG submission 88682) | Deep subsurface microbial communities from Black Sea to uncover new lineages of life (NeLLi) - Black_00105 metaG | ecosystem: Environmental > Aquatic > Marine > Oceanic > Sediment | place: Atlantic... | reverse complement strand
TTAATTGCTTCCAAGCTCGGATACTCGGCCCGCCCTATGTTTACGTCGACGGGCAGCCAAGCACGGGTGTTCGTGAGCAACAGCCCGCCCTTGGCGAGGAATTTTACGGCGTTGCGGAGTCCCTCGAGGGGCTCGAGCGCGAGCACGATCTCGGCCCCATCCTTAGCGATGAGCGGGGCGAAGACTCCCTTCCCTATCCGCACGTGGCTCGCGACCGCACCCCCACGCATTGCGGCACCAAAAGTTTCACCCACCCTAGCCCGCAGGCCCTCTCGGATAGCAGCGATCCCGACGATGTGCGATGCCCGGATGCTTCCCTGCCCTCCGACCCCAGCGATGATCAAGTTGAGTTCGGCCATTCTCATCCCTCTACTCTAATCGCATCGGTTGGACAAACCTCCGCGCACATACCGCAACCGTTGCAGAGGATCGGGTCCAGCCCGGCTTTCCCCTCCTTGAAAATTATTCCGGGGCAGCCGAAGCTGACGCAGAGTTTGCATCCGGTGCATTTATCTCGGTCGAATACCATGCGTTTGCCGACGAACTTCTTCTGGCGCTGGGCTTGAAGCGTGCAGACGTGCCTCGCCACGACGATCGCGAACTTATCGCTCTTGAGAGCCTCCTCGATCGCAGCGGTTGTTGCTTTGAGGTCGAATGGGTCGACGGTTCGGATGAACTCCACGCCGCAGGCCTTCGCGACATCTTCGACGCACAGGAGCTTGGTTTCCTCCCCGGTCGCAGTTATTCCGGTTGCCGGGTTCGGCTGGTGTCCGGTCATTGCCGTCCATGCGTTGTCCATCACGAGGAAAACGCCCTTCGCCTTGTTGTAAACAGCATTGATCACCGCTGGGATGCAGGCGTGGAAGAAAGTCGAGTCCCCAGCCACCCCCACGATCGGACCGTCCTTGTACCCAGCTTGGAACTGTCCCTGCATCAGCCCTACGCCTCCACCCATGATGTAGTTAGTGTCGAGGGTCTCATACGGGGCTTCGATGGGGTAGCGCACGGACTCGGTGGAAAAGCTTGGCTTGTACTCTTTCCCCGCGATGGCATAACCGCCCTGCTCGTAGCACCCGATGTCGCCGTTGACGATTGGGACTTTGCCACCGACCTTTCGCAGCGCCTGATTGAGCGCCCAGTAGCTCCCCAGGTGCGGGCACCCAGCGCAGAGGGTCGAGGAGCGGGGAGCGACGAGGTCTTTGATTTCGTCCTTGATTAGCTCCCTGGGCCGGTCCGCGGGGAGCTTCCGCTTCACTAACTTCGCGAGCGCGTGGGCGACGATATCCGTGTTTATCTCCCCGACTGGCGGCATTGTTCCCGTCAACTTTCCCAAGAGCTTGACATCGGGATTTACATCCTTGGCGAGCCCCCTGACTTGGAGTTCGACGAGTGGCTCGCCCTCTTCGACCACGAGCACAGACTTGACCGATTTCAACATGCGCTCGACGAGTTGTTCCGGCAGGGGTGTGGGCGTGCCCAGCTTAAGAAAGGCCACCTTGTTTTCGAGCCCCAGCATCTTGAGGGCCTCGCGCGCGTAGCTCGCCCCTATCCCCGAGGCGATGATCCCGAAGGTCGGCTTTCCCCGAAGTACGAGCTTGTTCCAGGGTACGGTCTCGACAAGCTTCTTCATCTGTGGCATTTGCCCGTGAAGCCAGCGGTGTTTCTCGACCGGCCCCGGAGGACCGTAGACGTCCCAGCGCCAAGGTAGCTTCCAATGTCGGTCGAAAACCGGCTTCCGCTCGGGTTTTTCGATCTTGCCGAACTTGACATCTCCTGAGGCGTGGCATATACGGGTGACCGAGCGCACGAGCACGGGGAGCTCGAGCCGCTCCGAGAGCTCGAATGCGTAGCGGGTCATTTCCTTGGCCTCTTGGGAGTCGGCCGGCTCCAAGCAGGGGATCTCCCCATAGAACGCGGCGAAGCGCGTGTCCTGCTCGTTCGAGGAGTAGTGGGCGTCAGGGTCATCCCCGACCGCGATGACGAAACCCCCTCGCACGCCCCCGTATACCAGCGTCATGAACATGTCCATGACCCAGTTGAGCCCCGCGTTCTTCATCGAGGTGAGGGCGCGCACGCCGGTGATCGCGGCTCCGGCGGCAACTTCGAACGCAACTTTTTCGTTAACGGACCATTCAGCATGGAAACCCAGCTTAGGTGCAGCGAGAGCGAGGGTTTCTAAAATTTCGGATGCAGGGGTTCCAGGGTAGGAAGCAGCGACGCTCACGCCCGCTTCAATAGCACCACGCGCTATCGCCTCGTTGCCCATGAGCAAGACTCGCTTGCCGGGTGCATCCTCGACAATTAAGTCAGCGAACCCGATCAATTTGGACACCTTCATTTTTTTGGGGGCGGCTGGGCTTAAATGTTTTAATATTTGGCATTGTTTCACGCCCGCACGATGTAGAGGTAATGAAGAAATTTCGAATGCTATGTTTTTCCGTAGCGGTCGATGAATACAATTTCCTTCAATTCCTCACGCGCGGATTTTCGGGATTCTGCGGGAAATCCAATCGATATGAGTGAAAGCAATCGCTTGTTCTCCGGGATGCCCAATATCTTTTTCGCATTCTCCTCGTAGACGGACCCATACGAGCCTATGTAGCACGCACCTAGTCCAAGGGTGTGAGCAGCCAAGAGCATGTTTTGCGTGGCTATTGCCCCATCTGCCACCGGATGTGTCGATGCTTGGGGGTCAACGACGACCGCGATGCCGAGCGGTGCTTCAGCTAGAAACTTTCCGTAGGTGCTAACGCGCGCCACCTCCCTTCGAATCCCTTCATCTCTCAGTACGATGAAATTCCAAGGCTGGGCGTTGCTGGCCGAGGGAGCCCATCTGCCAGCCTCCAAGATCTTCTCGAGGAGCTCCTCTGGAACGGGCCTTTTCTCGTACTTTCTGATGCTCCTCCTCGTCTTGATGGCTTCTAGAACATCCATCAGATCACCTATCTTATTTCGTTCATCAAAAGAGATTAAATAACACTATCGGATTTTTAGCGAGATCGGTAAACTCTTGGGCTAGTCTAACGCCGTTTTTTAGTTTATTATGTATTAAATGGGGGCGCTAGAGGGCTTGGCAAGCTCGGAGGCTTGTGAAGACCGAGCTTGGATCGCGAGTCTGAGTTGGATCACGAATCGTGGATCACAAGCCCTCTAGCTAACTGCAACTCTGCCTGACGCCCCTTTGGGGACTTCGGGGGAGGGAGTTGTTTCGTCCTGAATCGAAACAATAATAAGTAACCTCCAGCCGCGTTAGTAAAAGCTTTAAAATCTAAAAGTTGACATAAAGAATAACCTGCGGTATCTGTCGATTTCCAGCCCCAAGTTGGAATTTGTGCATGGTATCCGCTGGCCGCGCATGGCCGGACTGGTTGGTGATTTTCACCTCCTTTGCCTCCCCGGCCAGCGCAAAAGATCAAGCACCCTTGAGCCGCAAGCACCTTTAGTGTGAATCGCGAATTTCCACGGAGCTGCTGCGCCCAAGTTGAAAGAAAAGGGCTAGACCGGAAAATCGCGGAGTTGGCCCAAAGCAAGGATATAAGGCGGTCTGAAGTGGGACGTTTTTTGAGCATTAGTCATGCGGGTCCGTTGCGCGATTTTAGGTCCTCGACACATGTCACACTGTGACATCAACCACGTCATAGGTTGTTTTTGAATATTATCCACGATTGTGCGTGGCGGGTTAAGGCTGTGAGCACGCGCGCTGCCCGAAGGGGGCCCGGGTAGACGGGGATATGTAGGTTTTGAAGCTTCGCCCTTTCCTCAATCTCCGCTTTTCCTCCCCCAAGCATCACGGGGATGATGGTCTTGCCACGTGAGAGGTGTTTTGCTATCACTTCCGATATGCCTGGCATCGGGTCACCGACTATCACGATCACGGAATCGACTTTCTGCGACCCACCCAAGGCCGCCAACGTTTCATCGTACATCTGGGAAGTCGCACTCCCGGTTAGGTCAAGCGGGTTGCGAAGGATGCACTCGGGCGGGAGTTTTTCCTTGAGCCCTTCGTGCACATCCTCCGGGAGTTCGACCACGTTTAAACCGAACTCCTCGCAGGCGTCGGTGGCCAAAATGCCGGAACCGCCTGAGCTTGTCACGATGGCAACGTTCTTACCTTTGGGCAAGGGCAGGTGGGCGAATCCTTTGCAAGCGTCGTAGAGCTCCTCTACGCTCGGAGCTCGATGAATGCCGGCCCGCTTGAACGCCGCATCGAAAACAGCGTCCTTGCCAGCGAGCGAACGTGTATGGGATACCACGGCTTCAGCGCCCTTCGCCGTGCGGCCACCTTTGAGCACGAGGATGGGTTTTTTCTTGGCAACAGACCGCGCCACCCCTAAGAATTTTCGTCCATCGCGCACCCCCTCGATATAAAGTGCAACGACCTTCGTCCCCTTATCGGCGGCTAGATATTCCAACAGCTCCGTTTCATCAACATCGCACTTGTTCCCGAGCGCCACGAGTTTGTTGACGCCGACCCCCTCTTCCTCGGCCCAGCAAGCGATTGCGGCCAGGACGGTGCCGCTCTGAGAGATGACCGAGATGGGTCCCTTTGACCTCACCAACGGCCAGCTGGCACAAAGCCCGACTGAAGTGTTATTGATCCCCTGGCAGTTGGGCCCAAGGACACGCAGGTTTGCCTTTTTTGCAGCCTCCACAAGTTGTCGCTCGAGCTCAACTCCGGCCGGTCCAACCTCTCCAAAGCCACCCGAGATTACGATTGCGGCTTTGACTCCCTTTGCCCCACAGTCGGCCACCACCGAGGGCACGAAGCGTGCGGGCACGATGATGACGGCGAGTTCAACCTCATCGGGTACATCTTTTACAGATGGGTAGCACTTGAGTCCCAGCACCTCGTCCGCCTTCGGGTTAATGGGATAGAGCTTACCCCGGAACCCTGCTTCGATGATATTTCGAAGAACCTCGTGCCCAAGCTTCCCCGGCTCGCGCGAGACACCCACGACCGCGACGCTAGATGGCTTGAAGAAGCTCTTCAGCGTCACTCATTTCACCGGCCAGCTCGGTCCCGTTTCAAGACCTAGGCGCTTATCCACCTCAAGCCCGACCTCTTGCGCCTGCTCCACGATCTTGGTCTCGTCGATTGTCTTGACCTCCCGCCCCTGCATCACGATTTTACCATCGATGATTACGGTGTCAACGTCTGAGCCGTTCGCCGCGTAGACAAAGTTCGAAACCGGGTTGCGCACGGGCACGAGGTGAGGATTAAGCTGGTCCACAACGATGAGGTCCGCGAGCTTCCCGGATTCCAGCGAGCCGAGCTCCTTTCCCCAGAGGGTTGCGCGCGCCCCGTTCAGGGTGGCCATCTCGAGCACATGTTCAGCCGGGAGCACCTCTGGGTCGAGCAGGCGCGCCTTGTGAACGATGGCAGCCAGCTTCATCTCCCGGATCATGTCATAACAGTTGTTGCTCGGCCCCCCATCACAACCCAAGGCCACGTTGACCCTTGCGTGCAGCATTTCGGGGACGGGGGCGAATCCCGAGGCCAGCTTCAGGTTGCTCGCGGGGCAGTGGCAGACGGTGCTATTGGTCTCGCTCAGGATCTTGAAATCCTTTTGCGGGATCCAGACCCCATGGGCGTAAATCACATGGGGGCCGACCACGCCGCAGTGCCGCATGAACTCCATCGGGGTCATCTTGAACTCCTTCCGCAAGTAATCGATGTCCACCTTTACCTCGCCCAAGTGGATGGTAATGCCGGTCCGGTGTTTGTGCGCTTGCTCGGCAATCTCGCGGTAGAAGTCGACGGTGCAGGCCCCCGGGGTGCGTGCGCCGAACCATACATGGATCCGGTTGCCCGCTTTGCCGTGCCATTTTTTGATCATCTCGAGCGTCTGACGCATGGTCGTTTCGCCGTCTTCGGTCATGCTTTCACATATGGCGTCAGGCACGTTCGCGTAACCCCGTAGATTCATGAGCTTTTTCGAAAGGGCAGCGCGAATGCCGATCTTCTCGACGACGCGAGCGATCTCGTTAAAACCGTAACGCCAGTGAAGACCGCTTTCCACGAAACACGTGGTGCCAGATTTGATCATCTCGAGACAACAGAGCTTGGTGCTCAGCTCGCCCTCCTTTGGGGAGTAGGCACCCTGCATTGGATGGACCCGTTCTCGCAGCCACGGGACGAGCGAGAGGTCATCTGCACACCCGCGGATCAGGGCCTGCGCGAGGTGCACGTGGCAGTCAACCAGTCCGGGCAGGATGAGCTTGCCGCGGCAGTCGAGTTCGATGTCGGGCCGATGGCTCGCCTTAATCTCGCTCGTTTTACCCACGGCGGAGATGCGGTTGTCATCGATCGCTATAGCGCCGTCACGTACGATCTCCCGCCGCTCGTTCATCGTCACCACCGTGCCGTGAGTTAGCACGATATCAGTCATGGCATCGCCTAACGATTGTAGCCGCAGCTTTCTTTAATCCTTTCGCGGGAAGTTTACACCCCTTAATTTTTCACCAAGGACTTCGGCTATGCATACGTGTAAACTAAACCAAACTTTAGTTTAGCAGCCTACAGTGATAGTTGGGGGACGAATGGAGCTCGTGTTCGTCGGCCGCTCGAACGTGGGAAAGTCGAGCGTGATTCGACAACTTACGGGAAAACGCGTCCGCATAGGCAAGCGTCCCGGGGTCACGCGTAGGCCCTATTGCTATCGATGCGGCGAGCTCGACGTGGTCGACATGCCCGGATTCGGCTTCATGGCAGGGGTTAGCCGTGAGCGACAGGAGCAGATAAAGACCGGCATCGTGCGCTACCTCGAGCAAAATCGGAAAAGAATTCTATTCGCGCTGGAGGTGATAGATGTCCGCGCCTTCAGCGAGATCGTCGAGCGTTGGGAGCGGCGAGGTCAGGTGCCCGTCGACGTCGAGATGTTTCAATTTTTGCGGGAACTCGAGCTCCAGCCAATCGTCGTCGCGAACAAGATCGACCTCATCTACCCCGAGGAGCGCGATGGGGTGTTCGATGAGATTTGTGAGAAACTCGGCATGTCTTTCCCGTGGCGCCAATGGGATGATGTTATCGTTCCGACCTCAGCTAAGACCGGCGAGGGTATCCCGAAGCTGAGGGGGCTCGTTAGGCAAAGGCTGCGCGAGCTTGGACAAGAGCGCTTGCTGAGGTATTTGAAGAGATAAGGTTTGGAGGGGAAATAATCTTAAGTTCGCGCGACAAGTAGCCTTGGAGTGTGATTCGATGGCACGAGAATACATCCCTGGAAAAATGGAGTACCACATCCGCGTCAAACCCGGTGAGGTGGCGCGCTACGTGTTGTTACCGGGCGACCCAGCTCGGGCTGAGTTAATGGCAAAACGTTTTGACGAAGCTAAGGAGATAGCATTCAATCGCGAGTTTCGAACCTTCACGGGTAAGGTTGGAGGAACGCCGATCAGCGTTACCTCGACCGGCATAGGCTGTCCTTCGGCGGCGATAGCAGTTGAGGAGCTGGCGAAGTGCGGGGCCGACACTTTCATCCGCGTTGGCACGGCGGGCGCGGTGAGCCCCAAGGTCAAAACTGGCGAGCTGGTGATAGCGAACGCAGCCGTGCGGGAGGAGGGGACCTCACCCCAGTACGTGCCGCTGGGCTATCCCGCGGTTGCAAATCTCGAGGTGACGAATGCACTCATCGAGGCGGGGAGTCGCTTGAGGGTCAAACACCATGTTGGCCCATCCGTCTCCAAAGATTCCTTTTACTCGGAGGAACCCGAGCGGGCACCGCTTGCGGAAGAGTCAGCTCAGCGATGGAAGGTTTGGCAGCGGGCGCGGGTGTTGGCGACGGAGATGGAATGCTCTACGATCTACACGCTCTGCGGTATCAACGGCTGGCGAGGCGGCGGAGTACTAGCAATCATAGGCCCTATCGGAAAAATCATCGACCCGCATGCGGGCATCGATAAAGCAATTGACGTCGCAATCGAAGCGGTCAAAATTTTGGCGAAACGTTAAGGCAGGTAACGTTAGGGTCTTGAATGAATCTCAAGCTCAAACGCGATGGTTTAAGGGCAATTGATGGGCACGCGCTGAAAAATTTTCCCCGCGAGTGTTGTGGGTTACTCCTCGGCAAGTTCGGGAAAAACGTCATCGAGGTTGAGGAGGTCGTCGAGGCTGAGAACGTGCTCGGCTCTCCCGTCGCATTCGAGGTCGACGCGGAGCTAGTGTTTAAGGCGATAAAGCGGGCTGAGAGAAGCGGGCTAGAGCTGGTCGGCATTTACCACTCCCACCCGAACATCGCGGCCTACGTGAGCGCTCGTGACTCGGAAATAATGAAGCTTTGGCAGGGGTTCGCTTGGCTGATTGTCAGCGCGGCGAAGGAGCGAGTCGTCGAGCGAAAAGCGTATATGCCGAAGGATGGCGAGATCGGAGAGTTAGAAATCGCTGTTATGTAAGGTTCACTCGATGGTTAGGCCTTGATCCTTAGCTATTTCTAGAAACGCCTTCGCAACGTGCTCCACCTTTGCTTTGGTCAGCCCATAAGTGTTGAGCTTAAAGTGCTTTGTCAGCCCAGGCTGGATCCCAACGATGTTTCTGCGCTTGAGCTCGTCGTACAAGAAGAACCCGCGGCGCTTGTGGGCCTGCGACGCTTTGTAGAGCCCCTCCGACTCCATGTGGGTAAGGGTGTGTTGTTTGGGCTTGACCCCCAGCTGTCGTGTCCCTTCGATTCGCTCGAGCTGCTCGATGAGATACCTAGCTTTTTCCACCTCTTCACCCCAATGCTCTACCCGATCAACCACGTGAGGGAAGGAAGCCATCAGCGAGATAAGCGGGCCACCCATGACCGTGCAGCCCAGCAGAGCGTACTCCTTGAGCCCGAATTTGCGCTCGCTCCAGTCGCCCACCATCTTCGACCTCGCCAGCACCCGGTCGACCAGCTCCTCCTTGAGTGCCAAGATGCCGGTCGGGGCGCTCGCCGCCCATGACTTGTGCCCGCTCGAGACGAGGATGTCCACGTCAAGCTTTTTTCCATCGATAGGCATGACGCCACCCGTGTAAGCCGCGTTCAGAATGAAAGGTATTTCATATTTTTTACATATTTTTCCTACTGCTGTGGCGTCATTCAGGTTGCCGTATAGATAATCGACGTGGGTGAGCAGCACCGCAGCGGGGAGCTTCCCAGTCTCCCGCTTGACCTCCTCTATTTTGTCGGCATATGCATCCAAGTCGAGCTTGAACTCCGGGTGGCCGCTGTGGGGCACCTCCTTTACTTTAAGTCTGGCGAGTTCTGCGGCTATGTAGGTTGAGTAGTGAGCTAGGCCATCGACGACCACGTAGTCGCCGGGTTCCCCGAGCGTCGCGAAGGCTATGAATTGTGCTTCCCTGCAGCGCGTCACCACTCGGGCGACGTCCATGCTTAGGAACTCCGCTAGGTCCTGCATGAACTGGGCTATGGGGGGACGCTCGATGGCGTCGAGCCTCGCAGCCTTCGGCGGGCACCAGTCACAGGTCGAGTACCCGTCGCCGAACTCCAGCAGTGCCTTCCGCGCGGCATCGGTGAGTACTCCCCCTCGCTGAATGGGGTGGAGGTTGATGTATCGCTCCTCCTTGAATTCGCGCTGGAGGTTGAGATATTTCCCAAGCCTTTCTTTCGGTATTTTGGTCATGTGTCACCTACTTGCTACAGACCGGGCAATTTGGGTTCTGTTCGACCCTGAATTCATTAAATGTCATGTTCCTTCCATCGAATATCAGCATTCGCCCGACGAGTGGCTCGCCCACTCCCGTGATGAGCTTGATCGCCTCCGTTGCCTGCAGGCAGCCGACGACTCCGGGCGTGGCCCCCAGCACGGGGAAGACGGGCTTTTTCGGGGGCTCTTGCGGTATGGCGCATTTTAAGCATGGGCCCTCGCCCGGTAAAATAGTCATCATTTGACCAACAAACCCCTCAACGGCACCATGAACGAAGGGGATATGGTTGTGCACGCAGGCCTCGTTAAGCAGGTAGCGCATGGGATAGTTGTCCATACCATCTACGACGACATCAGCCCCCTTGATGAGTTTGTTTATGTTCTCGGGGGTTATCCGCTTTAGCTTGCTGTCCACCTTAACGTTGGGATTCATCCCAAGCAACTTTTTGACCGCTGACTCCGCCTTCGACCGCCCTACATCATTCTCCCAGTGCAACACTTGGCGGTTAAGATTTGTTAGGTCGACTTGTTGTTCATCGATGATCTTTAGGTGTCCGACCCCTGCGACGACGAGGTAAATCGAAGATGGGCTACCCAGTCCTCCCAATCCAGCGACGAACACGTGGGCCCGCTTCAGCTTAAGCTGTCCCCGCTTTCCTAGACCCGGGATGATAATTTGACGGCTATAGCGCTTGAGTTCGTCGGGCGTCAGCTTGCCCCCAGCTACGGGTGGGAAGATTGCCACAACGTCCCCGTCTTTTAGTGGAGTGTTCAGCTTTTGTAGAAGACCTATTCCTTTACCATTCACAAAAATATTCACTTCTCCGCGGAGTTTCCGCGTCCCCGGCGAGTAAAGTTGTTCAGCCAACCTCTCTCCAAACCTGCTAACGAGTTCGTCCAGCAGGGAAGCAACGTTTTTTGTCTCCTCAACCCTTTCCTGCCCCTTTCCCGTTACCTCGCGGAAGTTTGCGAAGAACTTCACTGTAATTGCCATTAGTTTCCCCTCTCAAGTTGATAGCTGGGTTTAGTATCCCTAAAAATCTGTCTTAAGTCTGTTAATGCAAATAGTGCTTCGAAAGTTTGTCCTACCTCTTTTTCCCTCATGAAACCATCACCTGGAGCCGGGGGCCGGATTTGAACCGGCGAATAGCGGGTCTGCAGCCCACCGCCTTAACCACTAGGCTACCCCGGCATGTTTTACAGAATCTTCTTATCCCCCCGATACAGGTGGAAAAATTGCCACTACATCGCCGTCTTTCAGGAATGTGTTTAATCCACGGAGAAGGCGTATGCCCCTGCCATTCACCAAAATGTTGACAGTTTCGAGTAATTCCCGTGTCCCCGGCGAGTACAGCTGCTTGGCTAGCTTGTCCCCGAACCTACGAACGAGCTCGTCTAACAGAGAGGGGACATTTCCCACTCCTTTAACACTCTCCTGCGCTTTTCCAGTTATCTCACGAAAATTCGCGAAGAATTTTACTATGATTGCCATCGATTTCTCACCACGCATTGGGGTTCTAAAATGGAAAGTAAATCTGCATCATATGCTCGATATTTTCTTGAAGTGGTTGAGATCTCTCCTTCAGATGAGACCTGGATCAGCTTTGGTAATTTACTAGAAGTGCCGATGTAGTCCTCCCTTATGACCAAACAGCCTCGAATTTTCGGGGTAGCGTCAGCTCGGTCTAAGCCTCGTTTAATCGACGCTTCAACATCCGTTCCCTCCACTGCATTTGCTACGGATGTTGCCGCGGCGTCAGCAATCGATGCCTCACGTGCGATTACGACGACAGCGTCCGCATCACCAAAACTTACAGAATGCCCCACCGTGCCTGAACTCGTGCAAATACCTATTGGCAGCTCCTTTCCTTGAACGAGAAAACCTATTTTCCCAGAAATTTTTGCTTTTCCCGCATAGATCCCGACGCGAAACTCCTGATTCCCGATGATAGAGATGTCGCCACCGTTCTCGACCAAAACATTTTTAGCACCCACATTGATCGCCGCCTCAGCCGCGACCTGCGAGATCGCCCCAGCAACGGCCGCAAACGGGCCAACATCCGCAAGCCGCGCGGCTCTAAGCATCAATCCTATTATCCTCGGATACTCCTCCGCATTCAGGCGCAGCGGCTCGAGTGAGTACCTGAACTCCGGATGCCTAACTATAAATCTCTCAATGCAACGCCTAGCTTCAAGAGCTGCGCTCACCGCTACGTTTATTGCCTGCTCAGTGCCCGATTTGACTACTAGGTTTGTTTCCTTGAATGACCATGCACGAGTGTACATTTCTGCCCACCATCAAAATTTTGATACCTTGAGCGCCCTCACCGGACAAGACGGCACACAGATCTCGCAGTAAATACACTTGTCCTCGTCGAGTTCGATTGAATAATCATCGGTCAACCGGAGTGCCCCGGTGGGACAGAGCGAGAGGCACGCACCACAGTCGAAACATTTTTCCTCATCGAGCTGAATTGCACGTTTGAGTTCCTTGGTCTCGATTCCCTTTTGTTCGAAAAGTTCGATGACTCGGTTCACTTCCGCCTCGGGAGCGTCGATCGCGAGCAGGATCTCCCCACCCTCCACGCTGAACTCCGCGTGTAGGATGTTCAGAAGCGTACCCGTTTCCTTGATGATCGATGCAAGTATCGGTTCCCCGGCCTTTTCAGCCGAATATTTTAACAGTACTTTCTTCGTCACTTTCTTCGCCTCCCGATCAGCTTCGATAGGTCTTCGCTCGTGAGGATACCTCTCAACTCCCCCCCTGTACTCACCACCGGGACTCCCGAAATCCCGTGCGTTTCAAGCTTCCTCGCAATCGCGTCGATGGGTTCATTCTCGGACGCCACGATTACCTTGGAAGTCAATATCTCCGATAGTCTCCTCTTGCCAGTTCCGACCGCTACTGCAATGTCCCATGAGGTCACGATGCCCACAAGCTTCCCTTTTTCATCGACGATTGGCAGGTGGTCAAAGTTTCGTTTCGAAAATATCCTTGCTGCGCTGGTGATCGAATCGCTTGGTTTGGCGGTTACTACCTCCCTTGTCATCAAGTCTTTGGCAACAGGGGCAGCGGCAATCTGCTTTATCGGCTTGAATACCTGGTCTGTTGATAGCCCTTCAACTGTTTGGGCGAGGAAGAATCTTTTGTCGTCGATCCACTTTTTCAGGGTGCCAGCAATTTCTCTTGCCTGCTTCAAGCTGCTCAGAGGACTGACCGGTACCTCCTTTCCCCCAACTTCAACTCTCCCCGATTTCAGCTCGGCGTACGTGACTTCCTTGAGGATCGGGCGCTCCCTCCTCGGAACCCCATAATCGGTGAGATTGGTCCTTATCTCCTCATCGCTGATGCCAGTCGTCTTAGCAACGCGCTCGTTTATGATCGGGATGGGAATACCCAAGCCGACGTATAGCGAGGTCCCGTATCCTTCGATCGTCGCCCCCCTGATGTAGCGCGCGTCCATCTCCTTGAGGTCTCCGATGGTCATGATGGTCCCCATTGCTTTGGTCGGCGCGTGCTGGGTGCCCTCCCAGAAGATGTAGCCTTGGGCACCACCTAGGAAGATTCGCGTCCCGACGCCAATTGTATCGTAATTTGGGT
>Ga0114919_10003199_pt1 | contig 13226 bp, 13 predicted proteins | sample BlataG_FD_88682 | JGI IMG/M metagenome (GOLD analysis project Ga0114919, IMG submission 88682) | Deep subsurface microbial communities from Black Sea to uncover new lineages of life (NeLLi) - Black_00105 metaG | ecosystem: Environmental > Aquatic > Marine > Oceanic > Sediment | place: Atlantic... | reverse complement strand
TAGAGTATTCCGGATTGCTCAGGGCCACCTTGAGTCCCGGCCGGGTCAGGTCTTCAATGCTCGTTACGCCTTTGGGGTTGCCTTTCTGCACTGCCACCACCGGCGCCGCAAAACCCACCTGGACGTGATCTGCCAGGGCATTGGCATCAGCGACGTAATCGAGGTATGGGTCGTGAGTAACGAGGATGTCCCCCTCTCGGCCCGCCTTGACCAGAGGTAAAAAGTCCTCACTGCCTGAAACCGTCGTAGTAACTTTAATGCCTGTTTTGGCGGTGAACTCCAAACATAGCTGTTCCATCGGCTTGGGGAATGAACTACCACATAAAAGCACAAGTTCGTTGCGTTTACCCTCCGTCTCTTTCTTGCCGCAACCAAATACGACCACTAAATCAAGCACAACAACTAAGAATAGAAGCGAAATCGCCTTCGGTATACATATATGCCTATTCTCCATAATATTTTCCTTCCTGCCTATTTTTTCCAAAGCGAGAAAAGTTTTACTGTTCGCGATCCGGCAGCCCTGTCGCACTGCCGGGTCGTGCGTAACAAGAATGTCACCCTACCGGCCCGCTTCTGCCGAAGCACAGAACCCGTCCGTCTTCAAGAGCAACTATTGTACAACCATTACGGTCAATGGCAAGGCCCCAGGGAACCGGCGCCGATGGTACCGGCTGGGACCACAGTATCCTGCCATTCTTAAGACTCAAGGCGACAACTTCTGCCTTACCGGCAACCACCACGGCATTGCTGCACACCGCCCAGGCGACGCTATCCTTACAAGGATAACTCCACAACGGTTTTTCCTTAATGCCGAGCTTGCTCCAATCTACGTGGAACCGATTACGAGGATTTGCCATATTCTTGCTTAATAGCTTCCGGTCTATGTGCTCGAAGCAAAGAACCCTGTTGTTATTTTGGCTGCTGACCCAGACGATGTCTCGACCGCCACTCGATGTGAGGAAAACCTTGCTAAAGACCGTAACATCAAAGACATCGTACTTCGGGTGTGCATAGAAAGGCTTACCGCAAGCTGCGACCTGATTTCCAAGCAGAGAAAGCTCCCAGCCGCGAGGACTTTGTGATGCACATTCTGTCAGTGGTTTTCGGTCGTTAAGGCATTTCCCATCCGCGATGTCATAGATGGCTGGTGACAGGGATGTGCCGCTGGCCAAGTAAAGCTTGCCTTTGTGAAGTAGTAGATGGCCCTGCACACTCACACCAGTACGGGCTTGCTGGTCCAGATGGCCCGAGGTGTTGTTTTGCCACTTTATCCGGCCGGTCACGGCATCAAGTGCATATACATACGTGCCGTCATAGTTAACAATACCGGCGGCGACATAGGCAGTCCCATCTTCGACCAGCACTCCACTCGCGGCCGGCCAGGTCGAGAGCAGCAAGCCATAAACTGGTATTTTGCGCTCGACCGGAGCTGCACGAAATCGCCAGAGCAGCCGGCCTGTCTTTGCCTCGAAGGCATAGCCCCACCCATCACCGGAGCCTACCAGAGCACGGCCTTTCCAGATGGTCGGGGGGATGCGGACGGCTCCGCCGGTATAGGCCTTCCATTGAAGCCTACCAGTTTTTGCATCCAAGGCCCGCACGATGCCATCGGAACCGCTGACGAATACCAGGCCACCAGCCGTAACCGGGGCTGTTGGAAGAGGAGCTGCCGGACTAAGAACCGTCTCCGGCTCAAACTGCCAGAGCAGCCTGCTCTTTTCGGGTACGGACGCTTTCGTTGTTGCACTGCCGGTGTTGTCAGCGCGGAAGGTGGGCCAATCATCCGGCGATTCGTGTAGGCTCGCTACCTTCATCAAGTCGCCTGGCCCCTTCTCCAGGCGTTGCTCTTCGGTCGCAGGTGGGGCGAAGTTAAAGTCCCTCGCTGGTCCCAGGCAGGTGATACCATATAACGTAAGCTGGCAGTCGCAAACGGATGGCCACCAGTAGAGCAGGCCGTTGGCAATGGTAACGCCGTCGTGGCAAGAGGGACGCATGGGTGAAATCCACTGCGGGCGCCTGCTGGCTATGTCTAAACGCACCGAACCACCCCTGGCACGAAAGAAAATGGCGTCAACGGAGCCCGTTGGCCGGGTACAGGCCCGACGACTTTTATCCAGCTCCACCAACACTTGGCCGGTAAGGGGGGCAAACTTCTTGCTGAGATTACCTTCATCCCTCTGACCACTGATGCCATATAGTCCATCATCGCGCAGGACCAGCTGGAAGTTGCTGTATGGATTCTCCCAGAGGATACTACCGTCTTCGGCTGAGACAGCAAGAAGCTTACCAACCTGCGGGCCCGCAAAGTATAGTGCCTTGTCGGAGCACTTCAGATAACAGGTTGTTCGCCAATTCCAAGCCGCACCCTGTCGATTCAGATACGTCCCGAGCGCCTCGAATAGTTCGGGGGCGTTGTCCGGGGTCTTTCGCCAGATTGCCTTACCTGTTTTTGCATCCAGACAGGTCAGATATGCTCCACATCGAAAGATGTAAATTCGCCCGTTTTTCATACACATAGCCCGGCTGTCGATCGGCTCATCCTCCCGGTGGCTCCACAGGACTTTTTTCGTTTTCGGGTCAATGGCCAGGACGTTTCGACCGAATCCCCACGGGTGGGTTATATACGCCTTGCTGCTGTCCCTGATTCCGTCGGGCTGATTGAAGCCCTTTGATATCGGATTCCAGGGCCAGCCGTGTTTTTCCCGCTGCCACCGCATTGTTGGGTCTTGTTGCTCCTGCTGGCCAATAAGGGTGTAGAGCACGCCGTCTTCCAGCCCCATCCATTTCCAGAAGGTTCCCCCGGCGGGCTCTAACGGCGGTATTATCTGGTCTTTCAACCGGCCGGTGGCCGTATCGATAAGCTTACAGGATTTGTCATCGCCGAGATACAACGTAGTGGGTGTTGCTATCATTGTGTTGCGGTGGACCATAATACCGCCGGTAAGGTCACGCTGCCAGAGCATCGTGCCGTTGTAACCGTTGAACGCCACGAGCTTATTAAGCAAGGGTTCTTCTCGAACCTTGAATGCCACGTGCCCAAATGCCTTGAACACACGACCTGCTGAAGCCACCGCTACCTGAGGCACCGGTGCGTAGCGAGGCTCGGCTAAGAACTGTGTCAGGTAAGGTGCACGGGCGATGCGGTCTTTCGATTGTGGATTGTTATCCGGGCCGTGATACGGATGGCTCCAGTCATCGACCCCTTCGGGAAACGGCTTGACCAGTACCTTGCGCCCCAGTAAGGCCTTTGCCTGCGGGCGAAGGACCCGAAGCACCTCGGCCTCGGAAATGTCGGTTGCCTCACCTACTGCGATGAGTGCACAGGAGAGGTTATCGGCCAGATGCACTTTCGACAACGCACCCTTGTCAACGAAGATACGCGTTCCATATAGACCCGCGGCGTCGGCCGCCCGGCGTGCCTTTTCTACATCTTCCGACCCTGGCAATTGGACATATATCAGCAGCTCGCTCTGCCGCGCCAGTTTGAGAGCAAGCTCGCACTTCGTATCGCCCAGCACAACACAGATTCCGCGCGAGACGCCGATTTTATCGAGAATCGATTGGTCCTGTTTTGCGATGGACATAACGGGCTGACTGAGCACGATACTTACCGCTGTTATCAATAAGCACACTTTAATTTCTCTCACTTTTGGTGCCTTTCAATAAGTTCGAATAACGCTGTCTCACACTGAATAAGATTTTACACAAATCAAACTTTAATCTGGAAACAGACTATTGTCAAAGACTTCTTGTGGTTCTGATGTGCACCTTTTCAAAGCAGTTTACCAGGGCTTAATTTTGCAGGCTCTGGCCTCATTTTACATTATGTCGCAAAATGGGAACCCTCCCAAGCTGACCTGCACCCCAAAACTGTTCCAGTTATAATGGGTGCGTCCCTGCTTAGCAGGATATCCCAATCTCATTACTTAAAACTATCAACATTCAAAGACCGGCGGACTTCCTGTCCTATGGTCATGTTATTACCAGTTTTTTGCAGCCGTTTTTTTAGCATTAAGACTCACAACTCGGTATATGCTCCCCGAGTTAACCTCACCTTACATACCACTTGCTACGAACGAGTTGGCACCAATTTGGCAAGAGGTCCTAACAAGAGCCGGTATCAGCATACCTATACATGCCCATAAACCTTGTAACGCAGAGACCGGGAGTATAAAAGCTAAGATAAATTACCCTCGGATAGAAAATCAGATGGCAGAAATTGACATAAGCGTCTGTTTCGAAGGTTCAGAGAAAAATGCTGACAGACGTAACAGCTCGTCAGCCCTTAACTTACAAAAACGAGGCCGAAGGGACTCGAACCCTCAACCTTCGGATCGACAGTCCGATGCTCTATCCAATTGAGCTACGGCCCCGTAATTTCAATCAAAAAACACAATATAATATAGTAGTACGTCAGCTTTTATGTCAACTGCTTTCCACAGCAATTGCTTTTCGAGTTAGCTGCACTTTACCCCACCAGATTACGTAACCTTATGCGTAACAGCTATCCTCTCGAAGCCTGCGAGCGCCTGACCACCGGTCGTGACTTGCTGTCCTTCTTATGTTCCTGCTGCAGAACCTTCATTGCTTTTTTCACATCTGCAACCTTCAAAACGCCGGTCGTTCGCCCCCCTTTCGCGCCTGCCGTGCAATACGCATACGAAATATTTATGTGGTTCTTCGCCAGTCTTTCCGCCACCACCGCAAGCGCACCAGCTTTATTGGTCAGAGTAACGCACAAAACCTCCGTCTCGTTATAGGGCATATTCAGTTTAGACAGCACCTCTTTTGCCCTTTTCGGCGCAGCAAAGACCACCCTCATAACGCCGTGCTCCACAGAATCCATCATCGTCATGGCTATGATATTGATCTTGGCTTGCGCAAATTCGCCGAGCACCCGAGCCAAAACACCCGGCTTATTTACCATAAAAATCGAAAATTGTTTTTCAATATACAATGGCCTAAGTCCTCCAAAAAAACATCTCAAAAACCACCTTTGTAGTAAGCGATATTTTTTTAATTTACGCCTGTTGCAATGAATTCACCCAGTTGATAAAAGAATCCAATTAATCAAGATGGAATATTTCCTCCATAGCCGCCCACTGTCGTTCACCTTCGGCCCTCGTCTCCAGCGGTTCCTGGCAGGGGTCACAAACCTCCCACCACTTCCGCGTAATTGGGTCCGCCGCCATCTTCGCTTGGTCGGCCTCAAAATCCTCGCCTGCATACTCAAAGTAACTGAAGAGCAAACCGTCTTTGTGGTAAATTGAATAATTGCGAATGTTGCACTTTTTGATCATATCCAGCACCTCCGGCCAGACCGCAGCGTGCAGCTTCTTGTACTCTTCAAACTTCTCAGGTTTTACTTTGATTACATGACCATATCGTTTCACTACGTACATCCTTTCACAGCACAACAATATTGTTTTTATATTTATCGGGGCGACCGGCAAGAACGTTTCGTAACCTGGAAAAAATCAAACAGCTCGTGAGTACTTCCATCAATTCGGCCCCTCGGAACTCACCGCTTGAACAGCACTTTCCTTATTCGGGAAAAATTTGAAAACCTTATCAAGATTGGTTATCCTGAACACCCTGTGCAGCTGCGGATTTATCGCACTTATCACAACCTCACCGTCATACCTTTCCAATTCAGCCCGGATATCCAAAAGAAGCCCCAGCGCCTGCGAGGAGAAAAATTTCACCCGCTCAAAATCAAATATTATCCTGTTCGGATGATTCTCTTCAATAAATTCCTTTATTTGTCTGGAGGCAGCGGATATCCCTTCCACATCACTTATGGAAGTAGCCATGAAAGCCACCACCGCAGCACTTCCCTCACTGGTTATTTCCACTTTAACTTTTTCATCCATCACGATTCGTATTGCTCCTGTATCTGAATAAAACTTTAGTTCGTATTATCCCAGATTTAACAGCCCCGGTCGAGTTTTTTTTATCAACATTTCCAACAGGCGGCAAAATGCCCCTCGTAACCGCTTTTTTCGTCCAGCGGCGGCATCTGCTTTAGACAATCACCCTTCGCCAATGGGCATCTCGGGTGAAAAGGACAGCCGACCGGCGGATGCAAAACACTCGGCACCTCCCCGCCAAAAGCGGCTCTACGACCACGAAGCGACGGGTCAACCTGTGGAATCGCTGACATAAGAGCTCGCGTATAGGGATGCAGGGGATTTCGATACAGCTCTTCCGCCGTCGCCCGTTCCACTATCTTACCCATATACATAACCGACACAATATCGCAGAAAAACTCCACAATTGCAAGGTCGTGTGCAATAAACAAATAAGTCAGACCAAACTCTTCTTGCAAATCCTTCAGCAAATTCAAAATCTGCGATTGAATCGAAACATCAAGAGCGCTGACCGGCTCATCACAAATAACCAATTTCGGTTCCAGCGCCAGCGCCCTGGCCACCCCAATTCGCTGCCGCTGCCCACCTGAGAACTCGTGCGGATAACGGTTTATATGGTCAGCCGAAAGGCCTACCTTTGAAAGCAATGCTGCAACTCGTTCAGTCAGTTCACTGCCGCCTAATCCTTTTTGAACCTTCAAGGGTTCACCAACAATATTGCCAACAGTCATTCGCGGATTTAACGAGCCAAACGGGTCCTGAAAAATAAGGCTAATCTGCCTGCGAAGCTGACGCAACTCGACCCTGTCAGCCGACAGAACATCTCTACCCGCAAAAACCACGCTGCCATCTGTTACCGGCACCAGTCGAACTATGCTCCTGGCAACGGTCGTCTTGCCACAGCCGCTCTCGCCGACCAGACCCAGCGCCTGCCCCTTTTCAATACCGAAACTGACCCCGTCAACCGCCCTGACGTAACCAACCGTTCGACGCAGCAGACCTTTCTTTACGGGAAACCAGGTCTTTAACTCATCGACTCTCAGCAGATATCCGTTTACGTTTACCATCTTTTGATTCGTATTCCTCACGTTCTTCACCAATAAGTAGGGTGGGGTCATAACCCCACCACCAAAACTCATTCCCCAGCCGAACAAATATTTTCCGAAGATTTCTTGACGTCATTTGGCGTAATACCCTGATAAAATCCCTTGCGAACAAATTTATGATATGTCGACCAGGGCCAATCCTCAATATTTTTTACCAAACCATGCTTGATGGGATTATAATGTATGTAATCGATATGTTTTTGCAAATCATTCTCATTTCTTATCTGATGTTCCCAAAACCGCCTTTGCCAAACAGCCGCTTCACCCGTCCGCATTCTCGAAACATTTCTTTGTCCTTCATGTCCGCCGGATTTTAAATACGTCTTTGTAAAGAGCGATTTGACTGAATTCCATCGTGTTGAAAAATCAGAATCACCGTCAGGCAATTTCCATACACAGTGGAAATGGTCGGGTAGAAGGCACATTGCAATGTTGTCGAAGGGTCGTTTTTCTTTCACTTTGCCAAATGCAAAACGCAGACAATTACGGGATAGGGTATTAGTCAGGAACTTCATTCGCTGAAACGTGACGACCGTAAAAAAGTAATATCCGCCTTTGAAATTGGCGCGTCTGTAGTCTGACATCTTTTATAAACCCACTTTTGTGGGGTTACGACCCCACCCTACATTTCTACATTTCTTACTTTTCTGCTCTATCTCCACGCCCAAATTTACGAACGGGGTAGTAATGCCAAAGGGCCAGTTCGATTTGCCGTAATGCACAAGCATGGAGTTCATTATGGTCCTGCTGCAGTTGCAGCAGATTGTTACGGAAGTTGATGTAATCGGGTATTGAAATAGCATTTCTTGCATCGTCCTGCCTCATCCCGAGTACGACCAGTGTCCTGAAATCCACAATGCCAAACTGCCAAGGATTCCAAGCAGTCAGCAAAGCACTTGCTATCGGGATTTGTATTCCCTGCAGTTGAATTAACTCCTGCAACGCTCTTTGGATATTTTCGTCTTGTAGTTCTTGTTGATTCAGATGCCCTAAGACTGCTTGCCAACGTTCTTGCACTTCATTATCCAGCACGTTTAATACCAGTCCGAATCGCCTTTGGGATTTCCAGTGACAAATGTTTCTAAATAAATCCAAAGGGATGTTATTATTATCACGCCACTGAAGCGACCCTTGCCAATAAAATACTTGATCATTAACAGGTAACACAGGAGCAAGATGGCACACAAAATCCTCGTACGTGTAGTTTTCTACGGGTTGGCTGCCATAATAATATGGCATATTGTTTCTCCTACACCTTATCTTTGTCTTTAAGTAGGGTGGGGTCACAACCCCACCGCTAACTTTTTTTATCCTCACCTATTCTTGTATTCTTCGCCAGTCTCATATCCTGGTGCGTACCAGCAGGCAACGCACCGTCCTGGCTGAACCTCCCTCAACCTCGGCTCAATACTCTGGCATCGCTTGTCTGCGCAACCTATCGGACAACGAGGGTGAAATTTACAGCCTGCTGGAAAATGCAACGGCTCAGGAACAGTACCCGGAATCGTCTGCAGACGCTTGTCTAAAAAACCTAACCGCGGCAAAGATTTTAACAGCCCCTGAGTATATGGGTGCAAAGGCTCTGCAAAGAGCTCCTGTGAATTTGCCACCTCGACTATTCGCGATGCATACATCACCGCAACATCCTCAGCCCGCTCAGCCACAACGCCCAAATCGTGCGTTATCAGCAAAATACTCATCCCGTTTTGCTCTTGCAGCTCGTCTAACAAATCCAGTATCTGTGCTTGAATCGTTACGTCCAGGGCAGTTGTCGGCTCATCGGCTATCAAAAGGGCCGGCTCACAGCTTACAGCCATAGCTATCATAACCCGCTGACGCATTCCACCCGACATCTGGTGCGGGTATTCGTGCACTCGCTGCTGCGGGTCGGAAATACCCGCCCTCCGAAACGTCTCGACCGCATCCGCCCAGGACTGGCTTGTGTTTTTTTTCTGATGCAGCTTGATGGCTTCAACAATCTGTTCTCCAACCGTATAAACCGGATTGAGACTGGTCATCGGCTCCTGAAAAATCATAGCGACTTTATTTCCGCGCACCTGCCGCATCTGTTTTTCACTCAACTCCAACAAGTTTCGACCCTCAAAAACAATTTCGCCGCTGACAATTCTGCCCGGCGGTGCTGGAACCAATCGCATAATCGAAAGTGCTGTAACACTCTTGCCGCACCCGCTCTCGCCAACAAGCGCAGAGGTTCGGCCTTTTTTTATTTTAAAACTAACATCCTGGACTGCCTTTACAACTCCTTCTTCGGTGAAGAAGTGCGTCGAAATATTTTCCACCGACAATAATGTCCCGTTATCATTCATAAATCTATTGAATCCTCAGCTTCGGGTCGAGCGAATCTCTTAGTGCATCGCCAACAATATTCAACGCCAACGAGATGAAGAATATCGCCACTGTCGCCGCCGCCATTTGCCACCACACCCCGCGTGAAAGTTCTATCCGGGCATCATCTATCATTGCTCCCCAACTCGGACGCTCTGCTTCCCCAAGACCTAAAAAACTCAAAATCACCTCGGCGTGAATGAATGTCACAAATCGCAGTGAAAAGTCAATAATAATGATGTGAAAAACATTGGGTATCAGATGCTTGGAAATAATCCGCCAATCGCCACAGCCGTAACTCATTGCAGCCAAAACATATTCTCTCTTCCTGTGCTTGATAACCTCTCCGCGAATCAACCGGCAAATCCCAACCCAGCTTGTAAGTCCCAAAGCTAAATAAACCGCCGTAATGCCCGTAAGCTTGTGGCCAAAAAGAGTTTTATCACGAAGCACAACAGCAAAAGCCATTATCAATAGAAGATAAGGAATTGAACTTAATGTTGAATAAATCCAGACTATTACCTCATCAACAAAGCCGCGAAAATAACCCGCGATAGCCCCCAGGGGAACACCAATGGTAATACTGATAAAAGAAGCAAATAATGCGACGGTTATCGATATCTTAGTCCCGTATAGCGTCTTTCGCAAAACAGACTGTCCGAATATATCTGTGCCGAATATATTTTTTGAACTGGGCGGCTCGTAAGACTCACCCGCTTCCTCGGCCCATCTTGTCGGCCCAACCTGCCAATCACACAGCTCTGCCAAATATGTAAAACCGGCAAGAAGAAAATACAATACAATGATGACAAAGCAAATCATAGGCAGTCTGCGGCTGCGAAACCGCCTCAATCCATCCTGCCACAGGCTCCTGCCTCTCGGCTGCTCTGTCTTTATTATCTGCTCATCCTTACTCAAATGAAATCCTCGGATCTACTAACGCATAACAAACATCTGTCAGCACATTAAATACAACAAAAAGTATCGCCCAAATGAAAGTCATTGCGTTTATGACAAAATAATCCCGTGAACCAATTGCCTCTACCATCAAATAGCCCAACCCCGGAATGCCAAAAAACCTTTCCAGCAGCAGAGAGCCCAGAAACAAAAACGGTATTGAAAGAACCACCCGTGTGATTATGGGTATCATCGCATTCTTTAAGACATGCTTGAATAAAACCCGCCTTGTGCTGAGTCCCTTTGCAAAAGCCGTCCGAACATAGTCGCTTCGCATTTCATCGAGCATAACCGTTCTGTAAAACCGCAGACTGCCCCCCAAACCCGCTACTATGCCAATTAACACCGGCAAAGTTACATACTGAGCCGGCGTCAAATCCGGTGAAAAGAATACCGGGAAAAATCCCCATTTGTACGCCAGAAAATACTGGCCAAAAAGAATAAAACTCAAATAAGGAATGCTCATCCCCGCAACACAAATAACGACCGCTAAATTGTCCCATATTGAACCGCGAACAAAAGCGACAATAAGCGCCAAACTCACCGAAATTATCACCACTCCAAAGAACATTGGCACCGTCAACGCAAGAGAAGGTCCAACACCCCTCTTGATCTTGTCAATAACAGGTTCACGGTCGCGGGACCTGCCGAAATCGAATGTCAAGGCGTTTTTGAAGTGGTTTATGAACTGGCTGTCCCAGGAAAGAAACAGGGGTTTGTTAAGGCCTCGCTCTTTGCGGATTTCATCAATTGTCTCCTGTGTTGCGCCTTTGCCGGCGATTTCAATGGATATATCGCCACCAACAAGTGTAAATAACACAAAAGTAAGCAGCAGCACGCCGAATACAATCGGTATGATATATAAAAGTCGCCTTATTATGTAGGTGGTCATCCTTCGACTCCTTTCAGTCGCTCAGGATGACCCTGAGCGAAGTCGAATGGGTCATTTAATTTTTTTCAAAAGTTCCTTATATGCCGCGCGTTTTTTCAAGTCGATTCTACGATATTTCGCCAAACCATACTGAAAAACATGCGGCTTATAATTCTTATACCAGTCGTGATGCAGAGCATAGGCGACACGGTGGTTTAAAAAGGCCGCGGGATAATCTTCAAGAACAATAAGTTCCATTTTGCGGTAGAGTTGAACTCTTTCGGGACTCTCGCTCATCACTGCCACTTTTTCATATAACTTATCGAACTCAGGGTTAAAGTAGTTGAATTTATTCGACCCGGGAGCCCAGTTTCTGCTGTAAAACAGTCCCAGGAAGTCCTCAGCGTCAGGTATGCTTGCGCGGACACCGGAGGCGAACATCTGTGCGCTTTTGGTGTTTAATCTCTCCTGATAGGTGGGCCAGTCTATGTATTCTACTTCGACTTCGATTCCAACCGCATTTATGTGGCGTTTTAAGAACTGGCCGAATTGACGCGCCCACGTATCTGTACCGGGCATAGCTATTTTCAGTTCGGGCAATTCGCCGCCGTAAATTTCTCTCGCCTCTTCGAGCAGTTCCCTTGCCTCTTCCGGGTCGTATCTCGCATGGCCATATTTTTTTATCTCCGGGTCATAAGAGTCCATCAATGGAGCTACAAAACCGTGGGCGACCTTGTCTCGATTATTGAAAAATAAATCGATGAACTTTTCACGGTCGATGGCGTAGCTTATTGCACGCCGGAGGGCTTTGTTTTGACCAAGAACCGGGTCCTGCATATTGAAACCGAGCCAAAAAGTTGATGGGTCCAGGAAAGTTTTCAGATGTATATTACGCTGCTTCATTTTTCGTGTTAGCTCTCTGCCTCCCATAATAGCCTCATCAAAGTTGTCTTTTGGGATTACACTGGCATCAAGTTTTCCCTGCAAAAACAGGTACCAGGCAGGCTGGTCTTCTTCAATGATGGTCCAGATGACTTTGTCGATGAATGGCATAGTTTTGCCGGCATCATCCAGGTAGCCGGCCTGAGCGTCGCCGGGCTCGCCTTCACTCGGGTAAGCCTCGCCCCTGAAATTCTCGTTGCGGACGAGTTCGATATAACTACCCCTCCGCCATTCCTTAAGCTTGAACGGCCCGGTGCCGACCGGATGACTTACAATGTCCTGACCGTAAAAATCTACCGCTTCTTTTGCCACAGGTGCTGTTACCCTATCAGCCAAGGCAGTACCCAGCAGTTGAGGCCAGGGCTTTTTGAGTTTTATAACCAGCGTATAATCATCTGGTGTCTGCAATCCTTCAATTTCTCGCGAATAATCCACATCAGCTTTGCTCTTACAACCTTTGGTATATTCGCGAAATTCGTCAAGCCCAACAATTTTATTATCAAACATAGACCAGTTTTCACTTATGTTTTTGATATTCGCTACTCTTTTGAGGGCGTAAACAAAGTCCTGCACCTTTAATTCTCTGCCCTTACCGCCCGGAAAACATTTGTCATCCTGGAAGAAAACTCCCTTTTTGATTGTTATGGTATAGGTCAGCATATCTTCACTGATTTGTGGCATCTCTTCGGCCAAAAGAGGTATAAGTTGATAAGGCCGCTTCAGGAAATGATACTGATATAGAGTTTCAAATATCTGGCCGCTGACAGTAGCAGAATAGACGTCACGCATACTAAGTGGGTCCAGGCTTTTTATCTTGGTGCCAAGAGCAACTTGCAAGACCATTTCGTTAGGTTCTTCACCTGATGATGAACCGCCGCAGCCTGTAAGCGCAAAGATTGCAGCAATTAAAGCTATAGTCAGAAATTTCTTCTGGTGTTTTATAATGAACCTCGTTTTTTTACTTACTCAACTTGACTGGTTTTTACATAAGTATAGCTTTGACAAGAGCATACGCAGCTTGTCATTCTGAGCGCAGCGAAGAATCTCACACTCGCAACGAAGCAAAAACTCTATTCTAAGGCCAGATGCTTCGTTTCACTCAGCATGACAGTCTAAAAGTCAGTCAAGTTGAGT
>Ga0114919_10003197_pt1 | contig 13235 bp, 8 predicted proteins | sample BlataG_FD_88682 | JGI IMG/M metagenome (GOLD analysis project Ga0114919, IMG submission 88682) | Deep subsurface microbial communities from Black Sea to uncover new lineages of life (NeLLi) - Black_00105 metaG | ecosystem: Environmental > Aquatic > Marine > Oceanic > Sediment | place: Atlantic... | reverse complement strand
ATCAGGTACGGAATACCAATTGCCGCCGCCCCGGCGGCAGCCGTGGTCAGGAATTCACGCCTGCTGAGCTGCTTTGATTGTTTCATCGTTCTATCACCTTTCTGTCTCGTAATCAGACACCAGTGCCTGGTTGCAGCAGTGCTTAGAACTCGCTCCACGCACTGGGCTACTTCAGTCGTTTGACATTCGTCTTCTTCGTCGGCACGAGCTTACCGCAGGCAAATCCGTCGACCTTTACGCCACGCTGTCGCAGCGACTGCGCGATGTTGAGCTTGAAATCCTCGGGCACGGCTTGCAGTGCGGCTTTGAGCGCAGCAAGGGCTTTCTTACTGCGAATCCGCTGCAGCGCCATCCGGGCGTCCTCGCGCAGCTGCCTGTTTGACAACAGGGCGGCAATCGCCTCGACGCACTTCCTGCCACCAATCTCGGAAAGCATCCACAGCACTTCGCGCCGGACGGACGCCGGCTGGTCATCACCCAACAGCCCAACCAGCTCGGCATTGACGGTCTTGCGTTCAGGGCCGGTCCCAGGGCGACCAACATGGCGGACAATTTTCCACAATCCGCGCTTCGCTGCGCGGGCAACCTCCAACTCTTTGTCCGTCATCACTTTGGCCAAAGGCCTGACCGCCCCAGCTCCGACTTCGCCGGCACCGAGCCAGGCCTCTGTTCGTGCCTGGTCATCCTTGTCCTTAATCCCGGCGAGCAGTCTATCCACAGCCTTAGTGTCCGCGGCATTGGCCATTCCCGCCGTTACTCCAGCACCAGCCGCTGCAAAAGATACCTTCTTGAGGTCGCTGATAGGCATATCTGAAACCCTCTATTGTCACTTAACTTCATAAATAACTTCTCAATCAAACGGCATTTTACCCTATCCATCGATTTGGTCAACGGTTGACTTTCGCAATTTGCCATAGGAGCAGGAAAATAGTTCTCTTATCATACCGTGTTCAAATTTCAGAAATAGTGGGGCAAAAGCTGACTTTCTTTTTATATAATGCTTACTAACAGGACCAAAGAGGAATTTTTGAATGAGTAAAATAGAACCACAAGAATACGAATTGAAAAACGGCGAAAAGCTTGTAATTCGCACTGCTGTGCCGGATGACGCACGAGCTTTGCTGGGGTATGCCCACGTCATTTTCGCTGAGGACCTGTATAATGTCACCACGCGCGAAGAGTTTGATAAGGGCGTTGAGGAGGAGAGCAAGTGGATTCAAGAACATTATGATAAGCCGGCTCACCTGACTCTCGCTGCTGAACTCAACAGTTCGCTCGTAGGTTTCCTAAGTTTCGAAAACGGCTCTCGCAAAAGATTGCAACACCAGGGCACTCTGCATATGAGCGTGAACCCCCGGTTCATGACCGAGGGCGTCGGCACAGCTTTGCTTAAATCGCTCATCGGCTGGGCAAAAGAAAACCATGTGATTGAAAAGGTCACCCTTGAGGTCTTTGTCACGAACGAGGCTGCAATTCGCTTATACAGAAAAATGGGCTTTCTTGAAGAGGGCCGCAGGGTTCGGCACGTCAAAATCGCCGATGGAAAATATGTCGATGTGATTGTTATGTATGTGTTTGTTAAGGATTAATATGCCGAACACTTCCGGCATCTTGTTTTGGCTGAGTACGTTTTTCGAGATACGGATTTCAGTATTCGTTATCGATTTCAGTGAACGGCTTTTTCGCTCTTCTCCGGCAGGCGTCGCAATTGCATATCCCCACTTGTCTTAGATGAGAAACGCCGGCAAGCCTCTTAGTCTCAATTAATTTGGCGCCTTTGGCCTCCATCTTCCGCAAGGCCAGCTTCGCATCCTTCTTATTGTGCAGACCTGATGCGTCAACCACCACTCTGACCCTCTTGCCCCGCTGCAGCAGCCCCAACGCCGTCGCCTTAACTGCTCCCTCGGTACTGGCGCCGATCAGGATAAAGTCATCTGCCCGCAGTTCGCTCAGCAGTCTCTCTATCCGCGGCTCATCGAATGGGTCGGGGCTCCGCTTGTGGAAAATAATCTGCCTGTAACGCTGCAGCAAATCTGTCGGCAGGTCGGTGCTGTCGTCGGCTACGAAACTGAGCCGATTGCTAAGCAATGTATACCGCAGCTTTTTTTGCCCATCCGTGCCTTCGATACAACAGCCGATTTGGTTCTCGCCGTTATGGTTGGGCTGTATCTCGCAGATTGAGATTATAGGAATATTATTGCGTCTGGCCCAGGCCATTATCCTGCGGATTCTGCCCAAAACCCGCCGGTGATTGCGTATGCACGCATTACCCCCAGCCAGGAAAAAATCCCTCTGCGTGTTGATATCGATCAGCACGTGCCTGCGCCGCCTTTTAAGCAATTGCCGAATCATTTTTCAGATTCCCTTCCAGCGTCTCCCCGCCTCGGTCCTATAATTGCTACGCCCTGACAGGCAGCCGGTTCACAGCCCTTATCGAATACTCTCTCTATATACTTTAACCGATATAAAGCCGAAAAGCAATTTCCTCTTCGCCGAGAGCCCATCTTTTTGTATAATGCCACTGTCGAAATCCTGGTTTTTGAGGCCCTTAAACACCGCTACGTCCTCAAAAACAGGGTTACTATCGGGAAATCCCTGATTTTAACGGTCGAAATCCCGTAGATTGTAAAACTGGGTTTTTTGGATAGGTTGGGTAATGGCCCGAATCCTAAAGGACTATCCTTCAGTCGCCCTAAAGCCCGAAGATTTGGACGGCAAAATTGATTTTGTCCGTCTTTTCGGACGTACCGGCCCCGTCCACATCGAAATCGGCTCCGGCAAGGCCACCTTCCTGCTCAGTCAGGCTACCGCCGAGCCGCAGGTCAATTTCCTCGGCATCGAACAGGCCAACAAGTACTACCGATACGCCGTTGACCGCATCGGCCGATGGGGCCTGACAAATGTCCGGGTAATCCGCACCGACGCGGGGCACCTCGTGGCGAATTTCGTCCTAGCCGATTCTGTGGATTGCTTCCACATCTACTTCCCCGACCCCTGGCCGAAAAGACGACATCACAAAAGACGCTTCTTCTGCCGCGCAAATCTTCAGCAGCTCTTGCGTACCTTAAAGACCGGCGGCATTATTAAAGTAGCTACAGACTCCGCAGAATACTTCGAGTTGATAACCGAACTATTCAAAGAGCACGAGGACCAGCTTGAGCCGATAGAATTCCTCCCAACCGCCGGCGCCCAGCCGGGTGAATGCGTCGGCACAAATTTCGAAAGAAAATACGTAAAACAAAAAAGGCCAATCTACACCATCGCCGTAAGAAAAGCATAATAAGCAGGAATAGCAAATCCGGCTTTGACTCATTCCTCAAGTATTTGCCATAAACCGTCCGATAAATAATAAGTGGTGCTGATACCATATCGGCAGAGCTCATATGATTTATATCGAATCAATCTTGGCGCTGTTTGCCATTGTCGATCCTATCGGCAATATCCCTATTCTTCTCGATGTCGTCGAGCATGTCCCCCAGGGCCAGAGCCGAAAGGCGTTCAACACCGCCATTGTTGTTGGTGTGTCCATATTGGTAATATTTGCCTTTGCCGGCAAACAAGTCCTGACTGGAATCTTCCACATCCAGATTTACGATTTGAAAATCGCCGGCGGCATATTGTTGCTTATCATCGCCATCGACCATCTTATCTTCGGCACTCTGCGCCGCTCGGTTGCAGTAAGCGGCACCCTCGGCCCTTATGAAGTCGGCTGTGTCCCCCTCGCCTGCCCAATGCTTGCCGGCCCGGGCGCAATGGTAACCAGCCTTACCACTCTCGAAGCTCACGGCCCAATAGCCGCGCTTGTTGCAATAGCTGTCGTATTTTTTGTCCTCTGGCTCATAATGCGGTTTATCGACCGATTGCAGAGACTGCTCGGCAGACTCTTTTGCATGGTATTTTCAAAGGTGATGTGCCTGTTCATCGCCGCCATTGGCGTCCATATGATTATGTCGGCTCTGCAGTATTACCTGACCGCCGCTGAATAACACCTGCACATCTCCAACCTGCGCGTTCATCATTAAGCGAAATCTCTCTTTGGAGACTCGAAATCCTTGTGTGTTATCCTGGATGTACAGAAAAGTCTAAGTCGTGAATCCCAAATCGCCGGCAAATCACAAAAAAACTCTTGCTTATCGGACAGACAGTGCTATAATTATATTTAAGCCTGTTTTGTCAATCTTTGAGCAAGGAGGTAACAGATATGAAAAACCTGCTCTTTTTATCGATTTGCCTGTTCTTAGCCATCCCCTCTCAGGCGGAAATAATCATTGTCGATGATGATGGCCCCGCCGATTTTGACAACATCCAGGCTGCAATAAACGATGCCAATGATGACGACATTGTTGTCGTATTCCCCGGCACGTATACCGGCCCCGGCAACCGCGATATCGACTTCCTCGGCAAAGCTATCACTGTCCGCAGTGTTGCCCCTGACGACCCTTACATAGTCGCCGCCACAGTCATCGACTGCAACGGGACACAAACGGAACATCATCGAGGTTTCTACTTCCACAGCGGGGAAGATGCTAATTGTATTCTGGATGGGCTTAGGATTACGAATGGCTATGTGTCTGGTGTTTGGCCAGACCCGGATTGCCGCGGTGCCGGCATCAGTTGCGAGAACAACAGTGGCCCAACAATTAACAACTGCATCATCACAGGCAACTCAGCCACATATGGCGGCGGGATTTTTGGCTGTAAAGGCCCTATCAGCAACTGCGTTATCAACGACAACTGGGCCAACAATCAATATGGTGGGGTCGGCTTATGTGACGGGCCGGTCGTAGGCTGTACGATAAGCAATAACATTGGAAACCGTGATACAGGCGGGATAGGCGGCTGCGCAGCGGTTGTCAACTGCGTTATTACGGGTAACTCTGCGAGATTACAGGATAGCGGTGGCTTAGGTGGATGCGGGAATATTATCAACTGCGTTATTTCCGGCAACTCAGCGGGCGCAGATGCAGGTGCAATGGGCAGCTGCTACGGTGTTGTTGCCAATTGCATCATAACCGGCAATTCTGCCAGCAAAAATGGCGGGGCGCTGCGCCATTTTGATGGGGTAATTATCAACTGCACCATTGTTGGCAACTTTGCCGGCCAGAACGGTGGTGCTGCCTACGGTTGTAATGGTCTGATAAGTAGCTCTATCATCTCCGACAATCGCTCCGCTGACGCATCGGCTCTTACCTCTTCAGTGGTTCCAATGTACAGTTATGTGCAGAACGCCAGCAGCGGTATTGGCTGCATTAGTTCCGACCCCTGCTTTGTAGGGCCGGGTTACTGGGACCCCAACGGGACGCCCAGTGACGCGAGTGATGATTTCTGGGTTGATGGTGACTACCATTTACGTCCTGATTCACCCTGCATCGATGGTGGCAACTACGCCTATTGCATGAGTCTGCCCTCAACAGACTACGACGGTGGCACACGGCTACTGGGCTATCAAATTGATATGGGATGTTGCGAATTTGGAAGCACAATAGATGCAGACGGTGACTGGCTGGCCGACAGTTGTGAACCCACTTACGCACACGACCCCGACCGCGATGACGATGGGATCCTGGACGGTTTAGAACTTTTGCGCGGTACAGATCCGAACGTCGTTGACCCATTGCGACAATGGAATGTGCCAAATGACGCCAACACCATCCAAAAAGCGCTCTTTCTCAGTAGGTCCGGTGAGACTATCGTGCTAAGCGAAAGCACCTATTATGAGAATATTTATCTCGGCGGGCGCAATATTATTCTCACGAGTACCGATCCGAACGATCCCACCGTTGTTGCAGCGACGGTGATAAACGGTGATACTGATGCAAATTCTCAAACGCCCAACGGCCGCGTCGTAACATTCGTGGGCACCGAAGATGCCAACTGTCAGCTCCGCGGCCTGACGATCACAGGAGGGCGCGTGAGCAATGTTTACGGCCACGGTGGAGGTATCTCCAGCGGCAAGATTCTCTACCCAATTTGGCTTGTACCTCATGCCAGCATTATAAATTGTATTATCAGCTCGAATGCAGCCTATTATGGTGGTGTGCTGTATAGATGCGATGGGCTCATCACCAACTGTACCATTAGCGGGAACTCAGCCAGCAAAAAAGGCGGCGCCTTCTATGGTTGCCATGGCCAAATTTCCAACTGCATAATCTGGGACAACAGTGCACCAGCCTTTTACGCTAGCGCAACACCCACCTACAGTTGTGTACAAGGCGGCAGTTCCGGCTTGGGGTGTATCAGTTCCGACCCGTGCTTTGTTGAGCCGGGGCATTGGGATGGGAACGGGGTGTGGATCGATGGGGATTATCACCTGAAAAGCCAGGGCTGGTATTGGCATGCAGGCCGAAAAGTCTGGACTTGGGACGAAGAAGTGACGAGCAGATGTATTGATGCCGGCAATCCCGGCTCGCCACTCGGTGAAGAACTACTCACAATTCCCGAAGATCCGGACAACGACTGGGGCGAAAATCTACGAATCAATATGGGCGCCTATGGTGGCACAGCAGAAGCCTCTATGCCGCCTTATGACTGGTCGCTTCTTTCTGATATAACCAACGACGGCACAGTTGACTTTGTCGATTTCGCCCACCTGGCAGATATTTATCTTGAGCAGGATGAGCGACTGCCTGCTGATTTCGACCGCGATGGCGATGTTAACTATCCCGACCTGCGCCTATTGACGGAAGACTGGCTCAAACAAACAGCTTGGTACGAATGAAAAAAACGCAGCTATCCTTGACAGAGCTCAAATCCGCCTAATTACGGGCAATTTCTTCGCCGCTCTTTTTACCTTTCAATTGCCTCTAAAGCTGCAAAAAAACTTACACGAAGTCGCAAGTTGAGCGTCCTGCCTCCCTGCCCAGCCAGCTTTGTGGCTGAAATCGTCACAATATCCAAAATCTTCTTGCAAAATCACCCACTTTTATAATAAAATCATAGTACGTTAAGTTATGGAGGCGGGCTGAAAAAGTATCATGATTTGTGTCTGCTTCACATTCATACCACCCCTGCTTTCAAGGCTTAGCGGTTGTTTATACTGCCAAATACGTTAGGCCCATCGGAAAGGGAAAATGATGAGAAGCCACGTCATTTTAGCGGTGACGATTGTGGTGGCGGCCGGTTTTGCCGGCGCTACTGTAGCAACCGACCTGGAAATCACTCCTGTGGAAGACTTCGAGCCCTCCGGCCTGCCGGGTGGGCCCTTCACGCCTTTATCGAAAGACTACCAGTTAACAAACATCGGGCCGAATTCGCTCTTTTGGGGCGTTGATATAACGGCGGACTGGCTCGATTTGTGGCCGTGGTGGGGAGAGCTCGAACCCAATGAATCCACCATAGTTACCGTAAATCTCACTTCAGAGGCCAATTCACTGCCTGAAGGAGTTTACAATGATACTATATTGTTTCTTGACATCACCAATGAAGACGAGCAGACCCGGGGTGTGACTCTAACGATTTCTATTCCAGAGGGAATTTGGGTCAGTCCAAACAGTTTGGACGTGAACGTAATAGAAGGCTGCACACTGGAACAGACCCTTACCATTGGAAACAGTATGGAGGAGGACCTCACCTTTGTGATGCGGACCCGCGCTGCAGGCAATTCGGGCCAGTCGCAAACCCGTGCTGTCGGCGAAACCGGTGCAGACAAGGATGAGCTCTTTTCTATACTGAAAGGCCAGGATTTCACAGTCGCCGGCAATGCGCGTTATAAGCCCGGCGAGCTGCTCGTGCGATTTGGCCCCAAAGCTGACCGGAAAATCCGAAGCTACCAGGAAAAAACTCAAATCTTGAACTCCCTGGGCGGAGGAACCATAAAACGCAGCTTTAGAGTTGTGCCCGGCTTGAGCTCAGTACAACTGCCGCCGGGGATGACTGTCGAACAAGCTCTGCGACTATTCAACAAGGCCGATGGTATTCTGTACGCACAGCCCAACTACCGGCTAAAAGCGCTGTCTAAATTTCCCAACGACCCAAGATTCGATGAGCTTTGGGGTATGCACAATACAGGTCAAACCGGCGGAACAGTAGACGCCGACATCGATGCGCCCGAGGCCTGGGACGTAGCTACCGGCAGCAGTGATGTCATCGTTGCCGTAATAGATTCGGGTGTTGACTACACTCATCCGGATTTGGCAGCAAATATGTGGGTCAACGAGGCCGAGTTAAACGGCACCCCGGGACAGGATGATGACGGACACGGGTACATCGACGATATTTATGGTTACGATTTTTGCAATAACGACGGCGACCCAATGGATGACCACTGGCACGGCACGCATTGCGCAGGAATCATCGGCGCCGTCGGGAACAACGCCCAGGGGGTCGCGGGGGTCTGCTGGAATGTCAAAATAATGGCGTTGAAATTCCTCGACTCAGACGGCGATGGTTGGTCTTCTGATGCGATTGCCGCCCTTGACTATAGCGTTATCATGGGTGCAAATTTGTCGAGCAACTCCTACGGCGGCAGCGGCTATGAGCAGGCCTTCAAAGACGCAGTAAATGCCGCGGGGGCAGCAGGACAGCTGTTTATGGCGGCGGCCGGAAACGACAACTTGCAGAATAACGATGTAATCCCACATTACCCGTCAAGCTATGATTCTGACAGTATCATCGCCGTACTTTCCACAGATAAAATTGATTTCATCTCGAGCTTTTCCAATTACGGGGCCGCTTCGGTCGACCTCGGTGCTCCAGGCAGCAGTATCTTGAGCTGCAATCTCGGCGGCGGATATAAATATGGCAGTGGAACTTCAATGGCCACACCCCACGTAGCCGGAGCCGCTGCCCTTATCTGGTCCATAAATCCAACTTTGAGCAACACCGAAGTCAAAGACATTCTCCTGGAATCAGTGGACCAGGTCCTGCCGACTCTTTGCGTCTCAGACGGTAGGCTCAACCTCAATAACGCAGTTTTGCAGACAAAAGCGCCCTGGCTCGAGGTTGAGCCGGAAAGTGGTACGGTTAGCCCTGCGGATTCAAACGATGTAACCCTGACGTTTAGCGCGATAGAGATGACTGCCGGAACTTATAACGCCGAGATTGTTATTATCTCCAACGACCCGTACCGTCCTGAAACAATTGTTCCCGTGACGATGACAGTCAATCCGGATGATTTGGTGGTGACCCCCGACGAAGATTTTGATTCGAACGGTATTGAGGGCGGGCCGTTCACGCCGCAGTGTATAACTTACACGTTGACAAATAATGGAATCTCGCCTGTGAGCTGGACTACCACCGAAACGGAAAGCTGGCTTGACGTCGAGCCCAACCAGGGAGTGCTCACCTCCACTGCATCGATAGACGTGAACGTCTGCATCGCGCCGGACGCCAACTTGCTTGGTCCCGGTGTCTATACTGATATCCTGGACTTCCGGAACGAAGAGTCCAACAGCATCAAAGTGCGTTCGATTACACTGACTATAACACCCCCGGATTGCTTCACTGAATCTTTCGATGCAAACGACAGCGATTTGGCTTTCCTTTCTCTGACTTTCAGCCCTGATGGCTCGGCTGCTTATTACGAAGCCTGCCGCTATGAAGTTGCTGAATTTCCAACCGAGCCCAATGGTGGAATCTACGTACCGCTTGGTGACGATGATTTCGCCGAGATAATTCTCGGCGGCTGCAAAGAGATTCTCTTCTATGGCACTCGCTACGACCGCTTCTATATCGGCAGCAACGGCTACATCACCTTCGGACAGGGAGATACGCAGCTTTTGCCCTCGATGGAAAACCACTTTGCTATGCCGCGTATATCGGCTCTGTTTGACGATTTAACACCGGCAGATAGCCAGAGTATCTCATTCCAGCAGCTCGACGAAAAGGCTGTAGTGACATTCAAAGATGTGCCGCTGTACGGGGACAAGGAAGCAAAAAGCAGCTTCCAAATCGAGATGTTCTTTGCCGACGGCGTCATACGTATTACCTGGCTCGACCTAACAGCATTCGCCCCCATTGCGGGCCTCGGACGGCAGCGGAGTCCCCGCACTCTTTGCCGAAAGCGACCTGAGCGAGTATACTCCTTGTCGGCCATTGGGTGACCTCAACGGAGATTATTCCGTCGACTTCGCCGATTTTGGGCTGTTTGCTATGCACTGGCGCGATACAGGATGTGACGTCCCGCACTGGTGCGAAAAAACCGACCTGGACCGCAGCGGGACAATTGGTTTCGGCGACCTTGCCATTCTGGGGGAGCATTGGCTCACAAAATTAGATTGGTGGCTCCAGCCGATTTCCCACTGGAAATTTGACGAAGGCGAAGGCAACATAGCGTACGATTCCACCGGTGACAATCACGGTACCGTTTACGATGCAAACTGGACAACAGGTGTCATTGACGGCGCTTTGAACTTCGATGGCGATAGCGATTACGTGGATTTAGGTAATGATGACAGCCTAAAACCTTCTCTGCCCGTGACTTTTTCTGCCTGGATTAGGTTATCCAGCTCGGGGACCGCCCAGTATATTATTGCGTTAGACGACCAAACCTCTAAGTATTACGGCATTTGGTTTAGTGTCATGCCCGAAAGCACTCTGAGCGTCAGTTATGGCGACGGCGGTGGCACGGCTCCGGGGGACAGAAGAACAAAAACCGGAACAACAGCGGTGAGCCCCAACACCTGGTGTCATGTCGCGGGGGTTGTAAGAGGCCCGACAGATATGAGCTTATACATTAACAGTATAGATGATGAAGGTATGTATAGTGGATCTGGAGGAAGTATGGTTTATTCGGCCGCCGGTTCATTGATAGGAATAAGGCACGATTTCGGGGCCGCTTTCGATGGCAAAATCGACGATGCGCGCGTATACGACCGGGCTCTATCTGCCGAGGAAATACTGGAGCTTTATCTCGATGGATTGGCCGGTAAAGCATACCAGCCCAGTCCTGCTAATGGGTCGGTAGAGGTTGACCCGAATACATTCCTTACCTGGTCGCCGGGAAAAGATGCCCTCTGGCACAATGTGTACCTCGGCACCGATTACAACGATGTCAACAGCGCCAACATTACAGACCCCAACGTGTTCAAGGGCAACCAGGATGCCAACAGCTATAATCCCGGTGGTCTCGACCTTGCTACCACATACTATTGGCGCATTGACGAGCTCGGTCTCTTACACAGCTCCAAGGGTGATATATGGAGCTTTACGACGTGGGGTGAATTGGACCCCAATCTCGACCTTATTAGCTGGTGGAAATTTGACGAAGGCCAGGGCGATATAGCGTACGATTCAGCCGGCGACAATCACGGAACCGTTTACGACACCAATTGGACAACCGGCATCATTGACGGCGCATTAAACTTTGACGGAGACGGCGATTTTGTTGATTTGGGTTATGACAGCAGCTTGGATCCTCTGCTTCCCGTCACTTTTTCTGCCTGGATTAGGTTGTCCAGTGTGGGAAGCGCACGCTACATTATTGCCTTGGATGACCAGACCTATAAGTATTATGGCATCTGGTTTTATATAGAAGCCACAAATAATGTGGCAACTTCTTATGGTGATGGGGGAACCGCCGGCCCATCAAACAGAAGGACTAAGGTTGGGACAACGGCACTCAATGCAGACACTTGGTACCATGTTGCAACGGTTATAAAAGGCCCTACGGATATGGCCTTGTACGTTGACGGCGTAGATGATGAAGGCATATATAGTGGAACCGGCGGAAGCGTAGCTTATTCCGGCAGCTTTTCATTAATAGGAATTCGGCACGACCTTGAGCTTTCTTTTGACGGCAAGATTGACGAGGTGCGCATCTACGACCGCGCTCTTACTGCTCACGAAATGTGGGAGCTTTATCACTATGGGTTCGATTGATTTGATAGGGATGACCGCTCCATTTATAGCGCTTCGTCTCTCGCCCGCGCCACCTTTAGACTAAGCCCTGCATCGGCGTCCGGCCGCGTCACGTGCCCCACGAATCGCGCTGTCCGCAGATAATAATCTGCTCCTTCCACCTACTATTAGCAGGCCATTGACATTCTGTGCCTGTGCTTAGCAATTAGCGCAAGCCCCGAACTTCTACAAACTTACCTGATACGCTTACTTAGTAGCGTATCAGTTCGCTGATTACTAAGGCCATAGCTTCCTCACAAGCCAGTCATTCGCAAGGACTGCAAAGTCCCGCAGATTCACTGCTCTATCGCCTGGGTCTTCATCATTGTATAAATTAGCGACCGATTGCACTGCAAACACGCCTTCGCCGTCTGTGGCAATGTGTGCAACCTCTTCCGGCGACAAGCCATAGTTGTAAACGCGAACGTCATCTATCACTCCTTCAAACGGCTTCTCATCGCTGTCGGACCGATTACCTATTGCCAGATCATTGGTGTCCTGCGAAAGGGTCATACCCCAGGCATTCGGGTCGTCGAGCGTGTCCTTAAGTTCGCCGTTTATGTAACACTTGACGGTGTTGCCGTCGAACGTCCCTGCCACGTGAACCCATTCATCCTGCTCGAGGTCGTTGTTATTCACATTGTACTTCGGATAGGACTCACCGTTGGCGTCTTCACGCACATAAAATGTCAATTCGTCGTCACCATTAACCTCAAGGCAGAATGTTTCCCTGTTGTCCGGCCCTTTGACTACTATGCGGCCGCTATCTTGCTCTCCTGAGAAGTTGATCCACGCCGAGGCGCTGACCTGATGCATCGGGCGCAGGTCTGGGTGATCGGCCACCCGGACCCTGCCATTGTCAAAGTCTATGGCTAAGTTCACATCGTCGTAGCCGACAGTCCACTCATAATCACCCTCTAAGGTTCCGTGATGGTCGCGGCCCGAGTTGTCGCAGGGGTCACCGTCCAGCTTCCAGTAACCAACCAGGTTGGCATCATTAGGTGGCTCTACCGTACCAAGGTTCACATCGCTCTCAAGCCACTCTTGCGCCATTACCTCGACATCTTTGAGGTTAACATAGCAGTCACCGGTCACGTCCCCGTCCGGTCCTTCCTCCGGAATGCATAGGCCCGGATATAGCCGGATATCATCGAAGTATACCTCACCCCAACCTCCCTCGAACGGGTAAAACCTCTCTTCACCAAAGCCCATTGCAAGGAAGCACAGGTCGGCCAGGTTCGCATCATTGAGGCTGCTTATGGGGATAGCCCATTGCTGCCATTCTTCAATCGCTATGTCATCTGGATGTTCACCCTGGCGGTCGCCGTACTTGACCATTGCAGGATTGGAACTGTTATCCTCAACGTAAACGTACATCGGCTCAACACCGGTTGTAGCGT
>Ga0114919_10003194_pt1 | contig 13250 bp, 8 predicted proteins | sample BlataG_FD_88682 | JGI IMG/M metagenome (GOLD analysis project Ga0114919, IMG submission 88682) | Deep subsurface microbial communities from Black Sea to uncover new lineages of life (NeLLi) - Black_00105 metaG | ecosystem: Environmental > Aquatic > Marine > Oceanic > Sediment | place: Atlantic... | reverse complement strand
TGAATTTACCATCTGTGACCCCGCGGCTGGTACGGGCGGTTTTTTGATGAGTTCTTATGAATGGCTTATGGAACGAACAGAAGGGGCACTAAAACGAGAAGATGCGCAGAGAATCAAAAATCGCACCTATTATGGAACTGAATTGGTTCCACGCCCACGCCGCTTATGTCTAATGAATCTTTATCTACATGGTTTGGAGGCGAATATCTATCTCGGTGATTCGATCTATGAACCTGACCATGGTAAGCGGTATGATATGGTATTGACCAATCCGCCGTTTGGCACAAAAGGAGCAAATCAGGCGCCAGTACGGGACGATTTCACTATATCAACTTCAAATAAGCAGTTGAATTTCGTCCAGCACGTGATGACGATATTAAAACCCGGAGGGCGAGCAGCAATTGTATTACCTGATGGGGTGTTATCATCAGGTAAAGAAGTTTTTAAAATACTTATGGAAGATTGTGATTTACATACAATTCTAAGACTCCCTTTAGGGACATTTACACCTTATTCCCCTGGTGTAAAAGCAAATGTCATATTTTTTACGAAAGGAAGAAAGACAGATAACGTATGGATTTATGATGCAAGAACGAACATTCCAAAGGTAACAAAAAAAGAACGACCTTTAACAAGTGATTATTTTGCCGATTTTGAAAATTGTTTTGGCAATAATCCATTTGGATTGAGTAAAAGAAAAGAAACTGATCGTTTTAAATGTTTTAAACTTTTAGAAATAATTGACAGAGATTATGACCTCGACATCTTCTGGATTAAGGATCAGTCTATTGAAGATGAATTTGAGGATCCCGACATAATCATTGAATCAATAATAGAGAGTGAAGGAGTCATTAAATCTTTGATTGACAAGACAAATGACGTATTAATAGAAGATGTCTCAAATATCACAGATTGGAAGTCAGATAACATGGAAGATGTTGCAGAGATAATAATGGGACAATCACCACCATCTAAAACTTACAATATGAATGAGGACGGTTTACCATTTTTTCAAGGAAAAAAAGATTTTAGACAAATGTTTCCGCAAACAAGGGTTTGGTGTAATGAACCTAAAAAAATAGCACAGCCAGGTGACACACTCCTTTCTGTTCGCGCTCCAGTTGGACCAGTAAATATGGCCAAAGAAAAATGTTGTATAGGTAGAGGATTAGCTGCATTGAGAGCTAAAGAGATTATTGATAAAGAATATTTTTATTTTTACATGAAATTTATGGAAATCAAACTAACAACCAAAGGTAGAGGTTCTACATTCAATGCAATAAAAAGAGAGGATATAAAGAAAATTCGTGTTACATATCCCAAGGATATTAAAGATCAAAAGAAAATGATTGAAATGATAAAAGCTCTTATCGAAAATTGCAGAATAATGATTGAAAAAAATCTTGATGTAGGAAATAAATTATTAACCTTTCAAAAATCAGTTCTATCAAAACTCCTACAGGAAGAATAAATGTATGAAGAAAATCTCCGATATTCCGGACATAGACAAACCACGGGAGAAATTAATTAGAAAAGGAGCGTCTTCGCTCTCGGATATTGAATTACTTGCAGTTCTCATTGGAAGAGGATTTCCCGGAAAAGATGTTCTTCAGGTGGCGTCAGAAATAGAGAGACGATTCAAAGAAAATCTTGACAAAATCGGATTTGAAGAGCTAATAAACATTGATGGCGTAGGAGAAACAAAAGCATGCCAGATTCTCGCCAGTTTCGAGCTTGCCAGGCGGTATCTTGGGAAAAAGGAGATCAGGATAACATTCCCCTCTGACGTTATGCCTTTTGTAAGAGACATTTGCGATAAGAGGCAGGAACACTTTGTTTGTTTATCTTTGAACGGTGCGAATGAAATTATTGGGAATAGGGTGATTACGGTCGGGCTTTTGAATTCTAATCAGGTGCATCCACGCGAGGTGTTTTCGGATGCTATTGTGGACCGTGCAGCGTCTATTATTTTGGTGCATAATCACCCTTCGGGTAATACTGAGCCCAGTCAAGAGGATGTCGCAATAACAAAGCGGTTGGTTGAGGCAGGGGAGATTTTAGGGGTTAAAATCCACGATCACATTATTGTGTCCAATAAGGGATATACAAGTATGAAGGAGAGGGGGTTGATTTAAGATGCGCACGTTTCTTATACAAGGAGGGCAGACAAAGAAATTATTAAAAATTGATTTTGTGGGTTGCTTCGGCACTAATATCCTCGTGGTTCCTTCTTTTGTTTCTGAAAATATTTGTCATTGGAACTATGGCACGTTAATTATGGGTCCTTAGAATTCGTAAGATGCTTATGACAGTCAGGACAGAAGCAAACCATTTTTGGTGTGCCCCTCTCAGGTATTTTTTCTTCTATGGACTCCAAGGCCTTTCCTTTATTTCCTAAATCACGTACTAAAGCTTGAAACATAGTCTTTGAGATTCTATACATAATGCCTCTGGGACCCTCAAATTGACAACTTACTGCCGCAAGAGCTTGACCAAAACGAAGGGTTTCAGTAATGGCACTTTTATCAATTGTCTCAAAAGCCTTTGCCCCTTCTCTTCCTAAAAGATGAATTATGCCGGCACTACACCAATCTCCAGCACCGGCAGTATCTTTCAATCCATGAACAGGATAGGCTTGCATGTGCCTCCATTTTGCTTTATCTGATTTGGACTTCCTAAAACAAAATCTAAGTCCATCAGAACCAAGAGTTTCAATTTCTAATGGAATGTCTGCTTTTTGGAGAATTTTCTCAGAGTGCCTTATATTTTCGTGAGAATATTTTACAATATCTGAGAGCTTCAAGCATTCTAAGAATCGTTTTTTGTCTTTAACTCCACGTGGTTCAAAAAACACTAGTGAACCATTCTTCTTACTTGCTCTTGCAATTTCTATTGAACTGCGCGAAACGCGATCAAAATAGAAAACATTGTGGGTGGGCAGTTTCTTGATTATTGTGGAGACGTCCTTTGCCAAAACAGGTCGATATCCTGGTAGAAACGAATCACAATTTGGGCACTTCAACGTAAACCTATGTATGGGTTCACCACTCTGGTTTTTTTTTATCTTTTCTATGATAATTGGGGTGCTACCACCACTATCCTGTGTTATTAACGATGTATCTACTCCCCATTTTCTCATATCTTCAATCACTATTCTTGCGGCTGAGTCTTCTCTAAAGCGAGCAATAGGGTAAGATTTCCAACCAAGGTACGATAAAATAGTTAAAACATTTCCACATGATCCTCCAGCTTTCAACTGTGGGTTGAATTCAGGATCTCCATTGATGATGATGTCAAGAGCTATAAGCCCAGTACCGACTACTCTTTGCCTCGGCCCCTTTATATTAAATAAATTTTCATCCATCATAACATTCTCCAGCAAGCCACAGGGAGAACAGTTCTTCTTGATATTTTGACTCGATTATCTGCTCCTCTTCGGGCATTGTGTATCCCTGAGCCTCCACGTGTGCAACTCCAATGGCATATTCTCGTTTTAAATCATAAGCAGCGAGAAGAGCACCAATGGATAAAAGTTTGCTTGAAAGTGCGGATAGTATTGTTTTGCATCCGTTGAGAGGTAAAAGTGCTCTGTTATATTGAATAACGGTTTTTGCTATCTGTCTATAGACTTCAAATGGGTTCTGTTCTGCCGCATATACAATATTAGTTGGTTCGACACGTAGAGCTTCAAAAAGTAGTTCTTGATATTCTGAGATTAAGTCATCTCCTCTACGAGGATTAATGGCAGGGGAAGGCAATACTGGACATATCTCCTCTATCGGAGTTACCAAGGTATGAATCCTTTCCATATGAACAGTTCTTTTTTCTCCAAGGATAGGCATCCATATTCTCGGAACCTCCGCGGTGGATACCAACTCAATGTTTCCACTAAATCCATGCATATACTCGGCTTTATCATCGACACCTTCAGGTCGGATCTTAGCATCAAGCATCGGATTATCCGCTACAACGACATGAATATTGAGGCTTTTTGATTTAGTGTTATCATAAAAATCCAAAAGCTTCCCTATGATTGGAAAATACAAACCACGGGGGATAGCACTTATATCAACAACTATATCTGTATATTTTACCAAATCATCTATACTTGAAAAGATATTTACTGCATTTCTAGGACCTATTCGACGACCTTCATCTGAAAACATTTTAACAGACTTCTCAATAATTTCGCCTTTTCCAGTGAACATACCCTCAATTTTTGATTTGTTTGAGGATACATCACCCTCATATCTTCTCGATGGAGACACCTGACCTTCATCGAATACAATTAAAAAACAATCACGTTTGCCATTTCCACCGACGTTAAGAATAACTTCAACCGCAGTGCACATCCTTGGGTCAAAACCAAGACCTAATACAAATAGGACATTATGTTCTTCATTATTGAGATATTCTTTCCAGAACGTGTTAAACTCGCTTCCTTTCCGTAAGAAGTAGTCTCCCCACCTCAAGTTTTTATTCAATTTATTATTCATGTTTTTCCCCTCCTTTTCTTTTTCTGGATAAATCCTTTTTCTATCCATTCAGAAAGTTCATTGAGGGTCTTCCCTCTCCATCCACCATAGTGTAAAGGCAATCCAAAATGAACGCATAGCATTCGATTTAGATATAACAGCATCCAACGTTCCCCTAGACCTCTATAATCTAATGTCGGTTCAAGTAAATTATGGGCGATACACTCGGATAGGATTGAAGAAAGACGAGTATATTTTTTGTTGTCTTGTATATCTGAAAAAAGACGAGTACATTTTTTGTTGTCTTGTATAAGTTTTTCTCTATCTTCCATTAGGATAGCTATTCCAGTTACGCCAGGTGCATATGGGGCGCTAGGCTTTTTCGTCTCCCAAAGAGCGAATTTTCCGATTGCCTCTAAGAATCTCATCACATCTCGACCATCTCTTACTCGGTAAGGTATCTGTTTCCAGCGTTCTTTTATAGTCCTCTTGATAATATCTTCTTGACGATCTGCTGATAACCTAGAATTAGAATTCATCAAACGTGCAGAAATAATCTCCTCAAAGAGATTCGCCCCCAACCAAAGAAACTGTTCGATATTTGACGATGCAGTAGATACAAGACGCGAATCATTAAAATAGTAGGGGAATCCAAATTCATGTGATAATAATAGCTCAGCAGCATTTTTTACCGCTGAATCATATCGTTCCTCCAAGTCATTTTTATCATATTGGGACTCTGTTTCTGGTGAAAATTCAGATATTTTTTTTTGATTCTTTTTTTGATCACGTTCTATTAAAATCTCTAAACTACGCCACTCAACAGCTCTTTCTAATGGTGTCCCCTCAAAACTCTCTCTTGACGTAATCCATTGCTGATATTTCTTTATGTCACCCCGTTCATCTTTTATCCTCTTAGATACTACTCCTATTGCATGTTCAATCTCCCCTAACCACTTAGTATCCTGCACATCTTGCAAACATGCCGAAAAAGACTGTATATCTATCTTATTAGATACTTGTACTCGCTTATCGGCTATGCCGAGTGTCATTTTTTTGAATTTTATTGCACTTGACCGCCATGCTTCTTCAAGATTTATATAAACTACATCACGTCCGGGAACACCTCCTTGAGATAAAAGCTCCTCTTTTGTTAAAGCCTCTAGTCTTTCTGCAATCCATACACCAACAGGTGGTCTTTGGTCGATAATAGAAAAGAGTGAAGATCTTTGGGTATACGTTAGCTTATGGGAATCATCAAGCATAATCAAAACATGAGGTACTACAGGTTCTGTATTACATGATATATATTCAGATTTCAAAATAGACGCGCTAACCAGAGCATCATGCCCAGTTAATGATTCAAAATTAACTGGACCAAAGCTATCAATTACGTTATAGACCGTTTTCTCTACATCACATGCCCAGTGATATAAATCCTTACCAGTACATCGATGAGGAATACCCTTCGGTAAAATAAGACTTTGTGGAGTTTCAAAGAAAATTTTCTCAAGACCTGCAGGATGTTCCAATTTTTTCAAATCCAGAATGCCACGAAGTGCTGTTAAGATAATTCTAGAATCGAGAAGGGAGAAAAGTAACCTTCTTTTATACACATCTTCAAATTCAAGATCATCTATTGAGTCATATTTACCTTTACTACAGGATAACATGACACCCAGAACCTGTGGTCCCCCATTTCCAATAGCCCCCAAGTTTCTCATGCCTGAATAAAGCTCTTTGAACTCATCATTAGTGCGATGAGCATGAAGCGTCAATAATGCACTTGGAGTGAAGAGGCGCAAGATAGAAGTTTTACCCCCACCTGGCGAACTTCGAATAATATGAACTCTATCCCACAGACCTTCCTTTGGCAACAAAGCCAAAGCTTCCGGTCCAAACAATTTAAGAAAAGTATCCTCATTATCTATTTGCTCCGATGTTTGCATCCTAAAAGGATTTCGTGACTCTATCATAGTTCCACCTAATGCCTTGTAACTCGTGGAAAAAGTCCACGTAGTTTCAAATCTTCATGTGACCATAGTAGCACTACAGAATTATTTGGTGTATTATGATTTAAGACGATAGGTAATCTACAGTTCGAAAAACCCACCTTAAAATCTTCTGTACCCCCCACTAACATGGCATCTGTTTCAACTTTAGAGTCGTAATACTTATCTACAAGCTGCAGAAAGTCATCATCTTGCCCCCCCTGAACTCTTATGTTTTTGTCTAGAGGCTGAACGACCAATAATTCGTGTTTATATCCGTTATCCTGAAGATACTCCGTTATTATAGATTCTAGATGGTTAATTGCTTGTTCAGTTGCCATGTATATAACAGTACAAATAAAAACGTTTTCTCTATCTAGTATTTTTGACAATGGAGAATCATGATTATTGATGTTATTAAAAACTTTATCTATTTTCCCATCGTATTTTCCCCCCTCTTTTCTCAGGTAACTTTTCCCACTTCCTGAAAAGTCATCCAATAAGAATAAATATCGAAAATAGCACATTTCTTCTTCTGGCTCTTCATTTGTTATTTTTTTAAGACCATCTCTAAGTTTCTTTTTCAAGTCCTCTGCTTTACCTTCCGATATATCATAGGAAGTACACGTTTGTTCATGGCTTATTTCCTTATTTAATCGTCTAAACCAATCGATATGTGAGCCATCGCTCAGACTGAGAAACAAAGATTGTCTCTGCAAAATCTCAAATTCTTGGCTTCTAGCTATTTTAGTAATTAAATGCTCGGGACAACTAATAATTCGGGCGGCTTCTCTTAGCAATAAAGGTCGAATATAATCAGGGTATGCCATAGAAACCAGGTGCTTCATTTCAGAATCAGAACAAAAAATAAGCCTTTTTTTTATAAAATCGTATGCAACAAGCTTTTCATCTATCGATTTAAATTGACTTAACCATTGAGCTAAGCTTTCTACAAAACGCATTCCTGGGGAAAATTGTTGATAATGATCATATTTATATCTCGCCATAGCTTGTAAATATTGCCTTTCCTCAGTACTCTGCTCATCATTCCACTTCATCACTTTGACTAATAATTTTTCAGCTAGATTTTCATTCATTTTTTTCTCCGGGTTATTGCCTTAGTATTAAAGTGAAAATATCCGTCCTTAATTTCAATCGAATTGATATAATCTAGGGTTGCTTGCACGCCACGGTGTCCTGCTGGAGCAAGATTCCAGCAACTATTAGGATCGGGAGAGGTATAATCAACACTCAGAGAATGAGGGGAACTTAGAAGTTCGTAGTCATTACCCGGCCATTGCCCGCGATCCCCGATACAGAGAGCACAGTTAGGTTTACCTAAGTGTTTAGCCATTTCTTCAACAACTGATACAAGAGCTCTTTTAGATACGTTAGCTGAAACAATGTCTAAGGAATGACTAGATTCGAGGATTCGAATCTCTGGGAAATTATTCTTTGAAATAATGTCAAATAGGATTTTCCTCGCTTCTTCCCATACGGATATTCTTATTGGCAACACAGTAAGTTGTTTTGGGCGAAGTTTGTATTCTGCAATGCACTTTAAAAAATCATTTGCATCTAGTATCCTACTTACTTCTTTTAGGATAGAGTCTGGAGATGCGTTTTTATCTGGATGCACTTCATCTTTAAGTAATCCAACATCAGATCCATTATAATATCCTATTGCAATTTTATCCCAATATTCTTTTGGAATAAGTTTTTGCATATCTGTTCTCACAGATTTTCCTCTTCCAGTTGCTATGCCGAGAATGATATTTTCACCTAGTAAACGAACGAGTTCCTCACTAATCTCCTTTGAGGGACCGTAATATCGTTCATTCTGATCGCATAGAGTCCCATCATAGTCAAATACAATACATCCAAAGTGAGTGTTTTCTAGCCTGTGTATAAACGCCCGATAAGTCTTTTGCCATGACTCTAAAACGTCTTTTTTCAAAGTTTGAGTGTTATCAGTTTTTCTTTTTATAGCTATAAGCCCATCTTTTTTAAACCCCTGAGGGTTTGGCTCATTTATGTATTTGGCGGGGATGTGAAGACGATAGATTTTTCTGCCAAAGGTTGGTACATTTGGTTTTCCGGGATCTACACCTTTTGCCTTTCCGACAATTTCGACAAGATATAATATCTTAGTAAGTAACTCAATAGCACCAACTGGTCCTGAGTATGGGGTCGATATTTGGATTACCGGTATATCCTCGGGAATGAGTTTTAGGGTCTTAGTAGCCATTTCTTCTTCTTCAGGATTTATGAGACCTATTACGCCAGTTTGTTCACCATGCTTTGCCAGCCAATGGTGACGCCCGTGAGCAAAGTTACGATAATCTGCTAACTGGATTTGTCCCAAAGCAGCTTCGGTAAATTTAGATTCAAGGTCCATCGCCGCCGGATTACCCCAACCTCCATATAAAACTACCCATGTTTTATGCTCGACTAACGAGTGTAAGTTATTAAAGCAATTATAGAATCCTTCCTCTGGTATCAAATTGGGAGGAAGCTTAAAATGGGTTAAACCTAAATCTTGATAAGCTCTGCAAAGAATCGTAGTGATTGCGACCAGTGAATTTGTAGCTAAGAATCCGTCTTTACTAGATGGGATATCAAAATCAAGTAAACGGGCATATCTGAACTCCTTTGCTAGATTGGACAAAGGGCTTTTAGATCTGGTACAAATAGCCATTAGTTGTCTAGGTTCCGAAATTGCAGCATATTTGAAAGAAGTGAGGATGTCCGAATTTCGTCCTCCAGCGGTGATAAATAATATACTGGTTTTGCGAAGCGAAGTTCTATTGGTTATCAATTCTAGAGGTGTGATGCTTTTTGAGACCACCCCCATTTGTCCGTGAAGTAATGCAGCCAGATGAGCAGCGGTTAATGATCCACCTGAGCCAACGGCAAGCAACGGTAAATTATGAGAAGATTCAACAAAGGATTTAAGGCGCTCTATTGGCGTTTCGCGAGCCCAACGATAAGTCTCCTTTAGCTTGCGCATTTCCGATGCATAAGGCTTGCCCATATATCTCCCTCCGATAATATATCAATAAATCTTATAGGTATATTCATATTTATTATAGGTTCTATTTACATGGATCAATAGTAGCAGCACCCATGTCCAACCCTTTCCATTTCACCTTAAACCCAAGATGTGCCAAAACCTCATCAGGATTTGATAACCCTGCCTCTTCGATGATTCCACGCGCCGCTCCATACTTCTCAACAGTCACCAGTTTCTCCTTTATCTGATTGAGCGGCTCTTTTCTTACAACTGCGTCTTTAAACACCACGTACTCCGGGTCTTTCACACAGGTTCGAACGGCTTGTCGATGGATCCCCTTGAATTATTCCTCGCTTATTCCCATATCGTGGGATATAAGTGAAAAAATAGAAAAACTTTTATGATACAAGACAATAATATAAAAGTGAATGTTGGGCGGCTATTTCCAATATTTGCTCATAAAAACATTATGCCATCTAAAACAGAATTTCTTAACAAATTAAACAAAATCATTTCAGACAATAAGCAATTTGAAGGAGTTGTATTTCAAGTATTAGCCGAAGATGGCTATGTTATTCCTATGGTTCTAAGGCATGCGATTAAATTCTCTAACGAAACAGTTGATCGAGTTCCGCGATATAGCTCAGCAGACCATGGCACAAATCTAAAAACGCTTTTTAAGGTTATTGAAAAGTGTATGGCAAGGCGAAACTATGACAAGGATATCGTGTTTTATCCTTACTTTGATATGCCGATTGTAATAGACCCTCTAGTAGAAGAATGTTATGGGTATGAACGCAATCTGATATTTCTTCAAAATATTTACATATCAGTTGAGTCAGGTTTTTGGCAGGTTAGCGAGCCCGTCAACCGGTTCCATATGAATTTGTCGGCATCTTTACGCAGGTCTGCTTTATCTTTATTAGCGGATAAGGCAGATTTTGTTTTCATGGATGAAGAGAATCAAGACATTGTAATGGGAAAATCTGAAAAAGATTTGGTTTTATTAACATTGAAAATTGGCTTAACTGAGTTAGAAATTCTAGAGAATGGCCTTCCAGTAGCATGGAATAGACTTGTGAACTCATGGGGCTTCTCAAAAGATGAAGTCGTTAGTTTTCAGGGGTTTATAGCTTTTTTGACAACTAATACCGGCTCTTTGTGGTACCAATTAGATGACCTCTGGGAGATTTGGCAAGAATACACCGTTAAATATCAACAAGTTACTATAGACAAAGATGATTTTGCGAACCTACTCAACTTCTTCGCAGTAACAGTCCATACAGGTTTAGAATGGGGAATAGCCTTCCCATTCATTAAGATTTACAATTGGTATGCTTTTTGGCCCTTTTTCTTTCATGTTCTGCATCCTAATCTTGGATTGTTGTCGATTGTGATGAGAAAGTTCCAAACTGAGTGGAACAATTCTATAGGTGCCGAGTTTGCTAAAGTTGCAAATTATCTTATGGCGTTACTTGAACCACATCCAAATATTTACGTGTCAGCCCTGAGGCAAAAGAAAAATATAGGTGATATTGATTTAGCTATTTATGATGAGAATTCTGGGCACTTGCTAATTTGTGAAATCAAAAGCGTATTTGACAGGTTCCGAACAAATTATCAGTTAGCAAACTTTATCGAACAAAAAGTAAATTTCAGCAAAGCCAACGAGCAATTGCGCCGTAGCAAGACCGCTATTGAAAATGGAGAATGGAGTTTAAAGGATATTTTTAGAAAAAAGATAGATGGAAAACCCAACTCAATTTCCCTTTTAATATTAACTTGGTGGGATATAGTAAACCCCAATCTTGGTACAAATGACGCAGATATTCTTTGTGCCACCTTTAAAGTATTTCGCTATTTATATAAAAAGGCTAATGGAGATTTATTCGAATTTGTTAATGCGATAAAGCAATTATCTCAAATATATTGTGTTGCTCACCTCACACCTATTGTACTTTCGACTCCATCTGAAAAAGAAACATCATCTACATTAGAATTTGTCTTACAGGTGCAAACTGACGGTTTACCGCCACTAAATAAGTTAAACCTAAGTAAACTGTGCAATCTAGCAATTTCTGAAATTAAGTCTCTTCCAAAATTCCCAGAAAATTGGGAGGAAAAGGTTTTACAGAACGGTGACAAACCAGAAAATTATTATTTTTATGAATAAATCGGCTTGACGCCCAACAATCGGCTGAAGGCGGACTGGTAAATCCGCTGCACTTCTTTGCCCGTCTCCTAGCCGCGCCGTTAGAATTTTTTGGTTTTAATACAACACTTATTGAAGTGCAATCCTCGCCTCATTAACATCTAACCCTTTCCAGTGCACCCTGTACCCCAAGTAAGCCAAGATTTCGTCTGCATTCGTTAACCCCGCCCTCTCGATGATCTCACGCGCCTCTACATACTTCTTTATAGACAACAGTTTCTCCTTTACCTCTTGTAGCAGCTCCTTTTTGACAATAACCTCTTTAAACACCACGTACGCCGGATGCTTCACGCACTGCTTTAAAGCTTCCTGACTCATCCCATATTTTTGAGCGATTTCTTTGAGGAATATTAGATTACCCCCGAGTTCTATTTCCTTCTCTTTCAGCTCTTGCACCTGCTTCGTTATCGCTTCTCGTTCAATCTCCGCTAAATACCGGACGACCGCACCAATCGGAACTTTTTTGGTGAACAGTATTACGGGTTGATTGAGACCCAAATCGAAATGTGCAGAATTAAAGCAAGCGAGGTTATTATCAATCGCCACTAACATATTGAACGGTACAGCTCTGAGTTTTGACAACTTCCTTTTTATATATTCCTCGGTCCAGAACCCCACGATTTCAAAATATGTTTCTATGCCTATCTCTTTATGCTTGAACTTAAAATCCGGTATGAACACGGTTTTGCCCGTAAAGACCGCATCCGGCTCTCGTATCAATTCCCAGCCCTTTGATGCCGGCGAGGATAAAAACTCATTATAAAACCGTTCTTCAATCCCGCTATCAAACGTAGTTTTTGACTCTTTCTCTTTGCTCATTAACAAATTCTTACTCCTGCTGTCCATCACAAAATGATAAATTCTCGGTGTATCCCGTCTGATAACAATTTCGGCATCTATTTCCCATCCATCGCTATTGACGATTACGGGAAGCAATTTTGCCAGCGACGTGCCATACCGCTCACTCAATTTCAGCAATGACGAAGCCCCTTCAACCCTTACCTTATTCCCCTCCGGGCTGTACATCAATCCAAGATATTTAATTGCACGGAAAATCTCTTTACAATTTCCTTTAAACGAGGCGTTCATACCTGTTGATTTAAACAAAAGAGTCTGAGCAAGTGAAAGATTATACGACTTTAGCAGCTCTTCTGGAGTTAAAGCTGCAAAATCATCCAGTACAACCTCAGATTCCAGGTCTGCCCATAAAGATTGCTCTAAATCATCAACAGAAATGTTTAGTTTATTTGCAACATTTCCAATCACCTCCTCTCTTTCGTTTCTATTCGTGATTTTTTTGATGCTCGCTGCCTCAAAAACCGCTCTCCTTGCCACGGCCGGTTCAACTGCAAACTTCGACTTGAAGATGCACTTCCGCTCCAGAAGCGTTCTTAATCCTCTTACAAGTTTGAAATTCAAGCCCTGTTCGAACTCCGCCACTATTTCATCTATTTCGCTCTTCTTTTTACCCACGAAATTTCTGTAAACTTCTATAAGCTCATCAGCCAATTCCTGATGCTCCTCGTCAATCTGAACGAAATCAGGATAGATCCTGTCCT
>Ga0114919_10003192_pt1 | contig 13254 bp, 7 predicted proteins | sample BlataG_FD_88682 | JGI IMG/M metagenome (GOLD analysis project Ga0114919, IMG submission 88682) | Deep subsurface microbial communities from Black Sea to uncover new lineages of life (NeLLi) - Black_00105 metaG | ecosystem: Environmental > Aquatic > Marine > Oceanic > Sediment | place: Atlantic... | reverse complement strand
CATGCGGGAGTTGACGGTCTCGATGTATCGGATGCGGCGGGAGCGCTGAGCCGTGCTGTCCACCAGTCCCTCGGAGCCCGAGGCGGAAAGGCCGTCGCCTCTGTTTTCCTGCGAGGGGGAGCAGCCCACCAGTCCGGACATCATCAGCACCAGCACTATCAAGAGCTTTCGCATGTCAACCACCTCTGCCCGCAGGCACACAAGCTGAAATTCTCAAGGCCCCGCCGCCCAAGATACGGACAGCGGAACCAACCCCGCATTGCGGGGCACACGTCAGTACTGTTCTCGGCCTTATGCGCTGTCGGGCTTTAGCATAGTCATCGGCCGATCCGCCCCAACGGAGCGCTGTAAGCACTGCTCCAAGCCGGCCGTTAGCTCGACATAGTGGTACTCCGCGCCCAGCCGCTCGTGCAACGAGCGAAGCAGCTCATGGAACTGCTCGTAGATTGCCTGTAACGTACTGCTGGACACAGTGTTACAAAAGTGCGTCCGACAGCCCAGCGGCCGGCGATCCCGGGCCGTGCACCGCGGGCCGAGTTGGTAGGGGCACCTGCCCGGCCCGGCGGGCCAAACGTCCGGTGTCTGCTGAACAAGCGCAGCCAGCTCGGCCGTGGACACGTAGAGCCGTTGGCTCGCCAGGTCGAACCGGCAGCACGCCCCGCCGCCCAGGCACGTCGCCCCGACTGCGGCGATGCGGGCGTCCGCCCGACGGTACAGCTCGGCGACCTCCGCGAGCAGTTCCGCGCGGGCGCCGCTGGCGGCCACCGCCCCGCCCAGGCCGACCGGCGCGTCACTCGCGAGCTGGGTTTCGGATCCGCTCGATTTCATTCCACGTGTGGACCTGTCCGCGGTTGATTCCCCTGCACCGCAGGCCGGCCCTCGCCCAGGAGTCCGGGTTGGCGAGGTTCCGCGGCCAGAACGGCCAGGTGCGACACTGCGACGGTCGCACCGGATAGACCGCGCATCCTCGCCCGTTGCCGTCGGTCGGCTGGAGGAACACGCAGTCCCGGCTGGGCTTGCTCTCCTTGAGGCTGTAGCGATCGCCCACCTTGCGGACGTACTTGCGACGGTACCTGGACTCGGCCAGGCCCAGGTGGTCGGCCATGGCGGCGATTTCCTCGTCCGTCGCCCAGACGTACCCCGTCTCCGGCCCGGCGCAGCAACGCCCGCAGCCGAGGCACGCAAACGCCAGCCCCGTGACGTACCAGGGGAACATGGTGTCTTCGGAGGTCACAGACCCGTCATTATACCATCGCCGCGGCTTCACCGGGCCATCATTGCCCGCCCTCGGCCCCGATGCGACGATAGTACTGCTGGAGGTGCTCACGGTGCTCGGCGGGCAGGAGAGCCTCCATCGCGTCGTTGATGTTCTCCCGAATGTACTTGGGCATGTCTGTCGAAGTGTCCTGGACGACGTCCACCTCGACGGTCAACTGGTCGCGGGCGTCCTGAAGGGCGCCGAGCGTGGCCTGTCGGGCCCGCAGCACGTTGCGGTAGCGGTAGTTCGCCAGGTCGCTCTGTACGCGGTTCATCAGCGTGATCGCCTCCGACAGACGGAAAGCCGCGTAGTCGCCGGGGTCCAACTGCTCTCGCAGCCGCTCGGCCCGATTGACGATGGCCGCCTGCTGACCCGCCAGGCGGTCCATTTGCTCGCTGATTTCCGGCGGGGGCGGGCCTTCCAGCCCCTCGGCCCCCGCGCCGGAGAGCTTTCCGCCCCCGGTCGCCCCGCCGGGCGGCTCGGCCGAGGTGTCGTCAACCTGCCCGGCCTGGTAGGGATCCGCCGTCAGGCGGGTGGGCGTCCGCCGGCCTCCCTTGCCGACGGCGTCTTCCTGAACGTACTCGCCGCCGGCCTTGCCGGTTCGGCCCTCGCCGCTGCGACCGGCGATTTCGCTGGTGTTGGGAAGCTGATTGCCCGTGACGCCCTGGGCGTTCATGCTGGAGATAGGCCCGTCCATCGCGTCCCACCCGGCGCCCTTGTCGAGGCTGTCCGCCCACGTGGAGCTCGCGTCGTCGATCTCGTCGAAGAGGTCCTCTTCCTCTTCCAGCAGGTCCCCGACGAGGTCCTCCAGGGCCTCGGGCAGCTCGGCCTGGGCGATGTTCTGCGGTTCGGGGGCGTCCTCCATCGAGTACTTCTCGCGGTCGGGCTCGTCGGGCAGCCACTTCTCGAGGTTGGCAGTGAGGTTCTCGGCGTTCTCCAGCCCGGCCTGCTCGACGGCGACGGCGATTTCGAGGGCCTTCTTGCTGAGTCCGTCGGACGCCATCGTGACGTCCGTCTTGATGGACATCAACTCAGCCAGCAGCGACGGATTGGAGAAGTCCTGCTGGGGGAGCTTGGACAGGTCGGAGAATATCTCTTCGATAAACTTCTCGAGCCGGTCGGCCTCGGCCTGGAGATCCGCGAGCAACTGCTCATCGGCGGCAGTGAAATCGTCCATGGGCTTCTTGGCGAGTTCGCTGGTGGCGCGGATCAGCCGCTGCTGGGCTTCGGCGAACTCCGCCAGATCGTTGCGGAGCTTGTCGATCGCCTGTTGCCGCGCGCCGTCGGGGTCGTCACCGGGCACGGCTGCGGATACGTCCGGCTGCGCGCGGGCGGCCATCACGGCCAACAGCATCTCCAGCCGGCTGATGATGGCGTCCTGCGTTCGTCCCAGCGCCTGGCAGGGGCCCACGCGTGCGACGAAGGAGCCCAGCTCAGCCAGCACCCGCGCCTGGTCTACGGCGAGCGGCGCCTCGTCGGCCGCCAGGCCCGCCAGCACTTGCTGGGCGGAGACGGTCTCGGCGTCGTAGGGGAAGTTCTCCGCCAGGTCGACGATCTCGGCGCGGATGGCCTCCTGCCCGGCGACGATCGGCCCGGCGGTGGCCGCGACATCGGCGAGAGTCTCATGCTCTGACAGGCAGATGGCCGTGTTGACCCGCTCGCCAGCCTGGGCGGCCAGCAGGGCTTGCAAGCGCCTGCGAAGCTCATCCTGCCGGCGGGCGAGGTCGGCGGCGTGGGCGGCTGGGTCTCGGACCGTCACACGAAATTGCCTGGTCCGGCTGGTCTGCGGGCCCGCGCCGGGCAGGAGCCGGGTGTCGGTCGCCTCGGCGTAGTATTCGATTACGTCGCCGTCCCGCAACGTGCCGAGCGCGGCCAGGGCCAGCTCGTGGCTGAACCGCCCGCCACGCTTGTCCGCGACGGGGTAATCGTGGACGGGCTGGAAGGGCTCTCCCTGTCGGGCGGCGTACAACCGGGCCGACGACAGGCCGTAGTCGTCCGACACCTGCACACGCGTCGGCAGCGGCGAATCCAACGAAGCGGACACGTCCCGCCCGGGCGACAGGAAAGTGATCCTCGGCGGCGCGTCGGGCACTGCGACAATTGGGAACCACTCGTCGGTTGCGTCGTAGCCGGGCTCGCCCGGTGTGCCGTCGGGCAGGCGCTGCAACGTACGGCCGGCGGCGTCCACGACGAGCAACCTGTAGCGCCCGTCGGCGTCGATCGACATCGCGGCGGCGAATGTGCGGGCGTTATCGCTGCGCCGCATTGCCGTGGGCGCGCCGCCGTCGACGTCCAGCCGCACGGCCGGTGCGGGCTGGTTGAGCGTAAGCGTCAGACGGGCTGTGCTGCCGACCGGGGCCTCGATACGCCCGTCGAAGTCCAGAATCGTCCGCGGCTCGATGCCGGTGTAGGGAGGGCAGTCGTAGCGGACGGCCAGCGACTCAACGGCCAGCCGCTCGACGGCGGTGATGGTGAAGCTCGGCCGATCCGCCGGCCAGCGCGACCGGTCGATCCGCACGACGTAGCGAAGTGTCTCGGCGACCGGGCCGAGCGTAGCCGTGTAGGTGGTGTTGGCGTCGCTGGCGAGCATCGGCTGGGCCTGGCCGGTGTCCGGCAGAAGGACGCTGCCCCGGTGCGGCTCGCCGCCGGGGTTGCGAATGCGCGCGACGACAGTAACGGTCTGGCCGGTGAAGACCGTCACGTCGCCGGGGGTGATGGACTCGGCGACGATGGCATTGACGTGCGGAACGTAGCTGCCGGGCGAGACCGCGGCGGCCATGCCGCGACGCAGGGCCCCGCCCTGGAGCGTCACCAGCAGCAACACCACGACCGCGGCGGATGCAGCCGCCAGGGCCCACCGCTTGAGGGGCCTGGTCGGCACGGCCCGGACGAAGTCCACGTGCTGGGCGGACCGCGCGGATTCATCGATGGCCTGCTGGACGAGATGGGAGCTCGGCTGGTCGGCGTCGTCCGCCAGCAGCACGGCGTTGATGAGGTTGTTCCGCAGGCCCGCCTTGGTCCGCTCGACGAACAGGGCCGTCTGGGCAGGCGTCTGTCGCCACAGCACAACGTGCTTGGCAAACAGCCCCACGGCCACCAGCAACGCCCCCGTAACACCCGCCAGCACCGCCCACCGCAGCAGGCCCGGCGGCTGGCCCGGCCAGTAACCCAGCAGCGCCGCGGCCAGCACCAGCGACCCGCCGGCGACCGCACACAACGCACAAACTCCGGCCCCGCCCCGAATCGCCCAGCGACGCCGGTGCACGGCCTGCAACTGTTCCAGCAGATCGTCGATGCCCGCGTAGTTGGTCGTGCTCATAGTCGCATCCGTTCGGCGCCATCTCGCAGCGTCCCTATATTATACGTCGGCCGGTCGCTTGGGCCACTGCACCAATGGCGCACACCGGCCACCGTAAGGTATAACGCATCGGCAGGGGGGGAGATGGCATGGAATCTCGCGGCAACCGCAGCCGCGGCGGGACAGGAGCCCCGCCGCGCCGAATCCAACCCTAACGGTTGGCGGGGCTCCTGTCCCGCCAACTCAATCTTGCGGTTACCATTGCAATGCATGGGCGGGACGCCCATGCCACACGGCTAGTGGGCGAACGCCAGGGCGTACCAGCGGTCCATCTCTTCGTCGCTGATGGCCGTGGTCCGCCCGGCCTCGTACTCCGCCTCGACCGTCATGCGGAGGGCCTGGAGGCGGGTGTCGTCCTTCGGCACGTCCAGGTTGTAGTTGGTCTGTATCCAGTGCTTGATGCCCGCAGCGCCGGACTTGTCCGTGATAGCTACGCCCGGCGGGCTGGCGAGGATGCTGCCCGTGTCGAAGGCGCTGTAGATTTCCTCGCTCTTGAGCAGCCCGTCGGCGTGGATGCCCGCACGCGTGGTGTTGAACTCCCGCCCGACCAGCGGGTAGTTGCCGGGGATGTGGTAGCCGATCCGTTGGCGATAGTACTCGCCGATTTCAGTGATGACGTCGTAGGTGATCCTCGGGTCCTGCCCGCGGAGCTGGCCTGCCTCGATGACCATCGCCTCCACCGGCGTGTTGCCAGTCCGCTCGCCGATGCCAAGCAGCGTGCCGTTGCACGTCGAGCAGCCGTATAGCCACGCCGTCGCCGGGTTGATCAGCGCCTTGTGGAAATCATTGTGCCCGTGCCATTCCATCAGCTCGCCGGGATAGCCCACCTTCCGCACCATGGCGTCGACGAGCTTGGGCACGCTGCGGGGCAGCTTGGCGTTGGGCCAGGGCACGCCGAAGCCGAGCGTGTCGCACAGGCGTATCTTGATGTCCACGCCGCTTTCAGCCCGGAGCTTGAGAAGCTCCGTGGCAAACGGCGCGACGAAGCCGTAGAAGTCCGCCCGCGTGATGTCCTCGAGGTGGCAGCGGGGGGTGATGCCCTCGGCCAGGGCGTCCTTGACGATGCGCAGGTACTGCTCCATCGCCTGCCTGCGGTTCTTCTTGAGCTTCAGGAATATGTGGTAGTCGCTACAGCTCGTCAGGATGCCGGTCTCGGTGAGCTTCATCTGCTTGACGAGCTTGAAGTCCGCCGCGACGGCGCGAATCCAGCCTGTGACCTTGGGGAACTCAAAGCCGATCTCCAGGCATTTTTCGACGGCCTGGCGGTCCTTGGGCGAGTACAGGAAGAACTCGCTGTGGCGGATCAGCCCCGTGCCGCCGTCAAGCCTGTGCAGCAGCGTGAACAGGTCCACCACCTGCTGGACCGCATATGGCGGGCGGGCCTGCTGGCCGTCGCGGAAGGTCGTGTCGGAGATCATCAGCCGCTCCGCCGGGGCGGGCGCGACGGACTCATCCTCAAAGACCACGCGCGGCAATTCCGTGTACGGGAACATGTCGCGAAACAGTTCCGGCTCATCGACGTTTTGCAGCTCGTACTTGTTGTCCAGTTTCGCGTCTGACACGGGTGATCGCTTCCTTGGCAAGAGTTCGCAACTGTCCAGCGGCAAAGGCGATGGCGCTCAAGGCCACGTATTGTACGGGCGGCAGTGGGGAGTTTCAAGCTCAACGCCGGTCACTCGGCGATGACGACGGCGCCGTTGCGCACGGACAGCTTGCCCGCGGCGAACAGGCGGATGGCCTGCGGGTAGGCGATGCACTCCTGGGCGAACACGCGGGCGGCGAGCGCGTCGGCATCGTCACCAGGCTGGACGGGCGCGGTCCGCTGAAGGATGATCGGCCCGGCGTCGTACTCGTTGGTGACGAAGTGCACGGTGCAGCCGGACTCGGTCTCGCCGGCAGCCAGGACCGCCTCGTGAACGTGATGGCCCCACATGCCGCGGCCGCCGAACTTCGGCAGCAGGGCGGGGTGGATGTTCATCACCCGCTGGTCGTACTGCGGCGGGATGTGCCACAGGCTGAGGAAGCCCGCCTGAATGACAAGCCCCACGCCGGCGGCGTCCAGCAGCTCGACGATGCGGGCGGAGTACATCTCGATGTCCGGCATTTCCTTGTACGGCACGAGGTGGACGGTCAGGCCGCGCGCCTCGGCCCGGGCGATGCCCTTGCACTGCCGCGAGGTGATGACGACGGCCACCTCCGCGTCGAGCCGGCCTGCGTCGATCTCATCGCAGATGTTCTCCAGCGTCCGCCCCCCGCCGGACAGCAGCACGCCGAGACGAAGACGACGATTTGCGATTTTTGATTTCCGATTTTCGATTTCTTCACTCGCCAGGACTACAGCCGAACGTCCGACTTGCCCGGAAGGCGCGACCTGGAGACATCAAGGGCAATCCCTTGCATCTCCTGCATCCGGGCTAATGGAGCTTAGCCTCGCGCCTGTTCCAGCTCGCGCATGACGGCGGCGTCGCGGGCGCAGAGGTCCGGGTAGTTCGGGTCCGAGCCGACATCGGGACGGCGCTTCCAGCTTCGGGCGCATCGGCCGTACTTCTCGCGAGTGTCGAATACGTCCACCTGGGCGATAACGCCCTCGCCCAGCTCGCCGCGCTGAAGCTGCGTAAAGCCCACGCCTAGCATGTCCTCCAGCTCCTTCTGGTAGGCGTCGATCAGCCGGTAAGCCGTGTCGTTGCCCGCCGGCACGGTGAAGACCGCCTCGGTGTCCAGCGGATTCTTGACGCCGGCGTTTCGCAGGGCTTCGAGCTTGACCAGCCCCTCGCCGCGAAGGTCCAGCAGGCGGTCCCAAATCCACTCGGGCCCGGCCTGTAGCGTTTCGCCGCCGAGCGTGAGCTCGTCCGGGTCGAACAGGCTAAGCGCCGCGGCCTGCCGGAGCAGGGCCTCGTCCACTTCCGGCAGCATCGCCAGGTGCACCGTGTGCGGCTCGGCGGCGTCGCGGAAGGGGATGTGCTCCCACGCTTCCTCGCACGTGTGCGGCAGGATGGGGGCCAGCAGCTTCACCAGCGTCACGAGCATCTCGTGCATGACGGTCTGCGTCGCGCGCCGCCGCAGGGCGTCCGGGCTTTCGCAGTACAGGCGGTCCTTGACGGCCGCCATGTAAACGCTCGACGCCTGCACCGTGCAGAACTCGTATATCTGCCGCATCGCGCGGTGGAACTCGTAGCTCTCGTACGCCGCGCGCACGTCGGCGACGAGCCCGTGCAGTTGCAGCCGCATCCACAGGTCAATCGAGTGGTCGCCCGGCTGGGCCGAGTGGTGGACCGGGTCGAAGTCGCTACAACTGCCCATGCAGAACCGCAGCGTGTTGCGGATTTTTCTGTATGCCTCCTCGGCCTGGGCGATCAGGCCCTCGCTACAGCGGACGTCGTCCTGGTAGTTCTGGCTGGCCACCCACAGGCGGAGGATGTCGGCCCCGCGCTTGTCGAGCTGGTCGATCACGTCGATGGCGTTGCCGAGCGACTTGCTCATCTTGTGGCCGTCCTCGGTGACGACGAACCCGTGCGTGAGGATGGTCTTAAATGGCGGGCCTCCCACCGCCCCCAGCGCCGGCAGGAGCGACAACTGGAACCACCCGCGGTGCTGGTCCGAGCCCTCCAGGTACAGCTCGACGGGCATGTAGTCGATCAGGTCGCGGGCGAGGCACACGGCGAACCAGCTCGAGCCGCTTTCGAACCACACGTCGAATATGTCCTGCCCCGCCGCCAGGTGGTCCAGCGGGAACTCGTCGGGGTTGTCCAGGTCCGGGTCGTCGTGGGGGTCGTAGCCGGCCAGCAGCTCGGCGGGCGACTTGGTGAACCACGCGTCCGAGCCTTCCGCGGCGACGACGGCCATGACCGCCCGCACACTGGTGGGCGTCAGCAGCGGCTCGCCGTGGGCGTTGTAGAACACGGGAATCGGCAGCCCCCACGCCCGCTGGCGGGAGAGGCACCAGTCCGGTCGGCTGTCGAGCATGCCGAGCATGCGGCTTCGGCCCCACGCGGGGATGAAGTCCACGCCGCCGTCTTCCAGCGGCCGGCGGCAGAAGTCGGTCGCCAGCTCTCGCAGGCTCTTGCCGCCGGCGAACTCCATCGGCGCGTCGACAGCCACGAACCACTGCTCGGTCGCGCGGAAGATCGTCGGCGTCTTCGACCGCCAGTCGTGCGGGTAGGAGTGCGAAAACATCTCGTCGGCCAGCAGCGTGCCGGCCTGGCGGAGGCGGTCGGCGATCAGCTCGTTGGCGTCCCACACGTTCACCCCGACGAGCCAATCGGGCGCCGTCGCGTCGAACGTGCCGTCCGGCTGGACCGGGCAGTAGATGTCCAGGCCGAACTCCAGCCCCGTGTAGTAGTCCTCCAGACCGTGGCCAGGCGAGGTGTGGACCAACCCCGTGCCGTCGGCCAGCGTTACGTAGTCGGCTGCCACCACCGGGCATTCCTTGCCCGCCACCAGCGGATGTCGGTACGTGACGCCGGCGTCGATGAGGGCCTGGCCGGTGAATCTCCCGGTGACTTCATGTGCGCTCATCCAATCCGGCCGGCGGCGCGCGATGGCGTCCAGCAGCGCCTCCATGCGCTCGGCCGCGACGACCAGGGCGACGTGCCCCGCCTGCGTCGTTAGTCGCAGGCAGACGTATTCGTATCCGGGATGGACGGCCACGGCCAGGTTGGCCGGCAGCGTCCACGGAGTGGTCGTCCAAATGCCAAGGGCCACGAAGGCCCCGTCTTGAGTGGGGATCGCGTTCCTACCCGACGCCACCTCCAGGGCCACGAAAATGCTGTGGTCCTCGCGTTCGGCGTATTCCAACTCCGCGTCGGCCAGGGCCGTGCGGTTCTCGATGGACCAGTGAACGGGCTTGAGCTGGCGGTACACCACGCCCCGCTCGACCAGGCGGGCGAACACCTCCAGCACGTCCGCCTCGTACTGCGGGTGCATGGTGATGTAGGGGTCGTCGAACTCGCCGATCACGCCCAGCCGCTGGAACTGCTCGGCCTGCACGGCGGCGAACTTCTCGGCGTACGCCTGGCAGCGACCGCGGATGTCCATCGCCGCCATCGATCGCGCCTCCGGGCCGATTTCGTCCATGACCTTCGCCTCGATCGGCAGACCGTGGCAGTCCCAGCCCGGCAGGTAGCGGGCGTTGAAGCCGGACATGCTCTTCACGCGGACGACGGTGTCCTTGAGAATCTTGTTCAGGGCGGTGCCCATGTGGATGTTACCGTTGGCGTACGGCGGGCCGTCGTGCAGCAGAAAGCGCGGGCTCTCGCTGCGGTAGCGGCGAATCTGCCCGTAGAGGTCCTCGTCGTGCCATCGCTGCTGGATGGCGGGCTCCTTGGCGAGCAGGCCCGCCCGCATGTCGAAGGCCGTGGCCGGCAGGTTCAACGTGTCCTTGTACTTGTTCTTGTCGTCGCTCATCGTTGCATCCGCACGGCAAAGGCGCCCACCGGGGTCCTGGGGATCCGCTCACGGGTCGTCCCAAGGCAAATCGGCCCGGGCCGGCGGCCGGAAGAGCATAATCTACCGGCTATTGTGGCGATTGCACGCGAAAAGTCATGCTTCGGGCGCTGCGGCTGTTGCGCCATCCGTCGGTTGGGATTTTCGTCGGTTGAAGATGTCGATCTTCCGCCATTTGCCGGACTCGAACCGCCAGGCCAGGTATACGCTGGTGCACAGCAAGTAGAAGATCGCCGCCAGGTAGGGCCCGCCGCCTTCCCACTGCGGCAACAGCGCAACCATCATCGCTCCGCCACCGACCTCCAGCAGCCACGCCAGCGACATCGCCACGATCATGGGCCGACGCGTATCGCCCGCACCGCGGAGCGCGCCGATGTACAGGATGTTGGCCGTGTCGAACCATTGCACCGCCAGCAGCAAGAGCAACAGCCACGAGCCGATGCGAATGATGTCGTCGGGATCGGCCAGGTCCTCCTCGGTGGGCGCGACGGCGCCGGTGGGTGGGCTTTCGCCGGGATTGGATCGGGCTGCGGTGGCCTGGCGCGCGAAGAACACCACCATAGGCTTTCGGAAGACGACAGTGGCGGAGGAAATGACCGCCAGGTAAGCGGCGCCCACGATCATGGCCGTGTGCGTGCGCCGGCGGGCCAGGTCAGGCCGACCCGCCCCGATGTACCGCCCGACCAGCGCGGTCACCGCCATGCTCATGCCTACGATCGGCAGTATCGCGACCAGACCGTATCGCATCGCAACGCCGTTGCCGGCGAGATGGGCCGGCCCGAACCGGCCTACGAAGCCGTTGGCGAAGATGTTCCAGCATAACATAGCGTTGCTGAGTCGCGCGCCGACCGGCAGGCCCAAACGCACGATCTGGCCGATCAGGCGCCATCGCAACGTTCGTCCCACCCTCGTGCCGTAGAGCCTGTGAAAGCGCCTGGACAGGAAAACGCTCAGCAGGATCGCCAACTGAAGAGCCCAACTGATGCAACTGCCGATGGCCGCGCCCTGCAACTCCAGCCGCGGCAGCCCGAACTTGCCGAAGATAAGGCAGTAATTGGCGCCTATGTTGAAGAGGTTCGCGACGGTGGCTGCGATGTAGATCACCCCGGGCTTGTGGATGCCGATGAAGAACTGCTCGATCGCCCGCGCGGGGACCGTCAGCATGAGGCTGAACATCATGTAGCGGAAGTACATCGCCTGTAGGGCGTGCGTGGCCGGCCCGTGTTCGAACAGTCCCAGTATCGGCCGGGCCAACAGTATCAGCGGCAGCATCAGCAGCGCGTACAGCCACGACAGATGCAGCCCGGCCCATGCGTATCGGCCACAGCGGCGGCGCTTGCCCTCACCGACCGACTGGCTGACGAAGGCGCCAACCACGCCGAGCGTCCCGACGGCCAGGGCCTCTATGACGAACGACGTCAGCCCCGCGACGAACTGGGCGCTGAACTGATACGACGCAACCCGCGAGACCATCCAGCCGTCGACAAAGCGTACGATGGTTCCGCTCAGCAGCGCCAGGGCAGTCGGGGTGCTCAGGAGGAGCACCTCCCTGAAGCCCCACGGGACCTTGCGCTGGGGGGAATGCAGGCTGTCGGACGGATCGTTCATCGCCGGGCTGATTGCCGCCGGGCAGGCGGAGACTCAGACGATACCCTCACCGGTCGGCCAGTGGAAGGCCCTGTCCGCCGTAGCAGAACGCCTGTTTGGACATTGCCCGGCCCGACGATATACTACCGGGCCATTGTTGATAGCGCTGTCGTCCGGCCCCGCGCGCGGGGCCCCGCGGGCTCGCGCAACAGTTGGAACAACGCATGACACACTACACGAAAGCACAACCGGGCTGCATGACCCCGTGGACGCCTGTTTCGGTAGAAGATGCCGACGGCAAGCTCGCCGCCCGCGTGTGGGGGCGGACGTATCGCTTCGACGACAATCCGCTGCCGGTGAGCATCGTCACGGCAGGGCGGGAACTGCTGGCCGGGCCCGTTCGCCTGGTCGGCAGGATTGACGGCGACGTGATCCACTGGACCGACGGCGGGCGGGGCGTGATGGTTCACAGCCACGACGACGAGCAGGCGACGATCCTGGGCCACCAGCGCAGCGACTGCGGGCGGCTGATACTCAACACTTCCATGCGCGTCGAGTACGACGGGGCGATGTTCATCGACATCAAGCTCATGCCCGGCGGCGGGCCTGAGGAGGAGAACGTACTCGACTTCCGCCCGCTCGCATTGGAGATTCCGCTGCGGAGCGAATCGACAGGGCTGTTTCACTACTGGCCTCAGGTGCACATGGGGACCGGCCCGGACTTCAACGTCGACAACAGCGGGGCGGTGCCCACCGGCGGCATGGCGCTGCCGTTCAAGCCGTTCCTGTGGCTCGGCTGGGAGGAGGGCGGCCTGTGCTGGTTCGCAGAGAACGATCGGGACTGGAACACGGCAGAGCGGGACCGGGCTATCGAGATCGTCCCCGACGGCGAGACGACGCTGCTTCGCCTGCACCTGCTGGACGACCAGCCGCCGGCATGGAAGGGCATCCAGCCGGTCTGGCGGCACCGCATACGCCCGCTGGTGTTCCGCATGGGCCTCCAGGCCACGCCAGTCAAGCCGCTGCCGGCTGAGCCGTTCGCTACGCGCGTGGGATTCCACGGCAACTACCGCGTGCTCAAGCCGATCTCGAAGGACGACCCGGCCAGGACCTATCTGGACGCGCTGGTCGATCGCGGCCTGAACGCGGTGGCGTTTCATGAGCTGTGGCAGCCGCTGCAAAACTATGGCTGGCCGGACGAGGTGGACGAAGTACGAGCCGCCGTGGACGCCTGCCACAGCCGGGGCCTGAAGGTGTGGGCGTACTTCGGCTATGAGCTCACCACCCTCGCGCCGGAATGGGGCGACCACGCCGATAACTGGCTGACGAAGAACCTCGACGGCGTACCGGCCGGCGGGTGGCGGCGCTGGCCTGCCCAGCGAGATTACATCGCCTGCCCGGCGAGCGGCTGGCAGGATGAGCTCGTCGAGCGAATCACGCGGACGGTCGAGGCGTGCGGCTTCGACGGGCTGTACCTGGACCAGACCAACGCTCCCTTCGGGTGCGCGAATGAGTCGCACGGGTGCGGCTGCCGCGACGACGCGGGCGAGCTGCACATTTCCTTCCCCATCCGCGCTGCCCGCAACGTTATGAAGCGCCTCTACCGCCT
>Ga0114919_10003190_pt1 | contig 13258 bp, 16 predicted proteins | sample BlataG_FD_88682 | JGI IMG/M metagenome (GOLD analysis project Ga0114919, IMG submission 88682) | Deep subsurface microbial communities from Black Sea to uncover new lineages of life (NeLLi) - Black_00105 metaG | ecosystem: Environmental > Aquatic > Marine > Oceanic > Sediment | place: Atlantic... | reverse complement strand
TCTCTTCCCACCAACCTCCAACAAACTGTTTCAATACACAAACCTTTTCGGCAATCAGCGTGGCGTCTTTCTCATGAAATACCTTCGCCGACTTCCTACTTGATTTGCGCATCTTTCTCACCCGTTGTTCGGTTTCACCAAAGCGGGATTCCTTCGCATAGTCGGTGTTTTATCCTCCCGGCTGTTGCCAGCCATTCACCGGCACCGACGTCATCGCTACTATGAATCCGTCCGACTTCTCGCATCGCATTATTCCGGCTTTCCCCTCCGGGTTATACCTTGCTTACCTCAGAGCCTCAGCCATATTCCAGGACACGGTTGAGGACGATACGAGACCTCCCTCGGTCGCTTAACCATCCTTTCGTCTGCATCCCGACCCTAAACAGACATGCTAACCCCCTATGGTAATCTCCCGTTTTAACCACCACCATAGAGGCATAGAACTTCCCCAAGTGGCGGGAGGGTCGTTGTTAGCACATCCCACCTCTGGTTTGCTTCCGCTCCGGGCTGAAGACCGCCTCAGGCTCTTCAGATTCCTCCTCACGAGGGTCACCCTGCTACTGTCGGCTTCTGCACCGATACGGGTAAACGGCACAGGAGGGATTTTAACCCTCTGGCTAACTAAGCTACGAGGCACAGCGCCACACCCGACAAATTCGGGTGCATCCACGGGGCTGTTGGTTGGGTATTTGGTTAATTCATGGATTTCTTATTTTATGTGCTTTACATATAAGGTTTGTGGATAAAAGAAGTTTGCATGAAGGACAATTTTGGAAAATCTTTGATTTCCCTTTTATCCGCTGAACCAAGAGCCACCAGCATTCGAAATATATTGAAGGTATTGAATCAATCAACCGTCTCTTAGGGTGGCGAAGTTGAAAGAATAAAGTAAGCAGAATTGGGTCTCGGTGATGGTTCTTTTTCTTCTACCATATCACTAAGATAGACTCTCTTGATGTCCGCAATGACATCGTTTTGTACTGTTACGAGAAGAATGCCTCCTTCCGGTGGAGGTGCTTCGTAGACTGCAATTGTGCCTCCAATCATTCGCCCTCTTATAGTCTCGCGGACGGTTCCCCTAACTACCAGAGTATTCCCCTTCCCCCAGTCATGTTTGAGAGGACCTTTTCCTGGAGTGCCTAACTTATCAAACTTACCGGGTTTCTTTGGTTTAGCCCGAAGCAGGAAGCCGACTATCTCTTTACCTTTGGCGTTATCATCTGATATATCGAACAATAAGACAGCACCCTTCTTCCCGTCGCGAGAGTAGAAATCCAGCCGGTAAGTCCCTGGTTTCAGATCGTAGAGGGAGAATCGTCCACCATGTACTTCCGAATATCCCACCAGCTTCATCTTTTCAAGATTTGGTTTCTGGTGAGAAGGTTTTGGTCCCAGGCAAAGCGTTTGAACAAATAGAGGGCTACAGTGATGCCACATCTCATTTTTTGGTTTCGGGGATGTTGGGTCGTAGTCTGGTATGTCTTCACTTGTCCAGTAGTCCTGTGGTCTTTGTCCATGTATAGTATTATCAACGTAGTAGTCGTGATAGTACCTGATCATCTTGTTGTAGCCTCTGAATGTAACTACATATTCTATGTTTTTGTGAGCATGCCCTGTGAGAATGAGCGTAGCCGTTTCATCTTGCGTTATTCTGGATTCGATTGTTTCTAAGAATTCATTAAATCTATGATCGGCAACCCCCCAACCTAAATAAGGGTCTCTTGCGCCTACTTTGAATACGTCGGATTTTCTGAAACGCCAGCCATCGTCTCTCATTTTCTCCATTGGGCTTTTGCCAAATATCTTCGTAAAAATGTCAGCGAAAAAGTCAAGCACACCAGCTACTGGTCCTAAAACGACGTATTTCAGAATTTGCCGTGCCGGCGTTTCCGGTCTATTAACCAGTATGAATGCTAGTAGTTCTTTCTTCTCTATGTCTGTGAGCGTTCTGTTATGTTCCGTTTCTCTGATCAAGTGGTGTGGTGTTACACGAGTATTTACCATGGGTGCATGGAAGGCCAGGATCAGTAATCCCTCGGTCTCTTTCACAGCATTCTTCAGAAGCTTTATTTGATCTTCTGCAAAACCAACTGAGTCGGGTGCTCCTCCAAGAAAGTTCAAGCCAGACTCATTCTCAGTCAAGTGCACGCTGACATAATCTGAAATATCCTTGACCGCTTCCTCATCATGCCCTGTGTCCATGCAGACGATCCTATGCTTTCCTAATCGTATGATGTAGTTGGCATCAGGATTAATTTTCATGGCATAGTGGGGTGGCAAGGGGTAATACCCCTCTATCCCCCCAAAATAGGAAACGAACGTACCAGAAGCTTTAGGACCGTGTGATCGTATGCCACCTTCAAAGGTTTTTGCCTCATCTTCGGTAAGACCAAAGCTTCCGAATTGCCTCCGTGTGTCCAGAGTCTTCCCGGCCAGCTCGATATCAAAGATCAGGGGATATTCATTTAGCCTATAATCGTGGTTTCCAAGGACCGTATAAAGGGGAACCTCGAGTTCCTCCCCCACGACTATCTTTATTTTTTCCCCAAAGAAATCATTAACTTTCGCAATCACGAGATCTCTGAAAAACTCGAAATTATCGATTTGGTGGGGACGCTCTTCCCAAATGGAGTAGGGTCTTAGTGCCCGGTCTTCAAAGATATAGTCGATGATATCTCCGGTTAGGAGGATAAAGTCAAGTTCCCCTTTTCTATGCAAGGTATTGGCGTACTTGATGAATTGCCTGAAGTTCTCATTGAAGTTGATGTACTTTTTCCGATCGAATTTGGGCATTTGAGCGAGTCTATCGGGAATAAGATCATTTCTCATTGAGACATGGGTGTCTGTTGCATGTATAAATTTGAAGTCGTGCCATTTTTTTTCATGAATGTAGACTGAGTGGAAATTTACGTTAACGCCCTCGCCCGGAGAGTTGTATATAAGGTTGAGAAGTTGGGGATGATTGAGACATCGAATATACCGAGACTCTACTCTTAAGGTTACCCAATATGCATAAGCAAACAAGTAACCTTGAGGAAATCCAGGATCCTGCTCAAAATTCACATGTTTTGGAGAAATGACCGGAGTAGGATACCAGTGTGATTCTATAGGGCTTTCCACATGCTCTATATTAACAGGAATAAGTCTATGTCTAATTGAATCAGGAACATTATCCACACTCCAAACACTTGCAGGTCTTCCATCTTGAAAGATTTGTCGAGTGTCGCTTAGAGTTTGTAAAAATAACCTTCCTCGTAGTGATGATTTGACATCCAGATTATTCTGTTTTGCACCAAAGATCACTTTAAATGTGGTATCCTGGTTTTTGTATACCCTAACTAGGCACGGGTACCCTAGGTTGGGCCATCTTAATAAAAGCTCACTTGCCATATTTTTTCACTTGCTTCTTTAATTCTTCAGCGCGCTGGTTAAAGACAGATATTTCAGAAGACTCTCCTAGCTGGACTCCAACTATTACTTTTGCAATTTTACCTCCGCCCAGTGGATGATTCTGATACTTGACAGTTACATTCGAACCGTTTTCGTAGGCGTGTTGTAACAATGATAGCTGAGCCATTTTAGTCTCCTTTTCAGCCCTCTGAAGATTCAAATACAGTTTTACGGTGGCCCCTGAACTTATAATAACGGTTGCTATGTCAGGGTTAACGAAATTGTCCTTTCCAAAACCAAATTCGTCTACTGAAATTAATGTGACTTTCCCAGTAATGGTTTCCTCTTCCCATTCTTCGTAGAAAACTCTCGTACGTATCTCTACATGATCAATTCGTCCATCTTCATCGCATCCCAGTTCCACAGGGTACGAGTGTATCAACGCATCTCTTAATACAGAGACCAGCACTAGCTCCCTATTGTCACAAACCTCCTCCATATGAAATCTTTTGGTACGTTGACCTGGCTGGGCCCTTGGAGAGTATATCTCCACTACTAAAGGGGGGGCCGTATGGCGTGGATCTCTACTTAGAATCGCTCTCACAAACCCAAATATGTTAGGCATATTGCTCCTCCTTCTTTGTGTGTAGATTGAGATCGTCTACAAACAATTTCACGATCGTCCACAGTCTCTTCATCAAACCATTCCTCGCCGCATTCACATCTACATTCTTCAATTTTTTACGTTTCATATTTTCATTCTCCTCATTTTTATGTACATAAGTCACATACCCCGTACTTAAGATACGAGGCATGTAACAGTAAAAAATTTGGTATAAAGCGTTATGTACCCAATTTTGAACGCTTTTTCCTTCTCTTCATCTATTACTACTACGGATATAGTATCGCTTCTTGCGCCCCTCCCCACTTTCGCCTCCGCTTCGCCCATCTCTCTTTAAGGTAATCATCAGAGACGGAGTATCAATATAAAAACTTTTCTATTTTCCACGCGAAAAAATATTAGATATAACAGCTCCATTTGCAAAATAAAGCAAAAAACCCCCAATAAAGTTGTCGAAATAAGAACTCAAAAAAGAAATCGAATCCGAAAACTCGCGATAAACCTTAAAATCGAAAAAGAAGAAAATTGTCCCGGCAAAGTTTCTGAAAAGAGCAAGGAGAAAAAAAATGGATATGATTGCAAATTCAACCCATTTATTGCTCTCCTCTATTACCTTAAATGTAAATAACGATGATTTTGCCAGAACCCAAATTCATTCATACTAATTTATACCCCTCCACACATTCCTTATCGCATCTGATACCCTGCCCTCCAAGAAATTCAACCACAGGCATACCTGCAACCATCGCCTCAGTGACTACGGAGTCGTAAGGAATGTTTCCAACCATCTCCACTCCTCGCTGTCGGCAAAACTCGGTAATCCTCCCGCTGTTCTCCTCATTAATGTCGTATTTGTTGATGCAGACGACTGAACCAATCCCAAAATGTCTGGTCACATCCAGAATTCGTTCGAGGTCATGCAGTCCGGACATCGTGGGCTCGGTAACGATGAGTGCAAGGTCCACACCAGTCAAGGACGCAATTACCGGACAGCCGATTCCTGGCGCTCCGTCAATCAAGATGAGTTCACAGCCCTCTTTTTCCGCAACATGCTGTGCCGTGTTTCTAACCGCGGTAACCAGTTTTCCCGATGCTTCTTCCGCGATATTTAGCTCCGCATGCGCCATTGTGCCATATTTCGTTTTTGATATAAAGGCATACCCGGAGACACGTTCTTTAAGCGTAAGTGCCTCCTGCGGACACGCAAACACACAAGCGCCGCAGCCCTCACAACGTGCGGGATTGACTGCATAACCTGATTCTTCGGTCAAAGCTATCGCATTGAATCTACATGTTTCTTCGCATATTCCGCACTCGGTACAGAGCGTTTTATCCATAACGGCAACTTTCAGTCCTTTAAACTCCTCTCTCTCTCTATGATTTCTGGATGCAGCAGCAGATGGAGGTCTGGTGCGTCCACATCGCAGTCTGCAATGACTTTGTTCTCTGCGAGGGCGGCGAACGAGCCCACAAGGGTTGTCTTCCCCGTGCCTCCTTTTCCACTTATAACGGTTATTTCTCTCATTGGTGTAGTTTTTTTATAACCACAAGATTACACAGATTTTCACAAGATTCTCCTTTTCACCTCCAGACTCTTCTTACCAAAATTTAATAATTCATAAACATATTCAAGGAAACCAGGGCCTAACTCACGATGAACTTCCATCGCTGCAACGATAATCTCCTGAGTTAAGTCCGTATAAAGCCACTTTTCATTCATCTCTTTCATTTTCTCTCTTCTGTGTTAATCTTGTGTAATCTCGTGGTTCTATAAATACTATCAATTATCCCTGCAAATCGCACCTTCCAGTCTGGCATCTCTTCCACAAAGGGCACGCCCTCGGAATAGTACCGTGCAATCCGCGTGTCATGCGGGATCTCAAGCAAAATCTGAATTCCTTCCCCCTTACAGTACTCATACACTCCTCTGTCCCCAATCCCTGCTTTATTTATCACCACACCAAAAGGAATCTTAAGCACCCTGAGCACCTCAATCGCAAGCCTCAAATCGTAGAGCCCGAACGGCGTGGGTTCAGTCACAAGCACGCAGTAATCGCTGCCTTGCACCGCAGCAATCACCGGGCATGCCGTTCCCGGCGGGACATCAATAATCACTGTCTTTTCTGGATTAAGTTCCGCTTTTACCTGGTCAATCAGCGGTGTTGCCATCACCTCTCCGATATTCAACACCCCGTACACGAGGTCAACGTTGCCATCACTGCTTTTTCCTGTTTTTATAACGCCGATCTCCCTCGGGGCCTCACTGATCGCATCCTGCGGGCATACCATGGAGCATAACCCACAGCCATGGCAAAGTTCAGGGAACACCATGACTTCTTTTTGGGGCACAACAACAAGGGCGTTGTATTCACACGCCGCAGCACATTTCCCGCAGTAATCACACAAATCGTAATTGACTGTTGGCACCAGCGTATACGCCGACTTTATCTCCTCAATTACCGGATTAAGGAAGATATGTGAATCTGGCTCTTCAACGTCGCAATCGAGTATCTGTACTTGTACGTTCGTGAGCGACAGAGCAAGATTAACAGCTACGGTGGTCTTTCCCGTACCGCCTTTGCCGCTTGCTACCGCAATAATCATCTGCCCTTACTCGTATAATCTTCCAGAGCTGCTCTTAGCGTGTCCACTGCAAGCACAGAGCAATGAATGTTCTCCTCCGGTAAACCACTCAAAACAGATAAAACGTCCTTGTGCCCCACCGTGAGTGCTTCTTCGATTGTCTTACCTTTCACCAGTTCTGTAACCACGCTTCCACATGCCATTGAAGCACCACAACCATCGGTTATGAATTTGCAATCTATGATTTTATTCTCTTCGACTTTAATATGTATCTGCAGTGTGTCTCCGCAGGGGCCTGTGACTCTGGCAGCACCACTGGGGGTTTCCAATTCACCAACGTTTTGGGGATTGTATGCCTCCTCAAGGGTCTTCTCAGTGTATATTTCCCTCGCCTCTTTTAATATCTCCTCTTCTATCTTCTTGGTTAGTTCATCGAAATCGAAAGTTTCATTTTTTTTGTTCATTTTCTCCATTTTGCCCTCATTTCATCACGCATTTTTTCGGCTGAGAAGCTATTACTTCATCCATATAGCAATCCTCACACAGCTTAACACCATCAAACTCGTAAACATCCCCTGATATAGGCTTGCCACATTTTCCGCATTTTACTGATGATTGCTGCATAGCGCTCAAAAAATAAAAAATGGGGAAGAAAGAGGGGATTCATCTCCTCCCTTTCCCTTACCTACCCTACTTGCAAAAGGCGCAACTGCCGCCAGCACTACCGATATCCGCTGCCATACTGTTTTCATCGTATAGCTTCGACCAGCACGCCTGACAAATCATAATGCGCCCAAGCTCTTTGTGGTTTGCTTCCATTCTACTCCCTTCTTTTCCGCACAGTTCGCATATTCCCATCTTACTCGCCTCCCGTTTTTGATTTAACTATTAGCCTAACTTTTCTTTTGTTTGTGGTGAGTGCCTTTGCTATCAGAGGTTGCGTTTGCCAAATCCCATGAAGCACGTTCGCTTCTTTATTCACCACTGTTTGCGCTGCTTGAATCCCCGCCCCTCCCGGAGCAGTGATCGCTTCGTTTGCTATCGCTTCGAACGCCATCGTATCGGAATCAACGAATACGAGATATTTACACCTTCCAAACCTTGGGTCTACCTGCGCATTCAAGTCCCCTGCCGTTGCGGTTACGCATATCTTCATCTTTCTTTCACTTCCACAAATGCCCTTACATTTTCCATATGGAATATATAAAATTGGGGATATATTAAGATTAAAATTATGGGGAACGCGAGGAAGAAGGAGAAGAAGAAGGACAGGGAAGGAGAGGAAAAGATAAGAATAGCTCAGGTTTCCTGTGGCACTGTGTACGGAAACGTGCAACACGAGATTGAGCGTGTAGCAGAAGAGATAGGTGCGGAAATATTTGTACCTGAAGTTGACCTTGACTATGTAGCATCGAAAGTGGACGAATTTGGATATGACATGGGGAGCAGCCTTGGATTAAGTGTGGCGTTAGCGAGGGGATACGCAGTGGCGGAAGGGTTATGCGATGCTGATGCAGTATTTGTTGCAGGGTGTCACAAATGTCCAAGAGGAGCGATTGTAAGGACGGAAATAAGGAAAATAATACAGGGGAGGACAACCTTGCCGCTTGTTATGTACCCTTTTTCGGAGAGGACAAAGGCAGGGGAGCTGCTGACGAGAATGGAAGCGCTGATTACAATAGTAAAGCGGAGATGGATACTGGAGAGGAAGGAGCAGGAGGGGCTTACTGCGGGCATAGATTCGGGCTCCACAACGACAAAAGCGGCGATAATGCAGGATAACGAGGTGTTGGGTGCTACATGGAGTCCAACTGGGGATGTGATAAAAACCGGTGAGCGAGTTTTTGCGAAGGCTTTGGAAATTGCAGGTGTGAAGAGGGAGGATATAGAAGCTTTGGGGACGACAGGTTACGGCAGACACGCGTTAGGTGAGCACTTCAAGGCGGATCTGGTGCAAGAAGAACTGACCGTGAACTCGAAGGCTGCGATGTATTTAGCGGGAATAGAGAAGGGAGAAGCAATGATTATTGACATCGGGGGCATGGACAACAAGATAATAACGGCAAAAGATGGCATTCCGGATAATTTCACGATGGGGGGTATATGCGCAGGTGCTTCGGGAAGATTCCTGGAGATGATAGCACGTAGACTGGGTGTAGATGTGGTAGAGATGGGAAAGTTGGCTATGGAAGGCGACGCGTATAAAGTAAAGACGGACAGTTATTGTATTGTTTTTGGTATTCAGGACCTCGTATCGGCGTTATCAAGCGGAGCAAGGAAGGAAGACGTTGCGGCTGCTGCCTGTCATTCGGTAGTGGAGCAGGTAAAAGAGCAGTTGTTGCAGGAAATAGACCTTCGACAGCCTGCGATTGAAGTTGGTGGCACTGCATTGGTGGAGGGTGTGCCGGTGGCGATGAACGACGTGCTGGGATTTGATGTGATTGTGCCGAAATATCCACAGTACATAGGAGCGGTAGGAGGAGCACTGCTGGCTTCGTCTTTTAGATGACAACATTATTAAAAGCTCCCCCCTCATTGATATGGCTATCGTAATAACATATTCAAAGCATGCTCAAAGAAAACTCGAAGAATAAAATAAAGATATGGTTTGATGGAGATGTGGATATATTATATGTCTCCTTGAGGAAGGGTGCTTCTGTGCATTCGGAAGAGCAAGAAGAGGGTGTGCGATTAGAATATGATGCACAAGGACAGATAATAGGGTTAGGAATAAGTGAGATTACAAAAAGATTGGCAGAACCGATTGCAAAGCGATTAGCCGAAGTTACAAACTGATTAAAAGAGGCTAATAAGTCGTAGGATGGTGTATATTTACGTTCTTGCCTAAATTGACGTGACAATTGAGGTACTGGTTGACGCAAAAAATAAAATGGACGTTAAAATAATTCGCAGTCGAAAAAGGAAGAAAACGATAAACGCGCGAGAAGTGGACGGTGTAATCCACTTATATCTTCCAATGGGTCTCTCACGAGAGGAAGAATTCAAATACGTTCAATGGGCGAAGAAGCGTTTCGAGTCGCAGCGACGCAAGAAAGAACTCACGGATAAAAATGCTGATGCGGAACTGGAACAGCGTGCTCGAGAACTCAACAAACGGTATTTTGGTGGTGAACTCTCCTGGACGCAGATATGCTATACGACAGAGCAGAATGCACGTACGTTCGGAACTTGTAGCACGAAAGAAAAAACAATCAGGATTTCAGACCGTTTGTTGAAAATGCCGACATTTGTGCATGATTATGTTGTAGTGCATGAGCTTGCACATCTGAAGGTGCCACGACACGGACCCGAATTCTGGCAACTTGTAAATAGGTATCCGAAAACCGAGCGAGCCAGAGGGTATCTAATGGCGGTTGGAATGGGTGATTGAAAAAGTGGAAAGAATAAATTTAATGATTGAGGTGCTAAGAAATAGAAAGTAAAAATGAATCCTGCAAATATTGTTGATTACTTGATAAAGGATATTAAGGAACGACTTACGCTGGATGGTAAAAATAAAGTTTTTAATGAAGGGAAGGAACTTCGTTCTGAATTTATGAAAGAAAGGGCAGAGGCGGAAGCATTTACAAGGGAATTCCTGATTGACAGAATTTTTAATTCGTTGAAACTGGAGAAACTACCTGAGAAATCTTTTGAGACGCCCAGCGGCTATCGAAGCGTAGATTGCGGGATAAAAAGCAAAGAACGTATGTTCTTAGTTGAGGCAAAGCCTTTAAATGCCGATTTATTTGAAAAAAGCAAAGCTGGAGGAATTAATCAAATAAAAGGCTTGTTTAAACTTGCTGAGGTGAAAGAGAACTACAATTTTGGCGTGGCAACTGACGGGTTGAGGTGGGTATTCATCGACAGAAAGGGGAAAATAGTTGATGAGTTGAGGTTAGAAGAGAATTTTGAAAAGATAAAAGAATTCTTAGCGGGTAAAGAAAGGGTCGTTTCTGCCGAAACCGAAGAGGAGATAAGCAAGAAGTTTTACGACTGGTATAATGCGCTTCTGCACGGAGGCAAGTATAAGAACCATGAAAACAAACTGAAGACCGTTTCCGAAGCTGATTGCATGGTCAGCAATGTCATTGGCGTCAAGGATTTGGATGAAAGAGAGCAGATAGCGCAGGTAGTGATGAACCGGTTGATTTTTATCAAGTTCTTACAGTCAAAAGGCATAATAGGTGTGGATATACTCAAGTATCTATCAGAAGTAAAAGGGGATATACTCACACCCAAACTAAGGCAATTGTTCTTTGGCATCTTGAACACGCCGAAAGATGAGCGATTTGATGTTAATGAACTGTTTAAGGACATACCTGAACGGGAGTCTGTTTGTGCATACCGAAATTACGCTTATGGCTGTGGCTTGTTGATTCTTACGAGCCGGAGCGTGTGGAGGCATTGCCGAACATTGACTACATACAACCTCCGCGTAGCGAGGGAACAGTTTGATTGGATACGTGGATATAAGCGATTTTAGGAAAACAAAACTGAACTTGTTGAATTTTATCATGGATGAAGAGAAGCCCACGCTGGATGAGCTTCTCAACGAAAGGAACATTTTTTTACGAGAATATAAAAGAGCGGGAGGGGGGGAAGAAGCGAGGGGATTAAAAGATAAAATAAACGAGCTGGATGATAAGATACAGAAGCTATTAAACGGGAATCTTTATTTGAATTTCCGAGCAAGAGGAATAAAAATAAGCAAGGAAGATTTTTTACGACTGAAACCATTCCACTGGGGGTTTGAGTTCTATGACGTCTTTGATTCGGATAAGCCAGAAGAGGTGTGAGGGTTCAATATAATAATTGGGAATCCACCTTACGTTGAGCTTAGCAAAGTTGGATATGGTTATCTACTTCCCAAATCGAAAAATCTGTATGACGAATTCATGAGGATTTCGATAAAAAAACTGCTTTATCCTGCGGGCATGTTTGGATTCATTCATGCGAACTCTGCCTATTGCCAGCCGAAATATAAAGCGCTGAGGAACTTCCTGAGGGAAAATACGGAGGATTTAACGATTATCAACTTTGCAATAAGACCACAACCAGTTTTTAAAGGTGTAATGCAAAGAACGGCTATTACGACATGCAAAAAGGATAGCAGCGGTGCCAAAAGCGTCAAAACATCGCGATACCTTCGTCTCACGGAAGAAACCAGAAATAAAATTTTAAGTGGACCCTCAGTGTACGATTGTAGCGAGTTTGCATGGGATTTTGATGATTTTATACCCAAAATTGGAAATGAAGAGGACTATAAAATATTCAAAAAGGTGGTTGAACACGACAAATCCTTAGGAGATATCCTAAATCTAAATGAGAAAAAGGGCGTTTATTTGTTCTACCATGATAGCGGCGAATCGTATTGGACAAAATTCTTAACTTACGAACCAAAAGGGATTCGGGAGGGCAAAGTGGTTAAACCATCACACTGGTTTGAGATAAATGTGAATGGAGATTATGCTGATTTTGTTACTTGTGCCGTAAACAGCACATTGTTTTACTGGTTCTGGCTGACTATTTCTGATTGTAGAGATTTAGCCAAAAATGTTCTAATGCAGTTTCCGATCCCTTCTGCTGATGCTATTTCCACGGATATATCGAAAAAATTAAAGGGCTATGCTCGGAAATTAATGAAATAGACAGAGTAATTGGAGAAATTTACGGACTAACTGATGAAGAGATAGAATATTTAATAGGATATGACCAAGAAATGAGAACGGAGAAGGATTAGAATATGAACAAAGGGGATAATCAAGCTACAAGAAAATCCGTGTCTTAAATATAAAGGGAAGGGAGTAATACGTTATACACAATGACAAAAAACAAAGCTAAAGCATTATTGCTAATCTGCGATGGTCTCGGAGATCGTCCCTCGTTGGGTGGAAAGACACCGTTACAAGCTGCTGATACACCGTTCATGGATAAAATAAGCAAAGATGGAATAAACGGGCTGATGGACACAATATCCCCCGGGGTAGTACCAGGGAGCGATACTGCACATCTCGCAATCCTTGGCTACGACCCACACAAATATTATCCGGGCAGAGGTGTGTTTGAAGCGCTTGGTGCTGATATGGAACTATGCGAAGGAGATGTTGCTTTCAGAGCAAATTTCGCTACCGTTGATGATAAGATGCGGGTCATAGACCGAAGAGCAGGGAGGAAGGGCAGTAAAGATTTAGCAGCAGCGCTAAACGGACTTGAAATAGAAGGTGTTGAAATTTCACTGAAAAATACCACAGAACACCGATGTGCAGTGATAATGAGAGGTGAGAATCTGTCCAAATACGTCTCAGACGTAGATTCGCATGAAGAGGGGAACGAGGTAAAAAAATGTGTGCCGCTTAAACTTAAAGAAGGCGAGAATGAGTTCAAGACCGCAAGCATCGTAAATGAATTTGTCAAGATGAGTTATGAGATATTGAATAAGCATCCTGTAAATGAGGAGAGGAGAGCGAGAGGAGAACCACCTGCGAATATAATTTTGCTGAGAGGTGCAGGAAGCTATGAAGCGGTGCCGCCGATGAAAGAGCAATTTGGATTCGGCGCTGCCTGCATAGCAGGAGCTTCTCTTTATAAAGGAGTTGCGAAATATCTTGGTATGGATGTTATTCCTGTCGAAGGTGCAACGGGCAAGACGGATACGAACTT
>Ga0114919_10003188_pt1 | contig 13260 bp, 8 predicted proteins | sample BlataG_FD_88682 | JGI IMG/M metagenome (GOLD analysis project Ga0114919, IMG submission 88682) | Deep subsurface microbial communities from Black Sea to uncover new lineages of life (NeLLi) - Black_00105 metaG | ecosystem: Environmental > Aquatic > Marine > Oceanic > Sediment | place: Atlantic... | reverse complement strand
TGCTGGCAAAACATCCCGGTGGTAAGATAATCTTTGAGGTCAAGTGCTCCCAGGCGCTGATTGAGGACATTTCCGCTCACGGCGGGGTGCCCATTATGTGGAAGACGGGACACTCGCTGATAGAGCGGAAGATTCACCAGGAGAAGGCGCTACTGGCGGGGGAGATGAGCGGGCATATCTACTTTGCGGACAACTACTACGGCTACGACGACGCCCTATATGCCTCCCTTCGGCTGGTGGAGCTTCTTGCTGAGGCGGGGCGCCCCCTCTCCCAAATGCTCGCCGAACTGCCCCAGTATGTCTCCACCCCGGAGATACGGATTGATTGTCCCGATGATGTCAAATTTGATGTGGTGGAAGAGCTCACGGAGTTCTTCAGTAGGGATTATGACACCATAACCGTGGACGGTGTGCGGGTCAACTTCGGCGACGGCTGGGGGCTCATCCGCGCCTCCAACACCCAGCCGGTGCTGGTCCTGCGCTTTGAGGCGAAGACGGAAGAACGGCTGGAGGAGATACGGGGGTTGATGGAGGGTAAGCTTGAGGAAGTGATGGGGAAAAGATAGGCGAGGATGGAAATACTCGCTTTTTTGGGAGTGAAGAAGAGGGCGGTTGAGCCGCCCTCTCGTTTTATTCGGATAGAATTCGTTCTACCCCACCACCACCGGCGATGCAGAGCGGTCAAAGGGGTTGGTGCGCAATGCCAGGGAGAAAAGATAGGGATAACTCTCCTTGAGGTGCTTCATATATGCCAACCACTGGAGTATCAACTGGGCATAGGTTCGTTTTATGTCGCCTGCCAGGTGGGTGTAGTCGGATGGTGGTAGGTTGCTAAGGTCGTCTCGGTGAGCCAGCTCTTCGGTCAGGTGGAAGACGGCCCACAGGAGGTTGGTGAAGGAGTCGTGCTCCAGCAGGTTGGGGTTTTCCAGGAGGCGGAGCATGAAGTCCCGCCTTTTTACCAGGAAGTCGCGCAGTCGGGGGAGGTCTCCTTTCAGGCTGTCTATTCGGTAATCTTTTTCCTGTATAGCTTTGGTGACCACCCGGAACTGCGCACCGGACCAATCGTTGCTGATAATAAGTTTGTCAATGACATCCGCCGGGTCGGGGTCGAAATCTATGGTGAACTTCAACAGGTCAATCCCCACCTCGCTGAAGAAAGCCCCAATCACCATATTCATCTTTTGCATCAAGGCCCGCTTTTCCCTAATGGTCAGTAAGCGGTGGATGAACAGGGTGACCAAGAGAACCTCAATAGGGACGAAGGCGATATCCCCCACCAAATAGATGAAGATGTGGTGAGAATCATGGAAGGCGGTGTAATGGATGAGATAGACGATGATTGAGGTTGCGATTAGGGCTAATGCCACCTTTACCTGCCAGTTTATCTTTTTCATGGTTGTTTCCTTCCTTTATTTGGGATTTTTTTTGATGCTTGGAACGATTGCTGAGCTGTTCAATCCCTCTTCACCAAAATATGAATCATGGCGGAGCCGACGATAGCCCCAAAAACCCATTTCATATGGTGAATATACTCAAGGGGGGAGTTTATGTCAAGGGAAGATGGGGGAGGGGGGGGTGATATGAAAGCATAAAAAACCTGATGGGGAATTACCCCATCAGTAGAAGGCGAGGATACACGGACATAGAAGGCGGAGATATATATTCTCCCAGTGTTCTATCTCACCACCACCGCCCTGGCGCTCACCTCTCTCCCACCGCTAGACGCTCGCAGGGTATAGACCCCGCTCGCCAGACCGGAGACATCCAGTATCGCTTCCAGCTCGGTGGGCTCGGTAGCCTCAAGTTGTTGGACGAGCACCAGACGCCCCGAGATGTCGTATAGCATAAGTTCCACTGGTCCTGCCTCGGGCATAGCCAGCAGGCAGGTCAGATAATCCGACGCCGGATTGGGGTAGAGGGCCAGTATGGTGAAGGAGGCTGGTGGTAGTCCGGCTGTGGCTTGGGTGGTGCCCAGGGTCTCCGGGCTGTCATCGGCGAGGACCGCCTCCAGCTTGTATTCGTAGGCGACGCCTGACTCAACGCTTGAATCGGTGTAGGAGTAGGGGTTCTCGCCGGTTATGAGGTTGGGGTTGACCTTAGTCCATATGCAGCCGAGGTTTGAAACCTCGGCTGCAATATTATTATTTATCTCCCGGCGATAGAGGTTGAAGCCGGTTATTTGGTCGCCCTCGGTTATATCCACACTCCAGCGTAAGGAGATGGCGGAGCCTTCCACTTGGGCTGAAAAATGTTCAAGGGAGATACCCGGAAATGGTCCCGCATACCAAGCATACTTGAGATAACGAGGATAAGTAGGGTCATCATGATCTGTAAAAGATATATGTGGATATTCATTTGAATCAAGGGTAATAGATGTATCAAATGCGTAATTAATATTTTCAGGGTCGACAGTAGTAAATTGCCACGTTGTGCCGTCATGATAACAATATCTTAGTTGGGAATCGTGCATACTTCTACATGATATATGGGGGTTATCGGATGAATCAATAGCAATGGAGTTATTCGAACCTGCACTATATGAATCACCATCAATTATTATCATTTCAATTACCCATTTGGAACCATCATAATAGGCATACTTGAGTTTATTGACTGGGGAACCAATGTAGTAGGAAATATGTGGATAGTCAAGTGAGTCTAATGCAATTGAAGTGTAAGCACCCGAAGGATATTCTTGGTCTACGGTTGTTATATGCCACTCTGATTGGTCATAGTAGGCATATTTAAGATAATAATGGGTATCATCACAATAAGATATGTGTGCATTTCCGGAAGTATCAAGTGTAAGTGAGTTCCATTTGCCGACATTATATTCGGTGTCCACAGTTGAAATCTGCCAATTAGCCCCATCGTAATGAGCATATTTTAGGTCTTCATTTGGTAAGCCATCATAATAAGAAATATGTGGTAGTCCGGATGAATCAAGAACTAGCGAGGTTCTATTACCAAACCAGGAGCCGTAATATTCCCAGCTAGCAGTATCTACCGATGAAATCTGCCAAGAGGTGCCATCCCATACCACATAAAGAATTTCATCGTTATCAATATCATAACAGGATATGTGAGGATAGCCTGAACTGTCGAGTTCCAGCGAGGGACAACCACCTATATCACCACTATCGGTGATATAAGAGACTTGCCATGATGAGCCATCCCAATAGGCATACTTAAGATATCCAGTATCTGTAAAACCCTCATAATAGGCAATATGAGGGAAGTCATTGTTATCTAATGCAATAGATGTAGCACTCCAAAAATCTCCATCATAGACAGTATCTATAACCGTTGAATGCCAACCTTGTGAATAAACTATTCCCGTTATTCCTGACAACAAGGAAAACACTAAAACAGCTAGAGATACAATCGCTATTCTAACAAGACACATCGTATAACCTCCTTGATGTAATTTATCTTTTCATCCAGTCTTTATCATTTTACCACATCTACACACCATCTGTCAAGTGTTAGATTTATTAAAATGATAAAAGGCGAGGATGCACCTCCTCGCCTTTGGTTTTATCTGTGTTTTATCTAGCGACCAATTTCCCCCTCACCCCTCAGCCGGCACTGCGGTTACCCTCCCTTTCTCCTCCCGCAGGCGGGCGAAGGTTACGTGGGGGTCGTGCTGGAAGATGACCAGCCAGTCCTGGGCTAAAACCCGCTGGGTGAGCCGTTTGCGCACATCCATCACCGTGAGGGGGAAGAGGTCAAAGGCGGGGACATAGGCGGGGTGGATGTGGGCTGTGGAGGGCATGATGTCGGCCAAAAAGAGCGCCTTGTTGCCTTTGGACTGTATCCTTACCATCTGGTGGGAGGAGGTGTGCCCCCCGGTTACCCAGGTGGATATCCCCCGGCTGACATGATAGTGACCGGTGATCAGCTTGAGCTGACCGGCTTTCTTCAGCGGGCGGAAGTTCTCCGCCAGGTAGGTAGCTTGGGTGCGCTCGTTGGGGTGGTTGGCGTCCTCCCACTCCTGGCTCTGGATGTAATAGACCGCATTGGGGAAGGTGGGCACCACCCTGCCGGAGGATTGATAACGGGTAGCACCGCCGGCGTGGTCAAAGTGGAGATGGGTGAGCAGGACGATGTCAATGTCCTCCGGCTTCAAGCCCAGAGAAGCCAATGAGGAGATGGTATCGGTCTCCTTCTCTATTCCCCAGATCTGGCGCTGTTTGGCGGAGTATTTATCCCCCAAGCCGGTGTCTATCAGGATGTTCTTGCGCTTGGTCTGCACCAGCAGGCAGTTTACCGCCAGCTTGATGCGGTTCAACTCGTCCGGCTGGACCAGTTTGCTCCACAGCACCTTGGGGATGATGCCGAAGGCGACACCCCCGTCGGTCATAAAGGAGCCGTCGGGAATGATATGCAGTTGGATGTTGCCGAAATCCATAGTCTTTGTTTAATGGTATCGCTTTTATAGAAGATTATAACATAGCCCCGGTGAAGTCGTCAAAAAAATCCTTGCCGGCTTGCGATTGCCTCAATGGGCGGAAAGCCAGTTCTTCCCCACACCCGCATCCACCACGATGGGAACCTCCAGTTCGGTTACGCCCTCCATGATGGGCTTGACCGTGTCTATCATCTTCTGCTCACTGCCCTCCGGCACTTCAAATATCAGCTCGTCGTGGATGGTTAACAACATCCATCCCAGTTGGACTTCCTCGGAGAGCCGACGCTCTGTGGCGATCATAGCCAGTTTGAGCAGGTCGGCGGCGGTCCCTTGGATGGGCATGTTGATTGCCGCTCGCTCGGCGGCGGAGCGCAGGACGGGATTCTTGCTGGTAAGCTCCGGCAGGTATCTGCGGCGACCGAAGACGGTCTCCGAGTAACCTTGCTTGTGGGCTCTCTCCTTTAGCTCGTCCATGAAGGCTCTCACTTGAGGATAGCGTTCAAAATAGGTCTTGATGTATTTGGTCGCCTCCTCCTGGCTGATGTCCAGCTCCTGGGAAAGCCCGTAGGGGCTTTTGCCGTAGATTAAGCCGAAGTTGATGGCTTTGGCTCTGGCACGCAGTTTGCGGTCTATCTCTTGCCCGGCGAAGAGCTCCCTAGCGGTGGCGGCATGGATGTCCTCCCCCTTGCGGAAGGCGGATATCAGGTTCTCGTCGCCGGAGAGGGTGGCGAAGATGCGTAGTTCAATCTGCGAGTAGTCCAGGGATACCAGCAGATGTCCCTCGGTGGCGATGAAAGCCTGGCGCACCTTGGCGCCCAGCTCGGTGCGGATGGGGATGTTCTGTAGATTCGGGTCCCGGCTGGAGAGCCTGCCGGTTGCGGTGGAGGTCTGCAGGAAGGTGGTATGGATGCGACCGCTTTCCGGATTGACCGCCTCCGGCAGGGCATCTATATAGGTGCCCTTCAGCTTGGAGAGGGTGCGGTATTCCATGACCATCTTGGGCAGGGGGTGTAGCGCCCCCAGCGTGGTGAGCACCTCGTTGTCCGTGGAGTAGCCGGTCTTGGTCTTTCTCTGCAGCGGCAGTTGCAGTTTCTCAAAGAGCACCTCGCCCAACTGCTTGGGGGAGTTGATGTTGAACTCCATCCCCGCTTCCCGGTGAATCCCTCCCTCCAGCTCCTTCAGCTTGACGCCCAGATCGGCAGAGAGCTTCTCTAGGAGTCCCTTATCCACCAGTATGCCCCGCTCCTCCAGACGGGCGAGCACCGGGGTCAGGGGCAGTTCAATCTCCTCAAGCACCTTGCCCAGCTTGGCTTCCCTCACCTTTTTTGCCAGCACCGGCTGTAGACGGTGGACGGTTGCCGCTCTCCCTGCCAGTTCATTGAGATTATCCGCTCTCTCCCGCTCAAAGTCCAGGCTCTGCTGACCCTCCTTTTCATCGCTCTTGGAGAGCACCTCGCCCAGCTCCCGGAAGGCTACCTCGGGGAGGCTGTGCCCCTGCTCCGGGGCGACCAGGTAGGCGGCAAGGGCGGTGTCGTAGCCCAGAGGCTTAATCTGCCAACTTTTTACCAGAAGGCGGTAGAGCCCCTTCAGGTAGTGACCCACCAGCCGGGTCTTGGCGGGAAGTTTGGAGAAGATGTTGGCTAATTCACCGCCCAGGTCGTCTATGTTTATAACGGCGGTTCTCCTGCCGTCGTGGAGGGCTAGGAAACCTCTATCCAGCGCCAGGCTGACCATCTTTTTGCCCTTAAGGAAGGAGGAGATGTCCTCTTTTGAGGAGAGGGGGAGCAATTTCAAGGTGGGGGTTTCCTCAACCTCACCCAGGAACTCCTTGACCAGGCTGAAGAACTCAAGTTCCATAAGTAGGCTCTTAATCTCCTCCGGGGGGATATCCCGCCGTCTCAGCTCCTCAACGGTGGTGTCCAGGTCGGCGTCCATAATCAGCTCCACCAACCGCCTGCTGAGTTCCAGGTTATCCAAATCCTCGGCGATGCGCTTTGCTACCCTGGGGGGCTGGACCTGCTCCAGGTTTTCCAGCACTTTTTCCAGACTGCCGTAGTTGGAGAGGAGGTCTCTGGCGGTGGTCTCTCCCACGCCTTTGACCCCGGGGATGTTGTCCGACTTGTCCCCCATCAGACTGAGAAAGTCAACTATTTGCTTGGGCTCCACCCCTAACTTCTCCACCACCGCATCCGGGGTCATCCTTATAGTCTCGCTTATTCCTTTTTTGGTGGTTATCAGCTGGGTGTGCTCGTCCACCAACTGCATGAGGTCCTTATCCGAGGTGGCGATTGCCACCTCCATCCTCTTGCTGCGAGCTTCCTTGGTAAGGATGCCGATGGCGTCGTCCGCCTCAAGCCCCTCTCGCTCCACCCTGGCTATGCCCAGCCTGTCGCATAGTTCCTTGACCTTGCCTATCTGCTCCACCAGTTCTTCAGGTGGTGGTGGGCGGTTGGCTTTATACTCTGGAAAGATGCTCTCCCGGGGTGAGCCGGTCGGCGAGTCAAAGACCACAGCAATATAGTCGGGGCTCTCCTCCTTGAGCATACGCAGGAGCATGACCGTGAAGCCGTAAAGCGCCGAGGTGTTCTCTCCCCTGGAGTTCTTCAGGGGATTTTTGATGAAGGCATAGTAAGCCCGAAAGATCAGGTTTAGAGCATCTATGAGCAGAACTTTTTCAGCCATAATGGGATGTCCCTTTTATGCTAATCAGGGGGAGGACGCTTGGGGGAAGTAGATGATGAAGTGCCCCACCCTGATTTGGGAATATTCGGCAAGAATTTCTTCCACTGCTTCTAGTTCTTCGGCGAAGCCCTTGTGACCCAGGTAGCTTGCCCTGACCACCAGCAGTTTGGGCGGGGGCTGGGTGAGGAGCCCGGCAAGCTCCCCGCATCCGAATACCTGGGTGATCTCCTTGTGGGGGGTGTCGTAGCCCACATAGTAGGCGATGTCGGAGGGGCAGAGGAGCAGACCCTTCGCAGGTAGATAATGTTTTGCGGTCGTGACCGCCTCCATCATCTTCTCCTCGCCGTAGTTGTAGCCTATGGAGTAATCGGCTCTTCCCATCTTCAACTGCTGCACCACGCCCATTGAGATGAACATTACCAGGGGGACTATTACCAGTTTATCACGTTTGAAGCTCCACAGCAATACCAGGAGAATAAAAGCGATTAAGGTGGTGATGGTTTGGAAGATGAGAGCGTTATTTGCGGTCTCGGCGGTGATGTCCCCCAGGTTTATCATCTCCGTGCGGGTGAAAGGGGCGTGGAGCAGGTCGCCGACCAGGAAATGGAAGTATGGGAGGAGCAGGAGACCAGCGGAGAAGAAGAGCAGTTTGCGCCCCGGGGAGAGTGCGCCGGCAAGCTCCCGCAGGGGATGGGCGATAGCCAGGGCGAGCATGGGCACCGCCACCATCTGGTATTTGCACAGACCGTAGGCGTCCCCACCGACCAGGAGGTAGCCGATGAGTATCATCCAGCCGAATGTAGCCGGGAATAGACCCCTCCGGTATAATGGGCGGAAGGTGCGTATCCAGCCGGCTAATATCAATATACACAGAAACGGCGAAAGCCAGTAGATAATCTTTATCTGGCGGGATAGATAATCGCCCGCCGAGGAGATTAGACCCACCCCGCCTCCACTTCCCACCTTCCAGCCTATTATGGAGAGCGGTGCGAGGAGGGGCTTCCCCCACAGACCGTAGTAGAGCATTAAGATGAGTGCCGCAGTGCCCGCCCCCAGGAGGAGTGCCAGGAGCGCCTTGAGCGGTCTGTTTTTGCGTTCCACCAGGGCGTAGATGAGCAGTGCCGGAACGGCGGCGAGCGGGGTGGTCAGTTTGACCAGAAAGGCGCCGGCGAAGGCGAGAGCGGTAAGTAGAAAGCCCTTGCGGGTGGGGTGTCTCAGATAGTGGGCGGTCGCCAGGGCGCAGAGCAGTAAGACCAGGGTGAGTAGTCCGCCGTCAATATCCAACAGGAGCGAAGCGGGAATGGTCAGGGGGCAGAGGAGAATTATGGAGACCGCCATAAGGCGGCTCCAGTCGTCGGCTGAGGGCCATAACTTGGGCAGGAGCAGATAGACCAGAACCGCGTTAGCCACCATCAACACCAAGCCCAGAGCCCGTCCGCCCCAGTCGCCTACCCATATCACCAGGGAGAGGAGATAATGATAGGTGGGGGGATGACCTATGAAGGGTTTGAGGACCCCCCCGGAGTAAGCATAAGGGTAGCCCACCTCTGAAATAGTCTTTGCGCCGACGGCGAACATGGTCTCATCGGTGACCAGAGGGTCATCCAGATGGAAGGAAGCCATCAAGATGGCGTAAGCGAAGACGGCGAAGGTGAGCGCTGTGGGAAGATAGCGGTTCATCATTCACCTTCCACTATCGTCCTTGCCTGTTCAAGCTGGTTGGGATACCTCTTCTGGCTGGTGGTGGCTACGAACTTGGAAAGCTCAGCCTTACCACCTTCTCTGTCGCCGGAGTTGATTAAGGAGACGCCCAGAAAATAGCGCAACAGCCCTTCATCGTCCTGGGCATGGGAGAGCCCGCTGTAGCAGACGGAGATGGCTTCGTCCCACTGTTTCAGTTTGTTCAGGTTGTAGGCAAGATTGCTATATAGGGAGATGTCTGTCGGGTCTTTTTTTATCGCCTGACGATATACATCAACCGCTTTGGAGAAGTCCTCTTTTTTGGTGTAAGCCCGAGCGAGAAGGGAATAGACCTCAAAGAGTCCCCCGCTTAGGGCTTGCTGGTAAGCGGTTATGGCTTGGGAGTAGTCGCCCAGTTGATAGTGAGCCATGCCTACCATTTTGGCTACCAGCGGAAGGGTGGCTTTGGTTACCGCATATGTGGTGATGGTCTGGTAGTCGTCTATCTCATAGAGGCAATAAGCCCAGTGATAGACAGGGTCGGCGGCAGGTATCTCCGAAGTGTAGCCGGCTTCGGCTGCTTGCAGGAAGGTCTCTGCGGCAACTGCCATCTTCCCGCTCTTCTGGTAACAGACGGCGAGGGCATACAGCATGCCGGCATCGCCCGGAGCGTAACTCAGCGCTTTAAGGTAGTAATCGGCGCTGTCCGCATAATTCATATCCTCATAGTCCATCCGGGCAAGATAGCCGTAGATAATAGCATCACCGGGTTTGTTATCCAGGTACATTAGGAAGTATTTGCGAGCCCTGGGATAGTCTATCAGGTAGTAATAGACCATACCCAGCGCGCTCATCGCTTTGGTGTGGTTGGGTTCCATCTCCAGAGCCTTCTCCAGATATGGAATAGCCTCTCGGTTCTCACCCAGCTTATGGAGGGTTAAACCCAGGTTGTAGTTTATCCCCGCATCCAGAGGATAATACTCCAGGAGTTCCCGGAAGAGCTCTACTGCGCTGGCGTGGTCCTCACCCGCCAATGCAATGCCTGCCTCAGCCATCAGTTGGTTCGCCCTTTCAACATCAACGGTCTGAGCGCCGCAGACTGAGGCGATGGATAGAACAACACAGACAATTGTTAAGTATGTGCGCAGGTTTAGCATAGTTGTAGCTCCCCTGAGGGCTTTTTCAAATATAACCTGAAGTCGGTCCAAATTCAACTTGATATTTTGTTGAAGATGGAGGTGTTACCCCTCATCTTTCTGGAAGAAGTGAGCTACCGAAGTGGTGAGGAGGCTTATGTTGTAGCGCAGGGGGAATATCCAGCGGTACATGGCAAAGCCGTACCAAAATTTATAGAGCAGGTTGGTCAGCGGATTGGGGGGAAGCTGGCAAGCCTCCTGCACCAGCTCCCAGGTGGCGGGGAAGGCTGAGGCAAAGGAGAAGAGGCGGTGCAGGGCTTCAATGCGCCGCTTGTCGCCCTTTTGGGGGAAGGTAAGAGCGGAGCGGGAGTGGTAGCTTATCTTCAGGTCGTCGTAGCGTCCGTGATAGAAACCGTGCTTTACCGCATACTCACCCAGCCGGGTGCGGGGATAGGGCTGGAAGATGCTCGCCCAGGCGAACTCAGCCTTTATTCTGGAGTTGAGACGCATGGTGGAGAGGGCGCCTTTGAAGGTCTCTCCGGGCAGGCCAAGAATATTCTGGCTGTAGATGGCGATGTGGTATTTGTGCAGGTGCTCGGCGGCTTTAATTATGGTCCTGGTGGACATGCCCCGCCCCAGAACCCGGTTGCGCATCTCCTCATCGCCAGACTCCACCCCCATCAGAACGGAGACACAGCCGGCTTCTTTTAATAGCCGGGCTGTTTGGTCGGTTACCAGATTTGCACGCACATTACAGGAGAAGGGCAAGCCCACCCGGCTGGGGAATTTGTGGGCGAATTCGGAGAGCCAACCCAGGGAGAACACGAAGATATCGGAGACGAAGCGCACCAACTGCAAAGGCCAGCGAGAGGCTACCTCATTTACCTCGGAGATGATGTCATCCACCCCCCGAAAACGGACCAGCCGGCTCCCTCCTCCGGATTCACGGTAAACCTCCTCCAGGGCATGATTGAAGCAGTAGGCGCAGTCGTAGGGACAACCCCTGGTATTCAGGAAGTGCTTGATGGGATACTCCGCAAGCCAGCGGTCCTGCGCATAGACCAGCTCACGGTCGGGGTGGGGGATGATGTCCAGCTCGGTGACCAGTGGTCGGGGGGGATTGGGGTAAATTTTATTTCCCTCCTTGACCCACAGGTTGGGTATGTGCCGTATACTTTCTCCCTTGGAAAGCTGTCCCGCCAGCTCCACCAAGGAAGCCTCCCCCTCACCTCTGCAGATTATATCCACGCCCTCTTCGTCTATCATCTCCGGGAAGAAGGTGGGGTGAGGTCCTCCGAAAAGGGAGATTGTTTGGGGGAGGCGCTTGCGCAGTCTGCGGTTGAGCTCAAGGTAGAAGTTATGCAGACCGGTGGTTACCGAATAGGCCAGGATGTGCGGCGAGAATCTCTCTGCAAGGTCCTCCGGCTTTTTCACCCGGTCGGCTTGGATGAGGTGGGTGATGTGCCCGGCATCCTTTAGGGCTCTGGAGAGATACATTAACCCCAAAGGCTCGGTTAAGCCGATACACTTGGTGACAAAGAGAATTCTCAAGTCTTTTTTCCTCCCCCGACTTTGATGGTGAGGATGCGGTCAAAGAATATCCTGGGCAAGTTCAGGAGGGCGCGAGGATTATACCAGAGTATGCGCAGGAATCTGATGATTCGCTTGAAGGAGAGGTAGAAACGGAGATTTGCCTGGCGCAGGAGGTAGGTCAACTCCTCATCTGAGACCCGGGAGAGATTGAACTTTGCCCGGAAGTAATCATATTTAGCCGGGTCCGGGTCTATGGGCGTGCCCATCTCCCGAGCCATCTCAGCCAGTTCGGTGCCCTTAAATGGGTTTACGATAAAGAAGGAGGCGGTATCTATGTCCATGTCCAGAGCGAAGCGGATGGTCTGGTGCAGTTCCTCTCGGGTCTCGGTGGGGAAACCGAGCATGAACAGCCCGTGCAGGATGACCCCTTGGCGTGACGCTTTGGACGCCACCGGCTTTATCTTTTCAAGGCGGATGTTTTTCTTAATCAGCTTTTGCAGGCGGGGGCTTGCGGTCTCCACGGCGATCGCCACCCGAAATACCCGAGCCTCCTTCCACAGACGAATGGTCTGGTCGTCAACTATATCCGTGCGCAGTCCGTTGGGGAAGTAAAGCCAGGCGTCGCGCATCTCGCTTTCTGCGAAGAGGCGCAGTATCTCCTTACTGCGTGCCTGGTTCACATTGAAGCAGTCGTCAAAGAACTCAAACTCACGAATGCCGTAATTGTGATAGAGCTCCCGCATCTCAGCCAGCACATTCTGGGGACTGCGGTAGCGAAATCCCTTTCCGAAGATGTTGTGGCAATAGATACAATTGAAGGGACAGGCTCGGCTGGTGAAGATGGGCATATATTGGGCATTCTTATAGATGAGCAAAAGACGAGGGGTTTTGAAGTAGGCCCGGTAGTCTATCAGGTCCCAGGAAGGGAAGGGGAGGGAGTCCAGGTCTTCAATGTAGGGTCTGGGGGGATTGACCGTGGTCTTGCCGTTTCGGCGGTAGGCGGTGCCCAGAATTTTATTCGCACTTTTCCCTTTCCACAGGGCTTCAACCAGCTCAAGGAAGGTGTATTCCCCCTCGTGATATACCAACCAATCTACATTGCGGTCGGCGAGGATATCCTCCATATCGGCGGAGGCGTGAGGTCCCCCGACGACGACGGGAATATCTGTAAAGCGTTCCTTGAGGTGGGCGGCTAGGCTGTGCATCTGCCCGGCTTCAAAGGTCAAGACGGAGAGACCGATCAGGTGCGGGGGGTCGTGGGCGATCCAGTCGCCCACCTGGTCGTCGGTGAGATTGCCCAGGCGGGTGTCCAGGATGCGGCACTCTGCGCCCAACTCCTTTTGCAGGACGGAGGCGATGTACATACACCCCAATGGAGGGGTGGCTTTGGAGTCGGACCTGTCCATCAAACCGGTCTTGATCAAGGCTATCTTTGGGGGGCTTTTGGATATTCTTTTAGCCATAGCTAGGCATATTGGACGGCGGAAGTGGTTCGGGCTTTGAATTTAGGATGGAAATGGATTATACCAACAAGGGGCAGGGGTGTCAAGGACGATGAAATAGTGGTTAAGTGCGGGTGAGCTTATGGCGTAATTTCTTGATAATCTTTAGCAGTTCAACCTCCCGCAATATGAACAACATCAGAACATATATAATAATCCCGCCAAATATTATCCCCAGAAGCAGTATCGGATTCACATCCCCCGGATAGTGGTAGTCCCGCCAGCCGGTGGGGGAGGCGAACCACAGGAAAGCGCCCATAACTGCACTTGCCAGCAGGGCTCTTCCCAGAGTGTCTAATTCTGCTATGCCTATGAG
>Ga0114919_10003187_pt1 | contig 13264 bp, 6 predicted proteins | sample BlataG_FD_88682 | JGI IMG/M metagenome (GOLD analysis project Ga0114919, IMG submission 88682) | Deep subsurface microbial communities from Black Sea to uncover new lineages of life (NeLLi) - Black_00105 metaG | ecosystem: Environmental > Aquatic > Marine > Oceanic > Sediment | place: Atlantic... | reverse complement strand
ACCCTGGACCACACGGACCGGCGACGAATCCGCACGTTCGATTCCTCCTTGATCGTCCGCAACTCAACCTTCACCAACATCTTTGAGCTCGGCCAGCCACCGACCGGCGACAACATTTGCGAACATATCTGGGGCGCCGCCCCCACCACCGGGCACTTCATCATCGAAAACAACGTCTTCGGCACCATCACCGGTCACAACGACGCCATCGACGTCGACGGCAACTCACGACCCGGTCCGGTCATCCATATCCTGGGCAACCTGTTCCTCGGCGGCGGCGACGACGCGCTCGATCTGGAAGGCGACGCCCACATCGAGGGCAACGTCTTCCTGCACTACCGCAAGGACGAGTACAACACCGGTTCCGGCAATGCCAACATGATATCCGCCGGCGGCGGCCACGAGTACGTCGTGGTCCGCAACGTCTTCTACGACATGGACTATGTCGCCCAGGTCAAGAACGACTCGTTCATGACGTTTGTGAACAACACCGTGGTGGATGTCGCTGTCTCGGCCCTCTATTTCTTGCGTCCGACTTCGACCACCGACTACGGCCGCGGCGCCTATGTGGATGGCAGCATCTTCTGGAATACTGCACTTGTATTCGACAAATTTACCGTCTCTACGGACCTGACCGCCAATCGCTCGAACATTCCGGCTGAATGGCACTACCTTGGCCAGGGCAATATCGACGCCGAACCTGTCTTCGTTGACCCGAACGCTGACTTTCATCTTAAGCCGGGTTCGGCAGGAATAGCCGCAGGGCCTTGCGGACTCGACATGGGCGCGTATGTCCCGGCTGGTGCTGCTATTTGCGGTGAGCCTGACCAGATAACCTACCACACCGACGCCACGCTCACCGTTGGCGGGCCGGACATCACACATTACAAGTTTTCTTTCAACGACCCGAACGGCTCCTGGAGCACAGAACTATCGGTGGATGTGCCCATCGAACTAACAGGGCTGGCTAATGGAAATTCTTATATCGTTTACGTAATCGGCAAGAACTCCGCCGGCGTCTGGCAAAGCCAGGATGATGCCACCGCCTCAAGAACCTGGACGGTGGACACCTCTTATTCGCAACTGGTTATCAATGAAGTGCTGGCGCATACGCATGGGGCCGACCCCGATATAATCGAGCTGTATTACGACGGTCCCGGTCAACTGGACCTGTCCGATATGAGCTTAACCGACGAGCCGGGTCATCCAAGGAAGTTTGTCTTCAGCGGCAATACCGTCACCAGCACCACTATGGGGCCCGGCAGCGATTATATGATACTGTACGGCGACCTCACGCACGAACCAAATCATCTGGGATTTGCATTGTCCGCCGAAGGTGAGGGTTTGTATCTCTACGATAAACCTGCCAACGGCGGCGGATTACTCGATTCGGTCGAGTTCGGACCACAACTCAACGACTTTTCCATCGGGCGTATCGGTTACGGCGGCACGTGGAAGCTAAATCAGCCCACTTTCGGGTACGCCAATATTGTCCAGCCGCTCGGAGACCCGGCCACGCTAAAGATCAACGAGTGGCTCGCCAACGAAGAGGTACTATTCGAGGAAGACTTCATCGAGCTGTATAATCCTGATGCTCTGCCGGTTGATCTAAGTGAACTGTATCTTACTGATAATCCTGTGACCCAGCCTGCCAAACAATGGCTTGGGCCGCTAAGCTTCGCTCCTCCGAACGGTTATGCGGTATTCATAGCTGACGATACCAACGCGCCCGGTCATTTGGATTTTAAGCTATCTGCCGACGCCGAAATAATCGGCCTGTTCGATGCCGAGCTGAATGAGATCGACAAAGTGCTTTACGGGCCGCAGACTACCGATGCCTCCCAGGGACGTACACCCAATGGGGCAGACGGCTTCGAGTTCTTTGAGCTGCCCACACCCCATGTTGCCAACCCGTCAGGTCCTACTGTTACCGTGACCAACCTGATTGCTATCGATGACGTCTGGTCCTACGAGCAATCAAACACGGATTTGGGCACGGCGTGGCGTGCTGTTAACTACAATGATACATCCTGGCCGACCGGCGCCGCACTACTGTACGTCGAAGGTTCCGCTCTGCCGGCACCCAAGAACACGCCGCTGACGCTCGGCCGCCGCACTTACTACTTCCGGAGGCACTTCACCCTCGACGTTGACCCGAACGATGTGACCAGCTTTGAGTTCTCTACCGTCATCGACGATGGTGCGGTGGTCTATATCAATGGCAGGGAGGTTTCTCCTCGCATTGGCATGCAGGAAGGAGTTGATATTTACTTCAATACTTTCGCTAACCGAACTATCGGCAATGCTGACTACGAGGGTCCGTTTCCCCCCATCCCCACGGATTATTTCGTACAGGGTGATAATGTTATCGCCGTTGAGGTACACCAGTGCAGCGACACCAGCAGCGACATTGTCTTTGGTCTGGAGCTCGAGGCCGTTGTTACAGTGTGGGACGAGTCCCTGGACGACCTTCTGGCGCTGCTGGATGGCTTACGCATTACCGAGCTGATGTACCACGACCCCGACAACAGTGACTATGATTTCATTGAACTGCAGAACGTCGGCGATGTGACGCTGGACCTGACCGGCGTACGCTTTGTCAACGGCGTTGAGTTTACCTTCCCGGCGATGACGCTTGACCCCGGTGAGTACACCGTGGTCGTCAGTAATTTGAACGCTTTCGAGTCAAGGTACGGCACGGGCATCAACGTTGCAGGCGAGTACTCCCTCGAATTGGGCAACGGCGGTGAATATATCGTTCTGACGCTGGCCTGGCCGCTGGAGGCGGCGATACTGCGGTTTGAGTACGACGATGTGTGGTATCCCTTGACCGACGGCAACGGCTACTCGTTAGTGATTCGCGACCCAACGGCGAAGCCGGCCACTTGGGACCAGGCCGAGAGCTGGGACGCAGCTGTTCCCAGCCCCGGTGGCTAACAAGCATTGAATAGTATACATAACACACAGCAGTTTTTGCAAAATCGGTGAAGATGCCGTTGAATAATTATTCATGGTATTGTACAATCGTCCCCAATTGCTTAATCTTCAGTATTGCTGGCGCCAGTAACAACAAAGTTTACCGGAGCGATGAATGAACGTGATCTCGGCTATTCAGTCCAAATGTACTTGGCGAAATGTTCGCATACCTATTTGTACCGCTGTTTTTTTCAGTTTGTATTATCTTTACGTTTACCTGCGTATCGACCCAACACTTATTTATCACGGTCATGTCTTTAAGCTGAAGTTTCCGGTTTTTTTCGTGGACGTCTCTTTTATCAAGAGCTTTCTGGTCCGCCCAAGCGGTTTTGTCGAATGCCTGTCAGCATTTTTGAGCCAGTTCTATTACTATTCCTGGGCAGGGGCGCTGGTCATTACCCTGATTGGATGGCTTTTTTACATGGCTGTTGGGCCGTTTGTGAAAAGCTATACCGGCCAGCGCGTTGACCTGCTGCGTTTTGTCCCCGCTGTCGGATTGCTGCTGGCCTATAATCAATACATTCACTGTCTGGAAGGAAGCATCAAGATATTGCTGGCGGTGCTGTTTGCGTTGGTTTATATCAAGATGCCGCTTCGCCGTGCCTGGATGCGGTGGACGGGTTTTTTGCTGTTATCTGTTTTACTTTATTGCGGGGCCGGTACCGGTGGTTTGCTTTTTGCCTGGTTTTGCTGTCTGTACGAAATTCGGCAGCGCAGATTCTATACCAGCCTGTGGTGCCTTGTGTCGGCTTTGGCGGCAGCCTATGTGCTTGCCAATTATTTGCTCGACAGCAATCTGAGCAAGCTTTGGTTAATCTTTCCGGAAGAGCAGTCGCTCGAGGACCCCAGAATAGCGAACATCACGATATATTCTTACCTGGTTTTTGGTTTGACGGCAATGGTAATGACCTTTTTGCCGCGGCTGCAGACCGGGACCGCAAAGGTCAACAAAAGCAGTTCCGGCGGCAAAAGCAGGCATTCGTCCTCCACCCGGTTAGTCGTTAAAGACCAGGGAAGTAAAATGCCGTTTGTTATTCGATGGCCGGCCTTACTTGCCATAACGGCAGCAATCATCTTTTTCACGTTCGATCGCATGGAAAAAAACCGCTTGCGAATATATTTTTACGGATACCACCGAAAGTGGCCTGAGCTTTTACGCCAGGCGCGTGAGATACCAGTCGAAGAGTATAATTATTTGCTTGTGCATTATATTAATAGAGCGCTCCTTCATACCGGAAAGCTTGGTTGTGAGATGTTTTCATATCCTCAAACAAGCCAGGGACTTATTATCAGGTCGCAAGGTGATACTCGTTTTGTACACATCGGGCTGCGTTTCGAACTCGGATTGCTTAACGATGCCGAACAGTTGGCCCATGAGACGCTCGAACTCTTTGGCAGTCATCCGATGACACTGAAGCAACTGGCCTTGATCAACATTGCCAAAGGCCAAACCGATACAGCCTGCATTTTTCTTAACGCTCTAAGCAAGGATTTGATATTCGGCCGGTGGGCTCGCGATTGTCTCAAACGTCTTGAGACCGATCCGCTGCTCTCAGAAGACGACCGAATTCGTCGAATCAGAACATTCGTTGCCACCACAGAGCCGCTGGAACGGGCCCATGTTTTCAACTGGCAGCTGCAAAAACTTCTTCAGTACAATGGGAAAAATAAAATGGCATACGATTATCTGATGGCCGATCATTTGTTGAACGAGTGGCTTGATGGCTTCGTCATGCATTTCCAGTATCTGGACAATTTTGGCTATGCGGATATCCCTCGTCATTATCAGGAAGCCATTCTGGTTTATGCTGCCGTGACTAAAAAACACGTTAACCTCGGAAACCACAAGATCGCCCACGAGATTCAGCAACGGTTCGATAATTTCAGGTATCTCGCCGACGCTAACAAGAACGAGCCGATGACCAAACTAAAAGTATTGTTAAAGGATTATTCCGATACCTACTACTACTATTATTTATTCTATGACCCTCAATAATTCAGGACGAGCAAGATGAATAAATACCGTTGTTACCGGTTCTTGTTGATCGCCGTTGCGGTATTGGCAGCCACTTTGCTGTATTGCCTTCTATGCGATTCTGACTGGCCTGTTGATGGTGCAACTATAATTGACAGGCCTCCTCACATCCGCCCTGATTATACGGACACGGTCATTCCGCCTAACATTGCGCCTTTGAACTTCATAGTAAAAGAACCCGGCAGGCGATATTATGTCAGGATATACTCGGATCAGGGCAAAGATATTAACGTCCACAGTAAGAAGCCAAAAATCATTATACCTTTGAAAGCCTGGCAGGAATTGCTGCAAGACAAGCAGGCTGGCAAGTTGTATTTCGATGTTTATGTTGAGAATGATGATGGCCGATGGAAGCGATTTGCTTCCATTACCAATAAGATCTCCCGGGCTGCTATAGACGACTATTTGGTTTATCGGCTCATCAAACCAATATATTATAACTGGTTTGACACAGGTATTTACCAACGACATCTGCCAAACTATAACGAGTCGGCTGTGGTGCGTGGGCGAAGCTTCAGGGAACAAAGCTACGGAGGTTGTGTCAACTGCCATGCGTTTTGTAATAATCGGACAGATAAGATGGCGATAGGCATTCGATCCAACTCTGGTGTTTCTACACTGCTGTCCCAAAACGGCAAAGTGAGCAAGATAGGCACCAAGTTCGGTTATACCGCCTGGCATCCCACCGGAAAAATTGTAATGTATTCTGTTAACAAAGTGCGGCAGTTTTTTCATATGACCGGAGTAGAGGTCAGGGATGTGGTTGATCTCGACTCCGCTCTGGCATACTATGATCTCAAGTCGGAGACAATCAAGGTTCACCCACAACTGGCCGACAAATCTCGGTTGGAAACCTATCCCACCTGGTCGCCTGACGGAGATTATCTGTATTTCTGCAGCGCACCGATTTTGTGGTCTGATCGGAATGTGACGCCGCCCAAGAACTTTGAAAAAGTACGCTACGATCTTATGCGAATCAGCTATGATATTGACACGGATAGCTGGGGTGAGGTCCAAACGGTTCTTACCGCTGCCGAAACAGGCAAAAGTATTCTGCTGCCCCGAATCTCGCCGGACGGTCGATTTCTGATGTTTTGTATGTGCGATTACGGCTGTTTTCCCATCTATCAGCCCAGCAGCGATCTGTATATAATGGACCTGGAAGCCGACCGACAAACAGGTAATTTTGCTTATCGTCGCCTGGAAATCAATAGCGATCGGTGCGAGTCATGGCATTGTTGGTCGAGCAACGGACGGTGGATTGTTTTCAGCAGTAAAAGACGTGACGGAGTTTTCACACGCAGTTATATCAGCTACGTAGATGAAGATGGTGAGGTATATAAACCACTGCTACTGCCCCAGAAGGACCCCGCCTTCTACGATTCATTTCTTAAGACCTACACTGTTCCTGAATTTGCCGTAGAACCAGTTCAAACCAGGGAAAAAGACCTGGCTGATGCTGTGCGTTCACCCGCTCAAATCGAAGTAACCATGCCGCTGACCGGCGCTACTCCGAAAGCCGGTCCTTCCGACCCCTGGCAACAGATTCGGGAATAGCTTTATGTTATTGTTATGGATTTGCACGGTTTGGATAATAGGGGATTCGCTTGTTACACCTGTCAGGCACAAGTCGATTCATTAGGGAAGATACGGCAAACTATCTTGCCCGTGGCGGCAGGCTTCCTCACTCATCAGTTTTACCAGCTCCTTTTTAACGTGCTCCGGCAGGTCTGATGGTTCATAACTTTCCAGTAATTTTTCCACTTCACGATGCGCCCGCTGCTCGAGGGTTAAAGCGCCATCTTGTTCCCATCGTGACCTGCGGGCACGGTCTATGACGGGCCCCGGGAAAAAGTGTTCCTTATCGAGGTAGCGTCGAGTATGCTCGGAGATAAGCAGATGTTTTTCTTCAAGCAATTCCTGAAATATTCCCAGTGCCGGGAAGTCCTCTCTCGGTTCAATCCCATCAATTAATCGAAAGACCATACCGCAGATTTCGTTGTCCACAATGAGTTTTTCAAGAGACAGACAGCTTTCAAAATCAAGCATACCAGGGCCGGAAATGTTGTTAATTCCCGATAGCGCCGCCAGGACGGCACCGATCCCACTTTCCAGACCTGCCTGGGCGTCTAACTGTTTGGAGTCGCTCAAAGAGATGTATGCCTGGGTAGGCAGGTGGAGGTACTTGCCGATTTCATTATAGGCACAGTCTATCATCATAGTTTCGATAGCGCCCATGGGCGTGGTTTCGTGGCGGATGTCAAAGACGGCCGGCGAACCGCCATAGAAAATAGGAGTACCGGGATTTGCTATCTGGCTGATGACAACACCGCTCAGAGTTTCGGCGGTATGCTGTACGAGTGTTCCGACAAGAGTGACCGGAGCCACGAACCCGGACAACGGCATGGCGATAAATTCTACAGGGATAAAATGCCGGGCGCAATCCAGCAAGTTCTGCGAAGTGATATCGCTCCATTTCAGGGGGGAAGTAGGACAGCAGGAGAAAATAGTAAGAGGTTTTTCTTTGAGGGCTTCTGAGGATTGTCGAATAGCAAGTTGAAAATCTTTCATTACGTTAAACGATTCGATTGTAAAAGCACCGGTAACAACGGGCTTCCTGCCGTAAAGAAGGCTGAGAAAGAGGCGATAGCTGTCGGAAATTCTTTCAGGTACGTCTGCAGGTATCAAAGCGGTACTTGCCGAGGTGATATGAGGGAGTTGTTCAACTACTTTCACAAAGTTAATATAATCGTCGGTGAGGGGCTTGCGCATCTTCTTTGCTTGCGGATCCAGGATGTTCAGAGCGGTGGAGCCGGGCGTAAAATAGACATTGTGACCGGAAAAATCGTGGGTCTGTTTTCCGGTGACATCGTAAAGCCCGAACGATTCGGGAGCGGCTTTCAGGGCCTTGTCAATGACCTCTTGAGTGAGGACTGCATGATGTTCTTTTATGTCAATCCGGCAGCCGCAGTCCGAGAGCATGGTCAGAACCGTTTGGTTGTGAATCTCGATTCCGAGCGTACACAGTATGTCAGTTGCTTCGAAAATAATCTTTTCGATAAGTTCGTCAGTCAGGAATCTAATAGTTGGTCTCACCGCAATGTCCTTTCAATAGTTTTTACCAGACATTTCCATATACCACACCTTAGCAACACTGCTAAGACTCTGAATTTCATCTATATACCACGTATAGTCTGAAACTACAACTGTTCTGAATTTTTTTGGGGGATTTCAATGCCCTGGCTGCTTAAGAGACAGATATTTCCTAATGAAAACCGTTGTCCCCCGAAAAACTCCGTTCTACTTGTCATTGAAGGACTTACGTAAACTTGCTGCATCCGGCTAATTGTATTATCTTGGCGGCATGAATACCATACGGCTGCAACTTGTAGTGAACTGACGTTTTTCGACCACAGAATCAGTCATTTTCAGAAAATAGTTGACATTTTTTGGGTGGGAATATATAATTCAATTATAAACAACATTGTTCAGCAGGCTTGAGAGGGAATGACGTAGGCAACTAAGGGAAGGAATACTTAAATGCGAGGACTGACCCTCATACTTCCAACCGATACTCAAAGACACTCTTATCTTATGATTAGCGTTGCCTCATTTACGCCCATCAGAAAACGACTCTAAAAAAAATTGGGAGAATCATTATGAAACGAAGACTTTTTGCTTTCTGCGTGACCCTTCTATTGGTCTCGCAATGTGGCATAGTTTTAGGGCAAAGCTCCAACAACACGAAATCTGCTGTGCCCTTGAGTAAGTCTTTTGAAGACTGGGCAGACCGACTGACCGAGGAGCTCGTTGGCGAAGTACGGTTGAGATCTCTTGGGCCGACTCTCAAGCCTGGCCGGGTCGCCGACATTACCGTCGACCCGCGGAATCGCAGCGTCTGGTATCTCGCAAATGCATCCAGCGGTCTTTGGAAAACCACGAATCGCGGGAACAACTGGCAGCCAATTTTTGACGAAGGTGGTTCTTACTCCTTGAGCTGTGTGACGATCGATTCGAGTAATTCAGAGGTTGTTTGGCTCGGGACCGGTGAGAACTCGTCCAATCGGAGCGTCGGTTACGGCGACGGAATCTACAAGAGCGCCGATGGCGGCCAAACCTGGAAGCACATGGGATTGCGCAATTCGCAACACATTGGCAAGATTCTTATTGATCCACGCGATTCGGATGTAGTGCTCGTTGCTGCCGAAGGTCCGCTCTGGTCACCAGGAGGTGAGCGCGGATTGTTTAAAACGACCGACGGCGGCCAGACTTGGGGAGCCGTGCTTCAGGTCAGTGAGAACACAGGAATCACCGACATTGTGTTCGATCCGCGGGATCCCGACGTGATCTATGCGGCGTCCTACCAACGACGGCGCCATGTCGGCCTTTTAATAGGTGGAGGACCCGAGTCAGCGATTTACAAATCGGCGGATGGCGGCGAGACCTGGAAGAAGTTGACCAACGGTCTCCCGACGGTTGATATCGGCCGCATTGCCCTGGCCATATCACCTCAGAATCCCAACGTGGTTTATGCCTTGATCGAGGCTGCCGGGAGCGAGAGTGGTTTCTTCCGCTCAGCGGACAGTGGTAACACATGGGTTCGACAAAGCAACTACCGAGTTGTCGACCCGCAGTACTACGGAGAAATCTATGCCGACCCGCATCAGTTTGATAGGGTCTATGCGGTAGACGTCAGGGTTCAAGTTACTGAAGACGGTGGTAAACATTTTCGGCCAACGTCGTGGCGGATGCATGTGGACAGTCACGCCATGGCCTTCGACCCCACGGACGTGAACCACCTGCTCGTGGGTAACGACGGCGGGCTTTACGAATCGTACGACCACGGACGCACCTGGCGCCATTTCACAAATCTCCCGACATCGCAGTTTTATCGCGTAGCGGTCGACAACGCTCTGCCCTTTTACAACGTGTATGGCGGCACGCAGGACAACGGTTCGATGGGAGGTCCCTCACGCACGGTGAATCGTGTTGGCATCCGAACCAGCGACTGGATCCAGACGGGTGGCGGCGACGGCATGCAATCGCGCATCGACCCTGAAGAACCGGCTATCGTTTACACCATGTCACAGAACGGAGCGATCACCCGGCTCGATAAGCGCACCGGCGCCGGCGTGAGCATTCGGCCCCCAAGAGAGCAAAACGGGCCGCGTGTCCGCTGGCACTGGGATACGCCGTTCATCATCAGTCCCCACTCGCCTACTCGGCTGTATCTGGCGGGAAGCCACCTGTACCGTAGCGATGACCGGGGCGACAACTGGCGGTCCGTCAGTGGCGATATAACTCGCCAGCTCGATCGCGACAGCATACCCGTTATGGGGCGCATCTGGGGAAATGACGCCGTCCAGAAGAATCGCTTTACGACGGCTCTCAGCGTGAGCTCTGCTTTAGCAGAATCACCGCTTCAAGAAGGTCTCCTCTACATCGGCACCGATGACGGGCTGGTGCAGGTCTCCGAAGATGGCGGAGAAAAATGGCAAAAGATAGAACAGTTTCCAGGCATACCCGATTTGACCTACGTTTCTGATGTATGCGCCTCGCAACATGACGTCAACACGCTCTACGTGGCCTTCAACAATTACCAGCAGGGCGATTTCAAACCGTACCTGTTGAAGAGTAACAATCGAGGAAAAAGCTGGACATCAATTGCTGGAAACCTCCCCGATAGGCATGTTGTTTGGTCAATCGTTGAGGACCATGTGAACAAGGATTTGCTTTTCGTCGGCACGGAGTTCGGACTCTTTTTCACCGTTGATGGCGGCCGGCACTGGGTCCAACTGCGAAACGGAGCGCCGACGATTGCCTTCCGCGATCTGGAAATACAGCGCCGCGAGAATGATCTAGTCGCGGCAACCTTTGGCCGGGGGCTCTATGTTCTCGACGATTACACCGTGCTGCGTTACCTCACTTCCGAGACATTTACTCACGAAGGCTCGCTGTTCCCACCTCGTGACGCATGTGTATATCACGAACTGGGTTACGTCGCCGCTGTGTTCGGCAATTTCACAACGCCAAACCCGCCGTTTGGTGCCATGCTTGCTTACTATTTGCGCGAGGGACTCCCACAGGGCGATGGTTATAGAATCATGCTCACGATAATGGGTGCCAATAGAGAATCGATTCGGCAAATCACAGGTCCAACAACGGCGGGGCTGCATCGCGTTGTTTGGGATTTGCGAGGTGCACCACAATCGGTGGAGAGAAAACGTGACCGCGAGAATCAACGCGCGCCTCGGGACAGGCAACGTCGCCGTGGTCGCCAATCCGACCCACTGGTAAAACCCGGCGAGTACACGATTACCTTGACTAAGGTAGTCGATGGCGAAGAGACCGTACTCGGCGAACCGCAAACGATCGAAATCAAACTGCTGTCCGCAGCATCTTCGTCGAATAGTCGCTAAGAAGAACGACTTTACCATAGATTTGCCACCTATCCAGGCATCATGTATGTACGACCCAACTGTGGTTTCTCAATGGCAGACTGCTTGAAGACAACAGGACCCGCGCAGGCAAAGACCGGCCGGGCTTGTCGCTGTCACCAGGCCATTATGAACTCCGTTGTATCGACCCATAAGGACAGTCATCAAGCGTTAGCTTCGCCGTCGAACAGAGAACAGAGGACAGAGAATCTGACTTCTGACATCTGACTTCTGACATCTGACTTCTGACATCTGACTTCTGACATCTGACTTCTGACATCTGACTTCTGACATCTGACTTCTGACATCTGACTTCTGACATCTGACTTCTCGGTTGTGCGAAGCCCCTCGGTTTGCTTCGCACCTGTGCCTGCGTTTCCCTCCAGGCGGGTACAGGCAAGAAGCAGAGGGGCAAGCAAAGCGGGCGGGGTACTCCCCTAAGGTGGAACTGGCACAATAAACCCCTAAGTTTGAGCAGTTAATCATTGATTTTGGCATCGGCTTCTCGAAGCATTCTGATGGTCTGTTCTGTAGAGTGAGTTTTTCGTTTCATGAGAGCGTCCTTTCACAAAAACTATACTGATTCTATAGGATACTCTCTAATTCAGACTGGCACAATTTTCGGGGTGCAGGTCACTTTCCAGCCCACCACCACCCCTCCCCAAGACTCGCAGAGAGAGTGGGTTCACGAATAAAGATTAGAGGTTGGCTCTTCTACGCCACGCCTTTTCCTGATCTACTATTGTTGAATGAGCAGTAACGTGCATGAAGATTCTTGCTGATTTTGCCTATTAGTAGCGACGTCCACCACCACCGCCGCCAAAACCACCTCGTCTGCGTCCACCACCACCACGGTCGGTTTTCGGACGAGCCTCGTTGACGTTAATGGTACGTCCCTTCAAATCCTTGCCGTTCATTTCAGTAATTGCAGTTTGGGCTTCATTCTTAGAGGGTATTTCCACAAACCCAAATCCTCTTGACTCGCCGCTGAACCTATCTTTTATGACAGTGGCGCTGTTGACCTGGCCAAAGGCTTCAAAAGCCTGACGCAAATCGTCTTCAGTTACATCACGAGACAAATTTCCAACATAGATGTTCATTTCGGTTTCCTTTTCTAAGCTTTAACGGACATTTCTCACTTAAAGGACTTAGCTATACTGCTTAACTTTTCTTTCATTAAAGTATTAACTTTGGCCGCCAACTACAAATATCTTGGATGTCTTTCGCAGGTTTGCTCCCCCACCGGCTTGCACCATCCCGGGAGGGGGGTTGCCCGCAATCACCCGACCTAAACCGAGGCATGAGCGGCCTACTGCGGCTACAGGAGGAAGCCAGACTGCTCATCTAACTCCCTCACCAAAAGAAATACTAACTCTCTTCGGTTTCTGCCGGCGCCTCTTGAGGCTCTTCCGGTGGCGCTTCTTGAGGTTCTACGGGCGGTGCCTCTTGAGGCTCTTCCGGAACCTGAGGTTTTTCTTCGCAAACCATATTATTCGTCTCCTTTCACAAATAAATAAACTTAACTTTCAATATCATCCTTACTTACAGTAGAAGATGCAGCATTATCCCAACAAAAATAACAATGGTCAACATTTTTTTTTAGACAATACAAATTATATATATTGCTTTGCTCGAGTCATTGAATCGTGGGTGGGACGGTTCAGACCGATTCAGAAGTCAGATGTCAGATCCTCTGTCCTCTGTCCTCTGTCCTCTGTCCTCTGTCCTCTGTCCTCTGTCCTCTGTCCTCTGTCCTCTGTCCTCTGTCCTCTGTTTTCTGTCCTACTCAGGACAACTGACACTTTTTTGACACTTT
>Ga0114919_10003186_pt1 | contig 13264 bp, 10 predicted proteins | sample BlataG_FD_88682 | JGI IMG/M metagenome (GOLD analysis project Ga0114919, IMG submission 88682) | Deep subsurface microbial communities from Black Sea to uncover new lineages of life (NeLLi) - Black_00105 metaG | ecosystem: Environmental > Aquatic > Marine > Oceanic > Sediment | place: Atlantic... | reverse complement strand
GCAGCCCGGCTTCATTCCGCGGCAGGGGTGTGCCATCAAAGCTCAGCTGGCCAACAGTCGGCACATCGAGGCCGGCCAGAATCCGCAGCAGGGTCGATTTGCCGCCACCCGACGGCCCGACCAGCACCAGCGAGCCGATGTCACCGGTGACCAGCGACAGGTCATCGAGCACCGTGGTCGTGCCGAATCGCTGGGTCAGGTTGTTGATGACAAGGTTCATGGTCGGGTCGCTGTTACCGCTCGTACCGAAAGCTCGCTTCTAGCCACCGCGATGCGGCCGACAGCGGTAGCGTCAGCAGCAGATAACCGATGGCAAGCGGCAGGTAGCTTTCAAGGGTCGAGTAGGTGAAGGAGTTGACCTCCTGGGCGTTGAGGGTCAGCTCTGAAATGGCGATCACCGACAGCAGTGACGAGTCTTTGATCAGGGAGACCAGCTGGCCGGCCACTGCCGGCAGCACCAGCCGCACCGCCTGCGGCAGCACCACCAGTCGAAAGGCCTGCCAGCGGGAGAGGCCGATTGCCCGGGCCGAGTCTCGCTGAGTCTTCGGGATAGCATCCAAGCCCCCGCGAAAGATCTCTGCCATGTAGGCCCCGCTGAAGGCGGCCAGCACCAGCGTGCCGACGACGAACCGATTTTCGAGGCCGACCGCATTGGCGACGACGTAAAAGCCCAGCAGCAGTTGCACCAGCAGGGGAGTCCCCCGGATCAGCTCGACATAGATCCGTCCAGTCGCTTCGACCAGCGGGCTGCGGGCAGCCAGCAGCAGGGCCACGACCAGTCCGATCAGCACGCTGAGGACGAGCGCCGCCAGGCTCAGTCCAAGGGTGACCAGCCAGCCCTGAACGAACTTCTGCCGATATTCCCAGACTCCGGCCCAGTTCCAGTCGCCGGGGACCTGCATGCAGGCAAGGGCGAGCAGGCCGACGAAGGCAGCAGCAACGATTGTGTGGGCGAGCGACCGGGACATGCCCACAGCATAGGAGGGCTGTCGCTAACGCGTCACCATCACGTCGCAACGAGCCGGCGACAGGATGTCGCCAATGAGCACCAGCGGAAGCGCGCGAACCTCGGCTTCGCATGCTTCCGCCCCAAAGAAAGTCGGGCAGGAGGCCCGAGCTTTCCGTGAAGCCAGCTACCGCCAATGAGCACCAGCGGAAGCGTGCGAACCTCGGCTTCGCATGCTACCGCCCCAAGGAAAGGCCGACAGGATGTCGGCGTTTTCCGTGTAGCTCGATGCCCGAGCTTTCCGTGAAGCCAGCCGGTCGGAGGACCCCGTGCCCACTCGCTGGACGTTCACGTCGGCCATCCTTGGCCGCCGTTCACTGCCCGTGCGCGGCGCTTCGCCCTCCCGGCTGCGCTTGCTTCCGGAGCTCGCTCGTGGGCACGGGCACCCCCGACCTCGTCGAATGTTGTGAGAACCTGGAAGCCGGGGGCGGAAGCGACCGGACCGGCAGTACGAGTGGCGTCGAGCACTTAACTGCCACGCCCACTGCCAGCCGGTGACAGGATGCCAATCCTGTTCGGCACACGAGTTGCTTAGCAATCGAATGACCACCAGACGATGCTCCGTTTTGCCGCCCGCTTTAAGGGTGTTGCCTCGCCCGTACAAGTGAGAAAAAGCCCATGCTTTGAAGCCCGAAGCGCAAGCTGAGGGAAACCGGGCTTTTTGAGCCCAGACCTGTATTCCCTCGGCTCGCGGCTCGGGCTTCCCCGAGTTCCGTTCCGCTCAGCGCATTAACAAAAACCGCAAGTCGGGGTCCACGCAACGCTATTCCCCGGCTTGCGGTCGGGGGGGCACGGTTCATCCGTACCTCAAAAACGACACAGAATCTGCGTCGAACGGCATTGCCCTTCCTCGCCCTTGCCCACGAATGCGGACGAACGATTGTTTCCTTGGACAACACGCAAAAAAAGCCGAGGTGGGGAGGGTGGAAGAGTGTTCGCCCGCATTCACGGGTGGGGACTCGATATGGCTTCCCGATGGCTTTTCCAACGGATTGCAAGCCACGATCACCCCACCGGTCGCGAGGGATTTTGGAACTTTTCCGGTGAATCACTGAATTGACGCCGGCATCGCAGTGCTGACTGGGCTGTTGCTCACAGCCGGCCCCGCAGCATGCCGTGCCAGTAGAGCCGCGGCAGCACCTGGGTTTTCAGCAGCCACATGCTGTAGCGTTCCTTGGCCTGGTCGAAGGGGAAGCTTTCGGCCGGCTCGCCGTCATAGTCAAACTCTGCCAGCATCATCCGGTTGTAGCCGGTGACCACCGGGCAGGACGAGTAGCCGTCATAGCTGGCCGTGAGTGGCCGACCCTCTATGGCCGCCAGCAGATTGGCCACCAACACCGGGGCCTGCTTGCGAACCGCCGCGCCTGTCTTCGAGGTGGGCAGCCCGGCAGCATCCCCGATGGCGAAGACCTCCGGGAAGCGAGGATGCCGCAGCGTGTGCTTGTCGGCCTCGACCCAGCCCTTTGCATCAGCGAGCGGGCTCTGCTTAATGACGTCCGGACTGCTCATCGGCGGGGTGACGTGAATCATCTGGTAGGGGATCGTGACCCGCTCGCCGCTGTCAACGAGTTCACAGACAGCTTCGTGGGCATCGGGCCGGATCTCGATCAGATTGTGGCGGAAGCGGGCGTCAATCCCCTTGCGGGCGACCACCGCCTCGAGCGTCTTCCGATATTTCGGCACCGAAAAAATTCCCTGCTGCGGGGTCGCGAAGACGACCTCCGACTTTTCGCGAACACCACTGCGGCGAAAGGCATCATCGGCGAGATACATGATCTTCTGTGGAGCCCCGCCGCACTTTACTGCGGTATTGGGCATCGTGAACAACGCCGTGCCGCCTGGAAACGAGCGGATGCACTCCCAGGTGTAGGCGGCGTGCTGATACGAGTAGTTGCTACAGATGCCCCGTGTGCCGATGCCCTCGGCGAGTCCGGGAATGGCGTTCCAGTCGATCTGAATGCCGAGGGCCACCACCAGCCAGTCATAGGTCAGTTGACATCCAGCCTCGGTAAGGACAGCCTTTCGCTCCGGCTGAATCGCAGCCACGCGATCGTGAATCCAGTCGACACCGGCAGGAATATAGTCAGCCTCCCGCCGCCGACTCGCTTCCGGCGGAAAGACCCCTGCGCCGACCAGCGTCCAGAGCGGCTGGTAGTAGTGGCTTTCGGAGGGCTCGACGATGCCAAGGCCAAGGCTGTGCTTCGCCCTTCGCAGGCGGGCAGCCACGCTAATGCCGGCCGAACCACCGCCCAAAATCAGCACCGGGATGTGTTTTGTTGCTGCAGCCGCCATCACCTTCTCTCCTCGCCAGACGAAACATAAACCCTCAACTTATGCAAATATATCGAAATCTCACGACATGTCAACATTTTTTATCAGAACGCATAGGGTCTGGCTATGCTCGAAGGACATCACCATGAGCGCACATTTCGGAGGTCGTTGTGGTAAGCCGTCGTGTTTTGCTCACCAGTTGGCGATTTTTTGTCCGCACCGCGGCCACCGCAGCCTTTGCCACGACGCTCGCGGTGTTCCCGGCGTCCGCGGCTACCGCGCCGCTGCGGGTTGGGATGGAGCTTTCTTACCCGCCATTCGAGATGACCGAAACCGACGGCCAGCCGACCGGTGTCAGCGTGCGGCTGGCTGAAGCCCTCGGCCAGCACCTCGGGCGGCAGGTCGTCATTGAAAACATTGCCTTCGACGGGCTCATTCCCGCCCTCCGCACCGGCACGATTGACTGCATTATCTCGTCGATGACCGCCACGCCCGAGCGAGCCCGGTCGATCGCGTTCTCGCAGCCATACCTCACCACAGGGCTGACCCTGCTCGTCGGTAAAAATAGTCCGATCGAATCGGCTGACGATCTGGACCGACCGGGGATTCGAGTGGCCGTAAAGATCGGGACGACCGCTCACAAGTTTGCGGCCCGTGATCTCAAGCAGGCCCAGGTGTTTGTGCTTAACAGAGAGTCAGCTGCAGTCCTCGAGGTGATACAGGGCAAGGTCGATGCCTTCATCTACGACTCACTCTCGATCTACCGCCACCACCGCCGCCATCCCGACACCACCCGAGCACTCCTCAAACCATTCCGCGAAGAGACCTGGGCCATTGGCCTGCGGAAAGCCGACGAGAAACTTCGGAGGCAGATCAATAGTTTCTTGAAGCAATTCAAAGAAGAAGGTGGCTTCGAAAAGCTCGGCGATGAGTTTCTGCCTGAAGAAAAAGCCTTCTTCCAGAAAAACGGCATCCCTTTCTACTTCTAGCTTCACGGAAAGCGCCGACATCCTGTCGGCCTTTCCTTGGGGCAGCCGGCCAAGAAGCCGAGGTTCTTGGCCGGCTGCTGGTTCTCATTGGCGGCATCCTGCCGCCGGCTGGCAGTGGGCAAGGCTGGCTTCACGGAAAGCGCCGACATCCTGTCGGCCTTTCCTTGGGGCAGCTGGCCAAGAAGCCGAGGTTCTTGGCCGGCTGCTGGTTCTCATTGGCGGCATCCTGCCGCCGGCTGGCAGTGGGCAAGGCTGGCTTCACGGAAAGCGCGGGCCTCCTGCCGATGCCGTTCGGCACGGATTCTGTGTCGTTTTTGAGGTACTGATGAACCGCTATCCCCCGACCGCAAGCCGGGGGATAGCGTTGCGCGGCCTCCGGCTTGCGGCTTTTGATAATGCGCTGATCGGAACGGAACTCCGGGAAGCCCGAGGCGCGAGCCGAGGGAATACGGGTCTGGGCTCAAAAAGCGCGGTTTCCCTCAGCTTGCGCTTCGGGCTTCAAAGCATGGGGTTTTTTCACTTGTACGGGTGAGACCACGCCCTTAACGCGAGCGGCAAAACGGAGCATCGTCTGGTGTCATTCGATTGCTCGGCAACTCGTGTGCCGAACAGAATTGGCGCGGGAGGCTTTTTGGACGGGCTGCTAGCGGCCGAAAGCCCAGTCGATTCCCGCTCGCGTGAGGTAATCGAGACTCCGCTTGATGCCAGCTTCGACGTCTGTGGTCGGCTCGTACTCGATCAGCAAGATGCCCCGATAGGGGAGCTGTGGCAGGAGCCTGGCATAGTCGAGGTCGTCGTCGCCGATCGCGACGGCCTCCCAGCCGTCGGCTGATCGCCTCCAGTCCTTGAGGTGACAGTAGTCAATGCGGTCGCCGATCAGGTCGAGGGCATACCGATGGTCATCCGGTTCCACCGCTTTGAGGTTGCCGGGGTCGTAGTTGAACATCACGGTCTCGGGCAAAGATTTGACGAGTCGGGCAAGTGCATCACGGTCGGTGGTGACGGTGTGCGTGTGGTGGGCCACGCCATTCCGCAGTTCGATCTTCCCGTGGGTCTCGATTGCGATGACCAGGCCGAGTGATTGACAGAGTTCATCGGCCGCGTTGAAGGCTGCGAGCATGCGGTTCCAGATCGCTGGAGTCATCGCCCCGATTGGTGTGAATCCAGTGAACAGCCGAACGTGGGTTGCTCCGAGTTCCTGAGCGAGCTCAATCTGGTCGAGCGTTCGCTGCAGCATCCGATCGTGGGCGACCGCATCAGGCAGCGTGAAGTCGTTTTCGAGGCAGCAGAAGGGAGTCGTGATCTGGTGCCGGTGGCAGATGTCGACAAAAGCCTCAATCTGCGACGGCGCAAGCGACTCTGGCAGTCGGCCGGGTTGGCCGCCGCCAATACCGAACTCCATCACCTTGAAACCAAGGCGGGCGGCAATCGCAAAGTGTTCTTCGAGCGGAAGGTCTCGAAACCCCACTCTCCGCATCCAATGAGCATTTCAGCCGGCTGACTCATAGCGGGTGTTCCTGAAGGCTTGTTCTGACGTCATGGCCCGATGGCGGCGGGATGGGCAAGACTCGATCGATGCGGCAACGGCAAGCCAAAAATCGGCCATTGGGAGGGCGGCAGAACCCCCGGCCGATCACCTCTTTGATCGCTGCCTCGGATGGCCAGACGGCGTGCCAGCCGCCCCTCGGCGAAGAAAATTGCGAAAAATCTTGCAATCGTTATTTCAACTGGTAGTTTATATGTCAAACGGGGAGCGTGATGGACGAAAAATTGAATCCTGTTCAAGAGGGTGGCTCGGACCGCTATCACGTGCCGAATCTCGCGCGGGCACTGCACGTGCTGGAACTGTTGGCCGCAGCGGCCGACCTGACGATCGGCGAGATCTCCAGTCGCCTGAGCATTCCGCGAAACAGTGCCTTTCGGATCGTCACGACGCTGCGGGACCATGGCTACCTCGACCGCGACCAGTCCAAGCAGACCTATCGGCTCTCGCGGAAACTGTTGGCGCTGGGGAACTCGGTCGTGGAGCAGGAGGGACTGCTTGCCAAGTCGATCGATGTCCTGGCTGACCTGCGTGATGAATCGGGGGAGACAGCGCTGATTGCAGCACTGATCTCCGATGGCGGAATCGTGCTTGAGCAGGCCATTGCCGCCCAGCCGGTCAAGGTTTCGGTCCAGATCGGCTGCCGGTTCCCTCTGCACACCGCGGCTCCAGCCAAAGTGATTCTGGCACACCTTCCTGCGCGGTATCGCGATCGGCTGTTGAAGACGTGTCACTTCGAGAAGCTGACCGACAAGACGATCACCAGTCGCGAGACGCTGCTGGAACAACTGCAGACAGTCAAGCAGAACGGGTATGCCGTTGATCGTGGCGAGGAAGTTGACGGGGTGCATTGTGTTGCGGCGGCAGTTTTCGACTACCGAAGTCAGCCCGTGGCGAGCATCTGGGTGACCGCTCCAGCCCAGCGGCTGCCCGAGGAGCGGTTCGAGACGATCGCCGAACTTGTCAAGCGGCACGCTGTTCGTATTTCCCGTCGGCTTGGTTACTCAGACCTGGTCGCCGCGTCCTGACTCCATTCTGAGTTTTCAGATCCATCAGTCCCATAATTTGCCCCTATCCAACTGGAGATTTCCGATGAACGCCCAACGAACGGCACGGTTTCTCACGACTGCGACCCACTTGAACCGACACAGGCATGCCTTCACCCTGATTGAGCTCTTGGTGGTGATCGCGATCATCGGGGTGCTGGTCGGCTTGCTGCTGCCGGCCGTGCAGCAGGCCCGAGAAGCCGCCCGGCGGGCATCCTGCACCAATAAACTCAAGCAACTCGGGCTCGCACTGCACAATTACGCCGATGCTCAGTCCGCCTTCCCAGCGGGAACCGTAATGCATACGGACCGCAGCAAGCCAAACTGGTGCTCGTTTCCAAGCGATGGTTCTGGTGGGGTCAACCGGGCGCCATGGTCCGTTCTGATTCTGCCCCAGCTTGAGCAAGACACTCGCTACAACCAGTTTGAGCTTGACGCAAAGTTCACCTCGTTCGCCGACCATGGCGACCCGCACGGCTCCACGGCCAACCACGCGGAGTTCTTACGTCAGAACCCCAGCTTTCAGTGCCCTTCCGATCCCAATTCGATTTCCGGTGCCAACAACAGCAACTACTTTGGGGTGATGGGCGCCGGGGGAATTCCTCAGAAGCCCGACATCTGCAACACGGGCCCGGATCGCTATTTCTTCACCGAGGGCATCCTGTTCGTCGATTCAAAAATTCGGTTTCGTCACATCACCGACGGCGCCTCCAAAACCTACATGCTGGGCGAGACCAAATATCAGCTTCGCCCGGGCGGCCGTGGAAACAATTCACACTTTGGCTGGGCGTCGAGCACCCGCAGTGTTGAGGCTGGGGTGAGGTGACCGGAGTGCTGGTTGCCGCGCGATGGCAGATCAATTCATTCGCCAAAGACGGTTCTGAAGCCGATACCGCATTTGGCAACCGCGGACCGATGAGTGGAACCATGGGCAGCTTTCATGTCGGTGGCTGCCACGTCGCCTTCGCCGACGCGTCTGTTCGCTTCATGAACGACACCATCAATCTTCAGACACATCGCTATCTCGGAAGCCGTGATGACGGGTATGTGACCGACGGGTTCTGATCATCGATGAACATGCCTGCGGTGCATGCTTGAGGAGAGGAGAGTCTGATCATGTCAGATAGCAGTGCGTTCGGATCGTGGCCCTGGTACGCGGTGCCATTGGTGGTGCTTGGGCCATTGGTGGCGGTTGGGATTGTCGGCTGTAGCCGGACAACGGGCCCTGAGCGGTTCGACTACTCGGGCGAAGTAAGCTTTGGTGGCAAAGCTGTCGCGGTTGGCTATCTGTCTTTCGAGCCGGATGATGCTGCCGGGAACGCGGGCCCCGGAGCGATGGCTCGAATCGTCGGTGGCCGCTACCAGACGGAACCAGGGAGGGGACCCGTCGGTGGGCCCCACCGGGTGCTTATCGTCGGCTTTGACGGAAAATCGCCCGACGGCCTCGGTGATGGCAGCCCGCTGTTTCCTGAGGTTGTCTGCGAGGTCGACCTGCCCCGGCAGGACGGCAGCCAGAGTTTTTCCATAGCGGGTGAAAAGCCGTACGCGGTGACGGCGAGATGAGCCGGCAACGGCTCCAGTTGCCTGGCTTGATCAGCAACGAATTTTCCAACAGGAGGTAACCGATGCCGCTGCGAAGCTCTCGGCTCGTCGGTTTTTTGGGACTCTGGCTTCTGGTCACGGGAGTGCTCGTCGTTTCCGGTGAGGCGTCGGCGAATGACACAGACCGGCTCGTGGAGGCTGATCTGCTGATTGTCGGCGGTACCGAATCTGGGTGCGCTGCTGCGGTGCAGGCGGCGCGGATGGGAGTCGAGCGGATCGTGCTGGTCAATGACATCGAGTGGCTCGGCGGCCAGTTCAGCGCGGAGGGCCTCGGCGCGATCGATGAGAATCGGAGCCACGGGTACGACGGCACGGTGCCGATTCCGCGGTCAGGCATTTTCCGGGAAGTGATTGAAGCGATTGAAGCCAAAAATGCAGAACGCTACGGCGGGGTGCGTCGCCCCGGCAACACCCGGGTGATCACGACCGGCCGGCCAGTGATTGCCGAGCAGGTGTTCCGGGAGTTGCTGGCTCCTTACGAGCAGACCGGACAGCTGCGGCGGTATTCAGGCTACGACGTTGAATCGGTGCAGGTGACCGCTGACTGCGTCATCGGGGTGACATTCAGTGGTTCGGCCGGTGATGCACTCACCGTTCGGGCTGCCCTCACCATTGATGCCAGTGACTGGGGAGACGTGATCAAAGGGTCGCCAGCGCGGTGGGACGCTGGCATTGACAGCAAAGCCGAGTTCAACGAACCGAGCGCACCGGAAACGGCCGAGCCGGTGACCGACCTCAACCCGATCACCTGGTGCATGATCCTTGAACAGCGGCAGCAGCCGACCCTGTTCCCCAAGCCGGCCGGCTACGATCCGGCATCCTTCAAGGGGCAGTGGGGCTGGATCAAGGAGGAGTTCGCCTACAGCACCCGTCGACTCGTGGATGGTCAGGGCTTCGACGAAATCGATCATCCGGACGTGCTGCTGATCAACAACCCGTCGATCGACTATCCGCTCGATACCTACCCCAAGTCGGTCGCTGCCGCCCTTGAAGCAACCGAGCCGGGGGCGTCACGCAAGAATCTGGTGGCGATGACCCGTCAGCAGCGTGAGATTGTGTTTGCAGACGCCCGTCAGCGGACGCTCCGCTACTACTTCTACCTCCAGCAGAACTTCCCCAAGTTTCGGTTCCTGGCCCTGAGTGACGAGTTTGGCACAGCCGATCGGCTGCCGCCCAAGCCCTATGTCCGGGAGAGCCTGCGGCTGGTTGCCAAACACATTGTCAAAGAGCAGGACGTTGTGGGTGTTCGCGGCCCCGCCAGCTATGCCAAGACGATGTTTCCTGATGCGGTGTTCAGCTGGCAGTTTGAACTCGACTTTCACCCCACCCACCGGCACTGGCTGAGTGACAAGGGTGATGCCGGTCCCTGGGAGGCGAGCTTCCGAGGAAATCGCCGGTTCGGCCGCGGCGGAACCGGACGGGCTGTGTTTCCAGTCCGGGGTCTCCTGCCGGAGTCGACCAAAGGCCTGATCGCTGCCCAAAAAAACCTCGGATTCACCAGCATCGTCAGTTCGTCATGCCGGCTTCACGATCAATCGATCCATGCCGGGCAGGCTGCCGGCGCCGTGGCGGCGGCAAGCCTCCGGCATGAGGGCGAACCGGGCGACCCCGCGCATCTACCGATCATCTGGACGGCACTGCTCGATGCCAAAGCGGGAACCCCCCTGGTGATTTGGCCGTTTGCCGATGTTGATCCTGACGATCCTGACCAGGCGGCGATTCAGCAGCTCGCGCTGCGAAGAGTTCTCGGCTTGCAGGGGTCGGAAACGGCTTTCCTGCCCGATCAGCCGGCGGACAAGCCGTGGCTGAGCCGGGTCATTGCGGCCGTCCGCGACCGGGGCTACGAGTTGACGCGGGAAATCCAGCTCCCACTGACTCGCCGTGAGGTCGCCCGCTTGGTCTGGACTGAGCTTGAGGATCAGCCGGTGCCTGCCTCATTTTTCCAGCAGGACGTTTCGTGGCAGGTCGGTCCGACGCGAGACGGCTCGCCCGGGGGCTGAGCTGGCAAAGCTGTTCGAGCCTTCAGAGTCTTCAACGTCACTGGCAGGCGTTGGGGAGGGAGCGGGCCGCTGGCCAGTTACACTGTGTTGATGAAAACCATGGCTCTCCGCTTGGCTGTGCCCTCAGTTTGCTGGGCTGGATTTCGAACTGCTTTTCGCCTGGGGTTGGTGGGGGTGATCGCCGCGGGCATCACCCGCCAGCCTGTGGTCGGAGACGAGGGGCCGCCGTCGCCACCGCGGAAGGTTTTTGCCCATCATGTGCCATGGCATCCACCCAGTCATGCCCGGCCCGATCGCACCGCAGATGCAGGGCCGGGGCTGGAAAGCCAGATCATGCAGGCGGCCGCCGCGGGAATCGACGGCTTTGCGGTCGATGTGGTGCGTCGCCCGCCGGCGGAGTTCGTTGACCAACTGGTGGAGATGGCTGGCATCGCCAACCGTCGGGCCCCCGGTTTTGCCATCATGCCCTGCCTTGACTGCGCCGCCACGCAGCGGGTTGCTGACTGGGAGGTGTTTCTGGCTGACTGGCTGGCCAAAGCTGGAGAATTGCCGACGACGTTCCGGGTCGATGGGGCAGTGGTGATCTTTACCTACGGGGCCTATCAGATACCGCCGGCCGACTGGGTCGACCTGCGGCAGCGGTTGCTGAAGGCCGGGCACCGGCTCTTTCTGATCGGCGAGATGAATGCGCTCTATCGCAATGGAAAAGATCCGTTGCCCCAAATCCAAGAATATGCTGACGTCTTCGAGGGACTCTATTTTTTTTGCCCCAACAGTGAGGACCACGAACGAACGCTGCTGGACATCAAACGTTCCGACGGGCGGCCGCTGCTGGGGGTTTTCAGTCCATCGCCGGGCTACTGGCGGGTCAACACTGGCTCGTTTGCGCGACCATTCAAAGGAACGCGAACCTACCGCTCGCACTGGGACCTTGCCTGCCGCCTTCCGGTGCACTGGGCATCGATTACCAGCTGGAACGATTACACCGAGCACACTCACGTCGAGCCGGCTCGGAGTTTTTCTGATGCCTACGCCCGGCTGACCCGGATTGGCGCCGCCCGGTTTCGCGGTGAGCCGATCGCCCCGGCGACGGGACCGGAAACCTTTTGGCTGACCACCCCCGCCGAGATGCCCGACGGCCCAGGCCCGTCACCACTGCAATCTGACGCCCGCCGTGAAACCATCTTTGAGGTGTTGCGGGTCGGCCCGCCGGCCATCGATCTGCCCGAAGTGCAGCTGACCATTGCCCGGCCTAACGGCCGGCCGATCGTCGAGAAGCGGCTCACGATCGCGGCGGATGAGCCCACGGCCGATGTGCAGTTCAGCTGGCAGCCCGACCGGCAATTTGATGAACCATATCTGGTGGTGACGGCCTCGGTGGGTGATCAGACCGCGCGGCTGCCCATCCCGCTCTGGCCGCGTGACCTGCCGCATCGGTACCACATGGCGGCCCGCCGGGTTCGCCTGACGAAAGCGGCCCCGCCCCGGCCAGCTATTGCGGTGGCGGAGGCAAGTCTCAGCGTGAGTACTATCCCGGGGCAGGCAGGTTGGCGGACCGACCTGCTGCACAACCAGATGCCGAGGATCGCCCCCCGGTCACGGACGGCGCGGGTCGCTGAGGGGCTTGAGCAGCTGCCGCGTTCGGAACCGGCTTGGGGGTTCTGGGAGGCGGCGACGGTGACGCCCGATGCCGCGGTCAACTGGGCTGATCCGATCTTCATCCCCCCACGGGGCGATCTGGCCACCTTGGCCTGGTATCGCTTTGACGCCCCGGATGCCCCAGGGATCGATCAATCAATCTATAGCCGACATGGTCGGCTCAGCGGCCGACTCGCAGCGTTGGCAGATGGCAGCCATGCCCTGGCATGCGACAACGAATCATGGTTCAGCCCTTCGGGGAGTTTCTGTCCGGTCAACACGCCCCTGACCGTGGAACTCTGGGTCAGGCCAGACCGTCCGGGGCGCGTGCTTTGGGGTGACGTCGGCAGTGCGATCTCACTCGCCCTCGACGATGACGGGAAGCCGGTGGCAGGCCGGCGGCAGGCCCATGATGAAAAACGTGTTTTTGCCCAGAGTGAGAAGCCGCTGCAACTGGCTGAGTGGTCGCACCTTGCCGGTGTCTACGACGGGCAGCGGCTCAGGCTTTATGTCAACGGCCATGTGGCCGCAGAAGCAGCCTGCCACGGCCCCTCGGGTTCTTCGCGGATGGCGATCGGCCGTAATCCCTACGACATGACCGCCATCTTTACCGGGCTGGTCGACGATGTCCGGCTTACGATGCGGGCCTTGCCGCCGGATGAGTTCGGCCCGATCAATCCTTCCCAGGGGCGGCCGGCGGTGCCATTGAACGATGAGTAAGAGACCGATGAAGCGTCTGCTGCCGCTGTTGATCGTGCTGTTCTTCCCCGCTGCTGCAGTGCCGGCAGGGGGGGGCGAGCATCGTTCGTCCGATGTCGTGATTTACGGTGCGACTCCGGCCGGCATTGCGGCGGCCGTGGCCGCTGCGGCGGGAGACCGCAGGGTCGTGCTGGTGGAACCGACCGCCCGCATCGGCGGGATGGTCACGCACGGCCTGTCGCACACCGACTTCCACAGCTTCGAAGCAATCAACGGATTATTCCTGCGGTTCAGCCAGCGGGTGGTTGACCACTATGCCCGAACGTATGGTGGCGATTCGCAGCAGTTCCGTGATTGCTGGCGGGGCACCCATGGCGAGCCCTCGGTTAATCTGCTGATCTTTGAGCAGATGCTGGCAGAGCTGCCGTCTGTCACAGTGCTGACCAACCATCGGCTGGTGGCTGCCACCG
>Ga0114919_10003185_pt1 | contig 13265 bp, 19 predicted proteins | sample BlataG_FD_88682 | JGI IMG/M metagenome (GOLD analysis project Ga0114919, IMG submission 88682) | Deep subsurface microbial communities from Black Sea to uncover new lineages of life (NeLLi) - Black_00105 metaG | ecosystem: Environmental > Aquatic > Marine > Oceanic > Sediment | place: Atlantic... | reverse complement strand
TCCCCAACGTCACAGTGGAAGGCATCGAAGTCCGGTGCGAGGTGGACGACACCGCGGCCCTCCGGGAACTCGGTTCGCGCGGCATCGTCCAGAACTGTACGTTCGACGGCATGGGTGCCGGCACGGGCCGCGCCGGCCTGCAGAACAACGGCAGGTTGTGTTTCGCCAGGAACTGCACCATCAAACGGTTCGCGCATACTGGAATCCGCTGGACGACCCGATTCGTTGCCGACGGCTGTCTCCTCGAGGTCAACGCCAGCTACCACATCTGGCCCGGCTACAATTGCTTCGAGCTGCGCAACTGCGTCCTCAGTGGTGGAAACACAGGCATTGCGCTCACGCAGGATTCCGCGACCCTGCCGACCGGGTTCACGCGGGTCTATCAAACGGTCTTTCGCGGCATGACTCGCGCAGTCGCGCAGGAGGGCGCGGCCAACAACCGTATGCTCTACCTCCGCGTCAGGAACAGCATCTTCCACACCATAACGGACGTGTACCGGGGCTCAATAGACGGCGGCGTCCTCGACTGCGATTTCAACTGCTACTACAACTGCGGCGACATCTGCGACAGCTGGAAGGGCACGACTTACAGCAGCCTTTCCGAATGGCGGGCAATGAGCGACGATGAAGGGAACTCGCCCGACAGGCATTCGGTAGAGAAAGACCCGGACAAGACCACGTCGCCCAGGTTCACGCTGGGGGCGGTGACCGTAGAGCTCCCGGCGCCCTCGCCCCGCGCGACCGCAGAGATGGTCAAACACCAGGCCCTGGGGCTGACGGAGTCGGGGAAACGGCTGGCATACGCCAAGGGGTCCGACCGCTTCGAGCACGTGATCAACCTGGAGGGGATCACCGACGACGAGAAGGAAAAGCTCGCCGATTTCTTCCATACGACGGCCAACGGGGCGGCGCACACGTTCACCTACCGCGACCCCGCGGCCCACGAATATACGGCGCGGTTCCTAGACCACCGGCTCCGGTTCGGCCGGGGGGTCCTGGGACCGTGGGACGTGCGGATGAGGCTGGAATTATCGGAGATGGCGCAATGAGAAAACTGCTGGACTGGCTGGAGGGCGAGGGCGTCAGGCGCTCGGGCGACCTGGTCGAGCTCGTGCCTTCAAAGTGCGAGACCAGGGAGATCGAGCCGTCCGCCCGAACGATGGTCGTGACGATCTCGACCCGCGCGCGCGACCGCGCCGGGGACATCATCGAGCCGGGGGGGGCGAGGCTCGAACACTACCGGAAGAACCCGGTGGTCCTCTGGGCGCACGACTACAGGGAACAGCCGCTGGCAAAAAGCGAGTGGATCAAGCTCGTCGGGGATAGTATCATCGCCAAGCCCCGCTTCCACGACTCGACCGACCTCGCGCGCGAGGTCTATTCTCTCTACGCCGAGGGCTACCTCAACGCCTGGTCCATCGGCTTCATCCCGGAGGAGTGGGAGCCCGAGGGGAAGGGCTACAGGGTCAAGCAGTGGGACCTCCTCGAATACTCCGCCGTCCCGATCCCGGCCAACCCGGAGGCCCTCACGATGGCGCTCAAGGAGAACCGGATCACCGCGCCCATCCTCTGCAAGGCCATCGGGGCCGCGCTGCCGGACCTGGTCCAGCAGGACATCGGGGCCCCGGAGGACAGAGGGGCCATCCGCTACGCGGAGACGCCAAAGGCCGAGGAGAGCGCCGCGTGGGACGCGGGCGCGGAAGTCGCGGCGGCGGACGTCGAGGACCTAAAGGCCATGTGCGCGTGGGTTGGGGAGGACCCGGAGAAGAAGGAAAGCTACAAGCTCCCGCACCACCGGGCCCCCGCCCCCCACCCCGTGGTCTGGAACGGGGTCAAGGCGGCGGGCGCGGCAATCCAGGGCGCGAGAGGGGGCGTCGAGATCCCGGCGGAAGACGTGGACGGGGTCAGGAGCCACATCGCACATCACTACCGGGACTTTGACCGGGTCGCACCCTGGGAGGAACAGAAAGAAGCGGCGCAACCGCCGCAAGCGGAGCCGGAGATCCCAGCGGAGCTCACGGGAGGGATCGCGCAGATCGTCCGCGACGAGGTCCGCAGAGAGATCAGGCGTCTCAAGGGAAAACTGGACTGAAGGGAGAAGACATGAGTGAAGGCATTACCCTGGACGATCTCCAGAAGGAAATACGCGAGGCCGTCAAAGGGGAGTTCGCCAGGGGCGGACTCCTGGAGCCGCAGCGGGCGGCGATCCCGGAGATCGGCCCGCCGCGGGACAAGGCCGCGGAGTGGGGCGAGTTCTGCCGGGCCGCCCTGTTCGGCGGGGGAAGGTCCGAAATCCCCACCGTCCAGAAGGCGCTCGCCGAGGGCACGGAGAGCGCGGGCGGGTATCTCGTGCCCGACGAGTACCGCGCCGAACTCATCAAGCGCCTGCCCGAGCTGAGCGAGCTCTACGCGCCCGTGAGGAAAATCCCCGTGGCGTCCGACGCGGGCCGGATGCCCAACCTGGCCACGGACATCTCCGTGTCGTGGGCAGAGGCGGAGTCGGCAACGTTCCACGAGACGGACCCCGCCTTCGGAATTCTCCAGTGGGCCATATACCGGGCCAACGCCATGACAAAGTGTAGCCGGGAGCTCGCGTTCGACAGCGCGCCGAAAATCGCTCAGGTCGTCTCGGACCTGATGGTTGAGGCGATGGCGGCGGAAGTCGACAAGGTGATCGCCGTCGGGGACGGGACCACGCAGCCCGAGGGGATCGTCTCAGCGGCGTCGGTAGTGTCCGTCTCCGTCGGGACCCTGAGCTTCGCCAAGCTCATCGAGGTCGAGTTCACCCTCGCCAAGAAGTACAGGAAGAAAAGCCGCTGGGTGATGAACAACACCAACGTCAGGCGCACGCAGTCCCTCGTGGACAGCAACGGCATGCCGGTATTCCGGCGCGACCCGGCGTCGCCCTCGGGGGCGACGATCCTCGGCTACCCGGTCGCCCAGCAGGACGACCTCCCCGACGACACCGTCTTCTTCGGCGACCTCTCCTACTATCTCTGGTTCGACAGGGAGCAGGTGGGATTGGAGTCGACCACGGTTGGCGGCGACGCGTTCGCCAAGCATCAGCTATGGCTCAAGACCTGGATGCGGGTCGACGGCAAGCTCGCCCTGGCGGAGGCGTTCGTCAAGGGCGACAACATAGCAGCATAGCAGTCGAGCGGCCGGGGGGGGGCAGCAGCAGGCCTCCCCCCGGGCCACGGAGGGAAACGTGGGAACGCAAGACAAACCCGCCCGGCGGGACCGGGCCCGGGAGGACCTGGGGGCCTCCGCCCGATATCTCCGGTACTACGACCCGTCCTTCGGCGCGGTCGTCATCCGGAACGAGAGCCTCAAGCGCAGGGTGAAGATCGTCCTCAAGGCGATCAGGGACGACTAGTGCTCGCCGACGCGGGGACGGTCCCGAGGCGGAAGCTCCGGGCCCTCGTCCGGCGCTGCGCGAGGGATCCCGCCTGGTTCGCCCGGAACGTCCTGGGCCTCGCGCCCTGGACGATGCAAACGAAAATAGCAGAGAGTGTACGAGACAACAAGAGAGTGGCCGTCCGATCAGGGCACGGAATCGGCAAGACCTGGACGGCGGCCTGGCTGGCGCTCTGGTTCCTCTACTCGTTTCCGCCCGCAATCGTCATCACGCTGGCGCCGACCTGGCGCCAGGTCAGGACGGTCCTCTGGGGAGAGATCCGCCGACAGCAGCGGACGGCGCTCGTGCCCCTCCTGGGGGACCCGAAGCACACGATCCTCGAGTTGAGCGAAAACTGGTACGCGGCCGGGATCGCAACAAATGCGCCCGAGCGGCTGCAGGGGATTCACGGGCCGCACGTCCTGGCAATCCTGGACGAGGCGCCGGGCCTGGAGCCGTCGCTGTGGGAGGCGGTGGAGGGGATACTCACGGGCGCACACGCGCGACTCCTGGCCATCGGCAACCCGACGACGGCGGCGGGGCCGTTCTACGACGCCTTCGAGAACTCGAAGCTCTACCACTGCCTGCACGTGTCGAGCGAGGAGGCGGTGGAGGTCGGCCTCGTCAATCCCGAGTGGATCGCGGAGCGCCGGGAGGAGTGGGGGGAGAGCTCCCCCCTCTACCAGTCGCGGGTACTCGGAGAGTTCCCAAGCGAAGGGGCTGCGGCGCTCCTTTCGAGGGCGGAGGTGCGCGCGTCAATCTCCACGGCACCCCCGGCCGAGGTGGACCACTACGGCATCGGCCTCGACGTGGCCCGGTACGGCGACGATGAAACCGTCCTGGCGATCGTGGCGTTCGGCCGGGGGGCCGCGGAGCTCGTCGCGCTCAAGACCTGGCGGGGCGCGGACCTCATGGCGACGGCCGCGGAGACCAGGGCCGCGGCCCGGGAGTACGACGTCCGGGGTGAGCACATCGTCGTCGACGACACCGGCCTGGGCGGGGGGGTCGTGGACAGGCTGGCCGAGGACGGCCTCGAGGTGAGCGCCGTCAATTTCGGCAGCCGGGCGCGCGACCGAGAACGGTACAGCAACGCGCGGGCGGAAATCCTGTTCGACCTGGCGCGGCTCATCCGGACGGGCAAGCTCCGGCTCCAGGAGAACCCGGACCTCCTGGATCAGCTCGGGGGGCTCCGATACGAGATCAGGGCGGACGGCAGGGTGGCCGTCGTCAAGGGCAAGGGCCAGAGCCCCGACAGGGCGGAGGCCCTCGCCCTCGCCGTGCGCGAGGGGGCCCAGCCCCTGGCCGTCACAGTGGGCGGTGTCGGGGGCGCGTCGTGACTGCCCTCCACTGGGCCACCGCGTACGCGGCAGAAGGCAACGCATACGGCTTCACCGTCCACAACCGCGAGGCGAGGGCCGCGTTCGAGCGGGCGGGGGGGGGGCTCGACGAGGCCAGCCCGGTGGCGCTGCAGGTCCTCTCGCCCCTGGGGTTCGAGCCGGTCCCCGGAAAGTACAACGTCCTCTACACAGCGTGGGAGTCGTGGGACATCCCGGAGCGGATCGCGCAGCGGGCCCGTCGGGCCGACATGATCCTAACGGCGTCGGAGTTCCTCGTCGGGCCGTTCGGAAACGCGTGCCCGGGCGTACCCGTATACGCCTGCCCCCTCGGCGTAGACGTGGAGGCCTTCCCGTTCGTGAAGAGGTGGCTGCGGCCGGGAGGGACGTTCCGCTGGCTCTGGGTCGGCGCGCCGAACGCGCGCAAGGGATGGGAGCTCGCCCTCCGGGCGTTCCTCGCCCTCCGCGACCAGGGCCAGGGCCTGCCGCCGATGGAGCTCTACATCAAGACGACGGTGTCCCACAAGCAGGTCAGCATCGCCGGGGTCACGTTCGACTCGCGGGACCTCTCGCGGGGGGAACTCAACGAGCTCTACGCCTCGGCGCACGCTTTCATCTTCCCGTCCTTCGGGGAGGGGTTCGGGCTCACGCTCGCGGAGGCCCTCGCGACGGGGCTCCCGGCGGTCTACACGGACTGGTCCGCCCAGGCGGAACTCGCAGGGGGGCCCGGCTTCGGTTACCCCGTCCCGTACAACATCATTCAGGCGGACTACGGCCTGGGGGAGACCATCGCGGCCGCGCACGCCAGGCCGGCAGATCTCCTGTCGGCCATGATGAGGCTCATGATGTGTTACAAGGCGGCCCTCCAGAAGGGGAGGGCCGCCAGCTTCCGCATCCGGAAGGAATTCACCTGGGACCTGACGGGCGAACGCCTCGTGCGCTTCGCCCGGCTCGCCCACGAGACAGAGAAGGGGAGAGGCAATGGCGGCAAGCGTTGAGCTGTGCACGGCGGCGGACGTCCAGGCGTACCTGGGCACGGACAAGCTGGCAGACCTGGAGCTGATCGGCGACCTGATCGCCAGGGCATCGGAAGCGATAGAGTCCTACTGCCGGAGGCAGTTCGGCGAGGTCGAACGGACCGAGTACCAGGACGGGGGCAGCGGGGTCATCATCCTCGACTGCAGGCCCGTCATCGAGGTCTCCGCCGTCTACGACGACCCGGCGCGCGAGTGGCCGGAGAGCTCCCTCGTCCCGGCGAGTTCCTACGTCGTCAGCGGGCACGCGGGGATCGTCACGGCGGACACCGCCTTCTCGACGGGGACGCACTCCGTCAAGGTCGTCTACACCTCGGGCTACACGACCGTCCCGACGGACGTAGCCCAGGCGTGCGTGATCGTCGTGGCCGGGTGGTTCCGGTCGGGGCGGCGCGCACGCACGGGAACGGTCACCAACATGCCCGGGACGGGCCCACTCGGCGGCCTGCCCGCGGCGGCGGCGGGGCTCCTCCAGCCCTACAGGGAGACCGGCTGATGGCGAAGGAGCGGCGGCTCATCACCTGCCCCTACTGCGGCGGCAAGGGGTGGGACGAGTGCCCGGCCTGCGACGGCCGCGGAACGTGGCAGTGTGCCCGGTGTGAGGGCACGGGCCGGGTCACGCTCACCCTGGAGCTCAGCGCCGGGCCCCACAAGGAAACGACGGAGATCGTCCTCAAATGCCCGCGGTGTGCGGGCCACGGGAAGCAGACCTGCGACCACTGCCGGGGGGCGGGGCGGGTGCTGTGCGGAATCTGCGAGGGCAGGGAACAGATATACGCCGACGAGCTCGCCGAGTGGTAGACTGGACGAGGAGGAGACAATGATCGGGCGGTACCTAAAAGCGCTGGTCGATCCAATCGTCGAGGGCCTGCCCGACGTCGCATGCGGGCTGGGAGAGCTGCCGGACGGGGCCCGGCCGCCGGCCCTGCGGATCCGCTGGGCGGCGAGGGCCCGGGGCTACGGATCCGCCTCCGTCCTGAAACTCGACGCCTACGCCCTGGTCCGGGCCGAGGCGGACGCCATCCTCGACAGGGCGCTGGAGGCCCTGCGGAAGACGATGAAGGAGGCGGAGTCGGGGGAGGCCGGCGACGGGACTCCCGTCTGGAACCTCCGCCTCGGGGAGCTCACCGCCGGGAGGGACAAGGACCACGCCTGCATGGTTCTCTCGGCGGCGATCCTCTTTGAGTGGGAAACCAACCCGGATGGCTCGGCGAAAGTCCGCTAGCTACTCGCCCCCTGGGGGCGGGGAGAAGTTCCTGGCGGCGACCGTGGCCCTCGGCTGGAACGCCCCGGTCACGGAGCGATGCAGGCTCGCGGGGCTCCGCGAGAAAACCGTCCGGGGCTGGCTTCGGGACAAGAAGTTTCTCCGGTGGATCGAGTCGCACTACTGGGCATCGATGTCCGGCGAGGTCCTCTCCGTCTGGGCGGCGGTCCTGGCCAAGGCGAAGGAAGGATCGATGAGGGCGGCGCACATGATATTCCAGCGGTTCGATTCGGAGTACGTGCCATCGGAAAGGCAGGGGAGACTCCGGGACAAGGCGGCCAGGCGGGAGGCCGTCAAACGACTGCTGGAGCTCGCCGAGGAGAACGGCTTTTCCGCCAAGGCGTGACGGAGCTCCGCAAACGCCTGGCAATGCCGAGAACCCCGCCCCCGGAGTGCAGATCTTGCATTTGATGACTCCGGATTTGACGGCGCGTAAGGAGTTACAGGATCCGGCGCCGTCCTCCGCTTCCGTGCTCGGAGCCCGGAGGCTCCTGCGCGCGGGCTCCGGTCGGCGCCTGCCCCGCTACGACCGACTGACCGCCGACGTCGAGCGCCTCCCCCTCTGTCGCCTCGGCAGGGAGATCGGATTGCTCCTGGCCCGCTGCTGCTGCCCGTTCAGGCTCCGGAGCGGCGGGACTTCCTGCCGGAACTGCCCGCTCCAAAAAAAATGACACGGGGGGGGGTGGGTCTGGATCTATCGTCACCCTGTCCATAGGTAACACGGGATCGCCCTGGCCCGAGACGCATCCGCGAGCGACGTTTTCCGCGACGCACGCCCGGCACGCGCCTTGCGTGGACAAGGCGCCCGCCGGGCTCTGCCTGACAGAGACGCGCGGCTGACGTCCGGGAGCGCGAGGGGCACGCGAAGGCGGCGGGTCCCCCCCCGGCCCCCCCACCGCCTTCGCTCTACGCGCGCCCGCGTCCGCAAGGAAGGGCCGGGGACGGCCCTCTGTGCAGGTCTGCGCGCTCCGGCCCCTGGGAGGGGAGCCAGGGCTCCGGGGGATTCGCCTGGCCGCTGCCCGGACTCCGGGGGATTCGCCTGGCCGCCGCCCGGAGCGAGGGAGGGAGGCGCCGTCACGCGGCGTGCGGGCGGAGGCACGCCGTGCGCCGGCGCCCGGACCCGCGCCAGACGCGGGGGGCTTCGGCTCACCGCCGCAGACGGCGGGCCGCATATCGCGCGGCGCCGGGGAGTCGGCGCCGGGGCGGCGCCTCCTGGCCGTCCACGTGAATAGCCCTCCCCGCCGCGCTCTCTGCGGCTTCCCGGCCCCCCCCCGCCCTCGGAAGCACCGCCCCCCCCCCAGGGGGGGGGCTTCGTCGGCGCCTCCGGCGTCGGCGCCTCTATGCCCTCGCCTCGTCTCTCGCTCGACGGCTCCGCTTCGCTCGGCTCGGGCCGGAATCCGGCGCGCCCGGGGCTGCCTTCGGCCCCGGCCCGAAAGAAACCAGAGGCGGGGAACCCTCCGGCCCGCCGGTGCGGCGGGTAGGACCGGAGGTCCTCCGCTGCCGTGCTCGCGCCGGGGGCGCTGCGCGCGGGCTTCGGCCCTCCGGCAAGCCGGGACCAAAACCAATCACTCGAACCACCGCGAATCGGGGAAGGATCGGAAGGGGTGTCCCCTTCAGAGCGACGAACGGAGAACCTACGCGCCGCAGAGGATCATCCAGGGCGCTGGCCTTTCCGGAGAATCCGGACGGGCGCCAAGTTCGACGGAGTAGCATCGAAGATGCCAGCAGGGAGAGCGACCCAATCGGATCGCTCATGGGTGGGTGGGCTAAGGCATATGCCAAAGGCTCATGCTACAGCATGAAAACGAAAGTGCTAAATCGACACGCTCGTCACCAGGGCTGGCCAGGGGGGGGGCCTCAGTTCTCGCGCAAGACCTCAACGGCGCCGAGGGCGAGGTGGAGCCCGCAGGAGCGGCAAGCGATCCCATAGACGCCGTGGCGGGGGGAGACATAGAAGGGCGACGCCCCGCCGCACTTCGGACACATCACGCGCGGGCGGGGGGTCAAGAACCCGTCGGCGCACGTTTGAAAAACGCACAGCGCACCCTGTCTAACGAGGGCCGTCAGGTCCGTCATCCTCGAGCCTCCAGGTACGCCCTGACCGCCGCGCGCGCGCGCCGCCCGTGCCCCCAGCCAGTCTTTCCGCAAAACCCCGCAACCCAACCGGCCTCGCACCACGTCCGGCCCGCGACAACGAGATCGAGCACCCGAATCCCGGTCCGTCCGAGGGCCCCTCGCGCCGCCGATAGGATCGCGCGGCACTCGTCATCACAGGCAGCAATTTCCAGGGGCGAACCGCCCGGCGAAAGCGGAAGAACCTCTTCCCCATCAGCGTCCCAGGTGGCAAGGGAAAAAACCGGGCGGATCCGCCGCCCCCCTCGGGGCCGCCGCCCACCCCGCGAACGAAGCTCCGGCGCCCTCACGAAACCGCGAGTACGAGAGCGCGCCACGTCCACGACCGCCCAATGAAACAACACCGAACGAAGGCCCCCAAACTCAACGACGCGCCGGATGCCAACGCGGCAAGCGCGGAGCATGCACTCCTGAATCACATCATCGTCAGCACGCCAGCCGAGCCGGCGGCACGCGCGGACGGCGGCCCCCCGAAGGATACCGTACTCCGCGGGGGTGATTTCAGGCATCCGGCCCCTCCCCGTCCCACCCCGGGCGACGCCGGATCCCATCGAGCAGCCCGAACCGTTCCGCCCAGGTCCGGCACCAGGGCCCATGGCGACAGCTCATGCAAATCACACGCGGCGGGAGCCTCACCCAGGGAGGCGTCCCCGTGTGCCAGGGGCACGGGCCGCGGCGCCCGTCGAACCGCCAGGCCAGCACCATCAGAACCTCCCCATCGCCGCGACCAGGCCGCCGGGGGCCTGGTGGGCGTAGAGCGTAGTGACCGCCAGCGACGAATGACCGGCCAGGGCCTGGACGACGGGCATCGGGGTCCCGAGGTCGATCAGGCGGGAGACCCACAGGTGGCGGAGGGCGTGGGGCCAGAGGCGGGGGAGGCCCGCCTCCTCGCACGCCCATCGGAGACGCCGGCGGAGGACCGCCCCCACCGTGTGGACGGACCCGGGGACGCCGATCACCCGGGCCAGGCCGTCAGAACGACGCCCACAAAGTCGCAGGCCGTCCACGTCCCGCCGGGCCCGCCGGGAAAACGGGACCACGCGCGATCCCGCCTTGGGCGACCAGCCGTCGCCGTGCGGTCGCACGTGAAAAGAACTCCCTTCGGAAACGTCCGCCCACCGCATGCTGACCAGTTCACCGAGGCGAAGCCCGCCCTCCAGGAGGATCGAGAGGGCGAACGACCAGGGGGCCCGCACCCGCCGGGAGGAATCCAGGCCGAGCCTCACCTGGCCGAACGTCACGGGGAGAGGGAGGGGATCCCGCCGGACTGGTGGAAGCCTGAGCCCGAGCGCGGGGGAGCGCCGAAGGATCCCCTCCGATACTGCGTCCCGACACATCTGCCGGACGAGGCGGCCCTCGAGGCGCGCGGAGGAGGCGGAACCGTCGCGGCGACGGTCGGCGAGCCAGAGGCGGAGCTCGAGGACGGCGATCCTTCCGAGGCGGCGGCGGCCGAAAGTATGTAGAAAGTGTGCAAAAGCGAACCCGTAGCGGGCGAGGGTCGCCGCGCACGCGCCCCCCGCCCCGAGACCGGCGAGCCAGGCCCGCCCGTAGGTGCCGACGGTCGTTCTCTCGTTCATAGTCAGAAACCCCCTTTCGGAGGGAAGTGTAACTGATCGGCGCGATCACTCACGCCGGCGGGGCGGCGGGCCGCCCGGTCACGCTGGCGGGCGAGCCGCCGGACGATGCCCACGAAGTAGCTGCTGGGCCGCCGCATCGCCGGCCCGTCGCGCTCAGCAACCCGGAACTGTCGGATTGCCTCGTGGAGGAGACGGTCGCCGTGAGCGTAGAGACGTTCTTCCTCCTCGACAAAACGAGCGTCCCACCGGATTTCACGCAGGAAATCGGGGACAGTCTCCGCGGGCGCGGAGGGGGCAGCGCCGCCAACACCATCGCCGGCGCGGTCGCTCGCGCCGTTCGCCCCCTCCCCCAAGCCGCCCGGGGTCACACGGCGGCCCGACGACACCGGGCCCGCGGATAATCGGGAGGGGGCAAACCCGCCGGCTCCCGCCTCACCATGTGCTGCCCCCTCGATATGCTGCTCCGCCCGAAACGCCCGGAAAAGCTCCGGCGTCACCCGGAACTCCACGGCAACCGCCCGGCCCAGGACGTCGCCGGCCACGTCGGCAACGAGGGCGGCATACCGCCGCGAGAGCCAGCCGCGAAAAAACCGGTTCGGACAGCCGACGACCACCAGGCGATCACCGGCGAGGCCCAGGAGCCGGAGACGGGAAAACCAGGCCCGGAAGGTACCCTCCTCGAGGCGCTCGCAGAGCCCCCGAAGAATCAGCGACCACGTGCGAGGGCCCAACTCTAACACTCGACAACCCCCGGCCGGCCGGTCTCCAGGCGGGTGCGCGCCTGGAGGGCGCGCCCGCACCCGGCCGGTCCGGCCGGTAGCGTACCACGCCTGTCAAGGGCAAGGGAACACCACAATGGCTTGCGGGTGCGGAGGCCTCCGCAACCACACCGTCTAGGGGGGTGCACCGGGGCCGAATCATGACAGGGGCCGGGACTTGTGGAAAACCTGAGGATAACTCTATGGGGCCAGGGGCAGGGGAATCGGCGGATCGCCGAGCTCCCCGTCGGCGTCCATGAACACGGCCGGGACGTGCGGGCGCCCCCATTCGTCCGGGTCGAGGAAACCCCAGCCGAAGAGGAAGCCCAGTGCGAGGGCCAGGAGGGTCACCGCCGTCAGCCAGGCCGCATCCAGGAGGTTGTCACGCACCGCCGAACAATAACACCTTGCGGCGGGGCGCGCAAGACGTACAATCTCAGGGATGCCCAAGGGGACACCGACACGCTGCTACAGCCGCATCGAAACCGGCTTCCTCGAATGGATCGCGCGAAACCTCGCCGAAAGGGGACACAGGGCGTGCGCCGTTGCGATTCTAACCAGTGTGAAGATCCCGCAGCGGCGGATCGCGGATCTCCTGGGGATTTCCCCGGCGACCGCAAGGCTGGACCACAACCGCGCCCGCGTCGCCTACATCAACACAAGGGAGCTGGCCCGCAATGAACGCTGAACTGGCCTTGCCGGGGATGGACCCGCGCCTCCGGCGGATAGCCGGAAGGTACGCCCGCTTCAGCCCCGGGCACCAGGACTATGAGGACTACCTCCAGGACCTGCGCCTCTCCGTGATCGAGGCGCCGCCGGGGCACGGCCTGAGCTGGACCGCCTGGCGCGCGGCCTGGGCACTCGGCCACGCCCGGAAAAAACGGCGCAAGGAAAGCGCGGCAATCCACGAGCTGGCCACCGCGGGGTTCGGCATATGAGGCCCGCCGCGGCTTTCGTCCAGGGCTGGCAGTCGGGCCGGGCAGCGGGACGGCTCGACGACCCCGACGAACAGCTACGCCACTATACGGGCTGGGTCTACGCGGCGGTACGCGCCATAGCCGACGGGGTGAGCTCCCAGCGCCTTCGGTTCTTGGGCCCAGCCGGCGAGCTCCCAGAGGACCACCCGCTCGCAGAGCTCTTCCGGAGGGTGAACCCGTGGGCAACCTACCGCAGCCTAATGGGAGAGACCATCGCCTCACTGGAGATGACGGGGAACGCCTTCTGGTACTGCCCGCCCAACTCGCTGGGAAGGCCCGCGGAAATCTGGCACCTGCCCCCGAACAGGGTCAAAGTGATCGCGCACAAGACCGAGTTTGTCAGCGGATACGTCCTCCGGGGACGCGGGCAGGACACCCGACTCCCGCGGGAGGACGTGGTCCACCTTCGATATCCGAACCCGTCCGATCCGTTCTACGGGCGCTCACCGCTCCAGGCCGCGGCCGAAGCGGTCGACGCGGACGAGGCGATGGCGAAGGCCCAGGTGGTCGCGTTCAAGGAGACCATCTTCCCGGGACTGGCGCTCAGCTCGGAACAGAAACTCTCGAAGCCGACGATCGAGAGGCTGAGGGAGGAGCTCCGCAAGCAGGCAGGGGGAGCGACAAGGGCAGGGGGAACGCTCATCCTGGACCAGGGCCTGAAGCCGCTGCCACTGGGCCAGTCGCCGAAAGAGATGGCGCTCCTGGCCAGCGGGCGTCGGACGGCGATCCGTATCCGGGCAATCTTCGGAGTGCCTGTGGCCGACCTCGGCTAGGCAAAGGACGTCAACCGC
>Ga0114919_10003183_pt1 | contig 13266 bp, 10 predicted proteins | sample BlataG_FD_88682 | JGI IMG/M metagenome (GOLD analysis project Ga0114919, IMG submission 88682) | Deep subsurface microbial communities from Black Sea to uncover new lineages of life (NeLLi) - Black_00105 metaG | ecosystem: Environmental > Aquatic > Marine > Oceanic > Sediment | place: Atlantic... | reverse complement strand
TCCAAGACCACCCCGCGACTCCTCGGCAGCAGTCGGCACAGCAGGCGTCATACAACCATCTGTGATCGGCGGCGACGGTTACGGAAGTCGTACAAACTTCAGGTTTCTTCGCCAGCAAGGCCAGCGGGAACGCTGAAGAGTGAGTCGACGCCCTGCCCCTCCGTTGGCCGATCAGAGCCGGTTGCCTCAGCATCGGCTGAAACCGGCCGACGGTCTGTTGGATTGGCTTGTCCATCAACACCGGCATCGGCTGAGAATTCACCCGCATTACCATCAATGAACATTGCATCGGCGGCGAAGGGGTTGTCCCGGGGATCAGGAGGCTCCGCTGGCCCCACCAAATTGAACAGAAAGTCGTTCGGGCCTTCCGCGGTGATGGTGGCGGTCAACCCAGAAGTTTCCGGTTCGCTGTAGCGGCGGGGAATACCACTGGCCATCTCCCGGATCCCGGGGTCTTCATAAAATTGCCGATCATCGACGTAGAACTCACTCTCAAACATCGGATCCTTAAAAACTCTGCCAGTGGGCACCATGTATTGAATCGTCACCTGGTGCGGCCCGACCGGCGCACCGATCACGCCGCGGAAGGCATTCAGCAAGAACCGACCTTCCGAATTGGTCACCCCGATCGCAGAGTAGGTGCGGTGAGGATTTTCAAAGGTCGATATGAAACAGACCACTGCCCCTTTTATTGGCTGGCCATGATGCAACACCTTGCCGCCAGCCTCAGAGGTTGGCGGCCGCAATTTCAGCCAAGGATCGTCCGGTGGCTTAGGCTGCATCCGTGCCATGATCGGCATGCCAATCATGATCAGCGTACCGATGACCGCCGCGACAGGAAGGGTAATGAGTTGTGATTCGGCCTTCATATCCCGTCAGATCAAATTAGCTTCTGCGGAAAACCTGTTTCACCGTCGATAATGACACACGAGCTACCAAACGGCCGGTAGACGCAAAGGTTGCCAACAAATGCGTTCACTCCTCCCAGCAAGACTATGGTTCCTGGAAAGCACAGGCAACCCTACGGCTTGTCGCTTCAAAAACCCACTCGAGGGCCTCAGCCTGAGTCACCGCACGCGGAAGCAGCATCCGGTGGTGCCTCCTCGAGCGACGCTGGTGCCGACAGCAGCGTCCGTACCACCTGCAGCAGCGTTTGTGCCTTAAACGGCATTAGCAGAATTTTTCGAAACGCATCAGTCCTCGCCTCGGCCAGGAAGAAATCCTGCCGACTCCGACTGCCAATCATGAGGACTGGCACCTTCGCGAGGTAGGGATCCTGAGAAAACTGGTTGAAGAGTTTGACAGCCGAATCTTGCAGCACTTGCCCACTGATCAGTAGGAAGTCGGGCCGCGGCCAGGTCTTGAACCGCATCAAGGCCCGCTGCGGGTCTTGCGTGAGAAGCGTCCGAAATCCCTGCTCAGCAAAGAACTTTTGCAGCGACTCCTGGCTCTTGCCGGCCACCTCCACGATCATCAGGGTGGACGGGGTGACGCCTGGTCGCTGGGGCTCGGCGGGTTGTTGAGACGAGGACATGACCCACCTCCCCTAGGTGGCTCTGCTCGGCCGAGACGACCCCTCGACTGAAACGGTGACATGGCAGTATCGAATTCAAAAAAAGAGGCGCCGGTCGGAGTCGAACCGACGATGGCGGATTTGCAATCCGCTGCCTTAGCCACTTGGCTACGGCGCCTTTCTTATGCCAACGTCTAACGCTATGGCAATCTCGAGGTTTTGGTCAAGTCTTTCCGACGGCAAAACTTTTGCCACCTGCAGAGCCTGCTCCTATCACCACCGCTTTGCTCGATAAAACGGTCGTAGGCATAGGATCGGTTGATTCACCGGAAGTTCTTGAATGGTTCTGGGGGAGGAAACGTAGTGACCGTAGCCCGCCTCGGCGGCTCGCGGTATGCTCCTGACGAAAGAGCGGCTCGCCTGAAGCAGAATGGCTATTTCCTGCCAGCACACCGACAGATTCCTTGCGTCCTGCTCAGCAGTCCCCGATCAGCCATGATCTCCCCAGAGTGACCAGATGCCCGAACCGACCTGTGATATCGGCCTGATTGGCCTCGCCGTGATGGGTGAAAACCTCGCCCTCAACATCGCCAGCAGGGGATTTTCGATTGCGGTCTACAACCGCACAACCAGCATTACCGACGCCTTCACGGCCGGCCGTGGGAACCAGCCGAATGTCATCGGCTGCCACACCGTTGAAGCATTGGTCGCTGCGCTCAAGCCGCCCCGCAAGGTGATGCTGATGGTGAAAGCCGGACCGGCGGTCGACCAGATTATTCAAACTCTTACCCCCCTGCTCTCCCCGGGTGATGTCATCGTCGATGGCGGCAACACGCTCTTCAGCGACACTGAGCGACGCACCCGTGAAGTTGAGGCGGCGGAGTTGCTTTATGTCGGCACCGGGGTTTCAGGCGGTGAAGAGGGAGCACTCAAAGGCCCAAGCCTCATGCCTGGTGGCTCGGCGGCGGCTTGGCCGCTTGTCCAACCAATCTTTCAGGCGATTGCCGCAAAGGTCGGCCCGAATGGCGATATTCCCTGCTGCGACTGGGTTGGGCCTCGGGGAGCTGGCCACTATGTCAAAATGGTGCACAACGGCATCGAGTACGGCGACATGCAGTTGATCTGCGAGGCCTACTGGTTGCTCAAGCATGCTGGCGGACTCGACAACGACGCCCTGGCAGCGGTCTTTGACACCTGGAATCGCGGTGAACTCGACAGCTATCTCATTGAGATTACCCGCGACATCTTCACGGCTCACGATCCCGACGGACCGCCGGGATCGTTCCTGGTCGACCACATCCTCGACCGGGCCGGGGCCAAAGGAACCGGCAAGTGGATGAGCCAACTCGCCCTCGACTTGGGCGTGCCAAGCACTCTTGTGACTGAAGCCGTCTACGCCCGTTGTCTGTCGGCTGGCAAGGAAGCCCGAGTGCGGGCCAGCGGCATCCTTTCCGGGCCGACGCCCGAGCCCATGTCCGATGCCACCAGCTTCATCGAGCAGGTTCGGCAGGCCCTCTACGCCTCCAAGATTGCCAGCTACGCCCAGGGCTTTGTCCAACTGGCGGCAGCGGCGGCCGAGCATGACTGGCAACTCGACTATCGCTCGATCGCCATGCTCTGGCGGGGCGGCTGCATTATCCGCGCCCAGTTCCTCGATCGGATCGCCGAAGCGTACGAAGCTCACCCCGAACTTGAGAATCTGATGCTTGCCCCCTATTTCAGTTCGGCCCTCACCGAGAGCCAGTCCGCCTGGCGGCAGGTAGTGGCAACCGCCGCAGCGACAGGCATTCCAGTGCCAGCTTTCATGACTGCGCTGGCCTACTACGATGGGTACCGCAGCGGAAATCTGCCTGCCAATCTGCTGCAGGCGCAGCGGGACTACTTCGGTGCCCATACCTATCAACGGACCGATCGCGAGGGAACATTCCATAGTGAGTGGCTTGACCTCCGCCGGCCGGTGTCGTGACCGCAATCACCCCTCCTGTTTCATTTCCAAAGAGCCTCTGTCCAATGACCACATCAGCCAGTTTTCTTGAAACTCTCTTCGGCCTCAGTGGCCGCACGGCCGTCGTCGTTGGAGGTACCGGCGTGCTTGGCGGTGCCTTGGTGGACGGCCTGGCGGCCGCCGGGGCCTTTGTCGTGGTCGCTGGCCGCGGAATTGACCGAGGTGAGGCCCGTGTGGCGGCCATTCGGGCAGCCGGCGGTGACGGCACCTTCGTGGCGGTCGATGCCGTCGACCGCGAGAGCGTGACGGCCCTGCTCGAGGCAACCAAGAACGCCCGCGGCAAGGCTGACATTCTGGTGAACTGCGCCGGCGTCAACTCGTCAGTCCCGTATCTGGAAATCCCCGACGACGATTGGGACCGGGTGATCGACACCAACCTCAAGAGCACCCACCTCGGCTGCCAAATCTTTGGTGGCCACATGGCTGAAACAGGGGGCGGGGCAATCCTCAACATCGGCAGCGTTTCGGCCGATAAGCCACTTTCCAAGGTCTTTGCCTACTCCGCGTCCAAGGCGGCCGTGCTGAATTACACCCAGAACGTTGCCCGCGAACTCGCCCCCAAAGGTGTGCGAGTGAACGTCCTTTGCCCTGGCTTCTTTCCGGCTGAACAGAACCGCAAGATTCTGTCACCCGAACGAACCGCCCAGATCATGGGTCAGACCCCGATGGATCGCTTCGGCACCCCGGAAGAACTCGTCGGAGCAGCGATCCTGCTGTGTAGCAGCACAGCCGGCAGCTTTATTACCGGCACCAGTCTCTACGTCGACGGCGGTTTCACCGGCATGCGGCTGTGACCGCTCGCGGCATTTTTCGCGACTGTTCAGCAAGAAAACAAGCCAGTCTTCGTGTTCCTGGATGAGAGGCGTTCTCCGTGCCAATCGAGCGGCGTTGGAAACTGAGCGTAGCCGGGATGGCGAAGCGAAGTTTCCGTCGAGTGAGTGGAGGGCAGGATGCCCGGAGCGAACGGCTGGCGAGATGGCATGGGGAACGCCGGCCTTCTCGAAAAGACCGATTGAAAGCCCTCTAAAACGAAGAAGCTCCTATCATGCCCCACACCATTGTCATCTTTGGCGCCTCGGGCGACCTCACCAGCCGCAAACTGGTGCCAGCCCTCTACAACCTCCGACGCTCTGGGTTGCTGCCTGATCCGACCAACATCGTTGGCTTTTCGCGAACACCGATGACCGACGAGGCCTGGCGAGCCAGCCTGCGAGAATCCACGGCGCACCATGCAGGCGGCGTGCCCTTCAGCCCCGAGGCCTGGGATGCGTTCGCAGAATCGATCTTTTACCAGCCTGGTGACATCGGCAAACCGGAAGACCTTGCACGACTCAAGCAGCGGTTACTTGCCCTCGAGAAATCTGCCTCGGTGACGCGAGTCTATTACCTCGCCACCGCCCCGCAGTTCTACGCTCCGATCGCGACGGCGCTCGGTACCCTCGACATGGCCAATGAGACCACGGGGCCGCGACGGATTGTCGTTGAAAAGCCTTTCGGTACCGATCTTGCCACCGCGCGATCGCTCAACGCTCACATCCACTCCGTCTTTGACGAGTCGCAGGTCTACCGGATCGACCACTACCTCGGCAAAGAATCGGTCCAGAACATTCTTGCCCTCAGGTTTGCCAACACCATCTTCGAGCCAATCTGGAACCGCCGCTACATCGATCATGTGCAGATCACCGTGGCGGAAGAGGTCGCGGTCGGCCGCCGGGGGGCCTATTACGAGACCGCTGGCGTGCTCCGTGACATGTTCCAGAATCACCTGCTGCAACTGCTGATGGTGACGGCAATGGAAGCCCCCGTGCGATTCAACGCCGACGCGGTCCGGAATGAAAAGGTCAAGGTGCTTGACGCCATCCGGCCGCTTGACCTCGGGCACGTCGCGGCAGCCGGTGTCCGCGGACAGTACGCCGGCTACCTTGGCGAGCCCGGAGTTGCCGCAGGCAGCCAGACCGCCACGTTCGGGGCGATCCGGCTGGAAGTCGATAACTGGCGGTGGCAGGGGGTGCCCTTCTACCTCCGGAGCGGCAAGGCGATGAGCTGCCGCACCACCCAGATCGTGATCGGCTTTCGGCAGCCACCACTCGAACTCTTCGCCACAGACAACCACCGCTCACAACGAGAGGCCAATCGGCTGGTCATCCAAATTCAACCGGCCGAGGGCATTCAGTTGCACTTTCACACGAAGGTGCCGGGGGATGGCATGCGGCTACGGTTAACCGACCTTGAGTTCAGCTACTCCCGTGAGTTTGCCGGCCGGTTGCCGGAGGCCTACGAGCCGCTACTGCTCGACTGCATGACCGGTGACGCCAGCCTCTTTGCGCGGGCCGACGAGGTTGAAAAGTCATGGGAGATCATCGATCCCTTCGTCCGCGCCTGGAGTTCGGTCGACATGCCCGGCATTCCTGTCTATCAACCAGGTGACTGGGGACCGGCCGTGAGCAACGACTGGATGCAGTCCCAGGGCCGGACCTGGTTCGACCTCTGCCCGGTGTTGTCGTGACTTCTCCTGCAGTCGACACTCAGGCCGTGGCTAGAAGCGGCCGGCCACAGCTAAGGCCACTTGAACTTGGGCCACTCAGGCTTGAGTCACAGATCGTGCAAGCAGCCCTCTCCGGCTACAGTGACTTGCCGATGCGGGTGATGGCCCGTCGGTTCGGCGCCGCCTACACCCTCTGCGAGGTGATGCTCGACCAGTTCCTTGCCCAGGTCGGCACCAACCGCCGCAATCTGGCCCGGCTGGCGATCGCCAACGAAGAACACCCGGTTGGTGGCCAGCTGATGGGGGCCAACCCCGATGACTTCGCGCCGGCCGCCCGGCGGCTGGTCGAGGCCGGCTTCGACTGCATCGACATCAACTTCGGCTGCCCGGTCAAGAAGGTGCTGGGCCGCTGCCGGGGCGGCTATCTGCTGAGCGTGCCCGAGACAGCGCTTGAGATCGTTGGCCGAGTCCGTGACGCCGTCCCCGCCCGGCTACCGGTCACGCTGAAGATGCGGCGGGGCATCGACGACTCCGCTGAGAGTGAGGAGAAGTTCTTCGCCATCTTCGACGGGGCCTTCGAGCGTGGCGTCGCAGCGATTACGGTGCATGGCCGGAGCGTTGTCCAGCGGTATGACGGCCCGAGCAACTGGGAGTTCCTTGCCCGCGTCAAGCAGCACGCGGGCAGCCGCACCGTGCTTGGATCGGGCGACCTGTTCTCACCGCAGGCCTGCCTCGCCATGCTCGCCCAGACCGGCGTTGATGGCCTGACGGTGGCCCGGGGGGCGATCGGCAACCCCTGGATCTTCCAGCAGACGCTTGCCCTGCTTGACGGTGCCGACCCGGCGACGCTGACACCTCCGCGTGTTCATGAACAGCGGGAGGTCCTGACCGAGCACTTCCGCCTGGCAGTCGACCTGCACGGCGAGCAGCTTGCCGGCCGCAGCATGCGGAAGTTCGCCATCAAGTATGCCAGGCTTCATCCTGAACCACTGACTGTCCGCGATGCCTTCATCGCCGCCAAGACAACCGCCGACTGGCAGGCGGCACTCGCCCGCCACTATGCCGCCGACGCCCCCGGCAGAGATCCATCCGCAGACATCGACGAGACCACCGAAGAGTAATCGGACTGCCGCCGCCTCACGACAGTGCCGCTTCAAGTTCGTCACGGACCGCCGTATCAGCCTCCACGTCCAGCCGGCCACGGAGGGCCGTCTCGATCTCGGCGGCCAGCCGCGGGCTGCGGCGGCGCCACTGCCCAAGCGTCCAGGCAACCGCCCCGCGGATCACCGGCTCGTCATCGACCAGCCGTTGCTGCAGCAGCCCGAGGCTGCCCGCTGCCGCCTGCTCCGGGTCCGGGTGATTGCCCAGCGCGATCGCCGCCGACCGCAGCAACCCCTGGCGTTTGGCCCGCAGCAGCGGCGTGCCCCGAAACCTCTCGCGAAAGCCAGCCGCATCGAGGGCCAGCAGGTCGACAAGCGACAGCGTGCCACCATCGGCTGATGGCTGCAGGGCAGGCTCAGCCGTGCCGGGGGCATGTCGGTTCCAGGGGCAGACTTCCTGGCAGATATCGCAGCCGAAGACCCAGTTGCCAAAGCCACTTCGCAACTCGGAGGGAACCGGTCCGCGATCCTCAATGGTCAGCGCACTGAGGCAGCGGGAGGCGTCGAGCAGCCGCGGCTCGGGCAACGCCCCGGTGGGACAGGCATCGAGGCAGGCGGTGCAGCTGCCGCAATGATCCACCTCGATCGGCTGGTCGGGCGGCAGGTCAAGCGTGGTCAGCAACGCCGAGAGAAAAAAATAGCTGCCGGCCCTCGGGTCGATCAGCATCGTGTTTTTCCCAAACCAGCCAAGGCCAGCCCGGGCAGCCAGCTCCCGCTCCGACAACGGTGCCGAATCGACTACGCCCCGGCAGCGGCAGCCCGGCACCCGCTGCTCCAGCCACGCTCCAAGCGCATTGAGCCGCTGCCGCAGCAGGTCGTGATAGTCGTCGCCCAGGGCATAGCGGGCCAGCTGGCCCCGGTCGGGGTCGCTCCGGCGAGCGTCTCCATCGCCGGAAACGTAATCGGTCGCCAGCATGACCACGCTGCGGGCCCCCTCCAGCAGGCTGTCGGGCCGAGCCCGCAACGGCAGATGCTTCCGCAGCCAGCCCTCCATGCTGCCTGCCAGCCCCTGATCGAGCCACCAGGCCAGCCGCTCCTGGCGAGCTGGCGGCTCGGCGGTTGTCACACCGAGCCGAGAAAAGCCGAGCCGCTCTGCCTGCTGCCGTAGATCGGCGACCAGCCTGCCGGTGGCAGCTGAATTGCGTGCGTTAGAAACCACAGAGTCTGGGGGCATTGCGGGCTTGAGGGAGCGTGGGGTTAGGAATGGTGGCAGGTTCGCAGCCGCAAAGCGACGGCAATTCTGGACGGGGGCTCGAACTGCTCTGGATTCAAACCGGGTAGTCAGTATTGTCCCACCGCTGCAGATCGCACGAAAGTGGCCCCGCTCTAACCACGCCCAGCGGGCTAGGCCACTCCCAAGGGCTTCCGACGACATGCATACAATCCCTCAGCCACTTCAACCGGTAGCCTCGTTGCCCGGTTCACATCCGCAGCCTCCTGCTGCAACAGAGAGCGCTGTCGGCTCACCCATTGCCGAGCACCGTGCTTACTTGGCCCTCGCATCAGCAGCAATCGCCACCGGGCTGCTGCTCTCCCTCGCCGGTTGCCAGACACCAACCCAACCGACGTACGGTAACGGCATGGTGCCGCCGCCGGCGACAGGAGCCGTTGGCCAGCCAGCTCCCTACGGCCCGGTTGGCGCTCCGCAGGTCTCCTACGCCCAGACACCAATGCCCGGCCCTGCCAACAGCTGGCAGGGAGCCGCGCCAACCGGCGCCCCTCCTCCACCCGCCGCCACAGGCTATCCACCTCCAGCACCAGCCGGCGCCGCTCCCCAGCCGCCACCGTCGACACCGGCCGGATCAACGTGGGGTTGGTCCCAGGGACAGCAACCACCACCCCAGCAACCTCCCCCAACGACACCGACAGTCGGGCAGCCCGTTCAGCCACCGCCGCAGACTTACAACGGCGGTCCGCCCCAGGCGACCGCGGCACCAACCCAGCCCCCACCCGCTGGCTATCAACAACCACCCCCTGGCTATCAGCCGCCCGTCGCCGGCCAGCCGCAGCCGTGGACTGGCCAATACCAGCAACCCCCTCAGGCTCCGCAGCAGCAGACAACCAATGGCAGCTGGTGGCCCTTCTCCGATCCCAACGCCGTCCCCCCGGCACGATCCACCCCGGCGTCCGTGCCGAGGTACTGAGTTGACCGCAAAAACGCCCTCCGTGGCCGTTTTTGCTGGGTGCGGCGGATACGAAGCCAAAGGTTCGTCACCGCCGCTGCCCGGCATCCTGCCGGGCCAGCTTGACCGCAAAAACGCCCTCCGTGGCCGTTTTTGCTGGGTGCGGCGGATACGAAGCCAAAGGTTCGTCACCGCCGCTGCCCGGCATCCTGCCGGGCCAGCTTGACCGCAAAAACGCCATCCATGGCCGTTTTTGCTGGGTGCGGCGGATACGAAGCCGAACCAGAGACTCCTTTGCTACGTTATGGGGAGTAGTCCGCTCCTCCTTCACGTGGCGACCATGATCTGGAACTGGCCCACCTCGCTCGCTCCCCGGCTCCGTTCTTCGATCAACGCCTCGACCTACCGAGTCGTCGATCAGATCGAACAACTCGAAGACGATATGAAGGCCCTCGACGATACCCGGCTGAAGCGGCTGGGGCGGTCACTGTCGTATCGGGCCCGAAGCGGTGAGCCACCCGATGATCTGCTTGTCGAAACCTTCGCAGCCACCCGCGAGGCTGGCCGCCGTACCCTCGGCATGCGGCACTACGATGTCCAGCTCCTCGCCGGTATCGCGCTGGTGCATGGCTCAATCGTCGAGATGCAGACCGGTGAAGGCAAGACGCTGGTCGCCACGCTGCCGCTGGTGCTCTACGCCCTCTCCGGCCGCGGTGCCCACCTCGCCACGGTCAATGACTATCTCGCCCGCCGTGACGCTGAGTGGATGGAGCCGATCTTCAATGCCCTTGGCATGACCGTCGGCATCATTGAATCTGAGATGGATTTTGACACCCGGCGGGCCGCCTACGCCAAGGATGTCACCTACGGCACCGCCAAAGAGTTTGGGTTTGATTTCCTCAAAGACCGGCTCATGCAGCGGGAACTCAAAGAAGGCCGGGTCAACCTCGGCGCAACCTTGATGGGTGAGGCTCAGTCCGGGGAATCGAAACTGCTGCAGCGGCCTTACTGGTTCGCCCTCGTTGACGAGGCCGACAATGTGCTGATCGATGAGGCCCGCACGCCTCTGATCATTTCTTCACCCGACGGCGAGGCCGGCGAACGTGAACAGCGAAAGGCCGCCGTCTTCCACTTCGCTTGCGATCTCGCCAAAGACCTGGCCGAGGATGTTCATTATGAATACGACCCGCAGAAGCGATCTGCGGAACTCCTTGGGGTTGGCCGCAGCCTCGTGCGGGCCGCTGAACGGCCGCGGCTGGTCGATGCGGTCAGCATGCTGGAACTCTACGACGCCGTTGAACTGGCCCTGCGGGCCCGCATCGCCTTTATCCGCGACCGGCAGTATGTGATCAGGGATAAAGAAGATGGATCTGGCCAGGAAGTTGTCATTATTGACGAGTTCACCGGCCGGATTGCCGAGGGTCGGTCGTGGCGAGATGGCCTCCATCAGGCGGTCGAGGCCAAGGAGGGCATTGAGGTCAAGGCGGGACGTGGTGGACATGCCGCCCGGATCACCATCCAGGACCTCTTCGCCCGTTGGCCGCATCTGGCCGGCATGACCGGCACCATTGCCACCAGTGCCGGCGAGATTGCCCGCACCTATGACGTCGGCATTGCGGTGGTGCCGACCAACCGCCCTGCCATTCGCGAGCGGCTCAAACCCGTCGTCTGCCGCGACTATCACGAAAAGTTGTTGAAGATCGTCGAGGATATCAAAGAGGTTCACGCCACTGGCCGGCCGATCCTCGTCGGCACGCGATCGATCGACAAGTCGGAGGACCTCTCAAAGCTGCTGGCTGCTGACGGCCTTCCCCACACGGTCCTCAACGCCCGCAACGTCGCCACTGAGGCTGAAATCGTGGCAGCAGCCGGGGGCCATGGCCAGATCACCGTCTCCACCAACATGGCTGGCCGCGGCACCGACATCAAGCTCGGCGACGGCGTTCAAGGGCTCGGTGGCCTGCATGTGATCTGCACCGAATTACACGACTCTGCCCGGATCGACCGGCAGCTTGTCGGCCGCTGCGGCCGGCAGGGAGACCCTGGCACCTGGCGACAGTTTCTCGCCCTCGACGACGACATCCTGGTGGAGGGCTATGGCCCCGGCCGGGCCAAGCGAATTGCCCGCCGCCTCGAGCGGCAACTGAGTGGAAACCCTGAGCGGCTGGTTGCCTTTTTTCAGCGGGCCCAGCAACGGGTCGAAGCCCGGCACCGCCGGCAGCGGCGGGCACTTGAATATATGGAGCGGCAAAAAGCTGAGGCCCACATCCAGATGAGCCAAGACCCCTACCTGGATGCCGCGAGCTGAATATATCGCAAAAACGCCATCCTGGCAGTCCTGTTCGGCACGGGAGCTGCTCTCGAAAGGCAGGAATGCGGAGCTGGGTTTTTAGGTGGGATCGGAAAGCCGCGTTGGTGAGGATTGGAATCGAACGGCCTGAAGGTTTCGTCAGGACGCAGCAGACCGGTTTCGGTTGCATCCCGGGTCTTGGCAGATCGACCGCGGGAAAACACCCTTGGCGCAGCAGCGAACGCCGCAGCCGCTGCGAGCGTGCGGAAGCATCAGGCCGGCAGAGGGAGTTTTTCGATATGCCGCTCCAGTTCTTCCTGGCTCGCCCATCCGGACAAGTAGAAGCAGACCATCTCAAAGGTTCGCTTCGATGGCTGATGGCCGGTGTAGAGCATGATCAGCAGGCAGGCGATGATTCCGCAGTACACCTGAATCTCGACGCCGTTCTGTTTCGTTGAAAGCAGATGGCGGCAGCCAAGCAACTGCTTGAACATTCGAAAGAACGTCTCGATCAGCCAGCGAAGACGATAGATCTCGCTGATTAACTCTGCGGGAAGATCCAACCGATTGGTGGCCAGCCGGAGGAATCCGTCGCAAGCAGGACCACTGCTGTGTGTGCCGCACTTGCGATGGGCTGTTGCTGCAACCGTGACCACTCGCGTTGGATGATCAGGCTTGATCTGCTGGGAAGGACCACGATTGAAGATCACCACCTCATCCTTGACAACACCCGCAGCTCGGTCAGTGTCCGTCAATTCGAGCGTCTGCGCGACATCGTAGACCGCGTTGTCACGGATTCGGCAGCAGTAACTACTCTCTTTCTGAACGATCGCATTCCAGAGTGAAAACTGTTCGTATCCGCGGTCCGTCACATAGAGCCGATCTGGCTCGAGCGTTCGGGCCAATACGGCCCGCTCAGCATCCTCGCCCTTCGGTTTTATGGGCGTCACATCGATCCGGTTGGGGAGGCCACGAAGCACTTCGAATTGCGTGTGCAATCGATACCCGTGCAGGGCACCCTTGGCTCGCCGAAGCCAGGACAGTCGGGCAACCCGGGCCAGGGTCTTGACCACCGAGCCGTCAACGGCCGTCAGCCGCTGCCCCACAACATCGAACCTCCCGGCAGACACATCAGGCAATTGATCGAAGAGCTCTTGGGCAATTGCCTTGAGCGGCTCGGGGTCAAAGACGGCAACCCCTTCAGACAGTGAGCCGAGTGACGCACGCCCAACACCAAAGTTCTTTCGCACCTTGTCGAGTTCGCCAGCCTGCTGAAGCCCGCGTAAGCTGGTGACGATTGGGCTGAAAAACCACAACAGGATCAGGGCACAGTACTGATCCATGAATAGTTCTCGATTGCCGGCCGTGTCGCGCGCGGTACCGACATCATGCAGCCGCTCAATCATGGTCCGCAGCGACTTGAAATACTTCAGGCCGCGGATGTCTTCAGCACGGATCTTGGAACGCTTTTTCGCCATGCCGCACACTATGGCAACAACAGCAGCAGCGCGCAACTCCACCTGGAACCCCCAGCTTGCCAGGCTTTCCGCCAGCAGCTCCCGTGCCGAACAGGACTGACAGGATGTCCGAGTTTTCCGTGAAGCCAGCCCTTTCCGTGCAAGCAGCCGGTCGGCGGTATCCCTGCCCACTCGCTGGACGTTCACTCAGGCCATCCCGGCCTTCGTTCACT
>Ga0114919_10003182_pt1 | contig 13268 bp, 13 predicted proteins | sample BlataG_FD_88682 | JGI IMG/M metagenome (GOLD analysis project Ga0114919, IMG submission 88682) | Deep subsurface microbial communities from Black Sea to uncover new lineages of life (NeLLi) - Black_00105 metaG | ecosystem: Environmental > Aquatic > Marine > Oceanic > Sediment | place: Atlantic... | reverse complement strand
CGGGGAAACAGGGATATAGTTTCAGTAAAGGATACAAGCAGCCTCCATCTGTTGCCAAGAGGATTCTACACGCAGGGCATCACCCGGGAACCAGTTCATCTGACAGAAGAATATCTTGTCTTGCCTATGGTGAACTGTACTCCGAAGCGGGCCTAGTCGGTTTCAAGGTCCACGCGCGAGTAGGAGGATACCCGATCAGACCGTCTAACAAGGCGCTGGTACTGCTGAAAGAACACACTGCATAAAACGTAGGGGGCATATCAAGTTAAGAGAGGAGGATGTCTGCGGAGCCAATCTCCTCTCTTAGGTCGTACGCCATATATATATGTCTTTACAGCGTTAGAACTGCTGTCAATTCCTGCTGAGCAGCGTCTTCCAGTTCGTTTGCTCTGTCAAGAGATTTATAGGCAGAACGTACGAGTGACGCAATAACCTCTTGATCCGTCGGTTTTGCCTCCGGTATCGGCAGTGTCTTTAAATCATCCGGGTCGATTTCCGGGACATCTTTGCCGTAGCGATATGCAGTTATCAGCGGATAGGCTAGCCGATTGCTGCCGACAATCGCCGCTACGTAATGAGGGTCAAACTCTGGATCGGTGACTTTAACCCTTACGACATGCTGTGTGACCGCTTTATTGTCGAGATATTTTGACACGAGAGTACTCCGCCCTAGGATACCACCAAATGCACCCGAGCAGGAAATAAGGATCGTGCCTTCACGCACCACACATTGGCGCACACTTTTAGCATTGCGCGCTGAAGACAAACTAGCACTAGGGAGCAGACGTGCGCGCATGACGTCAGCCGATGAGAATAGCGGAGTTCCATGCCCCTTATCTGCACGGTAACGCTTAAAACGAGACACGCCCCATACATCGGCAATTTTACCCAATGGCTTTGACTCCATTTTGGAGAGGGCAGAACGCAGCCTAGATACTGGCGGCGAATAGAAGTGACAGTCCAAACGGAAACGGGAAAGCAGGTGCGCCGGATGGGTGAAACTATTGCCCATATCTACTGAGGATTTGTCCAACTCGGCGTATTCAGATTTGAGCAGGATGCCTGAGACGAGGTCTTCAGCAGACTGCAAAGATACCCTTGCCTTGTCGACATTAGCCACGGCCTCCAACATGACGCGATTGATTCTATCGCGGCTCTTCTCTTCAATGAGTGGTATGAGGGTGTCGGTGATGTCATGATCTTTAAGGTGTCTTATTACCTTGCCGTGACCAACGCGCGTCAGTAGGGTGAGGCCTATTCTTGTTTGCAGGAATGCAGCAACGTATCCACGCATTGACTCATGGATACGTAACCTGAAACAGTCATCACTTGCGATGTGGTTGGCATAGGTCTCTCCGCACAGTACAGACTTTCCTACCGTACCCGACCTCGAGATGAGTATATCTCCTTCTCGAATCCAGAGTGGTGAAATCCTATCTGGGTCGTGGAGGCGGATCACCGAATCTGTGGGGAGCCGAGTCATGAACATTGACGACGTGCCCAGCATTTGAGCACCATACTCGGCACAATCGATATATACCCGAGTGAATCGATTAGGCAGATACACCTCTATGAACTCATCGAGATCGCCGATTCGTTTCGAGGGAATTCCTAGTTGTTTGATTTGGCGCAGCATCGCCTCCCCTTCACCGCTATATCGACTGGGGTCAAGCCGGAAACGCCTATTCGCTATCTCGGTGCTCGCAATTATCTGCCTGTCAATGGCGAAGATTGGATGCGGTTCATCCGAGAACACGGTATACACCCTCTGACAAATCGTAATGCACCCTCCCCCGCCGGACGTTTTCGCGGAAAGCGATATAGTCCTTGACTATCGATGGAAGGTCATTGGCAACTATACGTTCCTTGCCTGTGCGGATAGTCTCGCCGTCACTGGCGACGACTATCGGTATTTCCTCAATGATATCGAAACCGTCGGGCTGTTTGCGATATGTAGTGTTCCCTCGACGATCATACCCCACACTATGGGCTATCGCCATGTATATAGGATACGGCTCCATCGGCTGATTGCCCAGAATCGCCAACGTGTCATTGAGTTCGCGCCGCTCGACGAAGAGGATTGCCGTCAAGGTTCCAGTACCTTCGCGACCGCTGATAAGAAATGTCTCGACAGGCAGTTCCACGACCCCCAGGATACGGGTGTGGGCAAGAAGCCACTTACGGACGTACTCAAGCCCAGGGTTGTTTAGAACAGATTGTGGAACGATGATTGCAGCTCTACCCACTCCTGGCTTCAGTAGTTGTACGCAACGTTCAATGAAAAGGATCTCAACGATTTGCGAAGACTTACCCTGAGCCGTGTCGAATTGACTAAGCACATGCCGTTCGTTGCGGGTTATGTCGTCGCCGAAGGGGGGATTTGTACACAGCGCAGTGACATTTCCTATAAAGAACCTATGATCACCTAAGAACTTTTCGGTTAGCCCAAGCTTCTTTCTTAGCTTGTCAGCATTATCGCATGTCCAGTTCTGCGGGGGCTCAAGGATATCCTGATCAAAAACGTGTCCAGACCCATCATTGTTCATCAGCATGTTCTGGCGTGCCGCATTTGCGAGATTGCGATTGATATCATTTGATATGACAGAGGTAAGAGCGAACCTCCGTTGCTCCTCCTTGATTGCGCCAGACCAATCACCCTTTCGTCGAGAGTATCTCCCAGCTATTGCCTTCATCCCTTGGACTAGCATGAGGACGCTAAAACCGCCTGATCCACATGCAGGATCGCAGCAAATATCGTCGGGGGTGATTTGGAGCATCTCTACTGCAGCATCGACAACAACACGTGGTGTGAAGAACTCGCCTTTCTCTCCGCGTATATTGGCACCTACAATCTCCTCATAAGCTGCACCCTTTACGGTCGGCCCGGTTGTGAGTAGCGAATAATCCTGAAGTTCAGCTACGATGCGAGCCAGTACCGCAGGGCGGATGTTTATCTTGTCTCCCTGGAATCCGAGCTGCCCAAATTCTGGGACAACCAACCGCTTGTATAGTGCGTTAATGCGATTCAAGGCACGGATTTGCCCGTCCTGCGTCCCTATCTCCTCCGGGGTTGCGTAGAAATCGGAGTATTCTTTGTCTTCTTTCTCGTCCTCTATCTTGGTCTGGATGACTTTCAGGAACTCCCAGAACGCTGTCATTTTATCATCGCCAGATTGAGCAATAATGTTGTGACACTTGCGGAATCTCCATTTGAGGCTCTCGGTTGTCGCGGATGTCAGGGCATCTAACCGCGGGGCTCTATCAAGAGGGTGTGACTCACCGTGCCGCGGTATGTCATAGTCAACGCGTCTGACATCGGTGGGGTCCACTTTGTGGACAACCTGGCGCTCAAAGCCAGCACCATTGGTCCAAAGGCCGAAGTCACATGCAGGGCAAACGGCCACGTAAGAAATCAGTTGCCCGACACCGTCCTTCTTGTCAGTGACTTTGACTTGGGGTTTCTTACATTCAATTATACGGAGGACTGTTTCTTGCTTGTGCTCAGCCGCATCAGGAAATAGAGCTATATCAACATGCTTTGTAGCTGAACCGACTTTGACCGGGAATTCTGTTCCCATTGAAGTAAGGGGGTAGCCGTACTCTGTGGCCATGGTCTTAATGAGTTCTTGGCGGACGAATTCCTCATCAGTTGCCTTTCGTGATTTTTGTGCAACTGGGTCGTATAGGTAACCTTCCTTCAGTTCAATGAGTGCTTCGGCAATCATTCAATCCTCCCTATGCTGGAATGCTGAGATATGGCCATTATAACAATGCGGAAGAGTCACTGGCCCGATTCTCAAACAAGCCTTATATTCAGCACATATGGCGATTATATGCTGTAACCAGACTCGATGCAAGACGATATCTTCTCGGTACCTTTGGTCTAAGGTCGGTTCGCTGGAATTTCCGTTACTGTTATGTCATAATACTTCCTATGAGCAAGAAAGATAGCCTTAGAACACAGGGGGTGTCGGTCTTGACCGATGAGGAATTGCGAGAACTCAGCCGTCTTCTGAATAAGGTCGGAATTACGCAGAGACCCGTCCGCACAAGGGACGGAAATGAGATAGACCTCTTGAATATTAATCTCAGTATTAGCGGAGCAATCCCCACTATCGCGAAGTGGCTCCACGAACACGGAGTAGGTCTAATTGACTGGCTCGATCGATAGCCGCGTACACGCAGAGTCTGGCATGTCCGCCAGCTCATGTTTGTTTGACTTCCCTGTCTTGCCTGCTTAGAATGATCTCATGACATCAAAGCGCACCGGGGCAAGCCAGCCCGCAGAATCGCAGCCGCCTAATTTAACGATACCTAGGGCGGAAGCTGATATGCTATTGGCCTCCAGAGTGGATTTGGGGAAAGAACTCCTCTCCACCCGTATGGCCAATAGCCAGGAATTCGTGGCCGTTCAATACAAGCACAAGCTGTGGCACGAATACAATGTGGAGCTCCTGCGAAGGATATTCGACTCCGAGGAACTATCTAGAGAGTACAGTTTTGTAGGCGGTTTATACTTTGCCGAAACTCTGCGCGACAAAATTCTGCAACTAAATGATGAGATCCTCGATCACATTGCGCGACTTGAGTCAATAAGAGAACGCCTACCTCTCTATCCTGAGGCATCGCAGCCATCGACATCTACTCGAACTGTGCAGACCGACCTCGCCGGCGCGACCACGAGGAAGGTCTTCTTGGTCCATGGAGCAGACCAAGGTATGAAAGAGGCAGTCGCTCGCTTCCTAACGAAATTGGACCTCGACCCTATAGTCTTGCATGAACAACCCAATCTCGGTGATACAATAATCGAGAAGCTTGAGCGTGAGTCACCCGTCGCCTTCTCCGTTGTCTTGCTTAGCTGCGATGACGCAGCGCACCCAGCATCAGACCCTTCGTCACTGAAGCCGCGAGCTCGCCAGAATGTTGTATTTGAGCTAGGGTTTTTCATCGGAAGGCTCGGCAGAGACAAGGTCTGCGCTCTTTATGTCGATGGTGTCGAGTTGCCCTCAGATTTCCACGGAGTCGTATACATAGCTTACGATCCAGCTGGAGCCTGGAAGCTCTTGTTGGCGAGAGAGTTGAAGGCTTCAGGTCTGGACATTGACCTCAATAAGGCTATCTAACACTTCCTTCGATGCGACATACTCACGAAAAGGTGTGCATCTCCCTGTTTGCCCGGCGATAGCCGCAAGACAAGACTGAAATTAAGGAGAGGGAGGCTCGACGCCCCCCAAGGCTATATTGGACATAGGTGGGGTATTCGAGGCAGGCAATTGGGAACAAGGTTGACAGTCATGCGGGAGATAAAGCACAATTCAAGCAGAGGATTATCTTCAGATATTGTTTGACGGCCTAGGAGATCGACGTCATGCTTGTGACTTGCCCGGAATGCGAAGCTAGGATAAGTGAGAGGGCTGACCCGTGTCCCAAGTGCGGGTTTCCTGACGCGGGAGATCGCTCCCAAGAGGCTTGCGAAGAAGCGGTCCGACGGATAGTCGATAGCGGACTACCCACGGATGTTGGCTGCACTATCGAGGATCCCCCAAGGGCTGGCTGTCAATGCACTCACAAAGGGAAGGGGACAGTAACGAAAGGAGAGGCTCGCCGTACACCTCAGGATGCGGGGTACGATGCCTATTACTGGGTTGAATGTCCAAGATGTGGGAAATTAATCGAAAGATGGCTTCCGCCAGGCATGGTTGCCTCCCGGTAATTCCACTGAAGAGGACTCATCCTCTCGGCTTTGACGCTTTTCCCCTCGTGACGCTGACGTCTAGTGGTGGTTTATGCGATGCTTCTGCTATTTTAAGTTTTCCTGTATCTGTTCCATCTCGGAGCTTTTCATTAAGAGACCGCCGTTCTATCGGTCATGGATATCCTTGGCTCTACTTTCTCTCCCACAAGATATCCCAATTATTCAGATAAGGATCAAGTTCCTTCCGATCCTCGCTGAAGGTTCGTTTCGGATTTGCTGAGCTATGGGGTCGGCCATGCTTTCCAGGAGTCCTAGCCCACCTATCAAAATCGCCTGTAAGCCACTCATTAACGACATGAGTTGGAATGACATAGAATTTCAGGTCTTTGTTGTCCATTGCTAATCCTACCAAAACCGTAAAATCTCCATTCTTAGCGAGATCACGGAAGATTGCCCATCCTTCTTAGCAGACCATTGCCAAACACGGTAATCATGAGATTTGGTCTTCACCCTTATCTTGACGGTCTGATTTTGTCTTGCGGCTAGAATGTCAAATGATGGGGCGTTTCGTGGTGCTAGAGCAGCCATAACGCCACGCTTCAACAACTCCGCCATCACATAGTATTCGCCGGAATTACCTATAAGGGCCCCTTCGCCAGCTTTGATTCGCCCTTTCATGCTTCTCCGCTATCCAGCATACTATCGATCCGAGGGATGAGGTCGAAGCTTCCATCCCAGACTCTGACGCTTGCCGTGACGCTCTCCGCGGACGGTGCCAGGTGTAAGTCGGTGTGGTCAATCGTGGGGCGGATAGGGTGGAAACTACTCCCAACTATCTCGTACACTACGGGACAAGGTTCGAGGCTCATCATCCGAAGACCGGTGCTCTTTGCATTAAACAATTCTGACATTTGTGCAGCCATGCTGATCACGCTCTGGGAGACAGAGCAGATTCTGCATTGCATAAATAATCCACTCTTCTCCACAAGAAATGGAAACCAACACTACCTATCCTGATGACATTCTCTCTGTTGTCTCAAGGCGTTCTGAGAATCAGCCCTTGCTTGTATAAGAAATAATCACAGTCGAGTAAGTTGAAGTGATTCTTGCAAGGAGTTGATGACGGATTTTGCATATGTAGGTATCCTTCCGTATAATTCAGTTGCTAAGCAGCCAATGTGGACTGTGGCATATAACTGAATTACAGAATCTGAAGGAGGCTCTCTTAATGGCCAATGATGAGCACGTGAACATCATGCTCCAAGGTGCACGAGCCATCGCCTATTGGCGGGAAAAGAATCCTTCGGCCCAATTCGATCTGTCTGGTGCCAATCTGCGGAGGGCCGATCTTGTCCGAGCCAACCTAAACGGCGCCATCTTGCGAGATGCCAACCTTGAGTGGGCCGACTTCCGGTGGGCTGATCTAATCGGCGCAGACCTGTCAGGGGCCAATCTGGCAAGGGCTGATCTCCATAAGGCAGACCTCGTTGGTGCCCGATTGCCGCGAGCAAACCTCGCCGATTCAAATCTTGAGGATGCGAACTGCAGGGGAGTGGAGTTCGACTCTGTGGTTTTCTCACATACGAGATTACTGAATACAGATCTCGGAGGTGCCAAGGGTCTCGCTACCACAAAGCACAATGGCCCGAGCGTGATTGATAGCGAGACCCTCATGAAATCTGGCCATCTGCCGTCCGAGTTTTTGCGGGGATGCGGATTAAGCGAGGCTGCAATTAGAGCCACCTATTCTGGGGATGTCGATGCCTTGGCAGCGACACTCGGACGCGAAGGCGAGTACTACTCGTGCTTCATCTGCTACTCATCCGAGGACGAGGCATTCGCGGAGAAGCTCCTTTACGACATGCAGGAACGAGGTGTTAGGTGCTGGTACGCTCCGCATGCTATGCCCATCGGTGCCCGGATCCTCAATACGATCTACAGTGCTATTCGTCAACGTGAGAAGCTACTCTTAATACTTTCGGAACACTCCGTTGAGAGTGACTGGGTGCGGGATGAAGTCGAGCGAGCCTTTGCTGAGGAACGCGACCGTCGCGATACCGTCATCTTCCCGATCAGAATCGACGACTCTGTGATGCACCATCATGCAGCGTGGGCACAGAAGATCCGAGAGAATCGGCACATTGGGGATTTTAGGTCCTGGCGCGAAACGGCCGCTTATCGCGCGGCGGTTCAGCGCCTCTTGCGAGACCTTAAGAGGGAGCAGACGACCTGATAGGTCATATTTGGGATTTGTCCAAGCTGTTTACACACTGCACAAACACTCAGAAGGTTCAACTTATGGGGACGGGTTGTCAAATATATGGCAGTGTCAGCTAGAATCAGCCTGCTAAATGTTTACGGAAGAACTAGCGAATAACGAAATTGGATAGAATGAAATACACAAAAGCCAGAATCATGGAAATGACCACGGCCCAAAATGCCCGTCTAGACCATTTGTTGGCTTCCTGTTGCTCAGCTTCTATTGCGGTTACCCCATTCACGAAGAGCTTCCATTTTTTCCTTGGACAATCTTCTTTTATGATTTGTCTAAGAACATCTTCTTCTGCCCAGCCAGTCAAGTAGAAGCTGGGGAGAATACCTCTAAAACAGACCAGGCTACCAAACTGGAGGTTCGCTCGATCAGGTTCATTCCTGAGAATGGAGAGGCGCGGACTTACTCCAATATAATCCCTGCCCGTGTAGCAAAGATATGCGCAACTAACACACTTGCGTGGAGAGTCTCGTAAGTCACCTGCCTTCGAGTCGTCCACGTCTGGATTATATCATCAACCAACGAGCGCTAGCTAGCAAGCCACACCTTGGTGGAGTTTTGCCCCTGCTGCCTTCGCGGGAGGCAGATAATGAAACGAGGGAACCTAGTCGCACGGCTGAACAACATAGCGGTTTGTGACTCCTCGCCCATACAGCATGTCCCTGAACACCGCGCTGCTGCCTATTGACAATTCCTTGAGCAATGGTATACTGGTATCAGGTAGCATGCGAGGATAGGGCTGGTGATGAGATGTGTGTCTCAGATGATCGTCAACCTGGCGGGACAACAAGATAATTCAGCTCTGGCTCGGAGGAGCACAGTTAGGGCGCCTGGATATCGCGCGGCACTTCTGTGACCTGCAGATGCTGTGAAGGTCTGTGTGCAATACAGGAAGAGCGATTGCTGTTAGCCCGACCAGCTGGAAGGCCTTAAGAAAGGAGGAAATCGATGTCTGAGAGTATCAGAGTGCGGATGAACTGGCTGAAAGGCATGTACATCTACACCATCATTGGAGCTGGAGGATTTGGACTGGGGATACTGGTTGCTCCCGAAAGGGTTAAGTCCATGCTCGCGTGGCCAGTTGCAGAGCCCGTGACGTTCGGGATTGTTGCCAGCGTCTGGTTGGCATTCGGAATTCTGGCTATACTCGGCCTGCGATCTCCGCTCAAACTTGCGCCTGTTCTTCTTCTACAGCTCTGCTATAAGGTCGTATGGTTGATAGGGGTTGCTCTCCCCCTTCTCATCACTGCACAGTTTCCCGCATATGCCATAGTGCATGTCGTGGTATTCGCGACCTACATAATAGGAGACATAATTGCCATACCGTTTTCCTATCTCTTTGCCAAAGGTTCAGAGCAGTAGATTGAATCGAAGCGACTGGTCATTATGGGAACAGCTTAGACCGCCCGAAGAAGGTGCAGCTTGCCGATTTTGGTGGACACATTGTCTAAGGCGGCCGAAGGACGCAAGGAGGGCATAGGAACCACTGTCTGGCGCGTTTGCCTGTGATAGCCCCGGCTAGAGACGAGTACAACTATGGATAAGAGGAGGTGATGCCTATGTCAAATGAGGGCCGGCTTCCTTGCTTGCAGGCAGCCGAGGGGTTGGCTAGCTCGTGAAAATGGCCTGCCGAACCAAAACAAAAGGAGGATAGTCATGAAGTTCATGATAGTTCGCACCTGGGAGCCTCACGAAAGCGCCAAGATTGCAGAGAGGAGGATGGAAAAAGGACGGATGGCGCCTGAAGGCATAAAGATCCTTGGCGAATGGCTGGCCACAGATGGCGGCACACAGTTTGTGCTGATGGAGGCTGATTCTGATATGGCGTGCTGGAAATGGTGTCTTCGCTGGGGTGACCTTGGCAAGAACCGGAGTTTCAACGTGGTCGAAGTGAAGGATGACAAAGCGACACAGCTCTCCTGATATGCAGTCACTCGGAGTTCGTCTGTATGGCTGTTGGCCGAAATCCGCCCGCTCATACTTCCTCTGTAGCGGGATGGCAAGAACGAGGTGATGCTTATATCAGATGAAGGCCAGCTTCTTTGCCCGCAGGCAGTCACGAGGTTGGCTGATGCAAGTTGAATGCCTGCAAGACGTAGTTGAGCATAAAGGAGGTCAATGACAATGGGAAAGTACCTAGTGCTGTGGGAAGTAGATCAGAGTAGGGTGCCCGTCGATGCTAAAGAGCGGGGCACTGCATGGAGTCTCCTGATGGCGATGGTTAAGGAAGACATAAAAGCAGGCAAACTGAAGGAGTGGGGAGCATTCGTCGGCGAAATCAACGGATACTCAGTTTATGAAGGAACTGAGGTAGAAGTCGCCAGCATGCTCGTACAGTATTCTCCCTACGTTAGCTTCAAGGTACATCCTGCTGCTTCAGTCGCCCAGGTAGACGAAATCGTAAGAAGCCTGTCTGGGTAATCTAGTTAGTCTTGCCTGGTGGGTCGATTGGCTTGTGCTAATTGGCCTGGTCGTGTACCAGATGTCGTCCGGTTATGCCCTTGACAATGGCCATAGCGGGTGCCGTTCCGCTCCTGTACCAAAGACAGGAGAGGACAGGCGAAACGGATTCTACTTCTGAACTGGGAGGTACGGGTCAGAGACGACTCTTCGCGTTCTCGGGTAACCGATCAGCATTCATCAGTGAGTCAATCGTAAGGGACGGTTATCAGATAACATGAACCCTGGTCTGGGAGCGTGCGGAGTGAAGTCGAAGACCAGTAGCCCTTTCCGAATCTGCGTGTGCCCCGACAAGGCTGGCCGAACAGGCGTGCTCATGCAACATTCGTCCATTTCGTGCAGCCCGGGCAACATTAGCTTGAGACGCTGATCAGGTGCTACCAGGACTGAACCTGCTCGTTAATCCTCTAGTGTGTCTTGTACTCCGCAGTATCAAAAAAGCACCGATTGGTAAGAAAAGTTAAGTTAGGGGTATTGACAGTTCGCTACTGAGGCTATGGTACAATAGTACTGGTTCTTAGAAAAGCATAAGGTTGACGGTCAAGTGGGCATATCGGTGCGTCTTCGTAGTTACAATCGTACTGAGCGGAGCACATATAGACATGTGAGCCTGACTCTTTTCTCATGCCGTAGCGGAATCAGCTCTCCCTTCGCAAATCCAAGGTCCTTCCCAATCATAGCCGAAGTAACCCTTTTCGCTGTGAATGGAGAGAGATAGGAGCCTGTCGAGAGCCGAAGCTCTGAGTGGAGCGAAGGGTCACGGAAGGCTGCGAGTAAATATAAGAGAGTTAATGAAGGAGGTCCGGCGATGAAAAAGGGTAGATTGATAGGCAGAATCCTCTGGGTGGCACTTGCATTTGTGATGATTGGGGCGATCGTGGGCAACGCCAGCGGCACCCCCGCAGTCACAGCAGGTCTCATCCAGGAAGCAAGTGCTGACACTGGTCTCGCCACGTGGAGCAGGATCTCCACTCCATCTGAGGAGGGGTGGGTCCTGGCACCTGATTCCACTATCGTTGACTATGCTGTGGCTGACGACGGAGAAGTGGCCCACGCTATCCTGGTGCGGAACGGCGACTTCCACCTACTGAAGTCGGGCAATCATGTGGCCACCTGGAGAGATATCACCAGTGAGATAGAGAAGGAGATCGAAAGGAATGGGTTCGGTCCGATTCAGTCCTTCGTCAAGGTCGCGACCGACCCCCAGGACTCCGACTTTGTGGCAGTCGCGCTCTGGGTCGACGACGAACTGCACGTATTCATCTCCAACAACGGCGGCAGCAGCTTCCGAAACACCGGCGAGGTTGAGGGTAATCCATATGGGCTCGACGAGGTCCTTGACTTCGCAGTGTCACCCGAGGTGGGCGGCATGCGCAACCTGGCCATTGGCGGTGCGGACGCAGGCGAGGCCAGGCTCTTCCGCTCTCTAGCCATCGGCGACATAGGCACCGGTTGGGTTGATGCAACGGCGTATGATGGTTGGGATGACGGGGGTGGGCCTACCGAATTCACCTCTCGAGCCGTGGTCGACATCCATTTTGCCCCCAGTTGGGCTGCCGACTTCACCATCTTGGTGGCCACTGCTACGGAGAATGCCGTTCACCTGCAGTCCGGCACTTGGGGTGAGATTGAGGCCTGGAACTACGAGGCCGGCTTCGCTGACGCGGTGCCCATAGTGATCGAGGCAGTAATACCCGCCTTCCTGGGGCACTGGACTGCGGGCATCAACACGCCTTCCGACTACACACGGCACACCACCAAGAGGTACGCTTGGGTCAACGTGAACTACAATGCCGGTGACCCGCCCATGGCTGTTGGCAAGATATTCCAGGTAATCAACGCGAGTGTCCACCCCATCGCCATACAGATCGCTGGCACGCCCTGGCTGACCAACGTCTCTTACCTGGGCACCATCGCATCCGGCAAGGCCATCGCGAGCCTGTTGGGCACAGGAACATTGGAACTCGGCGGCTGCTTCCCGGACGACCTCATGGCAGGGTGCTGCGAAGGCGTTCAAGTCTATCGTAATGACAACATTGCAGACATGGATATCTGTTGTCTGCGCTGGAAGCCATCCTGCAAGCCACCCACCGGCTCATTGGGCATGGAGGCCTTCTACGTGAGTCCCGACAAGGCCTATGCTGTTACGCTTTGGGGCGACTCGTCGTATGACGAAGGCGCCTGGTCAGTGAGTCTTGCGGACGGGGAAGAATGGAACCAAGCCAGTCTGATCGATACCCATATTGACTACCTCTCGGATGTGGCCGTATCGCCTCACTGCAACACCATGATCTTGGCCAGTACGAATCTAGGTTCGGGTTGCGGCTGCGACAGCGTCTGGCTCAGGGCCGACAACTTGGTTGTGGCACCAGAATACAGCGGCAGATGGCTGAGGACCTGGCATGGCCAGCTCAAGGGCTACAATGGGAGCGAGTTTCCGGAGCGTGGCCTGCTCAGGCTGGCTCCGGAGCAAGCAGACGGCTCAACCGTTTATCTTGTCGACGCCATGGCCCGCAGCGTTTACTGGAACGACGTGCACACCCTGGGCTGCTGGACGCAGGGCACCACCACTGTGGACTGCATCGTGGACCTGGCCGTCAAGGACGAGGACACCGTCTATGCCCTCGACAAGAGCGGCAATGTCACCATGTCCGATTACCATGGAGACACTCCCACGTGGTACAGGCCTGTCGAGAGTTGGCTGGGCGCAGGCTATGCCATCTCCGTTTCCGGTAACCACGTACTGGTTGGCGGACAGCACGGAGATGTCGCCTACTCCGATGATGGTGGTGATACGTTCTCGGCATTAGGTAGTGTCGGTGCCTCGGGCTACGTCACAGT
>Ga0114919_10003181_pt1 | contig 13269 bp, 11 predicted proteins | sample BlataG_FD_88682 | JGI IMG/M metagenome (GOLD analysis project Ga0114919, IMG submission 88682) | Deep subsurface microbial communities from Black Sea to uncover new lineages of life (NeLLi) - Black_00105 metaG | ecosystem: Environmental > Aquatic > Marine > Oceanic > Sediment | place: Atlantic... | reverse complement strand
GAGTTTACAGCCACGGCAACTTCGACTATTGATTATTTTCAATTTACTATTTTATATTGCCAATTTGTAAGGAATAAACGTGAAGGACGAACTCGACCAAATCCTAATCTCATATAAAGAGCCAGACTTCGATAAAAGACTAGATAACCTTCGCCACGAAATAATGAAAGCTGCTTTGCTTATGGATCCTAAGAGTAGAGATGAGCTAACGAATATCATTGCAGCCGTCGCTGAACATGGTGATAAGGCAGTTTCCAAATATACGGAAAAATTTGACGGTGTTAAATTAACACCAGATCAATTCTGTATATCAGAAGAAGATTTAAAGAAAGCCCATAGTGAAATTGATTCTAAACTTTTAGCATCGATTAGGCAAGCAATCAAGAATGTACGGAAATATCAAGAAGAAATTTTTATCGGGAATAGCAAACACTGTTCTGGTGGAACCGGAATTAAGTATACCCCCTTACATAGAGTTGGTATCAGCGTACCAGGGGCTTCTGCTCCGCTACCCTCAACTGTAATAATGACCGCTGTACCTGCACAAGTCGCAGGTGTCGAGCAAATAGCTGTCATTTCACCACCAAGGTATAAAGGTAGTATCCACCCTGTTATTCTGGCCGTCTGTTATGAACTAGGAATTGACGAAGTTTACCGTATTAGCGGTGCACACGCAGTAACAGCGTTGGTGTGCGGAACTAAGACTATAGAAAAAGTTGATAAGATTGTTGGGCCGGGTAACCAATGGGTGCAGATGGCAAAGCAAAAGGCCCTCGGACTTGCTGGCTTCGATTCGATAGCCGGGCCAAGTGAAATTTTAATAATTGCGAATGATAAGGCAAACCCGGCCTGGGTTGCTGCTGACATGCTAAGCCAGGCCGAGCACGCACCAGGCAGCGCAGTCATATTCACAGATTCACAAGAGTTAGCTAACAAAGTTCTTGCAGAACTTAAAAAACAGGTAAAGCAATTAGACCGTGCGGATGAGACGATAAATTGTCTTAAGAGCTTCGGCGGGATTGTCGTATTTGATGATATGAAAGATGTAATTGACCATGCAAACTTTTTTGCCGCGGAGCATTTGCAGATTCAGTGCAGCGATAAAAGTAGAGCGGTGGCTGACAAAATAAAAAATGCTGGAGCGATTTTTATTGGTGATTATTCGCCTGTTGCAGTTGGTGACTACTGGGCCGGGCCAAGCCATACACTACCAACAGGTGGTTGTGCGAGGTTCTCAAGCGCGCTTACCAGTAATGACTTTATAAAGTCAACGAGCATTATCGAATACGATAAGGAGAAGTTAGCCGAAAGTGCCGCCGATATTATCCGCTTAGCCGAAGCCGAAGGCCTCGACGCCCACGCAAAAAGTATAAAAATCCGACAGGAACCCCGCAAGGCGACAACCCAGCAGGATTAATTCTCATACCTCCCAGTTGAGTTTTTCCTGATGCCGCCGGTAGAACCACCCTAACAGATGTGCCGCAACCATTGCCAAATAAATATGGAGGCAATAAAGGATGAAGGCTAAAAACTGTGATTCCTGTGCCTTGGGTGCGATTTGGGTGGTTAGCACAGCAGCCGCGACAAATACTAAAACCATTGCGCAGTACGGGAAAAACGTATTGAATATTGAGCCGATAAGCAACAGAGGATTAAGAGCAGAAAAAGAATCAAACATAATAATCGCTAATAAACCCATCGGAAAAAAGAAAACCGCGTAGCCCAGCAAAGACCAGTAAATCGTATCGGTGTTCTTGGTACGCGAAAAATAAATGAGCATTGGTGCAAGAAAAAAAGCAAGACAACCAACTATTTTAATCAGTTGCCATAACATATCGCCTAAGCCGGGGGCATTGACTAATACATCCGGTGCTCGCAAGCCGCCGGCAGCACTGTCACGGATACATTCACAAAAGTACCAATACATATATAAGAAAATAACAATCTTTATAACAACACCTGGAATTGCTACGAAAAAACCAAGTGGGCCAAGTAAACCTGCCACTATGTTAATTAATAATGGTATTATGATAATAATCCCAAGAATTATCAGGCCCGGTACACTTGTAGGGTAGAGGAATATGTCGATGAGCCAGGGCAGCTTACGCCTGCCGGCAACTTCGGTTTCATCTACTACTGATGCTTCTTCAAGTTCGCGGGTATCCTCAAAAACTCTATCGGGGACACCGCGTTGGCTGATTGGCTGCTCCGCAGTTTTGTCCTTTTGCGGAACATCTAAAAGAGTCAAATCGTAAGGGCAACTCTTTGAGCTAACTCTTATATCGCCGGGGCGGACTTCGTTTGTAAGAGGGCCTGGACTTTCTGGCTTTGGAATAACAACTATGTGTTTACACTTCGGACACTTACCTTTTTTACCCGAATGGATTTCAGGGACGCTAAGTTTCTTACCACAGTTTTTGCAGCGAAACTTTATCATAAGACATCCAGCCTTCCTTCCAAAGCTTCGAGGTCAGAACAGGTGATTAAGGGCTTGCTAATTTTTCCTTTATCAGTTGGGCTGCCTTGTTGAGGGCATCGTTGATTTTTTTCGGGTTTTTTCCGCCGGCCTGGGCCATTTGGGCCCGGCCTCCGCCGCCGCCGTCAACTATCGGAGCGATTTGTTTGACTATCTCGCCTGCCTTTAGGCCCTTTTTCACCAAATCGTCCGTGACACCTGCCAGCAAAGTCACTTTGCCGTTATCATCAAATCCCAGAACGACAGCAGCGGATTTTGCTTTCTTTTTGAGCATATCGATGGCCGCCCGGGCCTGCTCAACGGAAGTTATTGAGAGCCGGCCAATGACTATAGAAGTTTGGCCAATTTTTTCGCTCACCTCCAGAAGCTGCTTCGCTTCGGCCATAATGTTACTACCGGCTGCCTTACTGGCCGATTTGAGTTCTTTAGAGAGCTTTTTATTTTCCTTTATTAACTGTTCCACTCTGTCAACCAAATCTTCGGCGCTGGTCTTTAGCATTCGAGAAAGCTCATCAACAATCTCGCTTCGCTCTTGCAAATACTTATTCAGGCCGGCACCGGTCAGTGCCGTAATCCTGCGGACGCCGGCTGAAATGCTCTCTTCCTTGATTATCTTAAAGCCCCCTATTTGTCCCGTATTATCGCAGTGTGTCCCGCCGCAAAACTCCCGGCTAAAAGCAGAAGTCAGATGTCGGAAGTCAGATGTCAGATTTTCTGTCCTCTGTCTTCTGTCTTCTGTCTTCTGTCCTCCGATAGCTACTACCCGAACTTCGTTTCCATACTTCTCGCCGAAAAGCGCCATTGCGCCGAGCTTTTGCGCTTCATCTTTGGGCATTACCACACAAGTTACTGCAAGGTTCTCCGTGATTTTTTCTCTGACCAAATCCTCAACCTTTTTTGTCTCTTTGTGTGTCAGGGCCTTGGGGCTGGTAAAGTCGAATCTCAAATAGTCCGGCCCAACCAGACTGCCCTGTTGCGCCACCGACTTGCCGCATACCTGCTGCAGTGCCCACTGCAGCAGATGAGTGGCGGTATGATTCTTCTTTGTCTCGTCTCTGTCTTTGCTGACGATTGCCTTTACTTTTTCGCCGACACTAAATGTCCCTTCAGCAACTCGGCCTCGGTGAATAACGCAGTTGGCGATTCTTTCAGTTTTCTCAACAACAAATCGCCCCTGCTCCGATTCGATAATGCCGCAGTCACCGACTTGCCCGCCTGCTTCGGCATAGAAGCAGGTTTCGTCAAGAATAAGCCCAACCTCGTCTCCGGCTTCGATGCAGCCCTGGTTTTTGAAGCCTTCATTGTCAATCCAGCCGACTAACTCGTTCTGACACTGGTCGGCGTGATATTTATACATGTCCTCGGTTGCCGGCAACTCGGCGTCGGCCAGGGTTGCCATTTGCGAAACAGATTTTTGGGCCGCTCTTGCCCGCTGCCTTTGTTCTTCCATCAGCTCGTCAAATTTGGCTGTGTCCACTTTAAGACCGCGTTCCTCAGCCATAAGCTCGGTCAAATCAAGCGGAAAGCCGTATGTGTCATAAAGCTGGAAAGCATCCTCGCCGCTGATTGTCCGTTCGGTCGCCTTTGCCGCCCGTCCGGCAGCGGTATTGAAAATTTCAATGCCTCTATCAAGCGTCCTGCTAAAGGCTGCCTCTTCTGATTTGATGACCGTTGAGACATAGTCGGCTCTTTCTTTTATCTCGCCAAACGCATCGCCCAAACACTCAACAACTACCGGCACAAGCTTATACATAAACGGCTCGTGCATTCCAAGCTCCCTGCCGAACCTCGCAGCCCGGCGAAGTATCCGGCGAATCACATATCCACGGCCCTCATTAGAGGGCGTCGCACCGTCGGTTATCGCAAAGGCTAATGAGCGAATATGGTCGGATATGACCCTGAAGGCATTATCGGTTTTGTTGTGCAGCCGGGATGTGTATTTGTGGCTTGCTATGTCACTTAGACAATCGATTATGGGCATAAACAGGTCGGTATCGTAGTTACTCCTTTTTTTCTGCAGCACTGCGACGATTCTTTCCAGGCCGGCACCGGTATCGACGTATTTGGCACCCAGCGCGGTGAGCTTGCCGTCTTCGCTGCGATTATATTGAATAAAAACCAGATTCCACAATTCGATGAATCGGCCGCAGCCGGCGTTGACAGCACACTTGTGGTGCCGAACTCCTTTTTTATCGCACATATCAGACCCAAGGTCGATATGTATTTCGCTGCAGGGCCCACAGGGACCTGTCTCACCCATCTCCCAAAAATTGTCTTTTTTCCCGCCAAAAACAACCCTCTCGTCCGGAATGCCTGTTACTTTTGGCCAAAGCGACTTAGCATCACTGTCAGGTGGGGAATTGTCTTTTATATCACCTTGAAAAACCGTTGCCCAGAGACTGTCCGGCTCGATACCCCACACCTTTGTAAGAAGCTCCCAGGCCCACGAAATAGCCTCGGCCTTGAAATAATCATCGAACGACCAATTGCCTAACATCTCAAAAAAGGTGTGGTGATAAGTGTCTTTGCCCACTTCCTCAAGGTCATTGTGTTTGCCGCTCACACGCAGGCATTTTTGGCTGTTGACCACCCGGCGATACTCCGGGCTGGATAATCCCAGAAAAATGTCCTTGAACTGATTCATTCCCGCATTGACGAAAAGCAAAGTATCGTCGCCAACAGGTATAATTGGTGAGCCGGGGACAAATTCGTGCCCTTTATCCCTGAAAAAATCTATAAAACCGCTTCTGACCTGCTTTGCACTCAACATATTAAAATCAAATATCAAAAATAAAAATTGTGGAGTCCCTTAGGGACAACTTCCTTAATTTTGCATTTTACATTTTGCATTTTGATTTCTGCTTACTTCAGGCCTTTGGCAACAAGGACTTTATTTTTTAGCTCCTCGCACAAATCTTTGTTTTCAGCCAGATATTTCTTGGCGTTTTCTCTGCCCTGACCGAGTCTGATGTTTCCGTAGTTTAGCCAGGCGCCGCTCTTTTCAACCAGATTGTCGGCCACTGCCAAATCAAGCAAATCGCCTTCGTAGCTGATACCACTGTCGAACATAAGGTCGAATTCCGATTCACGGAAAGGTGGTGCAATTTTATTCTTTACTGCTCTGGCCCTGATTCTGCTGCCGATGGCGATACCACCTTCCCTTATGGTTGCCAGCCGTCTCAAGTCGATTCGGACGGAGCTGTAAAACTTCAGTGCCCTTCCGCCGGGAGTGGTTTCCGGGTTGCCGAACATCACGCCAATCTTCATACGGATTTGATTTATAAAAATAAGGGATGTTTTACTCTTGTTGATGACAGCGGTAAGCTTTCTCATCGCCTGGCTCATTAATCTTGCCTGTAGTGCCATGTGGGTGTCGCCCATTTCGCCTTCAATCTCCGCCTTTGGCGTCAGTGCCGCTACTGAGTCAATAACTATAACATCGACGGAATTTGACCTGATTAGCATCTCGGTGATTTCGAGTGCCTGTTCACCGGTGTCGGGCTGGCTGACCAGCAGGCTGCCGACATCGACACCCAGTTTTTTTGCCCAGGTAGTATCGAGGGCGTGTTCTGCGTCGATAAACGCGGCAACACCGCCGGCATGCTGGGCGCCTGCAATTATATGCAGTGCCAGGGTGGTCTTGCCGGACGCCTCCGGGCCGAACATCTCGGTAACCCTGCCTCGCGGGACACCCACACCGCCAAGAGCTATATCCAGCGATAGCGAGCCGGTGGGTATGCCGGCGATTTTGGCGTATTTATGCTCATCCATTTGCATAATCGCACCCTGACCGTATTGCTTTTCAATTTGTGCAATCACCAGCTGCAAAGCAGTTTCCCTGTCGGTCCCTTTCGTGGCTGTCTGGGCCTTTTTTGCCTTTGCCATTTTTCAAATCTCCAATTCACCTGCTCCGCCTGTCATTCCGAGCGAAGCGAGGAATCTCGTTTTGCATGTTTTCCTTTAAATTTTTCGCTTTATTGTAGTTTATAATTGCCTAACACAGTATAAACCGGACCGGTCGGCCTTAACCGGCTCTGGTAAACTGATACCGAATCAGCCGATACGGTGCCGAGCTTAAAGTCCCTGTAATCTTCACTTGTTCGCGCCAGCTTGATACCTGCCTTTGGGTTTCTTACTCTGCAAAGGGTCAGATGGCCGGAAAACTCTCTCGTTTCCTTGGGCCAGCCGGCCGAAGCTAACTGCTCGTCAAGCCCCTTTGCCAGCCGACACAGTTCATCACTTCCGGCGCCCATGCCGACCCATAAGACTCTGGCACTTCTGCCGCCGAAATGGCCAACGGATTCTATATCCAGCTCGAAGCTTTTGTGTCGGCCTGCAACCTCTTCGACAATGTTACAGACCTCAACGGCCTGCTCGTCTTTAATCTCGCCGAGGAACTTCAGTGTCAGATGCATCGCCTCCGCTCTGACCCACTTTACGTCGCTTTTTTTAATGTCAGCTCTGGCAGCGACCTGCTCCTGCAAATTGCTCATCGCCGCTCTGATTTTCTCGCCAACATCTATCGCTATAAACACTCGCATAGAAATTCAAATATCAAAAATCAAATATCAAAATTACATACCAAAAATGCAAAAATGCTTTTCCCTCCAAGCATAGGGATTCCAAAGGCAAAGAAATTGGGCAAGTTATCTTTTTGCCATTTTTACATTAAATCTTGCAAAATTCTACATCCATCCCATATCGATTTATTACAGCCGTTGTGAGCCTAAATACGGTGTCAATTTTCAGGTTTTTGAAAATTGTGTCTGGTTCTAGAATTTTTAATTTGGGATTTTTTTTAATATCATAAACAATGTAAACGTAGTAATTTGAAAGCTCTTTTCCTAAATTTCTTACGATTGTGTCACTTATCCAAATCCACGAAGCCCTTTTGCTTGATTCACCTTTTACTTCTATACACCTATCTCCGGATTTAATATCATATCCACATCTTTGTTTACTCACATCTTTTGGTTTTCTACCTTGGGAGATCTCATATTCCATAACGATTTTTATGGCTTTTTGTTCTACTGTATTTGTCATATTCTCGAGTTCCTTTTTAATTTTTGCTTTGTCATTTTGCGTTTTGATTTTTAATTTTTTATTTTTCAGAACTGTGTTAGCTTTCTGAGGGTCTCAAGTCTGTTGTCTATATCGGTTTTGTTTATCGATGTTAGCCCTTCAAGCGAAAAATCGGCAATCGTAAACGATGCAACCACTGTGCCGTAAGCAATCGCTGTTTTCAACGAGTCAAAATCAGTCTTGCCTTTTTGTGCCAGATAGCCCATCAGCGCCCCTGCAAAGCTGTCACCGGCACCGGTGGGGTCTTTGACCTTGGTGGCTGGATAGGCCGGCAAAATGAATATCTCCCCGTCGGCAGTGCACGTTATTGAGCCCGATTCGCCTTTTTTAACAACTACGACACCCGGCCCCATACCCAAAATCACCTCCGCTGCTTTTATCAGATTACGTTCGTCCGCCAACATCCTCGCTTCTTCATCATTGACGATTAAACAATCGATTTTCTTCAGCAGCCCCGTTAAATCATCGAGCTGGTCCTCAATCCAGCAATTCATCGTATCGGCAGCTACAAAAACCGGACTTTCAATCTGCTCAAGCAATTGATGCTGAAGGGCCGGCGCCGTATTTGCAAGAAAAACGAATTCGCTGTCCTTATATTCGGCGGGAACACCCGGCGGCTCCTCGGCAAGAACATTTAATTCCATGTAATCCGTCTTCCTATCGTCCATATTATCCTGATAGGAGCCGGCCCAGCGAAAGGTTTTGCTCTGCTCTCTTACCTCCAGGCCTGTCAAATCAACATTTCTATCGGCAAAGACCCTGGCCAAATCGAACGGACAATCCGAGCCGATAACGCCTATGAGTCTGACCGGGCTAAAGAAGCTGGCCGACATACTAAAATAAACAGCCGAACCGCCAAGACAATTCTCGCTGACGCCATAAGGCGTCTTAACCGTGTCAATTCCAATCGAGCCGGTGACCAACAACGACAATTGTTAAGCTCCTTATGTTTGAGTGCCTGTTCCGAATTTCTTCAGCGTAGTATCTATTCTAACTAATGTATTTTCTTTACCTAACATCTCGACCGAATTGAATATCGGCAGGCTTATTGTAGTTCCGCAGATGGCGACACGCAACGGCTGAGCTACTTTGCCCAGGCCAACCTGCTTTTCTTCGGCTAAGCCACGCAGCATATTTTCAATATTCTCAACTGTGAGATGCTCCAGAGCTGCAAGCCTATCCCGGACGATTTTTAGCATAGCCAGACCGTCGCTTTTCAACAAAACTTTCTTTACCGCTTTATCATCATACTCGATTTGGTCGTTTTCTAAAAAGAGAAATATACTCTTGCGTTCAATATCAGCCAGCGTCCGTGCCCCTTCGCAGGCCTTTATGATTTTCGTAAGAAGGTTATCATCCGCAGAAATTACCGGCGACTCAACGGCTTTTAAGTAATCCTTAAAATGCCCGAGAAGTTTTTCTTTGCCGGCCATGCGAATATGCTCGGTATTGAAAGCAACAAGTTTCTTACGGTCAAACAAACTGTTGGACTTTGTCAAACGCGAAAGGTCAAAACAATCAATTAGTTCGCCAACTAACATAACTTCCCGACGGTCTCCGGGACTCCAGCCCAGCAGGGCAAGGAAGTTCACCATCGCCTCGGGCAGATAGCCGCTCCTGAAGAAATCAACGACATTGATTTCCGGCAGGACTGCACCAAGGAACTTGGCCATTGCATCAATACCGGGCATATCAGGCGCAGTCTCACCCTCCAGAAAGCGGTTCAGTTCCTCAAGGGTAATGTTACCGGCCTCGGTAAGTTTTTCGAGGTCAATATCCTCTCTGGCCTTGACTGCCTTGCGAAGGGTATTTGGACGCTCGCGTTTAGAGAGTTTCCCGCCGGTCTCGCTGACCGTAACGGACATATGGGCATAGGTTGGCCTGCTAAATCCCAGAGCATCCTGTAAGGCCTGCTGACAGGGCGTGTTGTTGAGGTGCTCCTGACCACGAATGATATGGGTGGCGCCCATAAGCTCATCATCCACAACGCACGCAAAGTTGTATGTTGGGAATCCATCGCTTTTTTGTATTATAAAATCGCCGAACTCGCCGGGAGCAAATGCAACCTCACCACGCACAGTGTCTTTGACAACAATCGGCTTATCCTGCGGCATAGCAAAGCGAACTGCTGCAGTCCGGCCCTTGGAACGTGCCTTTACCGCATCCTCATCAGTTGGAAAGACCTCCGGCCGAGGATAAATAAAGTTCTTCTTTTGTGCCTCAGCTTCTTGGCGGAGCGCATCAAGCTCTTCGGGTGTATCGAAGCAATAGTAGGCCTTTTTCTCGTCGATAAGTTTCTTTATGTATGTGTCGTAGATGTCCCTTCGCTGGGATTGCAGATACGGGCCGGTGGGGCCACCGACTTCCGGGCCTTCGTCCCAGTCGATGCCGAGCCAGCGCAGGTCGTTTATAACCTGCTGCACAGCGGTTGGGGTATTGCGTTTCTGGTCGGTGTCCTCAATGCGAAGTATGAATTTCCCGTCCATTTTCCTGGCAAAAAGCCAGTTAAAAAGAGCGGTCCTGGCTCCGCCAACGTGGAGATAACCTGTTGGTGATGGTGCAAATCGCGTTACAATCATTAGTTAAAACTCCAGCTAAAGTCAGGTACTAAACCAGAGTAGGATACTTCTAAAGCCGGTTAATGTCAATGCTCAAAAATATTTGGCTTAGAGAACCATAATGTGCTAAAATATTTTCCTGACAATGTATTCATAATAGGAGATTTGCTATGAATAAGCAGGCGGTTCTGAAGCGACTTACAGACAATTCCGAAGAAATCCGTCAGCGTTTTCCGGTCAAGACCCTCGCAGTATTTGGGTCGGTAGCTCGTGATGAGGCAGTCGATAACAGCGATGTGGATGTGCTGGTGGTATTTAATCAAAGAGCCACTTTCGATTTATTTATGGATTTGAAATTCTACTTAGAGGAGCTGCTTGGCATGTCAGTCGACCTTGTGACCGATAAGGCTCTTCGTCCGCAGGTGCGCCAGGCAGTTGAGCAGGAGCTAATTCATGTTGCGTGACCAGATAATGTATTTGGAGGACATCGCCGAAAGCTGTAAGAAAATATTACGGTTCACCCAAGGTCTTACCCAGTCTGATTTGATACAGGACGAAAAGACCTATGATGCTGTTGTTCGCAACCCTGAGATTATCGGAGAGGCTGCCAAACATATTTCCAATGAACTCAGAGAACAATTGCTGGATATAGAATGGCGAAAAATCGCAGGAATGAGAGATATGCTCGCTCACGCATATTTCGGAATTGATAACGATATCCTCTGGGACGTCGTACAGACTAAAGTACCTCAACTGGCCGAGGTGACAAGGGCCTTTTTGAATAAACGGCAGCTTTGATAACTAAAAGCCAAAATTGATAAATTCCCTCTGCCAATACCTGTCCGCAATAACGATAATGTGCTAAATTATAAGGCAGCAGCACAAACAAAAAAAGGTGGTGTGAATATGACCACAGATGATTCGACGACCAAGCTTGATTTTATCCGTCAAATTGTCCCTGTCGTTATTGACAAAGATGCTCAGAGGCCCATTTAACAGCTTCTTTATCTTCAAGAAAATTTGTCCCGAACACCAGATAGCTCACCCTGGAAGCTGGTGCATATTCAGGATTATCATCGTCTCCGATGCCCTGAAGAATCGCTTCGTATTTCACTGTCCGTCCTCTTTTAGCCAGTTCTGCTTCATCGGAAAATTGCCCGATATGAGTAATTCCACCCCAGCCCACCTTGCAGCCATACTTATCATGAGCCTCTCTATATTCCTTTCGAATGTCACTCTTATCTTTTTCATTAAGACCGGTATTCAAAATCGTGGTCTTTTTGCTGAAACAGTGTTTCATCATCGCTTCTTCAAAGCTGCCCTCTTGCTTGCTGAAATGTATAGTCGCCGCAAGGCGGGTCTTCTTGAAATGTTTATACCAGATATCAATCAAGTCTTTGACCGCCCTGGCATAAAGACTCTTGTTGGAAAGGCCGCGCACAGGACCGCCGCGCAGGAGGTTACGCTTGCCTTTGAAACGGCTTGTATCCATACCGTGCTCGGCTAACTGCTCGACAATGAATTCGCTTGCGCCGCCGTAGAAACTCGGCTCGTTCGTGCCGATTTGCCAGCCGCCCATTCTTATATATTCAATCCTTGCATCCCCGTCAAAGCGCTTGGCAAAGGCGGCTATGAATTCCTCAAGGTGCTTCTGGTAAGCAGGGTCCCAATATACAGGATAATATGGTATTTTTCCCTTTGGGGTTGAGATACCACCAAGACGTTTAACATCCGGGTCATTCCAGAGCCATTCGGGGGTGCCGAAGTTTTTGTGGACGACATCCGGCCCGGCTCTTCCTTTCCCCCGTGCCAGCTGGCTGTCACTCATCACCTTGCCGGCTGCGCTTACAAACTTAAAAGCACCTTTCTTGCCGTACTTATCTAATTCCACCAGAAAATTTTCTATTCTCTCCCAGGCGTATTTGACTTTTGTCGGCTCTAACTCAGCCCAGACAATTCCCGCCTGTACCCCGGTCGCATAAGGATTATTTTTTATCTCATCAGGAACTACCATCCTGTTGCCGCGAGCAGTAACGAAAATCCCTCTGCCTAACCCGGCCCTTCCATCCTGCGTCGGATTCGGGGTCTCATTTTTTGCTGCCTTAGCTGATAGCTCTTCTTTTGATAGCTCTTCCTTTCCATTTACCACAGCTTCACCGCACAGAAAAAGCGTAAAACCAAGCGTAAAACCACTGAGAAAAATTACTTTTCGCATCGGATAATAGTACTCACAGATTGAATTTACCGATTACTCGGCTCTGTTATTCCTGCGCAAGGGTATCATACCTGCGGAAGCAGAAATCCGGTTTTTCTTTTGGCTGCAATCATTTCCACAAGGATTACCCATAGCCGCCAAAATTCCCTTTTCGACAAATTTATTCTGCAATTGGTATTAGGTAAACACCTATGGCGAATGCAAAAACGTCACCAATTGCAATCAGGTTCTTTAACTACCGCCCGCCTTGGACGCCAATTTTAGAATTGCTCCAGGAACCGCAGGTCATTTTCAAAAAACAGCCGGATGTCAGTGATGCCGTATTTTCTCATTGCAAGCCGTTCGATGCCGAATCCGAACGCCCAGCCCGTGTATTTTTCGCTGTCTATCCCGACCGCATCGAAAACATTCGGGTCAACCATACCACAGCCACCCATCTCTACCCAGTTCTCTTTACCTTTCTTATCTGCCAATAGTAAATCAACTTCCGCGCTGGGCTCGGTGAAAGGGAAAAAGCTCGGCCTAAACCGCCATTTGGTATCAGGGCCGAAAAAGGCGTGGATGAATTGGTCGATAGTGGTCTTCATATCCACCATACTAACGTCTTCGTCAACAACCAGCGCCTCGAGCTGATGAAACATATACATATGTGTTGCATCAACGGTGTCCGGCCGATAGACACGCCCGGGTGCAACAATTCGGATGGGCGGTTTGGTGCGCTCCATAATACGGATTTGAATCGTCGATGTTTGACTCCGCAGCAGGGTCTTATTGTCGATGTAGAAATTATCAGCTGGGTCCCTTGCCGGGTGTTCAGGGCCGATATTCAATGCGACGAAATTATGCCACTCATCTTCAACTTCAGGTCCGTAGGCCACGGCGAAGCCCATTCGCCCGAATATCTCCAGCAGTTCATTTATGGTTTGTGTAATAACGTG
>Ga0114919_10003180_pt1 | contig 13271 bp, 17 predicted proteins | sample BlataG_FD_88682 | JGI IMG/M metagenome (GOLD analysis project Ga0114919, IMG submission 88682) | Deep subsurface microbial communities from Black Sea to uncover new lineages of life (NeLLi) - Black_00105 metaG | ecosystem: Environmental > Aquatic > Marine > Oceanic > Sediment | place: Atlantic... | reverse complement strand
TCTTTAAGTTCTACCGCCCCCAGCTGTACATCAAGACTTTCTATAGTCATTGTTTGCAGACTCCTATTATAAACAGCCGAACCTGCTGCCACTGTATTAGCTTTGATCGTTAAATTACCATAATTAGTTACTACCCCCGTTTCTTTAGCGTATATTCTAATTCCTTTAGTACATACAGGTAATTGGATGCGTTTAGTATATTCTGTAGCTGCTGACGCACCATCTATTTTATAAGTCCATTCTTCTAATACAATCTGGTTAGCTGAATCATCAAAATATTCCATTGTTTCGCGCGCCCATGTCATTGTACTGGTTTTAAGCGCTCCGCTACCTGATACTGAACCTGACCCGAACTCAATATAAAATTCTACATTATTATTCGTTTCTCCTGACCCTGTTGTATAAGCAACTTCTAATACTGTTTGTGTTTCAGCATATAACTTAAACCATTTATTTGTACCGTCAACAGTTACTAAGTCATCATCCATTAACGCATAACTATTCGTTAATGTATCTGCCGAGCAAATTGTTGTTGTACCTACTTCTGAAGACATAATTTTAGTGTGTTAAGTGTTATTATCTAAGAGTTATTGTCCAATCCCTTCAGGGAAGGTCGTAACCCTCTCAACCCCCCCATAAAGAAATACTAAGCTTTCTAAGCTGCATCAGGTACAAGCGCGGCTATATCTGCCCCATCTGCATCCCAAGCTACTGCTATCCATTTCCCTGCTGCAACACAATTGCATCGCACCAAGTAAGTAGCTGTTATAGCCAGCTCATTCGTCCCGTCACTATCGACCGCATTAATCGTTTCATTATCACCCGCTTTTGTACGTAATTCGTAACCAGTAGCTGCGTTGTATAACCAAATCTCGTTACCAACAACTGCTGCCGGTAAAGCTATAATGTTATTTGCACCTGCTGACGTTACTGTTACAAACTTACTTCCAGCGGCGATAATACCAGTAGTCAAGCCATCGTTTGTGGCTGTACGTGCTACTGACGCACTCTGAACACCTGCTGTACAACTCATTGCACCTGTAAATACAGATGTACCTGTTACAGTCAAGTTTTCATCGAATACTACATTACCAGCATCGACTTTGATCGCCTCTACATTCGTACCAGTAGCATTAATATAAAGACAATTCGCGCCTGTTGTACCTGCACCTGTGGCTTGTTCAAGAGCCAAAAGATTAGATGTACTTGAAATATTACCGCTCGAAGTAATATTAATTACATCTGCACCTGCAGCCAAATCACCTGTATGAGTAATATCGATTGCCGCACCTTCACCGGAAGCACCTGTAGCTGCTGAACTAATCATTATAGCCCTACCTGCTACATTAGTACCCATCGTCAAAGATATACAATCGCCTGTGGCTGCATCTGTTCCATAATTCACCAGAAACGCATTTCCAGTGTGTACTGAATCAATATCTAATTCAATAATATTACCTGAACCTGTATTTGTTACAGTAACATCAAGAACACCCGTATTCCCATCTCCATCCATTTTTACTAAAATCAAGTCCTCTGTTCTGGTGCCATTGCCATAATCGATTTCAATAGCAGTTGCCCCAAGTGCTCCATCCATATCTATATTCATAACTGCCCCTGTCTGATTAGCATGGTCAAAATGTATATCAAAACATCCGCCTGTATGCGCTCCTGTGAAGTTAATATCGAACATCGGAGAGTTACTTGTACTAGCGTCGTCAATCTTAATTAGATCATCAGTCCTGGCACCAGCACACGCTATTGAAAGCGCACTTGCACCAACCGCTGTACCCATATCCAAAGATATAGTATCACCTGTTGCTGCTGCTGTGCCATAAACTACTTGTAAGATTGAACCTGTATAAACAGCGTCAACTGCTATATCCCAATAATCAGAAGTACCACCCGCGCCTGTGTTGGTGATATTAATATCCCAGAATGGAGTTGCACCATCACCATCGAAAGTAACTTGGCAGACGTCTTCTGTTCTAGTACCATTTCCATAATCTAAGGTCAAGAATGGTCGGGCTACCGCAGTATCTAAATCGACATCAATTACTGCACCTGTACCTGTAGCACCTGTACAATCAATATCAAATACTGAACCTGAACCCGTATCAGAAGAAGCAATAGAGAATAAATCTACATTTCCTGAACCGTCCAACGTGATTTCAAATAGATTAGCTGTACGGGCTTTATTGCCTGCATCTAAAATCATAAACTCCTCACCAAGAGCAGCGTTCATATCCACATCGAATACTGAACCGCCACCGTTGCCATCCATATTAATGTCGAATAACGCACCGCTACCTGTATTTGAGTCAACAATAGAGAATAAATCCACATTTCCTGACCCATCATTCGTAAATTCAAAAAGATTTGCTGTTCTAGCACCGCCTCCAGCATCAAGAATCATAAACTCCTCACCTACTGCTGCGTGCATATCCACATTAAAGACTGCTCCAGCACCAATACCATTCATAGCAATGTCGAATACATAACCTGAACCTGTGTTGGTGTCTGTGATAGACAAGAAATCTACGTTTCCTGCCCCATCATTTTTAACCTCTATCAAAGAGGCTGTTCTAGTTTGACCGCCTGCATCAAGAGATATAAATTCAGCACCTACCGCTAAATTCATATCTACATTGAACACACCAGCCGCTGACCCGTCGCCATCCATATTAATATCAAAGATAGCACCGTTACCTGTGTTTGTAGCTACAACAGAAAACACATCTGCGTTGCCACTACCATCATGTTTAATATCAATTATGTCGCTTGTTCTAATACCGTTTCCGCCATCGATATAAATCGCTTTAGCACCAAGCCCTAAGTTCATATCAATATCAATGACATTACCTGTTAAGGCCGCATCAATAGCAATATCAAGCACATTACCTGAACCCGCACCACTTTTTACAAGCTCTAAAGTATTTAAAGCTCCTGCTGTTGCATCAGTTAAAGTAATCGCGCCTTCATCAATAGTAATATCAGTACCTATCGAATAGGCACTATCAAGTGAACCCGCAACACCACTTCCACCTCCTGTAGAGGTTAATTGTGTCGAACTTGTACCGTTCCACCAATATAGATCAGTGCCTATACGATGAATCATGTATGAAGCCGTATTTGTAGGTTGTGATGCTGCGTTAATCAGATAACCTACATCCGTTTGTACCCCTGCCGTGAAATATGTGGCTTGAGGGTAATTTAAGTTTTTACTCATTTTTTATTATTATTAAGGGATAATGGGAGGGCTATCTTCACCTTGCGGTGCTTACTGACTACTTCCCCAAGTAGCGTCAACACCCTCCCTAAAATTTATTAAGAACCTGATATTCCAATTACTCCTAAGTAGTCGGTAGCGCCTTGTATTTGTACGAAACGACATTTCTCCCACATATTGTCCGTGTCTTCGTCAATGTACATCTTCATAGTCGGAGCAACTTTCTGGTATGCCGTTAAAGCGTGCCACATCTTGTCAGTCAAGAGATAACACTTAGTCGTGGATTCAGCGTCCAGAAGTGGCCATACAACTACCTCAATATTGAGAGAGTTAATATAACTTTTCTTCCTGTCAGCTGTTTCCGGCCCATCTGGTGATTTCACAAGCTCCCACGCTTTCTTGGCAAGCGCAGCTGGTACAACTAATTTCGTACCCTGCATCGGCATTACTAAATCTTCGTGGTCTTTCATTGTAGCAAGCGCTACATATGCATTATTAAGCACAGTTTCACCCAACGCCCCACTCACAAGATTGTCCTGTGTTTCAGCTGTATCACCGATAGAATGTCCTGTATCAAACAAATATAAGCCATCCCAAGTGGTAGTAGTGTCATCACCGCCATGAAGTACTGCTGCTAATAGATCGTCCTGTTTGTATCTGGCGCGATAGCCCGCTTTACGCATTAATTTCATAGTTGTACCATAATTGGAGAAATCCTCCATTAATGCGGTAATACCCCATTTCCTTTTATATTCAACGGAGGTATAAGTAACAGTTCCAAGCTCTCTGGTTAGCGAAGCGGGATAATTCGCACCTTCACTAACAGCTGGAATATCACCGTCAGTCGTTACAACTGATTCTTTTTCGTTGAACCTGTCAGGCGTTTCAATATTAAATAATTGTGCACCTACAGGTTGGTATTTTTCATAGCCGGACAGAAATTCCTTTTTAACTAAAAGGTCTATTTCTGACGGCTTTAATGATGTATAACTCATTTTTTATTTATTAATTAAGAAATAATTTAGCTAACTGCCTCATTGACAACCACTTCTGTGTCATAGCCGTTTGTCGTATCGAAACAGGATGCACCTCCTACCGGCCGCTTAATACGCATGAATCCATTTGTAGTATGGTTTTCATCAATCTTTTGAGTACCCGCCGATACATCAAGCGTAACCCTCGTATTGATTAACGCCTGCAATAGATTGGCCGGAGTTGTTACCGTACCTAGCAAACGCATGTAAGGACATGTCATGGCTTTAACAGTACCGTCCGCACTAGCTGTTTCATCAGAAGCACTTACAGCAAGCCAAACTTTTTCAAGACAAAGAGTGTTAGTGTCACCATTAGCGCACTTCTTAACATACCCTGCGTTACCATCATCAATCCTGACAAGATCACCAATAGCAACGGTCGCCGTTCCGCCTGCCACTACATCTAAGGTTTCGCTGGGAGCCTCTAATCCATAGAGACTACCATTGAATTTAAAATCACCCATTTTATAGTTATTGTTAAAATATAAGAAAATTTGCAAGCTTTTAGCTTACCTCCTTTAAAGCCTAAATCAGACTAGAGCTTAGGTAAATCCATTACAGATTTCCCGTGTGCGTCAGTCCGATGCAAACCTTTTACCTTGTGGATATCAGAAGCGAACTCCTTTTTATCTACATGGCTGCTTTCAGCAAAGTCATTCAATGCCGGTGTGATTGTTACGGTTTTCTTTTTAGGCTCTGCGGCCTCTTTGTCTTCCGTAGCAAATTCACCCTTTTTTGCAGTGGTCTTTTTGTAGTTTACAATCAAGGCGGCGTCTTCTATCGCCTTTTCATCACCACCTAAAACCTCAACTTTAGTTTTATAAAGTTCAAGTTCTTCGGCGTTGAACCCTAACTGTTTAGCTTTCTGCAAAAGCATTTGTTCATGACTTGCCTGCATTTGCGATTTTATAGCCTCCGCCTCTGCTTGCGTCCTGGCTTGTTCCTTTATTTTTTCGACATCGACCTCATTGTCTTTTTTTATAGGTTCTTCACCTACAATGAGATCGTAGTCATCACCAAACTTAGTTTTCAGATAACTTGCGGTAGAGGGGTCTTCAATTAACATTTTTTTGACCTCTTGCCGTGAGTTTTCTGAAACCTTAGCCAGAGAAACGAGCTTAGTCGCTAGAGCCTTTTTCTCGTTACCGAGACCGGCTATAACATTGCCTGCTGAACGTTTATCATCTGGGCTCGATGGCTTTGATGGTTCGTTTTTGGCAGGGGTGTCTTCCCCTGAACCTTCAACGTCGGTATTAACCTCGTCGTCAGTTTCACTCTCTACCTTGACCTCAATCTCCTCCTTTTCTTCCTTTTCAGGATTTTTAGGATTAGTTTTGTCATCGGTTGGAGTACCGTCAGTATTTTGCATACATAAGGTGTTAAAGAATCACAATTTATTAGTTATAATAAACCGATTTATACCTGCATTACAGGCACTAATTGATCTACTATTTCTTTTTCTCTATATTGTTTGTGTAATTCTTTGTGGCACTGACAACACAATTCAATAAAGTCTAATGGCTTATTATAATCTTCGTGATGACACTCTATATTTTCTGTTGAATAGCATGTTTCACAAATATTTCGCTTAATTATTTTTCTACTAACAATCATGTTTTGCAGTAACGAATGTGCTTTATATTTTGATGGATGATCTCTCCTATATTTTTGGGTATAAGCTACTCTTTTTTCTATTGTTTTTTGCAACTGTTGTTTCATGTACCCTTTAAAACATTTCTTACACCAAGAATAGTAACCATCAGCACTCTGACCTGCATGTTTATAAAATTCTGAATATTCTAATTGTTTATTACATTTCGTACAAATTTTCATATAGGATGTTATTGTTTTTTTATCAAGGTGTATTATCTATCATGCTTTTCATATACTCCGCTAACCCCTGTTTCCTTTTCGCTACCCTGTTTTTATCATTCTCGTTTGCTGTTTTTGCCGACTTCATATCTTCAACGTATCGGTTGGCCAGACTCAACTGGCCTGCCAGGTAGCCCTTGTTCCATTCCCCCTTGCGGTGCTGGTACAAAAGGGCTTGCTCCGCCTGCCGTAGCCTGCGCTCCCACCATTTGATCATTAGGCGGTAACCCCTGCTCCCCACCAGGCTTTTTAATTCCTGCCAATCTCTTTTCTTTATCGGCAATAGGCTCTGCGATTTGTACTTGAGCATTTTCTATTGTTAATGATAAATGTGATTTATAAGCCTCTTTAGCTTCCTTGTTAGCTTCCTTCTCAAAGAATTTAGTTTTACCGAAAGCTGTGTGTAAAGAGTATTCTTTAATACTGTCTTCATCTTCACGTATAGGAGGTGTTATACCTGCCATGATCTGCTCATGCTCCGCGTCAACAGCATCAATCTGGAAACCTTCTTTAGCAGTAACAGGGAATACTTCTTTCATTTCGTTTTGTAAGCCAAGATTTTTTAGTTGTAATTTGATAAGCTCGACCATATTCATATCACCTAATATCTGACCAATTAAATCAGGTGCAGATTGCGCTAACGTGCCTACTGTCTGGAACAATGTTTGTAAAAACATCGTCATCTTTTCAGTCTGATCGCGTTTAAGTTCTTCATCTTTCGGTTGTGGTATTACTTTTATTTCTTCTTCATCAAACATTTCCGCAGTCTTTTCATTTAAGAAGAAATTACCACTAGCCCCATAACCTTTTTCAAATTTAACTTCTTCCTTTTCACTGTTCTGGACTGCATCATACCCTTTCACTTCAACCTTATGGTACTTAGTAGTCTTGCCGTCATTGAACGGCTCCGATAACTCGTTCCTTAAGAATGACACGACCTGATTCATTAAATAGAATTCAGTATCGTAAATATTACGCTTGGTCGCACCGTCAATAGACTTATTCAAGCTCTGCATCTTGGCCATTGTCTGGGTAGCCAATTGATTAGGGTTTGAATATAAAGCCGTAGTATCATCGGAAGTAACAGAAATCCTGCTATTCTCAATCATTTGTATTAACTGGAATACCTGTCCTGTGATACCACCTCCGAACTGTAGAGGCATGATATGATCTGATAGTTTACTGTTCCCGATACCCCGTACCTCAAAGACCGCTCCCGCTTCTATCTCGTTTTCTTCCGTATTGAAATTTATATCACTATTGACTGCAATAGGTTGCTGAACCTGCATCATAGCATCATCAATCGCTAAGTTAAGTATCTTCTCCCTGAATAAATTGTACGGTAAATTAAGCTCAATTTCTCCGATACCATTGAGTGAGTCTAAACGGTATATGTTCCTGTAATGATGAAACGGTAGCTGTTTATGCTTAAACGGTATGCCTTCTTCGCTAACTTCAATCTCAACACCACCTGTTGCATAACGTCTCAATTCATCAGATATCATATCCCAATATTCAAGCACGGTAACAAAATCCTTAGAACCTGTGACTTCTGAACTCTCATGATCAGTCATCCAACTATCAGCACCCCATACATTCGCATCCTCCCACGTTGTAGGCTTAACTTCATCAAGATTTTTCCATTTCTTAGCTTCCGCAACAGCCTTAAAAGTATCATAATGATATATCTTACGCCTGAAAACATAAGGACAAGCGTTCTTACCTGTGTGATCTTGTATGTTCTTGTAACCAGGTGCAGGAAAGAAATGTCGCCAATCTACCTGCTCACATGATAATCCTGAATATGCTACCCATTCTTTACCTCCCTTGTCCTTCCTTCGCCACGTAAACGGACATACAAAAAGAGCCTCATTGCCAAACGCTGTAGCGTTAGCAATAACACTCATTTTAACCGCGTCTAAATTAGACTTGATCTTAGCATCATCAATCGCAGCTTGTAACCCGATTGACCCATCACCGCTGCCTTGTGTTACGACTTCCGGCAATACCTGTAGATATTCATTGTAGCGTCTTAATACATACCCCATAGTTTCAGGGAATCTATAAGCACTGTCACCAGCTTCACCCTCTTTCAGATGTTTTTCAAATTCATATAACCACAAATAAGCCTTCCTGATACGGTCAAGCTCATCCTGTTTAGCTTCCCACGCAAATGTCCATCTTTTTTTGATTGTTTCCTTATCCAAGTGGCGAGTATAAGAATATACCAGCTCCCACTTGTTGTCTGCCTCCGTGTTAAGCTTTACCCTATAATACTCTACCGCTGTTGCTTTGTAAACATTTTTTGTTCAGTATTGTAGCAGATTTTGACATTTGCTCTTGCGGTTTCTGTGAATTGTTTTCTAATGACTATCAGGTTCGGTTCACCACCAACTATTTCTAGCCGTTCAATCGTGCTATAAGGGTTTTTCTTGCACCATTCTATAAATGCTATCCATTTTTCAGTCATTTTTTAGGTTTTAGGCGTTTCCAAAGTTCTGTGAAGTAATAACAAAACAAATAAACATAAGCCTCCTCTGAATCCTCACCCAACGTCATGCTCCTGCTCCTCAATTCAGTAAAAATAAAATGCAACAATTCATGAACTGCGACTGACTGGGCCGGGATAGTCCAGTCAAAACTTTTTAACTGAATGATATTGTGTATAGCCCCTTCATCATTAGTGTGCCAAATAAATCTACCATCTATATCTTTATTCTCCTTTATACGATAATCTATGTCTTTCTTTTTAAAATAAGCGTTTAAAGCTTTATCATCATAACCTACTAATACATTAACTGACGAACCGTAAACAGGTTCTTTGATATAGTAGTATTTCTTCATAGCATTTTACGTGGTTTATATTTTTTAGGTAATAAGTTCTTCCTTTTCTTCTGCAGTTCCGGCCTGATATAAGTGAAATTCGCTAATAATAATCTATGTAAATCCTCTACAAAGTGGTCGTCTTTGTCTTTAGGCCGTGCTTTCGGGTCTTTTTCATCAGCTCCTTTGCCTACATATTCATCCCAAACATAATTTAAAAGCTCATGTATCAGGTTTATGTTATTAGAGAAAATGAATATCTCTGGGCTAACTATCATTTGCCCTTCCTTCACCTGATAACTAAAAGCGTCATCGGTCTTGCGTATGCCTTCTAAAAGGTTCTTACTGCCAGCCAGGAAGTTCAATCCTAAAGCCCTTAACCTATCAGCATAGCTTCTTTCATTAGTTCTCTTGTCATCAATGAAACCTGACGGGTCAATTAATCTTTTCTGAACATTCCAACTCGTTTCTTTCTGTTTGATCTTAGCTGCTATCTCTGCATCAGTACCGGTAAAAGACAATTCATCAATTATGTATTTCTGGTTCTTCTCATTAACTGCCATCCATAAACAAGCGTCTGGTACTCTGGGATGAGTGTCCAATGCCATATAAACTGAATAGTTATTGTCTATGGTAAACGGTTCTATCACATGGATTTTAGGCTCAAATCCTTTATGGACTAATCCTATTAAATGCCCGAACTTACCATGCGCCCTGGCTTCCTTCTCCGCTTCTGGATATTGGCTTAACATTCTTTCAATATTCTTATGCTCTAAAATCCCTCTTACACCATGCTCTATACAATTATCAGAGACATCCGCTGTTACATAATCGATCATAATACCGTCGCGTTTATCATACAACTCGTCTTTAATCCATGCTGAATAGGCTAATGGTGTCATAGTCCAAAAGATAGTACCGCCCCGCCTCATTCTTGCCACTGTACCCATGTAAATAGCTTTCTTAGACGGTTCATCAAACCAACAAAATCCTAAATCTACTGATTCAAATTCTTTAGGTTCCTGCTCATTACTCATCAAATTTATCTCAAACCCTGTATCAGTTATCCATTTAGCTTCATAACTCTTGCCTTCTTTGTATGTTTCGTACTTAACATTATATCGATTAGATGGAAACCATTTCTTAAGTTCCGGTACAACCTTCTCTTTTAAAGTTGTCGGGTCTGATATGATTCTGCCTCGCTTCATGTAAGGATAGTTCACAAATAATGGATGGTTGAACCAATCATTAGGTTTGCCATAGCAAATAGCCCTGACAATCATCGCTCCAGCTGCGCTTTTACCAACTCCATTACCTGCTACTAAAAGATTTACAAAGCTCTTGTTGCTTCCTACAAGCTTGATAAACTCCTCTACTTTACCGTTTGGTACATAGTTTTCAGCCTGTTGTTCACTCTCTCTAGTTTGGAGCTCCTTGTTTATTGCTAATAACTCCTGCAATGAGTTGTGCGGCACGTTCTTTAAGTTCTTCTGTACTAACTCCATCAAATCCGAGTTTGAGTTTGTCGTCATACTTTTTCTTTATTTTATATGCCATATCTAATCCTTTCGCTACTGACGTGCTGTCTATCTCTTTCGTTCTTATAACTTCTATTTTACCTGTTGTTACATTGTTTTTTAGCCTTGTCTCTTTCTTGTTAAGTAGCTTCTTGTGTTTGTCTAGTAAGAAATCGTCAGGTAGTTCTTCTTTTAGTAATGTTTCCCACCCCCTTGATTCTGTAAGCTTTGTTGGAGTCTTCGACGAAACTTCTGAATATCCGGCATCCCTCATAGCTTTACCCTTATTTCCGCCATTTTCCGCCAGATTACTTAGTGCTTTTCTTTGTTTTATTGTAGGCTTTACATTGTTCACCTTAGCCCTTGTTAAATAAAAATATTATAAGCGCTACCAACCCCACCATTAAACCCCATGTTATAAGATTATATATTTTCATTCTACTGAATCAAATAATTCAAATATAACTTCCGCTAAATCAGCGTTGAATTTATTGTCAGGGGTTTTGAATATCTCTACAGCGTTATCTATGATTACGTTCTTTTCAAACAGGAAATCCTCGTTATCAAAAGCTACTTCTACTTTCTTGATCTTTAAATCTTCCGTACTAATATCTATTTCAGAGTTCTTTGTATCAATGAATGTCATAAGTTCCATATTTAGCTTTTCCTTTTCATCTTCAAATGCTTTCCTACCTTCTATGTCATCATCCTTGAGTAACTTAATAGCGTTTTGTAGTTCTACTATCCTGGGGCTAACTTCTCTCTGTTTAGCCCTTACTTTATCGATAGCCTCGGCTTTAGAATCAAGATAATCCTTGATATGTTTCTTTAGAGATTTACGAAATCCGATATGTTTACCTGAATCAGTAGCAAGTTTAGCACCTGGTACCTGGTCGCAGATATTGAGTAATTGTACGAGTCGGTCTTTTGTTGTCTTTAATGTTTTGGACATATATTGTTTAGTTTAATGGATATTTAATATTTTTAATTTCTTTTTGCAATACTTCTATTTCTCCAGCAAGGTCATTTAGCATTTCGTGGACTTCTGCTATCTCAACCCCCATTATTTTAACACCACCCTTAATATTGTAATCTTCTAGTCGCTTTATCTTAATTTCGTTAATAACTTAATAAAATAATCTATCTCTACTTTAAGCTCACCTTCTCTCACGACATCCTTGAGTATCGATAATTCGTTTATACATTCCTTTCTGCCGTTAGAGTCCTTTTTCATCTTTAACAATAGCGCTCTATAAGCCCCGTCCCCCAATACCGTGTGTAAATAACTGCATATCTTCTTTTTAACTTTAAAATTATATTCATCTACCTCCGGCTTTTCTTTGTGCTTTTGCATATCACCAATAACCTCCCTGTCAGTTTTGTAATCTCTTTTAACATCAGCTTCATTCTTAGTCTCTATCTCGACATGTTTGTCAGCTTTAGGTTCTATCGGCACGCCATCAGGAGGCACACCTAGCTTTTCTTTTAGTTCATCTTCACTCCATTTCCAATAGGCTTTTTTGCCTGTCTTTTCTTTGTACTGTTTGCGTAGTTCTTTTAACATAAATTTAAAAATTAAGAATTAAGTAATTTAAAATCTTTATATATATTGCCGATAACTTCAACCTTCTCCCTGTTATTCACCTCTTTAATGCCACTAATATGTCTTAATTGAATATTCCCCTGATTGCTTGTCCTTTTTAAAACAAAACTCCCTCGAAAAAACAACACCTCATAAATATACTTTGCTTTAACAATAACAATATCCCCTTCATATATCTCAACTCCTGATTTATCCAGCAAGCCAGTCCACTGCATGATTATCAAACCACATTTTTCTAGTGGTTCTGACCATGTTTCACCTCTCGCCCCACAAACTACCGTCATCTCACCAAAAATATCTAACCCAATTATGCTGAAATCCTCTAAAAACTCTTTATCAGCTTCAACCCAAATCCTGAATTTTATTTCTCTCATTCAAGAAAGATTAAGAATATTTTTTAACATTGCCCCAAACTTTATCATAGACAGTCCGTGTTTCACCCTTAGGTAAAACGTCTAATTGCTCCTCTAGCATCTGTTGTGTTTCTTTTTTAGATACCTGCTTGGTATCTCGGCCAACTATCACTGTCTTATCGTCAACTATGTATTTCACGTTGCCCTTTTTTATGGCAGCGTCCATGTCCTCTGGTTTTAATATACTTGTCATTATATTTTTTTAATATGTGATTGGGTTAAGATAGCACTAATTTTATCGATTGGAACTAAATAACCCTCCTTAGCACTATAAACATAAGGAATACCCTCAAGATCATAATAATCCTTTATAAAAAGAACCTTCTGCTTACTAACAAGCAACAGTCGATCACCTGGTAAAACTACGTAATATTTTTTGTCCATAATTTTTTAATAAGTTTAAGATTTTTCTTATAACTCCCAGCTTTATGTCTTTTGATTCACCCAGTTTAGGATATTTTCTATCATACTCCCTTAATCTTTCCTTTTCTCTCTCGGCCTCCTGTTTCTTGTAGTCATCGCGACTCACTATTTCGGCTACATCACTCCATTTCGCATAACATGCTGGACACCTTAATTTGTTCACGTAACGATATTGTCTAAACCATTTCCTGATCTCTCTATCTTTCAATATCGGCTTGCCCCTACACCATTTCTTAGCACATTTATACTCTTTTGCATATATAGGGCTGCCCATCAATAATTACTGTTATGTTTTGTTTATCTTCCTCCTCATCAAGTAAATCCTGAATCTTTTTGAGTGATTTCTGAATCTTTTTA
>Ga0114919_10003178_pt1 | contig 13277 bp, 14 predicted proteins | sample BlataG_FD_88682 | JGI IMG/M metagenome (GOLD analysis project Ga0114919, IMG submission 88682) | Deep subsurface microbial communities from Black Sea to uncover new lineages of life (NeLLi) - Black_00105 metaG | ecosystem: Environmental > Aquatic > Marine > Oceanic > Sediment | place: Atlantic... | reverse complement strand
CACCTTTCCATCCTCATAGCGAGCGACATTATCTCTTTTCAGGATAAATGGGAGAAGTTCATCAAGTTCTTGTTCGATCATTATTGCGTCACCTTTCTACAAAACCATTCCGAGTGGCTTTACCTAAAATCGAGTTAACCCTTTAATATCACCAAATCCCTTGATATCGAGGATGATCGAGACGACAGAAAAGCATGCGCCAAATGCCAAGATAAAATAATCCAGATTCCTCATTTCCAGCTTTAAATAAAAGGTGCGGTCCTTTTTGGCTCCAAATCCCTTAGACTCCAGGGCCATGCCAAAGGTATTGGTATTGCGGATCGTTGAGATGAAAACCGGGATCAATAAGGGAACATATTTCTTCATTCGTTGAAGGATGCTTCCACTTTCAAGGTCCAAGCCTCGACTACGCTGGGCTTGAGATATTGTGTAAATACTGGATACAATTGTGGGGACCAACCGGAGTGCGGTGGAAATCGTAAAACCAACTCTATATGGTAATCCAAGCCCGATCATACCTAAGACCAATTCCTCATTCCGAGTAGTGCTGATTAAATTCACCCCACATAAGATCATTAGCAGGATCAACATCGTACGAGTGAGACTGTAAAGTAACGACTCAAGGTCAAAGAACAAAAAAAGATGAGTTTCTCCACTTGCGAAGACATTCCACATCAAAATACTGGTAATGGTGAGTATTGTTAGCATGACCCTGATCCTCCAAACGTTAACCCAGGCGCGAGCCAGAGTAGTTTGTAGCAGAGTCAAAGCCGAGATGGGGATTATCCATAGTGGATGTTCGAATACCACTAAAGCAATAAATGAGAAGACAAAAATCAATATTTTTGTACGTGCATCTAATCTGTGGATAACCGTATCGTAATCTAAATATAGTTCTGGTGTCATTATCTACCACCCATATCGAGACAGCGAATCATTTCGTTCGGTGTAAGGAAAGTCTTACCCAATCGGTTGGCGAATTGAACAAAATGAGGAGGCCGTAAAAAGGATTCCTCCAATATCTTTTCATTGGAGAACACATCCCTTGTAGTTCCCTGTAACAAGATTTTTCCATCTTTGACCACGATGACCTTTTGTGCATATTCAGCAACCACCCACATATGATGGGTAACAAAGATGGTCGTGCTACCGCGCTCGTTCAGGCGTTTCACCATGTCCATCATGCTTCGCTGTTCTTTATAGTCTAGTCCGGTTGTAGGTTCGTCCAAGATCAACACTTCTGGTTGAATGGTAAGCACAGAAGCTACAGCCACTCGTTGACGACCGCTTTTTGTCAGACTGAACGGATCTTCTTGCTCATACCCTACCAAACCAACCGCTTCGAGCGCTTCACTTACTCGTTCTTTTACTTCATCTTCCGGAATGTTTCGTAGCCTTGGGCTAAAGGCAACTTCATCGAACACAAATTCCGAGAATATTTGATGATCAGGGTTTTGGAAAACATATCCAACACGTTGACCCAGCTTAAAAATTCCTTGGTCTGAGGTTGGCTTACCGTTTACCATTAAATCACCGCCAGTAGGCATGAGTAACCCATTGAAATGTTTTACTAACGTTGTTTTACCACTGCCATTCTGACCAATAATGGCGATCATTTCACCTTTATTAATTTCCAGGTTAATTCCCCGAAGTGCCCTTACACCGTTTGGATAGGTATGCTCTAGGTCTTTGCATTGTATTATCGGTGTGGAAAATTGCCGGGAGACCGCCTCATCCTCCTTCAGCATGTCTTTGAATTTCACTTCAGAAATTTGCAGGCTGGCTTTTTTGAACGCCTCAACACCTTCATCTGGGGTGAGTGGTAGTTGAGATGAAGGATTTACTTTTTTGAAGAACATGGGAATTCCAAGCGGCATTACACCAAGTTCCTCCAAAGTTTCAACTTCTTGGAGTATCTCCCGGACAGGTCCAAATTTGATGATCTTTCCATCTTGTATCAGAACAATGCGATCTGCATTTAATATTTCTTCCGTCTCATGTTCCACAACGATCAATGTAATGTCATCGCTCTGACGTAATTTGTTTGTGATTTCAAATATCCCTTGCTTACTTATTGGATCAAGGTCAGTTGTTGGCTCGTCCATGACCAAGAGCTTTGGCTGCATTGCAAGAACTGACGCGATCGCCAACTTTTGTTTTTGTCCTCCGGACAGAGTAAATGGAGGGCGATTGCGAAATTCTTCCAGGCCTACATACTTCAGGTTTTCATCAATGCGTTGCTTAATTTCTTCGCGCGCTACACCGAAATTCTCGGGTCCAAAGGCGATTTCTAACTCCACGTTGGTTGAGAACAATTGAGCTTCAAAATCCTGGAAAACAATACCAACATTCTCAGCCAATTGTGGAATAGTAGACTCCATCGTATTTCGGCCTAACACAACCACATCGCCCTTAATGCGGCCGCGCATGTAATGAGGAATAAGTCCATTTAGACTTGCCGCCAGAGTACTTTTTCCAGCTTCGCTGGCACCCATGATCACCAGGAATTCTCCTTTAGGGACATCCAACGTGATGCCATCGAGTGCCAACTTTTTTTCGCCCCGATATCGAAATTGGAGATCTTTTATATTGACAGCATGATCAGACATTTACACTCCTGGAAATCATTATACTTTGGGAATTGGGAATGTCGGCTTATTCATCATCGCATCCAATATCATTTGTCCTTTTTTTAGAGGTACTGATGACATCCTGCATCGCCAGCCCAATATACAGAACATGAATTATCGCGTATTGGGCAACTCTGGATGCGATTGTTTCTATACAGGTCTCATGCGAGACAGATTATAAAACAACATCTGCAGATTCGGTTAATTTTTAAGCCTGATGAGCCTACTCAAGTGATCGGAAACTTGTCCGCTTTTGTGATCAATTCCAGAGTTTGCTCGAAGTTCGAATCATCCATGGCCGCCTTGTCCAGGCAACGGCAATAAAGTAGTCTGAATCCCACCTAAAGGAATGCTGCAAGATCGGGGAACCGCTGGTGTATTTCTTCTGCCTCGTTCGAGTCCTCCGAGAAAATAACATAGTCGACATACTCGAAACCGGGTGCTACCGTGCATCCAGCTAGTGTGTATTCCCCTGTCGTGCGCGCTGCTTGCCACCATCCGCTGGGGATCACTTGAACGGCATTCCCTCCGCTGCCTTCAGGACCGAGGAGCATACGCTTTCTCTCCCATGTTCGAGGGTCTATCGATTGCAGTTCAAGCGGGTCACCTTCGTAGTAGTGCCACAGTTCGTCAGAGCGAACCTGGTGCCAACGGCTCAACTCCCCTTTCGATAAGAGGAAGTAGATCGTGGTGACCGCGGCTCTCTCGTCTCGGTCGTCGGATGGTCGGACTGTGTTGGGTGAGCGATAGACTTCGGAGAAGTGGCCGCCTTCAGGATGATGTTTTAAGTCCAACTTTTCGATCAATTCATATGCACGTTGATGCAAACAAACCTCCGTAAGGATGACGGTCGTTACCTAATTTATACTCGGCTATCAAACCTCAATATAACAAATCAAAACGAACTCCACAATTCACAATCTAGATGATTATTTCAGTGCCTTCTCTTACTATTCTATCCTTCGCCTCAATCGAAGAAACTTCTCAACTTCAAACCGTTCTAATAATTCTCGACGACCATCTGGAAGAGCGGACAATGCGGTTTCAGATTCCATGACTTCAGGATCTAATGCAGTGATCTCCTTGCCCTTCCGCAAGATCTTGCATCCATCATACGCGAGGACATTGCGTAGCCAATCTACATGATCCCCATAGGAAAGTGGGATGAATATAAATTCATCAACAAAGGTCGCAAGAACTGGGGTCTTATAAATACGTTCGCTTCGACGACCTTTGTGGGTAATAACCGAGTAAGGACCCTTTCCTCTCTTAGCAAGCCAGATGGTTATCCGATTGAAGAAGTACTTATTAAATAATCGAATGGAATCTAAGAATATTCTTCTAGTAGCTCGGTTTGATGCTTTCATTCTCTTCAACTCCTTTCAAGCTTAGAACATCTTGATAAGCTATTAATCAGTCATAATTCTCCTGCGGCATAACGGAGGGGCAGCGAGACGGGACCGTTCGTCCCGCGAGCAGAGCGAGACGGGGCTTGACTGGACTTGACTGGACCGTTCGTCCCGCTTGATCGTTCATCCCGCGAGCTCAGCGAGACGGGACTGGACTGGATCCTATTACTGTGATGCTTCCTTCAAGCCCTCTGACCATTCCGAGCGATCTAGATCAGTGTATATTTCGATGAGGTTCCCATCCGGATCTCTGAAGTATATGCTTCTTATGCCCCAGTCAGGATGACTCTCAGGCCCATCCTTAAATTCCACCCCCTTCTCCTGAAGCTCCTCATACATCGCGTCAACATTTTCTACTCTTACTATGAGGGCAAACCGATCCTGACATGGAGCTTCCGACGGAAGGTCAGAAGTACCTACAACTTCTGCCATCGCCTGACGCATGAACAACGCTAATGTAGGTTCTGTCCCTTCTAGATAGGTGAAAGAAGCATAGCTGTCATCCTCACTCCCCCAGGTGACCTTGAAGCCCATCACATCGCGGTAGAACAAGAAACACTCAGCGAATTTAGAAACGAGCAATCTCGGATGTTGCAAACGCATAATTCTCCTCCTCTTAGAAAGATCATCAGGGATGATTCCACCGGGCCAAGCCTGTGTAACGACTTTGGGCTGAGCTGCTGGTACACTCATGGCCAGGAACCCTGATGGTCATCACATTACTCCGGGAGGATGAAACGACTATTCGATCCTCTCCACTTTGAATATCACCGGTCTTAGGCCATCCGTGCAGCAAGTAATTGTCGTTCCAGATTGTTTAATCCAGGGGTAACTGCCGCCGAACATGACGGCCACTACGTCCCTATGGATATCTGCCCAAGCCCAATCACAAAAGCCCTCAGGCTTCAAAGGAAAGCTCTCGATAACAAATTCTTGTCCGTCTTCATAGGCTTGACAGAGACCGAAGTTCTCGCGCGTATCACTCAAGTACTCATCGATTAAATCCTGATTGATCGTTCTTCTGACAACGGTGATTTTACACTTTGACATATCGAAACCTCCTTTGTTTCCTCAGACAATCAACATCGGGTTATTATTTTCCTCACCTGGTTGTCCCTTGATGGTTTATCGCCTGTGCAGCTGTCTAACATCTCCGAGCTGCGAAGTCGAAGAGCCCGTCGAAGATCCTGGTGATCTCCCAGGGCCGAAGGCCGTTCGTCCCGCGAACATCGCGAAGCACCCTGGAAGGGCATTGAGACGGGATCCTGGTGCTTTTCCAAGGCCGAAGGTCGTTCATCCCGCGAGCGTAGCGAGACGGGACCGTTCCTCCAGCTTGACTGGATCGTTCATCCCGCCCCGTAGGTACCCGAAGGGTGCAGACGGGACCGTTCGTCAAGTCGTTCATCCAGCCGTTCGTCCCGCGAGCAGAGCGAGACGGGGCTTGGCCGTTCGTCCAGCTTGATCGTTCATCCCGCGAGCTCAGCGAGACGGGACTGGACTGGGCTTGACTTGATCTTGTAAAGGGCGATCCCTCGATCTCATTTCGGGGGAAAGCAGAGAAGGATTAGTGGGTTGATCCTCCCTCAATCCAGGAATTTTTATCCAAGTATCGAGATCGGGCCACTTCTCTTCTATTATGCCACAGTATGACCAAGATACTTATTAGCCACCCTCAAGCATGCAATCATGACTTGCATTGTCCTAAGAGATAGGCAGCAGATTCCTCCCACCTCTGTCGTTTCAAATCAGGAACAAATCTTCATGGATCTACGTATCCCAAGTGATATAATCAGCACTTCGACCAGGTATTAAGAAAAACAAAGTTAGGTTTAGGATGTGGTCAAGATGAAACCCAATCGTCGCTTTCAAGCAAGTTTGATTCTTGTACTTGTTATAACTGTATTTATCACCTCCTGTGGTCCATTTGCGGTTGATAGTGAACCAGGCGAGGACACAGGCGTTCAACCAGATGATAAAGGTTCCCTTGTCACCGAGTTGCCAACTCCAGTCGTTCTTGTAACGGAACTGCCACCTTCTCCCGCTCACCCAGCTTCCGGATTGATCTTCACCAATTCCGACGGAACTTGGTGGATCGACGGGCAAGGTGAAATACAGCTGCTTATCGATAAGGAACTTGCCCGCCCATCTCCCGATGGCAAGTGGATTGCGTATGTGGAAGAAGATCCAACCACCTACATGGGGGATATCTGGCTCATGGAGGTCTCAACCGGCGTTCGTCAGAATATAACCAACACATCGGATCGGGATGAGGTCTCTCCGCAATGGGTTCCCGACCGCCCGGATCTCATACTCTTTGGATCTGATACGGAGTTCGGCATGGAGAATTCCACTTACCCGACCGTGGTTAGCGTGGATGGAACCGGATACCGGATTTTGGATCCGGATACTGGTGGCTTCAGGGGTGTGTCTCCTGATGGTGAGATGTTTTTCTACGGCGGGTACGGAGGGACTGTACTCGCTCATTGGTGGGATTTTGGGGAGGAGGTTTTTGATCCCTCGGATTACGATCTCTCTGTGGAAAAACTTTTCATACCAGCATGGTCACCTGATGGAGGGCAAATCGCCTGGTTCGTGTCGGGCAACTTCTTAAGCTCTGAATCGCCCCAACTTGGCATCGCGATTTTCGATTTGGAATCCGCATCAGCGGAACTCATGCACGTCTATGAACCGATAGGCGGCAGTATGTTCAGCGATTACTTAGTATGGAGTCCGGATGGGGAGTGGTTGGCTTTCACAACCCACAATGAACCCCCGGCGACCAGCAGAGTGCCTAACCTCTGGGTCATTCGGCCGGATGGCTCAGATGAAATCTATATTGGTGAAGGTACCGTGCCTATATGGAGGTACGATGGAAAGTACTTGGCCTTCCAAGGATTGAACGAGGCTCAAACGGAGGAGGTATTCTTGGCTGAAACGGGTACATGGGAAGTGAGCTGGATCGATGATCTTCCCTTACCGGAGAGGATACAATTTTTGTGGGATTGGGTACATCCGTAGGGCTTCTTCATTTAATTTTAGTGCACCGTTCGTCCAGCCGTTCATCCCGCGAGCGGAGCGAGATGGGACTGGACTTGCCTGGATCCTGTAAGGGCAGCGAGACTGGAGCGTTCGTCCCGCGATCAACCCGGCATCCATTCATTTTCCTTTACGTTCGTTCACTATGGGTGCTGATGAAGGCATACGCCCGCGCCCATATCGCCTCTCGTTCGCTATCAACCGTGATAGCATGACCGGAGTTGGGCCACCAGACTATCTCCTTATCCGTTGAGCACAGGCCATCATAAATGACCTGCGCGCTATCGTATGGGATGTGGTGGTCACATGCCCCTTGCATGATCAGCGCCGGTACACGCACCCGGCTTAGTTCCCGTCGCACCAAACGCAGCAGTTGTCTCAAACTGACTACCGCACTGGTGGGGAGTCGATTGTAGGACCAGAGACCCCTATGTGCCTGAGAGTCGGTCAGGTCCGATTCAATGTCGGTAGTGACCCAGCGCATGAAGGGCTGCACCAGCGGCAGGACATGGAAGCGCCAATCAGCAACGTAGGCCGGCGCGGACATGATGATGATGCCCACCAGCGGGTGATGAGCCGACAGGTGGAGGGCGATCAATCCACCCATTGAGAGGCCGGCGACAAAAACCAACTCGCAGCAAGCTTGTAACTCATGCAATCCCTCCATAGCTGAACCGACCCAGTCCCGCCAGCCTGTAGAGGCCATATTTTCGGGGGTTTCGCCGTGTCCAGCCAGCCGTACCCCTAGCACTGTCAACCCCTTTTCGGCCAGGTACTCTCCCATAGGACGCATCTCTGGCGGGCTGCCGCTGAAGCCATGGATGAGCATACAGCCCGTCGGGCCACCTTCGAAGAAGAAAGGATCCAGATTTAACTCCGTCATTTTCTCACGTTTCATGTTTCACTTACTTTCTCCCTATGCATTGTGTCCAACCGCTCCTTAAGCGCTACGACCTGCTCCTCCCCCAATGGGTAGAACCTGCGCGCCGGCCCCAGAAGCGGTAAAGGGTCAGTGGCCAGGCTCTTGAACATCGGAAGGTTAATTACGACCCAGGAAGTTCCTCACCAACCGTTCGTAAACCTCTGCCGTGAGACGCAACGAGCCAATGCTAACTCGTTCGTCGTCTCCGTGGGCAAGCGCGGTGATCTCCGCTAAACTCAGCTTATCGTCAAACAGGCTGAAACCGTAAGCGTGAGCACCGACATCACGATAGAAACGCATGTCAGACGCGCCGGTCAAGAGCATCGGAACGAGATCGACATCAGGCGTTGTGCACTGTCGAATCGATTCGCGAAGCGCATTCACAAACTCGGACTGGGGCGGACTGGTGTTACCCACAGAGGTGGCAATCCCTGGTGCACCTTCAATCTCAACCTCCGGCGCCAGATCGCCTAACGCACGCTTCAGATGGTGCATCACGTATTCATTATCCTGCCCCGGGAGAGTGCGGATATCGACATCCAGAATCGCTTGCCCCGCGATGACATTGGTCTTCGCCCCTCCCTGTGCCACATTTGGAGAAATGGTCATCACCGTGAGCGCGTGAAGTGCCTTGGCCATCCCGATATCTTGCTTTGCCGAGAGTTTGATCGCCATTCGCACGAGGTGTCTATTTTCAAGGAAGAAACGCATCAATCGGTTTAATCGCATCCCTCTGACCAGGTCCCCGACGAATCTAGTCTCGACAGGGGGTTTATAACCGCTCAATCGGAGGGCCGCCTGACTCATCTTCAGCACCGCATTGGGCATCCCGTAAGGCATGCTGCCGTGACCTTCTTCACCTCGGAACTTGAGTCTCTTCCAATTGACGCCTTTTTCTCCCACCATGAAGACATACCGAGAAGGAGCGATGGGAAATCCGCCAGCCTCGGTGACGGCGAAGTCGGTTTTCACCAGCTCCGGGTGATTGTCCAGCATCCATTTGGCCCCAAATAAGCCCCCGGCCTCCTCATCAGATACGGCCAGGAAAACCAGGTCTCCCTTCGGTTGGAACCCTTCCTGCACCAAACCGGAGAAAACTACAGCCTGGCAAGCCACAATGAACAGCATGTCAAAGGATCCTCTGCCCCAGATGAATCCATCTTTCTCGATCCCCTCCCAAGGATCCACCCTCCATGTGCTCGGATCCTCAACGGGTACGACGTCAACGTGACCAGGACCGAGTGTCAGTGAGGGATGCTTAGGGTCAATGCCTTCTATCCTGGCGTAGAGGTTGCCTCTACCTTCGGCTGATTCAAAAACCTGGGTTTCGACTCCACGATCGGAGAAGTACTCCTGAAGAGTGTTGATTGACCGCAATTCGTTTCCAGGCGGATTTACACACTTGTTCCGAATCATGTCCTTGAGTAATTGCTTTATATCTCCCAAACGTTCTTCACCAAAAGACATGGTGGCTACCTCCAGGTGATGATCTGTTATGCTAGAGGAGTAATCTTATTACCGGCTCGAATCCAGTATGTTCACTGAGGAACCACTCTAAATTCTTCGGCTTGTAAAGTGCCACGACGATAATCCGAAAGTTAATGGCTCTCAAGAGATACTGGCGATAGTGCTCGTTAAATGGTAACAGGTTAACGATATCTAGCGGCGCGTTTTCCCATGCAATTGCATCTGCGACCAAGATCGCTTCAGCGTATTCGATAGATCCGAAGGCTGGTGAGAAATCAATTACACAAGGGTCGAGTTCTTCATGGAATAGGACATTGCCACAAATATCCGAATGGATGATTCCCGGGTACCGTGATAAAGGCTGGTAATGGGTGAAGATTTCCTCAATCATAGTGGTCATCTTTGGGTGGAGCACGGGTGGGAGTGGGGTAAGCTGCCACGTGATCTCATGTGCCAGGGACCATACGTCATTACTTGGCGGCATGGTAGAAAATGCAATGTCATTAAGCTCAGAATGAAACATTCTTGTGATATTCAGTTTTTCGTGCCACCGGCCATGGACATGTTCACCTGGTTCGAAGTTAGACGCTGCCCAGCTGTGATACACGAAAGAACCATCTATAGCTCGAAGTGGTTCAGAGATACGAAACCCTCTCCTTGTTAGTTTGAGGAGTAGGTCACAACTCCAACTGTAGCGCTCGACATTTTCAATGGGCTTGAAGACGCATTGTCCGACACGGAGGGAATGTCCCTCTCCACCAGCGAGCATTTGTTTTTTGCCAGCGCATAGGAATGCGAATACGATTTTAGGGTCGAGGGTTGTATCAGCCATAAACTTGCTCATATGAATACATCATTATGTATGCCTCGGAGTAATAGCTTGAAGTATTTCTAAGGCTGTCTATCAGTTTCGAGCTGCGAAGCATCTAGCGAAGCGAGACGGGATCCTGAAGAGGGTTTCATTCAGCTGCTAGGTGCTGCTTCTCCGACTTTGACCTCCACCAGCACACCAAGAACAATATCCCGGGAACGATTGCTAGTGAAAGGATCGCAACTGCCCTCAGCGGAAAGAATCTCCCCCGCAGAAGCCAGTATAGCCCAAGGTTAACCAGGAAGAAGCCTACGTTAATTGCCCCTCCCAATCCCTCCCAACGCCAGGCAATACCCAGCCCAGCGACGCTCAGGCCCATAGCCAGAGGAAGCAGATTCTCGCTCGGGGGATAGCCCTCCACCGCATACGGGTCTGCTTTACCAGTTGTCACCCAGTTCCAAGCATAGCCGGTAAGCATTATCAGAGAGAAAACAATGATCGCGTGACTCCAGATCCGAGCAACAAGACGTATCCTCTTCGTCAATTGGTCCTCACCATCTTCACGATTGGCCATGGTTGCCCTCCGGTTGATCATTCTCCCAAACAGCGCCTTACGGGTGGCGCATAAGCCGCATACGGGTTTCACTGTGTCGACCACCAAATCCTGAAATGCATCAAAAACGAAACCTGGCAATAAGAGGATACTCGATTAGCAGGTCGGTTTCATGCGTGTGTTAGAACGTCTAATTCACGAACTGAAACCACCTAAACCTCAGAAGATGACGAAATATCGCGGCACTCGCTCCATGTACGCGCGATAACTATCGCCGTACTGCTTCAAACATACTTCCTCTTCCGCCAGAATCCCAAAGTGGCTAAATCCCCTCGCTGCAGCCAACAGCAACAGTGCAGCCCACGAGCTAATCGCGATACAAGTCCCCAATAGAACAACCGAGGACATCACAATTTGAGGATGTCGCGATACTCTGTATATCCCACGAACAACCGGTTCATCAAAGGGTGTATCCTTGAAGTCAAACAGAGCCTTAGCCAAACCGATCAGTCCCAAAGCGGTCACAACTGCTCCTATCATGAAGACCAAGGATCCGACTCTGAGTGGGGTGAATATAATCAAGATCAAACAAAGCAAGGCACACAGCTTCCCAACCACGGTGAAAACAATCTGCTTTTGGCTCCAGCCGGATCGATCGAAGAGCCGTGCGACAACCTGCTTGGGAAAAATTAAGAACAAGATCCCATCGGTCAAAGCTAGCAGAACCAGGAAGATCCATCCATTGAGCCAACCAATTCCAAGAGCGGGCATTAGTTCCACTTCCCACCTCCAAGGAATGACAACTCAGACCATTATATTGCCGCAGAAGTTAATACAGGAGCAACCTTTTAGGCGGTCTAACAGCTGCGAATTGAGCCGTCCGCGCCGCGATTTGGGCCACTTAGCTCACCATTAACACCACCTGCTGAAACGGGCTACCGATACCAAAGAGCGGCGTAGGTGAGGATCGGTCCTAATGAGTTGTTATGCACCAACTGCTTTGACCAGGATGTACAGGTTAGTCAAATTAGGCTTCAACCAAGGACTTAAGCTTTGCTTGCATTTCAGTTACAAGCTTATATGAACTACCTTGACCAACTAATCCAATCAGTTTACCTAAAATTCCAAAAGGGAAAATGATCTCTTCATAAAAGGTAAACTTGCTGCCCGATTCAGTTGGCGATAGTGTCCATATCTGCTCATATGACTTAAGCGGAGCACCTGAACTCATTGTCAAGGCAAGTCTCTCGTTCTCTTTCCATTCGGTAACTTCAAAATTCATTTTCATTAGAGGACCACTGGCTTTTTCCTCGATGTATAGTGGAGTACCAACTCCACTTTGTTGATCCCCAGCATATCGGAACTTCCTAAATGTGATCGACCACTGTAAAACTTTCTCGGGGTCTATGAAAAACGGCCAGATGCGTTCAGGTGAAGCTGCAATTTCTATAGATTTCTCGATTTTCATCCTGTTTTCCCTTCCCCCCACAATTGGTAATTCTTTTAGCATATAACGGTCGCGAAATGAAAGGCGCAACATCAGATAAGCCAGCTCTTGACTTGAAGCCTAAGAGTATATCGTTTTCCTCCCATATGCAATTCGTATACAGAACCTTGGTGTTCAATCGTGACCAAGCCAAACCTGCTCGACTAAAACCGAGACCCCGCTTTGATAGCAGGGTCTCTCGTTATTTATTTCGGGGTTCTAAAAGATCAAGCCCCTAGATATTAGGCGCCCCCGGCGCGACTCGAACGCGCAACCTACTGATTCGAAGTCAGGCACTCTATCCATTGAGCTACGGGGGCGAGCAATTATTTATTATACAGTAGAAAAGGTTATTCTATTCTTCACCTACTTCCGCATTGGATTGCTGGTATGAAAACGAATCAACGCTGAAAAGCAGAATCTGACATTGTGTAAAAATCACCATTCCAATATAAAATCCCCTTGAAAGATAATCAGCCCTTTTTTACCCGAAATGACATGACTAAAAAGAATAAGCAAAAAACCAGAAAAGAACTTCGTCATCAGCAAGCATATCGTTTCGAGTGTGAACACCTTTATCAGTGAAGCCGTTCAATTCGATGATGTTACTTTGTTAGCAGTACTACGAAAGAGTTAGTAAATATGATGTGGAGCAAGGTTGATGTGGTTTATGGAAACCTTCACTGTTCGCACTACCACACACGCTGAGTTTATCGAGATCACTCACCAGATCCGGGAGCGCATGGTCCAATCTGGGATAGATACAGGCGTTGTCCATGTCTTCGTACCGCATACTACAGCCGGGATAACGATGAACGAAAACGCAGATCCCAGCGTAGTGCATGACATGCTCGCCGATCTGGATCGACTTATACCAACGCGGCAGCCTTACTACCAGCACCTTGAAGGAAACAGTGCCAGCCACCTTAAAGCGAGTCTGATGGGATCGAGTGTGAGGGTGCT